>Ga0209208_10002064_pt1 | contig 28659 bp, 23 predicted proteins | sample S1TSphfallax_3_FD_187694 | JGI IMG/M metagenome (GOLD analysis project Ga0209208, IMG submission 187694) | Host-associated microbial communities from peat moss isolated from Minnesota, USA - S1T2_Fd - Sphagnum fallax MG (SPAdes) (version 2) | ecosystem: Host-associated > Plants > Peat moss >...
TGTGTGAACTCTCGTGTTTCTTGTTAATTACATTTCGAAGAAGAACTTGAGAAGTAAAGCCCTATTACTTTGCTTGACACACAGAATAGCAGCACTTGCAATAACTCCATCGCTCTTCACAACAGCAGAAGAACTCGATCCGGAATCAGTGTCTTTCTTTATTCGATCCTTTGCCTCTTTAGCAGTGACAGTGTGAGATTCTTTTTCTGTTGTTGCTGGACCAGACGTAGAGTCTAGAAAGAGAACTAGTTTTGTAGCATCTTGGAGCAAGGATCATGGATTGTTCAGTAGTAGCGAGGCATTCTTGTAACGGATCAGACAAAGTTCCACAGCGAATGGATCTGCTGTGCGATCTTGTCGAGGAGCTCATTCCGGGGCTTCCGAATGACGTCGCATTCCAGTGTTTGCTTCGGATTCCTGTTCAAGCGCATCCACAGCTGCAACGAGTGTCGCGCAAGTGGCGCGAGCTTGTGAACAGCCCGCAATACTACGAAGAGCGCAAGCGGGAAGGGACGACAATGCATTTCTTGTGCACGCTTCAAGCTCTCCCTCATCAATCTCCGGATCTCAAGCACAACAGCAGCAGCAGTCCAGCAGAGAATTCTTCTTCTTCGCCAGTCTTCGGGATCAGTGTCTTCAACGCAAAAGACAGAACAATGTGGGAACGCTTACCGCACATTCCCGATCATCCGAACGGGCTTCCCCTCTTCTGCCGACTGGTAGCGGTGAGCGGAAATTTGCTGGTCATGGGAGGATGGAATCCCACTACTTGGGAGACGCTGCGATCCGTTTACTTGTACAATTTCTCGTCACGAACATGGCGCCGAGGCGCAGACATGCCGAGCGATAGATCCTTCTTCGCTTGTGTAGCTCTCGAGGGTTACGTCGTCGTCGCGGGGGGACACGACACTACTAAATCGGCACTCGCGACAGCAGAGGTTTACAGCGTGGAAAAGGATGAGTGGAAAACTCTTCCCAAAATGAGCGAGGAGAGAGACGAATGCACAGGCGTCGCTCTCGATGGCAAGATCTACGTAATCAGCGGGTACTCCACAGAATCTCAAGGGCAGTTTGTGAAGAGTGCTGACATCTACGATCCTGTAAGAAGAACCTGGACGAGAATCGAGAACATGTTGGCTATGGCGACGGACAGTAGTACTACATCAGGCATCTTCACAGTTCTGTCAGGGATACTCTACACTCTGCAGGACCACAAAACGCTTCTCTCCTACTCCACAACCAAGAATTCATGGTCGAGTGTGGCGACATTAGAGCATCAAATTTTCTCTTCACAGGGCTGCTGCCTGGCTGCTGTCCAAGACTCCCTGGTTCTTCTTACTACCGCTTCTGCATCAAGCAACAACAACGAGGAAGATCATCCAGCTTGCAAAACGTTTGTTTACAAACCAGCAGCATTGGTGCAACAGGAAACCGTGACGTCTGCAGCAGGTAGCGGATCAAGAAGGAGCATCAATAACACTTCTTGTGCATGGGAGGAAGTGCAGAGCAATGATGGGTTTGTTGGAGCAGCTCAATTTGCATGCGCAGTGGAGGTTTAAGGTCGGTCGAGAGAGAGTTTTTTTTGCACCCTCAATTTCTTTTGTAGCAACAATAACAAATCGAACCACAACATTTCCAAGCAACTCTCAGGTTCTCTGAGATTCTCAACTGTCTACTCCACTTGTCTGGGTCATGCTTCTCTGTCTTCTGGTGTTGTAGGTACTCAGTTTTTAGGGTTAGGGTTTTACTCAGTTTTTAGGGTTGGGTGTATAATATGGCTATACTGAGCTTTTTGTGTGACCAATGAAGTGAAGCTTTTTGTGAGAGAATTGGGAATTGATAGATATAGATCTTCTAGAAGACACGTGAGATAAAAAATCAATCACCATTTTTGTGTACCTACATATCAGGCAGATTTGTTGCCAAATTGTTTTGTCAATGATTGTATATTTGTAAAGAAGCAAATTTATTCATTTTCCAGCAATGAATTGTAACAAGTTTTGTGATTAAATAAAGCAATTGTTGAAATGTTGCCCAGAATCTTATTTGGCTTCTTGTTCTTTTCCTTATCTGAAACCCATTTTTTATGTAAGGAAGAGGCTTTCAAACAACACACATTTTTGGTACAAGTGCCCTTGCAGGGCACTGCGAATCTGTACACTTTCACTAGCCCAATGAACATTCACACTGTTTTTCTGTACATATTCATCCAAAATGCCCAATTTCCTGTTGCCCTTAGCATGACCTAACCGAATGCAAAAAGGTTCAAATCCTATTTAATATGAAACCAGAAAAAGGGTGGATCCGAGGGGTTAAGTGCAATGATATTCTTTCCCATTTTCTGATGTTACGTCATTGGGTAGTAGGGATTTAGCATTAAATGGAAACAATAATTTTAAAACATGCCTACATGGTAAATAAATTGTTTTAAAAATGCTACCAAATTAAAATTAGAGTTCAAATGTGATGATTTTCTTTTTTTTAATCCAAAATTTGAAGATTTATTTCAGATAAATGGACAATATTGCCCCAAAGAAAATTCATTTTTAATTTAATTTTTCAAAATTTGACATAATTTTGCACCCAAAAAAATGCCAATTATATGTGTGGGGTAAAACAATTTTTGATGACTAGTTAATTCACATAAATGTAAGGGGAGTCACTTAACATTCAAGGACTTGGAAAGGTGGGGTTGCATTGTTGCATTGGTCATCATTCTTTTGGACATGGTGTCTAAAATGAAGTTGTGGCCCATTTATGGGTGCACCCATAGGCTCTTTTAAACACCATTCATATCAGTGTACTGTGAGGAACTAGCTATGTATGCATGTTTATGTGGTTAACAATTGGAAGAAGATCATCTTACAATATGCGTAGAGTGGACAAATTAACCTTTTATAAATTCATAGCCACAATTGTGGGGAGTCCCCAAATTTTGGTGGCTTGAATGAGTTTCATGACCTTGGTCACAAGTTGGTGTGTTTCAAGGTTGATGGAGTCATAGTATCTCAAGGTGTGAAAACTAGGGTGCGCACCTTTTTTGTTCAAAATTTTGCTCCATATACAATTGGTATGTGTTGCATGGCACATCACACAAACTTGGTTGTTCAAACCTTAAGTTATCTTTCCTTGGTTTTGACGATCGGAAGCCTCTTTGTTGGTATTTGTAACTACTTCTCACCCAAAATGACATCTTGAATTTTATAAGTTGGTTCAATTGTTGCAAGTGACGGGCAACAAAATCCTTAACAACCTCAAGACATGCTAGATATATATGTTATCATTGGCTAAGAGGTCATTAATGAGTACAAGCTTTTGATTGTCAAGATGGTAGTAGACATTGCTACCATTGACAATGCAAAAACAAATTATGAACTTGTATGTGATGGAGACATGTTGCTCAATTTGGCTTATGTGTTGTTGCTTTTAGAAGTAGTTTAGGGACTATGAAAGTTTACACAAAGGCATGATAGTTTCATTTGTGATTTTTTTTTTGGTCTTAACTCTATGAGGTGGACTTGGTTATCATGTACCATATGATGTTCAAAAGAGGTATTTGCCAAAGCAATTTTTCTTGTTTGTTGAGCTTGTTGAACACATCAATGGTGGGTTATGCTTGATTTGGTGGAAAGAGCCTTCCATCAAAATTGACTATATTGCCTTTTATGTGCGAGGCAAACTTTATATGCTCGATATTACCAATCACATCACTAGAATGATAAACCTTGTGGATAGGGAAACTTGGTCAAATATTGTAGATTCTATGAAAAAATAATGTTATGAGGGTGCTATTGGTTTGATAGTAGAATTTGAGAGGTGTTTTTCATTGCAAGAACCAAGTGCCATCAAAATTGTATACCTACAATATTGGTTGCCCACTTTGGGTTTACAAAAGCCTTGGGAGCTTTTTGAAAGCTTGTGGGGCCACCATTAGATCCTATCCTACTTGTTCAACCTCTAGGTATTTGAAAATCACAATTTGGATGGTTTTGATTGTTGACTGATCCATGGTTCAAAGTTGATGGGATTTGAGTTGTTCACAATAAGTGCATATAAAAATAATTCTTAGAATAATTGGATAGGAATAGTAGATAATGATTGTTAGTGTTCATTGGTAGCTATGATTTTGGTTTGTTGTGTGCCAATTTAAATGTTATTATCTTGGAAAGCATAGATGGATTAAGTTTCTTGATAAGGAAAACTAAACGAACAAGCTCTTTGTTTGTTTTTGACATAGAAAATTTGTCATGAAATTTCCATTCAAAAGATTTGGTGTGTAGGGGCACAAACTTTTTGATATGGGTAGATTGTTGATTTCATATTAAAGTTAGTTCCAATTTTCCACCAAGGTCAATTGATCTACAATGATTTAAACCTTCTTTGATGGGTATCAAGGGTTTTGTAGTTTCAATAGTACCTAATGTGTTTATTAATTATATTTGTTTTTTGGTTTTGTGGGAGATGTCAATATGGTTTTATCTTATCAATATTCTTCATTTGTGCTATTGGTTGTAGGTTGCATTTGTTAATTATCAAGGTGAAGGATAAGTTGAACAAGGTGTTTGAGAAATAGCTAATGTTGTTTATATGTAAAAATGTTGAACACATTTTCTAGGTAAAGGACCACACATGCACGTGGCAAAGAAAAATGATGTTAAAATGTATAATCATGAATGCCCATCAAGGATTGTATGAAGGTTTTCCAGCAAGGTTTTGGTGAAGGCATCATGGGGAAGAGCTTGATGGACCTATTTTACTGGTTTTTTATTAATGCCAAATGGGTTGGTTTTAGATGTGATTTTTAATGACCATGACTCACTATTGTGATGGGATTAGAAATTCACTTGGAGTTATCATGGGGCTTGAATGTCTACACAAGCATAATATTTCTCCAATCATCCATGGCAAGATCAAGCTAAGCAATATCTGTTTGGATTTTGGATAGGTATAGTTATTTCCCAATGTTTCCTTTCTCACACTTGATTGCTTCAGTTTGTTACATATATGGGAATGTCAACTATTTTAAATGTCTCAAAATTTGTTTTAATGTTTATAGATATTTAAAACCCAAGATGTTATGTTTTAAGCTTAAGAATTCCTTTACACATGTATCTTGAGCTAGTTGAAAAACATTGGAATCATGAAACAAGTGGCCTTGTTTTGAGCCCAAAGAGTCAAGATGGGTTTATTTAGAAATTGACTTTGAATGTGAGGGATTTGAGATTCAAGAAGCCTCAACTTTCATATAATGCTCAACATGGTATAAATTGATTAACCTTACTAAGTTTTTGTGTGCATTTATTGCAATGATTTTAATGCACAACTTGACAATTTTGGAATAGTTAAAGTTGGAGCCATATTGAGGGAGATGGACAAAGCAAAACTAATTGGAGGTACATAATATCATCTTCCAAGACTAGGAGGGATAGTGAGGCTAATGGATGTAGGATCAAACATATTGTAAATATTGTACGATTAGCAAATGTGCATTAAGATCTAAGAGTATGGGTGAATTAAAAATTTGGAGTGATATGTCCAAATTTATCATCTACAACTAATGTTGGAACTTTTGGTTCAATTGGTTAGTTAGATGAAGAATGCAAGCCAAACATAGCTCTGGAGGAAGTAGTTATGAGACAAGCAAGTGAAGTTTAGACTCAATGTGTTTGCAAGTGTTAGCCTACTAAGGCTTGATGGCTTGAATGGGAGGTTTTCTAGCATTTTCTTTTGACATTGAGGATTAGTGTGTTGTTTTCCATTGCAATAATATGTATTGTCTATTGTTGTACATGTTATATTCAAGTTGTTTAAACAAAAAATTGTTAATTTATAAATTTTTTATGTATGATTCCAAAAGTGTATAATGTTATAATAGTAACATTAGTAATGAAGTGGAAGATGCAATGCTAAAAAGGCATCTTATGCCACAAATCAGCTAGTGATGGAGGTGCACTAGCTAATATGTGTGGAAAAGATGAAAAATTGTGATTAAGCATGGTAGCTCACTAAAGGATTGTGATGGCTTGTGCATGCTATAAGGCTATCAACACTTGTTGCTTATAATGATATATAAACATCGAAGTTACCAAGGAGGTTTATTGATGGCGAACAATACATGCATGTACATAAGAAGTCAAAAAGGAATCAAAACCAGGATGGAGATCATCGTAGGTTTCTATGGAAAAGGGAATGAAATCATTTCATGTTGTTCACTTCGTGTAGGATCGTGTTTTGTTTTAAGCAACAACTATCATTGCACGCATTATTGTCATCGAATCACATTGCACCAAATTTGTACAAGTTGGATCAACAATGATAACATCTGCTAGGGTTCAAAAACTGTCTTCAGTGATGACAATATCCACTTGTCTTTGTGTGTGGTGGGGAAAAAGGTGAAAAACCTCTTTTTATATGTGAGCTCCACTCTTTGATGCAATAGTTGCAACAATTTCTCAAAACATATCATGAGTTGCAATGCATTCAATTTTGTATGGGCAATGTAGCAAATGGATACCCAAATCATCAATGGTATGACTACACTAGCATTGTGAAAGATGCAAAATTATAGGATGTGGTTTATTAAGATGAATATGAAATGTTATTAAAAAAAGGGTGGAAGATAAATGGAATGAAGGGGTGTTAAGACAAGTTAATAACCAAACCCCTATCGTTGAACTTGCATAAGAATGAAAATGTGTTCACACAACATTTGAAGGAACATCTATTAAAAGCGAAGTAAATTCCTGCTCGTGTAGTTGATCCATAAAAAAAAATTGCATTTGAAGATAAAATTTTACTATTAGACTTTGGAAAGGCAAGACATGTGATCAAATGACTTTAGGTAACATTACACATGTATCATGTAGTGTGACTTGGAAGGGATAAAATACCAGTCTTTACATGTTTCACTACATCAAGAATAATAGGGTGATCATCTTGTTGGAAAAAAAAGACTAGTGCAAGAATAATCAAAACCCAACATCCTAAAAAGGCAGGGGTAGCACGTTGGACAGTTGAGGATAGGCCGAGCCCCTTTGACAAAACAAAAATAATGACTTGATGACAAGCCAAATGGTCCATTGTGGTGCCAAAGGATCTTGACCTTAATAACTTTTCTAACATAGCTATGGTATGAACATCAAATTTGGTATATTGCTGCAAGATACATAGTGATGAAAATATAGTATGTTGTAAGTGGTTTGGCCGTTTGGCATAACAAAATGAAAGCATCGCAAAAATTGCTTGAAGATTTGCGAACATAAAAAGGCTAATGATTGTGTTGAGGTCCTCTTAGAACATTTTTGATACAAAGAATTCCACAAATGCCAAAAAACCTATTGGAGCACCTAAAATATGAAGACTGAATTTAGGTGTAAGAAAACCTAGAGGAAATGACATAGATTGGTCTAACCTTTGTGAAGACCAGGTGACACACTTAGCTGGTTGCACTAAAAGTCTTAATGTGCCAAACTCCTCCTATAATCACACAAAAAAAGTAACACATTCGAGGCAAGACCTATTATGTGAGTATCATCTACCAAAAAAAACACAAGTAAGGTGGGTTGTTGCAATAGAATGAAGAGCACGAAAATGAACCGGTACAAACAACATTATTTTTGGGCTTGCATTGCCAAATACACAACTAGTTGATTGTTAATAATTATATTACCTATTCATAAAAAAACTAAGGCAAAGCTAAAGATAATCAAATGTTTTTGTTTCATCTGCAATTGTAAGTATTAGTGGGGAAAAAAGTAAACACAATATTCCTCTTCTTCCTGTTGGGAGCACTGATTGTTCCATTCTATTCATACACTCTTTTGCATAATCTTGCCAATGATGATCATAGTAATGCTCCCAATTGAGAAAGTTCACAAGTTATGTTTTATAGAGCAAATTCAATTCACAAGTGGTGTCCGCCATCTTTTGACACTTATTTTTCATACTAATTAGTAGCCACAAAAGCTCTTGTGCCTGCCTTTGACGTTGCTTGTTTTACCTCACTTTGCTTCTAAATGTTCCTTGCACTTAAACATGAAATAAATACTAACCACTCAAACCTAAATAACTCAATGGGTTCTTGCCACCATGTTATGAACAAAATAAACTCCAATTAGACACCTAGAGCTAATTTTTTTGGGATAGCCAATTGGTACCATAAGATCAAATATAAATATGCCACCTATGCATACCACTTGGAGAAATTGAAAAAAAAAACCTTATGCTTCACACATAGTATGTTGCATTTTCCCACATTTTCACTTCGATTATACAATCATGAATATAAATTGTTGAAAAGAGTGATAAGCATGTTACATGAATATAACATATTAAATTGATGTTACTATTCACAACATATGAACACTCCAATTCTATCTATCAACATCTATATATATTTTTTCAAAATCAATATTTGTGTGAAGCCTACATACCTACCTCCCTACATCTTGACCTTCTCCTTCAAAAATTAATGTAGATGTTGATTCTTGAATTGCTTTCACAACAAAAATTCGGAAAACCCAGTCCCCCATCCTCTACAAAGAAAGAATATGGGCTTCTTCAATGCACATGATTGGGGGAATAAAACTTTGGGAATCCAATATAGTGACTCAATTGATGGGCCAATTTTGTTTCATCCAATCACAAAGAATTGAATTGCACTTGGAATAACAACGTGAAAACAAACCAAACTTCTGAATTTTGCAACCTTGCACACACTTCCATTTACACAGAGCTCCTTGTTGCATGTTACAAATCTTTATAGACACAACCTCCTTAACAGGTGGTTGTTCCACAAACCCATCTTTCATAAAACCCTAAAGTCATCTTTTTATAAAAATCCCAAACTTTCATAGTTTGCAACATAATCCTTGAACTACATTTCTCTTATGTTTTGCGTATGAAAGAAAGAAAACCAATAAATCAACACATTTTTGCTAGAGGGGGACAATACCTCCATCAGCCTCTTTGAGGGAAGAGCTCTTAGTCATGTCAACCTCAGCCATGGTCATCCAAGCCATATAAGCACTAGCAGAGCATGCTGGGGTTGTCCACTAGATGTCAACCTTGACCACCTGTTCCTGCAACATCACCAAGGCAAATACTGCAGACATTGTGATCAGTTATCATCAACATACAAAAATCGGTCAACTACTGTAAGTTGGGTGCAAACTCTTGCAAAATCTTGCAGCACAAAAGAAGAATCAACTATTGATTAGTTTAAATAAAAGAGTCTAGTCCTTGAGCCACTAGGAAGCAACTAGATTGCAATCCTCACAAAGAATAAAGACCACATTTCTAAAAGTGATGAAAGCAGTTGGCACACCTTACTATGATTGAATTGTTCTCCCAATTATTTCTGCAGTGGACTTCTCAGTAGTTGGGGAGTTGCTGCAGACTAGATTCTTGAAAATGCAGATTGCACAGCACCAGGAGGTGTGCTTAGTGAGCCATGTGCATTGGTTAGATTCTCACTATGGTGGGCACAAACAATACAGCACAACTCTGGTATCAATCTGCATTCACAATCTTTCTAATTCTGCACAAAGTATTTTGAGATGTTCTTAGTCATCTAAAACAAATTTATACACCTCACTATTCACCTAAATTCATCTTTGTCCCTTATGTCCCTTTGCATCCTCTGCCATTGCACATTTGCCTTGAGATCCCACTTGCCAGCAGCGGCGTAGATAGTTGATAGCAGCAAATAGCTTGCAGCATTCTCTGGGTGCAATTTGACAACTTTCTTTGCAGCACATTCTCCCATCTCCATGTTCCCATGAACTCTGCAAGCATTGAATAAGGCTTTCCACACCGCAGCATCTGGTTCACAAGGCATCGTTTTGATAAAATCCTCTGCCTTGTGCAGATTGCCAGAACGGCCAAGAAGATCAACCATACATGAGTAGTGATCCACCATTGGAGAAATGCTGTAAACCAAACCCATGGATTCAAACAAGTGCAGGCCTTCATCCAATAGACCCACATGACTACAAGCTGACAGAAGGTGAATAAATGTAACCTTATTCACCTCAATACCTGCTTGACACATCTGTTCAAAATGTTCAAGAGCTTCCCTACCACATCCATACATGGCATATCCTCCAAGCATGGAAGTCCAGGAGACTACATCATGTGTGGGCATCCTGTTAAACACTGCCCATGCATCCTCAATGCTCCCACATTTGGCATACATGTCAATGAGGCTACAGCCAACAAAGGCATCAGCCTCACAACCACTTTGGATGATCTGTTCATGGACACGTCTGCCCTCATCAAGTGCTACTAAACAGGCACAGGCATTCAAAACTCCCACAAAAGTGACAGGGGTGGCTTCTATACCCTCGTGTTGCATCTGCTGAAACAATGCTAATGCCTTCTGCCCATGTCCACATTTCACATATCCCAAAATCATGGCAGTCCATGAGACCGCATTATGTGAGGGCATCCTGCTGAACACTCTCCAAGCATCCTCTATGCTCCCACATTTGGCATACATATCAATCAGGCTAGTACCGATGTAGATGTTTGACTCACAGCCACTTTGGATTACAGTCTCATGAACACGCCTGCCTTCTTCAAGTGCAGCAGGTACACTACTGGCACATGCATTCAGAAGCACCACGAAAATGAAAGGATCTGGCTCCACCCCTTCCTGTTGCATTTGTTGAGACAATGCTAGTGCTCTCTGCCGTTGCCCACATCTTATGTGTCCCTGAATGATGGTCTTCCAAGCAAAAACATCACGAGTGGGCATCCTGTTAAATTCTCTCCAAGCGTCCTCCATGCTCCCACATTTGACGTACATGTCAACAAGGCTACTACCCACATAAACATTTGACTCAAAACCACTTTGTTTGATTTGTGCATGGATGTGTCTGCCCTCTTCCAGCACTTGTAGACCAGCACATGCATTGAGCACACGAATGAAAGTGATCCTGTCAGGAGTTACCCCTTCTTGTTGCATTTGTTGGAAAAGCTCCATCGCCTTCTTGTATTGACCAGCCTTGACATATCTTGCAAGCTTTGTATTCCAGGAAAAAACACTTGATTGTACAGTCCCTGGTGGTAGAGCAGCCACCTTGGCTGTCACCCATGCAGGGTTCAAATTGCCATCAAGCCAGAGTGCCTCCTGTGTTTTCTTATGTGTGAAATCAGGATACTTCTGATTTCCCTAACAACCACAAAAACCACAAATCCCACCCACCTGATCAGTGTGCATCAACCCCTTGCAGCTTTGTGCAGCAGCAGACTGGTAATGCAAACCAACACTCATGAAAACCCATGTCTTGCTTCCTGCTGCTTTGTCAATGGGAATTGAAAGGCAGTTGGTTCACTTTTACCTTCTCTGACCTATTATCCCACCACTGCAAAGGATCTGAGAAGAACTTCCGCCAAAGATTTTCCACAACATCTTCCTGACCTGCCATGAATACACAAATGAACCAGGAAAAAAAACTTGTTGTGCCATTGATTTCCACCCAACAACACAATCCAGTAGCAATGGAGTTCTTCTAGTGAATGGTGATGGAAATGTCGTCCTTTCTTCAAAGATACATCTTCCTTTTGCTTCTTGCACTGGACTTCTTTCTATTGAATGGTGATGGAGATGTCCCTCTTTCTCCAAAGACACATCTTTCTTTTGCTTCTGGCACTGGAGTCCTTTCTATTGAATGGAGATGGAATTGTCCTTTCTTTCTCCAAAGACACATGTGTTCTTTTGCTTCTGGAACTCTTCTGTTCACATTCCTTCCTCCCCTCAAATTCCAAACACAATCTTCTGATACTCTGAGGATCATCAGTTTGTGGATGAGATTGTAAAGAAGAAGAGGAAGAGGAAGATGGTGATGGTACTCACCAGATTTGTGAAGAAGATTGTGCTGGTGCTCAGCTGAGAAGAAGCAACCTGTTGCTGTCATTGCTGGTTGCTCTCCTCCTCCTGCTCCTCTTCTTAGATCCCTGTGGCACTGACCAGAGCCTGTAACACGCCATTTGAAATCAGATCCTGAGAAGCGCACAAAGAAGAAGAAAAAGTAGGGTTGGAACTCTCTCTCTCTCTTACTACACAAGGAAAGGAGCGAGCGACACCCAACACGAGTCAGTAGTTCTCCTCGCATTGCCCTGGCCAGGAAGCAGCACCACCAGCAGAGAGGGGGCAAAGTAGGGGGCTTTGGCTGTACATGTGCCCAGGACAAGCAGCTGTTGTTGTTGCGCGCAGAAACTCTGCAATTCCTGAAGTCCTGCAAACCCTAGATCGCATCCGCAAGGGTCCAGTCAAAGGATTCATGTACACATGATGCACAGGAGGGAGGTTTTCTTTGTTGGACAAACAAGAGAAAAGAAGAAGAGGAAGAAGAAGCTTGATGCAGCAGGGATGTACGAAGCTTCCACCCATGCAGCGAGCGAGCCTTTAGAGTTTGACGAAAACCCTGTGAGCTTGCTGCTGCTGCTACTGTGAACCCACCCAGTACCCACCCCAAGAGCAGGAACAGGATCATTGGTTCGATGGGTCGTGCGGAGCCCGAGACTCTAGGGGATTCCGATATCATGGCGATAATGGGTAGCTTTGCTTTTTGTTGCTTCTTCATGCCGTGTGTGGGTGCTTCTCTTGAACAAGCTTTGAAGAATTACTATCCAGCTACATATCTCCAGTCCCCTCACGTGCAAAGCTGTGGATCTCTACAGAAAAAAATCAACGTGAACCATCAGACAGATTTCATACTCGTGTGTGTGTGTGGGAAAGGAGCAAAGATTTCCAAAGGTCTGTCTCTCTGAAACCTTCTGTTTTTTGTGATGCTTTTTTTCCTACAGAGCAGCAGCAGGGACCTTTGTTCTTCTGCTCTGGTAAAGTCTCAAACAACATGCTTCTTTTATGGCAGATGCACACAATTCTTGTGCAACTGCATTTGGCAATGGGATTTGGCATCTATTGCACATTTTCTTGTCCACTTTTCAAGAAGGGTTGTTGTTGTTGTTGTGCAACAGATGACACAGATGCTGAATCACCAACCAAATTTCGTCAGATCACCAAAGGTACAAATGCCAGAGCCTCTCTAGATGCACCTTTGTGCATGAAGCATTTCTCACATGGCTTAGGTCATAGAAAAAGTCCAGATTTGTCTGCACCTCATGCTAAACAAAACTAGCACAGCTTTGATGCACATTTTCAGCATTCCATCACATACATTTTGAGCAAAACCAAACCTTGGCAATCTCATTTTATCCTGAACAACAGTTGCAGAGTTGCAATAATGAGGGCTCTTCTACAGGATTGCTCTTGTGCCATGCTCCACATTGCTCATATGCCATGCTCAGCCTTGCTCTTGTGATTGCTCTTGTGCGGTGCTCAGGATTAAGAAAGGAGCAGGAGGACTGAAAACTTGTGGGTCACAAAAACACAAAGAGGAAAAGAGAAATCAGAGTGAAGCTTACACTTCTCAGGTGGAGATGGAGATGCCAAGAGGATCAGATACATAGAAAAATTGGGATACCATACCCATTTTGGGAGAAATCAATTTGCGAATGAGTGCACAAGAATGCCATCCAGTTTATGAAGCACACAACCCTTGTCAAAAATTCTCACAGAATATGAATATCTAGGTAAGGAAGGCTGCTGAAGATCATGTCAGGTTTGAAGATCTGATCATGATCTTGTGCTTCTTTGCAAAATCAATAAGGTGAGGGCTTTTAAGGAGGTTTTTGTTCATAGATCAAAGGTCGACCTGTTTCTGCTCCATATGATCATTATTGGTAATATGGATTCTCAGTTGCAGATTGATTCTTGGTTGTGGCTTTACATGTGAGCCCTCATCATCATCTTTTCTCAATGGTTTCTGTTGCAACTCTTGGTTATCCAGTTGTAGGAAACATATGCATCTAGAGTTTTAATGGATTGAAGATCACCAAGTATATGGTCTTGCAATGACAAGTGAAGTTTTGATCATTTCATATTGCTTCAGCTTTAAAAGATGCAATGGGTTTTGGTTGGATTTCAATGAATTCTGCCAACACAAGCATTTGAAACATTTTAGGTTTGCAGTGCTGAACACAAGATGACATTTTTAGTTATGGGTGCTTCATCCACAGGGGGATACGAGAAGGATTTTGCACACCATTGTCAGCCCAAATGAAGAAGGGAGACATTAATGAGTTGGACATAGCATCAACACAACTGTAAACGTGAGTGTATTACAACTCCATTTTTCCTTCCTTTGACAATTTTGCATTGAATCTTTGGTTTGTTTGATTGTTGAATTTGAGAGTATTCTGAATATATGACTTCTAAAAGCTTGATTACCACAGAAAGAGTGTGTAAAGAACAATCCTTTCTCTGAAAATAAATTGAAAAACTGTTTATTTCGAGTAGTTTCAATGCAAAGTCTACAGAATATCTTTTTCTAACTTGGGTTATCTAATATGCATTGAAAGTCAAGTAGGAAAACTCTGCTCTGTGAATGAAGGGGAGCATCAAATGAGCATAAATGAGTTTTGAAAACAGAACCAAGTGCAAGTCAGATTTCCATTTCTGATCAATGTAAATTTTGCTTGATCTTCTTCAGCAATCTTAGAAGCCTATCAATTTGTCATTTTTTTTTGGCAATAATATGATGATGATTAAACTAAGACAATTGAGTGACAAAGATTAAGCAACCTTGCTTGCTAAAATGGAGAGATCTTTACATTGGTGTTGAGATCAAATGGTGAAGATGTAGTAAATTGCTTGGACAGTAACAACTCGAGGAAGACTAGATCCACAATGTTTGGCAGATTATTTTCCCACAACACGGAAGCTGGATCAGCAAGGAATGATCCTCTGCCTGGTCCTCCAGTGCAAAAGGTGATAAATATTATGCATGACATATTTGTAGCCAGATGTTTTACATATCATTTTTTTGGGGGTTTAAAGATTTCTGCTGTTCTCAAATGATCACCAAAATAACAGAAAACATGCATGATTTCCTCTGTTAAAACCACAAATAAACATTGTGAAATTCGAGCATGAAATTCATCATGAAAGGGCAAAGAGGATGTAGGTGTGGTTGGAAGGTTGCAAGTTCTCGGATTTCAAGTTGGGTCCCATATTGGGAACAGGAAGCTTTGGTAGAGTGCATCTTGCACACTACATTCCCACAAACCAAGTGTGTGCCTCCAAGTCTTTGTCAAAGGCAATGATTGTCAAGTCCAAACAGGCAAGCTATATATTATCCAATCAGTTGGGAAATCTTTTGCCCTTTTCTTTTGTGGAAATCATGAGGTGCAATGTATTTTATTCTTTTTTGACTAGAAATGATATTGGTTTTTTAAGCTTTCACCATACTATATGTCTTGAGGGGAGTTTTCTACTCCAGCTCATGTCCTTGTTCAGTGAGAGGATGTTTTGTGCTCATTGACTGCATTGAGGTCAATGGGATTTGTAACATATCCTATGTTGAAATGTGGCATAGGTTGCACATGTGAAGCAAGAGAAGTCAATATTGCAAAGGCTGTCATACCCATTCATTGTAAATTTGATCGGTTGTTGCCAAGATGATAAGTGCATTCACCTTGTTCTTGAATACATCTGCGGGTATGTTCTTGTTTGCAACCTAAGATAACTTTTCTATGTTGTAAAGTTCAAGATTGCAAAGGTTTGCATTACTGCATGAATGCTGCAAGATATATAAATATTAAACCTTAGCCTTCAGGAATCTGAGAGGGAAAAACTCTATACTTTGTCATATATATATACACACTTGGAAGATTGATAGCAAGAGCACTGAAGCTTTATGGCCCCCTTTGTTTTTTGTTGCAATGCAGTGGAGAGTTTTTCACTTATCTTCGAAGTAGTGGGCGTTTTGATGAACATACAACAGTAAGAAAAAATGATCTAAGAAAAGAACATCAAATGTATTTGTGATCATTAGTGCATTGTTGTGATCATTCCAAGTACCCACTTCTCACTGCCTTATCCAAAAGCTTCCAGAACTATGTTGTAGCATATGTTATGTCGACCATCTTAGGGTTAATACATGGCATACATATGTAGTTAGTCTTGTGCATTAGTGGTGATAAAGATGGAATGAATTGACATCTTCTACTTTGTGTTTTGGTAGCGTTTTTATGCATCACAAGTGTTACTGGCGTTCGAGTATTTGCACAATATGGATATAGTTTATCGTGATCTCAAGGTCTTCATTTCTAACTGCAACCCATTGCAGTAGAATTTTGTTCATTGCCTTACATGAGTGCAGCAGGTGCTTGTCACTTGTTCCAATAGATTAACCATAGTGGGTTTCAAGTTCTTCTTTGAGTCTTGTGAAGATGATGATTGTCTTTTGTGTGTGGTGATGCAGCCTGAAAACTTGCTACTTGATGAGAGGGGTGACATTCGGATCACTGACTTTGGTTTTGCCAAGGAAATTGATCGAAGAACCTTCACACTGTGTGGTAACCAACAATCACCCAAGTAGTGCATGTATTTCAGAAATATTTCACTGTATGATAAATTCTGCCAAACACAGAACATAATTTAGGAGCTGAGTCTTCCTGAGATGCTCGACCCGTTGGAACATTTCCAATTGAATTCTGTAATTTCTGGCAGGGACACCAGACTATTTGGCTCCTGAAATCATCCTCAACAAGGGTCATGGGAAACCTGTTGACTGGTGAAAACTATAATCTGGGTTTTCTTGCTCTTGATATTCTGTGATTAGTCAATGCATTATTACTATGCTGCCAATACTTGAACTCCCACTTTCAGGGATTTGGGGAAATTTTTCATAGCCGAGTGAATTTGTTTTCTTTTTTTTCTTTTTTTTTTCCTTCTATGGGTTGGTGACTTTTTTGATCTCTGTATGTAACCTCCTTGCTGTGATTAGAAACTTGTGCAGCAAATCCATTGAGTAAGGCTCTATAAAGAATCTCTGAATTTGCACAAGAATTGGTTTTGTAGCTTGGCATAGAGATGAAGAGATGCATGGCAGTGTACATGTTCCAATCATTGAAGACACAAGGATTGTAAATGATCTGATGTTTGGAATGGTGTGAAGAATGTGATAGGTGGACTTTTGGGGTGCTCATCTACGAAATGTTGGCAGGCTACCCTCCCTTCTATGATGATGGTCAGTAATCACCTTCCACTTTGAAGAGCTGCACAATCTTTGATTTGCTGCTAAACCCCTCATCCAACTCCTTTGACATTCTAATTACGAAAGGAACCAGATGGATTAATGTGTTCTAATCATGCATATATCTGTTGTCAACGACAATGATATCCACATTAGACATCTTTTGTTTTACTTTCTGTGCAGATTCTGTTGGCACATACCAAAAGATTTTGGCTGGAAAAGTGAATTATCCTGGACACTTTTCGAAAAAGTAAGCACTCAAAATTGGAAACTTTCTTACAAGTTAGTGTTGTTTCCTTTCAAAATGGAAATGAAGGTACGTGAGTTGAGAGGTTGATGATGATGTGCAATTTTGAATGGCTCCACCCAAGAGGAATTTATTCCCATCAATGTAAATTGGCTTCTTGGGGATATGGCCTAAATAGCTTTTGTCCTGTTATGTAGTGCAAAGGACTTGTTGAGAAGGCTCTTGGTGGCAGATTTGACCAAAAGGTGCCTTCTTCATTAGCACCCCTAAACCCTAAACCTCAATAAGAAACCAATCCACTTTTTTCTCTGAAAAGAGAGCTCAAATCAATAAAGCAATGAATATATATATATATTGTGTTGTGTTGAGTTTATGTGATGTCATTGTGAGGATTTTACAATCTTTGACTACAATTGTAGAATTTGTGTTGATGCATATGGGCCAAGGATTTGAGGGAAAGCAGGCTTGGGTGCTTAAAAGGAGGCATAAAAGAAATTAAAATGCATGCATGGTTTCAAACAGTTGATTGGGATAGTGTGGTGCGAAAGAAAGACATCCCACCCATCCGCCCTAAAGTCTTGGTAGTGACCTATCCACTTCAGCTAACTTTTATGCGCATTGTTGATAATAAAGTAAACTTATGTGGTTCATGCAGTGCTATCTTCCTCCTCATTATTCTGTAGGAAGTTGTTGCACAGATTCAAACAATATCACATTGATATGCATGTTCTCGAATGTCTCATTTACTTGCTCAAGAAATTGCAATTTGGTGTAGTAATGTCATGGTTGCATGTTAAAATTTTAAAATTTGTTCATCTTCCTTTATGATCACATGTAAAAATTGAAAATTTAATGTATTTTATGTACCGGTCACATGTTGATCTAGTGGCTATATTTTATGAGCAAGGACAACGTGTATAGGACAATGGACAATATCTCAAGAGACTTTGCTTGCAAAATTGCAGTTTCATGAAACTATTTGAGAAGAGAGACTGATGATGATATGTTGGTTGGCTTTTGGTATTGAGGACAGTCAAAAGAGGATTCAAGCTGCTTTGATGATTACTCCAGTCTTGGCCCCATGAAACATGATTTTGTTCTCACTGCAGAAGACCAACTTATATTCAAGGACTTTTAGGTCCAGTCCAGAACCGTGTTGAGTCTGATGTAAAAGACTCCAACAATGACTGAACTCATAGCATAATTTAGAGCTGCTTTTCAGTGGCATTATTACCAGAGGTAAATGCACATGATGCTTACTTGCAAACAATATCATTAAGTTACACTTGGATGCATTCAAAAGCAAATTCCATGGGTAGCTTGAAACCCAATTTGTAGAATCAAAAAATTCACCAAAATTATGATGGTAACAACAAAGAAAAAGAATTAGTTCCCATCATTTGAAGGTTTCAGTGTTGCATAGATAAACATTACATAGTTAATCTCATGTGTCAACTTCCCTAAAAGTGTCAATTATACAATACATGTTTCTCAAGTCCAAAGATTAATATTAGATGTGAATCCTCCCTCTCAATTCCACAACAATAAACATTGACAAAAATGACAATAAGGTTTTGGTAGTTGATTAAGAAAATACTCTCACTTCTTGCCCATTTCAAACATGATTGTGATTTTCTGTTGTGCCTCTGAACCATGAATTGCAAATTGACCTTAACAACATCCTCGAATTTCTAAGGAAAAAACCTACAGGGAACCACCCTTCATGGTCTAGTGTATATGTCTCTTTCAACAAATTAGAGAACAACCTGAAGACAAGTGACAAAAATATTGATCACCATTGTGACCAGCCCCAAGAAAGGGCCTCACTAGGTAAATGACAACTTAGGTTAATTAACAATGTCTTCTAATAACAACCTAACCTTAGAATGTGAGCACCATGGAGAAAAATGATTGGGGTCACTTTCTCCCTTCAAAAAACCCATCAAATTCATGAGTTCATTCACTAACAAAGTTGGAGTTGCTAGATACATTCACAAGCTCATACATCACAATCCATTTATATATCACTTTAGAGCATTTTCATATGAATGCAAATCAACACTAACAATTGGATTTGATATGAATTTGCATCCACAACCCATGAAACCCTAAAAAACCCTCCCTACAAAATAGTTGTGAGTTAGCAATCACTACAACACAAAATTCACTACAAATAGATGTGAAAGGAAGAATAGTCCATACACAATCACGGAATAACCAAAAAAGCTATACAAAGTACACATGATAAATAGAGATTTGGGAATGAAAGCCTTCATTCATGTAAACCTTAAAGTGCTTGCCACTATTTCCACATGAAGAATGTGAACTTCATTCAACCTATAGATGATTCATAAGCCTAAACCTAATTTTCACATATTGTATAATTATTGAATGTTGTGTAAAGGAAGGACCCACATCAATTGCAAAGTTTTTGGACTCAAAATTTGTGCTTGTTGAACATAATTTTTTCCACCTTGAAAATGGTTAACAAAATGAAGGCATAACTTTCTTTGAGATCAATAATAACAATATCAACATTGATAACATATTACCATTAAGATATTATAAGATGGAAGATTATGACCTAAAATGTCTAAACAAGATAAATTTATTTTAATTTGCAATCGTAAGATGTGTTGGCAATGGCATTAACTTCTTGCATTTTTTAATGTTAATAATCAATGTGTACATGGAGTTGTTACATGTGTTACAGCAAAAAAGACTTTTTGTTTGTTGCATTGGGGTAGTAGAGAAGTGGCAAAAGTAGTGAAGATTAGTGGAAATTGATTGTGTAGGTTACAAAAACTTTTGAGATAATGATTAGTGAACGGTTAGGGTTTAGTTTAGGGGAAGGCCTGCTCTGCAGTGCCTTCTCTAATTTGAGAGCAGTAGCCTTGAGGGTGCTAGCTCAAGGGTGTAGGCCCAAAAATTAGAGACCCATTGGGAGCAAGCCTTCTCCAATGTAAAGCACAGCAAAGGGTTACTTTAACCTATTTTACATCTTGATCCTTCTAGGGTTCTGTTCTGCCCCCAAATGTTCTTGTGTGTCTGCAATAAGAGGTCTTGTTCCTGTCACACAACATTTCAATCTAACTTATCATGACATATGGCAGAAGCATCTTCCACAAATGGAAGCACCTTTTGTATGCAGAAGGTCCCTTCCAATTGTGGAAGAATTTTCCATGCAGCAAGATGCTTTCAAATACAAAGGAAAAAATCTTGCAGAGCTTTACTAGTAGGGTAATAATGCCCAAGGAGTGGGGAGTCCCAAAAGTAAGCACCCACCTGATGCGGAGCAGAGGAGCTGGAACTCACCCACTTTGAGGGCATAACCAAGTGCATAAAATAAAAATCAACTTGATTTTTATTTTGATTCTTTTCACGTGATACTCTGCGAGTATCCAACCGTTACTCACGGAGTATCACAAGGAAATAAAAAAACATGAGGCAATTCAGAAAATGGAATGCCTGTGGGATTTAATGTTCTGTAAGCATACCTCCAAATACACTAAGAAAAATCTGGGAGGCTTTTGCATAGTCAAGGAGAGCACTCTGCAGGGAGAAGCCCCAAGGTGATGACATACCCCAAATAGGAGCTTAGGATGAGGCAGTAGGGGCAGTAGGTAGCTAAGTCCAGCCCAGCATTTTGGGAATGTCCCCCACCCATGGGCTTCACCCACCTATGATGGTAAAGCATGAGGTCAATGTTAGAGTTTCTTGCAAACTATCAACTATAAGCATACATCAAAATGATACTCCCCAATCAACCATGATTTTTTGAACACCAGATATATGCATCAATTGCAGTGCTTTAATTAGTACAGCAATACAAAACACGAAGCATTTTGTGTACTAATTAATAATACAAGGAACCCAGATTTCAGCATGTCTTCATAATAATGCAGGAGTTAGTTTCCTTTCTAACAGTGCAACAATGTGTACCTACTAAGTGAACCTTTCAGAATGGCATTTACCTTCTCATACTCTTTAATTTCCCCCCCTCCTTCCTTCATTGACAGGGATTGCAAAACCAGAAGGCATCTTGGTCACAACTTGCTCATCCTTCTGCGAAACCACTTCTAAGGAGCATTGCAACATTATGATGTTAGTAATACTAAATTTTCCACCAACAACAAACTGGACCCACTTTTCACAGATAATGGAAACCAGCAAATGCTTGCAGGATCTGAATATCTTTTGTTTTTTTATTCTCTCCAACAATTCTCTACATCTCATGCCATGCCTAATGCAAAGAGTCTATAGATCAATGTACAAGCGCACAAGTCGGATGGAGTCAAATGGCAGGTGATGCCTCCATTCACGCTTTTTTTTGTTCAGACCTCTGCCTTTACCAACCAATTTGCAGTTGATGCGCACAGTTGCAAGCTTCCATACACTGGAGCCTCTTTCTGTATCAACAGATTCCAGTTCAAGAATCCCATCCTTTTCTTTTGCTTCTGCTTCTGTTTCTGTTTCCTCACCACTTTCTAAGTACCTTACGTACATGGGTAGTTGTTTGAATCTCTCTAGGTCCTGTGGGATATGCAACACGCGCTCTGCTCCTGGAGAAGAAACCTGCAAACAAGAAGGAAATTTGTTGTAACAGATAGGTAGAATATTTGAATCGAAATTTGTTTGAAACCAGAAAGAGAACTTTTTAAAACCACTGAAAACTCAGTTTTGGGCTTCAATTCAAGTTCATGGCCCATTAATGATCAAGAACAAGAACAAGAACAAGATGACGATGATGCAACAATTGAAGGTGTTCATCATGAATTTGAGAGTCATACCCCAATACAGATGAGGGGTTCGAAAGGGTGTCCCTACCTCCAAAGCTAGGTTCTTGGGTATGATTCCAGCTTCCCCAGCTTGCTCCAAGCGCTTTGAGTATGAAGAAGAGAATTGATGAATCTCATCAATTGTTGGAGATCCATATCTGCAGCTCACCCAGAGAATAAAAAGGTAGCAAAATGAACTTTGGTGCAGTAGATAGATGAGGTGCACAGCAAAGAAAAAACAAACAGGTTATTGCTTTCTATAGCTTGAAAACCACCATATTAGAGGATGTAAAATGCAGCAGATTTTTCCTCCTCTTCCCAATGTAGCTCATGGGAAGAAGGCAGGAATGAGCAAGAAAAAAATCACAAGAACTGACTGACTTACTTGTCAGATAACTTGTCCAGTCGCACTCGAATCACACCACTTTCTTTGAAAACCTTGAATGCGAAAATTGCAAGATCACCATTGAACTCAGCAAGCACATCAGTAGCCAGATCCAAAACTGTTTGACTCCATGGAGAGTCCCCAAGTACCACACCGCCACCTTCTTCTCCATCTCCTACCTGCCCAAAAAAATATGAACCTGATACTCTGAAATAGGTACTTTCCTTTGGAGACAAAAAAGACAAGAAAGATTTGCACCATGACCACCACCCTCTTTCTCTCCACAGAAACACAATTCATATGGAAAAATCAACACCCAATTCTTCATAAAAACATATCGAAATCACAAATTACTGAAAGAAGGATCATCCCACCTCAGGTTCAAGTTCAGAATTGTCTTCTTCCCAGAATTCATCATCATCAAGGCAAAGCTCATCAAGCTCCTCCACAAGTTCATTCTCTATCACTGCTCCAATTCAGAGAAACACACAGACACAGTCATTTTCTGAGGGGGTTCTTCATTATTCAACAGAGCAATAGCAATTACAAAAGTTTCATACAACCAAACAAACAAATCACAAGTATGGAGGGGAAAAAAAAAGTGCTCTGAAGATTTTGGGAAGATGGGTGTTAATTTTTTGTCTCTCCTTATCTTCCCAACAAACATCCAAGTTCTCATACATACATACCATTAGCCAAAGAATCCGTGTCCTTGAATTCCTGAAAAGTTTCACCATCTGCGAATTCATCTGCATTTGATTCCATCTTCTCATTGAGACCCACATTCTGATCCACAACAGATGGGGTTGCTTGAGCTTTCTTGAGCTTGCTCATCAGTTTCCGAGTCTTCTCCTTGCCCTTAGTCTCAATCTCGCCATCATCAGCATCTTTTGCAACAGAAGCTTCATCTACTTCTTCTCCTGCTTCTTCTGCTTCTTCCTTGTCATTCAAGTCTTCAGTCTTTACCTTGGTCTTCAGCTTCTTCTTCTTCTTGTCCTTGTGCTTCCTTGAATCCAACTCCTTCCTCCTCAGTACTGTACTATTGATAACATCTTCAGAGGACGACTGGTTCTCGATAAGCTGCTCGTCAGGGCTATCTTCTTCATCATCATCATCTTCATCTGCCTTCTTCTTCAGCTGCCTTAGAAGAACATCGTTTTTCTGAAACATTTTCTTCAGTTCCTTCTTCTTTGATTTCAGTTGCGCATCTGTGATGCGATGATCCTCAGCAGCAGCTATGGCATGATCTCCATTCTCCAGCTGCTGCTGCTGCTGAGGATCTTGCTTCTTCTTTGCCTTGTTGAGCTTCTTCTTGCCATTTGTACTTTCTTCTTCTTCACTCCTAGTAGTAGTAGTTGTTGTTGTTGCTGTTGTGTATTTTTCTTCTTCTGCTGCTGCTGCTGCTGCTGCTTCGTCCAAATCTTCCTCCCTTTCTTTTACAAGAACATGCTCCCTTACCTCTTTCTTCCCCTTCTTTCCTACATTGCCAAAATAGATCCACAAAGCATCAAAATGGCAAAGGCTTTGCACTTCACGGTACACGAAAAACAAGCAAATCATTCGCCTGCCTGTGCAAGTAAGGTCTAGTCGTCAGACTTACTTACCCGCGGCAGTTGTGAGGGATCTTTTGCCATCGCGTCCCAGAGACAGGAAGCAAGACTTTCCGTAACTCCATACGTAAGCTCCAGAGCTCAAGAATCCCGATGACTCGTCGTCGAAGAAGGAGGAGCCTCTGAAAACGAGATGACGACTAACAAATCCAAGACTTCCTCCAGCAGCTGCAACTGGCTGTGACTGACAAAATGCTTTCACCTCCACCAGCAACACGCCGAGTCCCCCGCCGTTTCCTCGAGACGCACAAACCTCAGTTGTAGGCCGTTGCTTCAGTGCGCCACACAGGTATGATCGCGAAGGCACATTGATGTGCGTCGACGTCCAAGCGGAACTACAAGTCTCGTAGGACATCAAACCGAGTGATTTCATGTTCATACCACAGCCAAATCCACGAAAGCTTCGTACAGACAGGAGTTGCGAATTCTTCAAAGGAAAAAAACTAGCAATAATAGAGCACAAGAACAAGCAGAAAACAGCGGATCCGACGACTTTTTAAATCCTCGAAACAGGCTTACGTTAAACCGACAATAATCGAGCAAGTGCAGCAAACTTGTTATCGACAAGAAGCAGAGTTCAAGAGCAAAGAAGAAGAAGAGAAAACAGAACTAACAATAATAGAGCACAAAAACAAGCAGAAAACAGCGGGTCCGATGACTTTCGAAATCCTGGAAACAGGCTGACATCAAAGCGACAATAATCGAAAAAGTGCAGCAAAGCTCTCGACAAGAAGAAGAAGAAGAAGAAGAAGCAGAGTTCAAGTCTAGCAAAGAAGATGAAGCTGAAGAAACAGAACTAACAACAATAGAGCACAAGAACAAGCAGAAAACAACGGATCCGATGACTTACGAGATCCTGGAAACAGGCTTACATTAAACCGACAATCATTGACCAAGTGTGCAGCGAAATTGTCGACAAGAAAAAGAAGAAGAAGAGGACACGTTCAAGATCAAAGAAGAAGAAGAAACAGAGTTGTTATACAAGAAGCTTGCTTTCGTGAAAGGAAACCAGAATAAGAACAAAGTTCTAAATACTTTAGTGAAAAAAAAAAAAAACCAAATCACAAACAGCAACACATGTTTTGTATGCGAAAACAACGTCGATCGTTCTGCCTAAATACAGATCTCCAGCGCTGTCGCCGTCGTCTTCTCTCCTCCCTTGCTCGCTGGAGGCAGAGGACTGCGCACATGCGCTTGAAATCGTCCGCTCAGCCGCGAAAAGGGGCTCTGACAGCCGGGCTTCTGCTCCGCTCAGAGGCCGAAGTCTGCAAGTGGCCGGAGTCTGCGGACTTGCATATCCGCTCTGCCCAGACGGTTCGCTCAGCTCTTCACAACATACTGACCTTCACAAAATATTAGATAGCAGCCCGACAGCCCGCTGTCGCACCCTTTGCAAAAAAAACCACTGACCAGTGCAATAACCCAACCAAAAAAATAAATTAAAGAGACCCCATTCCTCCACCCTCTTGCTAGGGGCTCCACAACCCAAAATGAAAGTATTGAAAAAAAACTTAAGTGATTATATGAACTAAATTCCGCTAATCTAATATAAGAAAATGGTGTAGCTCACATTCTTATAGTAGTTTGCATTTTTTTCAAAATGGCAGAGTCATTTCCCAACTCTTCATCTCCTTCAAAAGAATTTTCATGCATGGGTCTTCTTCTCCAATCTCCTCCTGAGCTTTCATCTCAAACCCAAAAATAAGAAAGTGGCAATGTTGACCTATGGTAAGAATTATAGTCCATGTCTTCAATGCAACGTACGCCAAAACAAAAAAACACATGACCCCAAACCTAATGGCAAGGCTCAGCATGCACTCAAAGTGCCTTGATTTTTTTTCTCTTTTCTTTGTTGCCAACATGTTCCCTTCAAGTTTTCAATGCGTTCACATCAGGTTTTCAATATGTTCCCTAGGTTCCCAATGTGTTCCCAATAGCGCCTCACTTTCATACCATATGTTTTGCACAAAGTCCTCCCCTTCTAACCTATACAGGTGGGCCAAAGGGGGAGGCACTTCATCTTTCCATAGAATCTTCAAATTTTTGGGAGCCTCCATAATTGCAACTTTTTTTTTTTTTTGCAATGGGCCAATCACATTGGCTCATTGCAAAAAAATTAAAGGTTGGACTTGTGATGCACCCCAAACTAATTAATAGAAACAGAATAAGTACCTAACTAAATAACTAAATAGTATACAAGAATTCCATATAAGAATTGTCCATATCTTCAATGCAATGAACACAAAAAATAAAAAAAGACACAGCCCCAAACCCAAAGATAAAAGGGGCACTTTCACCCATGGTAGTATCCTCAATGCCATGTACCCCCCAAAAAAAAAAACACCGTGGCTGAGCGGCTGAAGACAAGGCAAGGACTGACCATGCGCGTCAGCCCCGTCGCTCAGCCACCACGCCATTCATTTGCCGGCAAGAAAATAGGCGCCCCTCAGCTTAGAGGCGTCGCCTAGAGGAGGAGGAGGAGGGGGAGGGCAGAGAACGCGGGTAGAATCGAGATCTCCAAACGACATCCCATCGAATCGACCCAAGTCCCAAAAATGTTAACCTTTCAGATAAGTCCCTTCAACAATGGTAGGATGTCAATTTGGGGACATGACGTGGATTAGCTAAGCTTGGGCCAAGCTTAATACCTGGGTTCAAGATCGAAGAGGTTACAAATTTTGGAAGTTGAAACCTTCAAAACAAGCATGGGTTGCTTTGTCAGTTCCCATTTTGGAGGCACAATGGGGGGTGGGTCTAAGGATGCTAGCCCACTTGCATATGTAACCCAACCTATGTAGTTAAATTGAACTACACATTTCATTGAGTTCATAAAGTGGCTTGCCTCTAGGAGGACTTACACACACCTTCTCTCAAGTAATCGAGGTCCAAAACCAATCCAACTATTGGCACTTATCACCAAATTTGTGATTACTTGAACATTTTCTTAATTAGCTTCAACTTGTTCCTAAACACTTCAATTTTGATGGAAGCGTATTTTCTACTTTGTATTGTCATGGTATGCTAAGCTTTTAGAACATGAGAAGTTTTGATGTTTAGAACTTTTATAAGACGCCAAAATTCGTGAAACAAGGTCAGATTTGGAACGACTTCAAAGAGAATGATAGTGGAGCAAAACTTTACATAACATCCAAATTTGTAACTTTATGGTCTTTTGTTGTCCATGTCTTCAATGCCATGCAACAAAAAGCACGTAAAGGAAAATCCCATGTATTTGCATAGAGATCATTTTGATACAATTTGTCAATCAATTTCACAACATGCATTTATGAAAGTCAACTAAAACCTATTGGACTCATTTTCAAGTAAGTGAAAATCATATTTCTCGAGGAACCTTATTGAAATTTTCAATGGCTAGTCTACACGCTATGCACTTCTGAGCCCATGTGCTACTATAGATGATAACTACAACATGTTAGAATTTACAATGGAAAGATATTTAGTAATACAATCACAAGAAATGGATTATCATTACATTGGTATACAATTTACAAAAGGAGTACTTATCAATGTTTTTTTTTTTTGCGAATTTTTGTTTCTAGCCAAAGTGGTTATTATCCTTAGGAGGATGTCGAAATAAGTGACGATCATCCCTAGGAAGATTTAGCTAAATCTGGTTATAAATCATAAATAAAGTACAAATATTTATTCACATCTCTCTATTTTTTTGCCAACATAGTGAAAACCAAATTTATGAATCTAGCAATTTTTCTTTTTCTTTTTTCTTTTTCCTCACCATAGCAACTGGAAACATCCGAAATCACTTCTTTTTCAAATTTTTAATTTGTAGTTTTTCTTTTTTTATGAAATGTTACCCCTTAAAGCCAAGGAACTATTCTCCTTGGTAAGGCTTGTGTCCCCTTAGGCTGCAAAAAAATGCATTCGTGCTTTTACATTATTAGTAGTACGTATTGTCATGATGTTATATATATATATATTGATAGTACTACTCACAATGAGGGATAAAGGACATGGATAGAGGTACCTAATGATAGTATGTACCTATTTGTTTCAAAAAAATCCCACCTTAATTGTGCTCGCAATTTCATGAATCTTTTATTTTTAATGCCCAAATGGGGAAAACCGGAAAAAAATGGCCAAGAACATGCCTGAATAGTAAAATTACCAGCATACACACATACAACATTAATTATTATTCTCAAGTTGCACTTGATGAAAAATCCAAAGGAAAACAAAGGGTGTGTCAAACTACGGCCTTGCCATTTACATGAAAACTGATCTTAAGGCAAAAGAAGAATTATGGAAACTCAAATATTTCACCATGCAAAAAAAAAAAAAAAAGACACATAATCTTCAAAAAAAATCTCTAAAAAAAGAAACCAAAATCCTTCAAGATATTATTATTATAACTCTATAACTAATCTCAAAATTCAACACAAGCCAAAACTATCATCTTCCAAAAATCCTAATATAACAAACAAAAAATACCGAAAAGTTGGCACCTCGAAGTCGATTGAGTTGGCACCTCGAAGTCTATTGAGTTAGCACCTCGAAG
>Ga0209208_10002067_pt1 | contig 28645 bp, 21 predicted proteins | sample S1TSphfallax_3_FD_187694 | JGI IMG/M metagenome (GOLD analysis project Ga0209208, IMG submission 187694) | Host-associated microbial communities from peat moss isolated from Minnesota, USA - S1T2_Fd - Sphagnum fallax MG (SPAdes) (version 2) | ecosystem: Host-associated > Plants > Peat moss >...
TAAATTGAATGGTCAAAGATGGCCATCCAATGAGCATTTACACACCATCAAAGAAAGGTAACTTTTTGTGATAATTTTCAAGCACCTTGACTATTTCCGACTCCCACATTCCATTACGTGTAATGCATGTAAATAGCAAAACTTGGGACATTGGAGTTGCTAGACTTTGTATCACATTGCTAAAGCTCAAAAAAACTTTTAATATAGTTTTAAAGATACAAATGAAACATCAAATGGTTTGGAAAGAAAAAATGATGTATTACAAAATAAACATCTTAGCTTTTGGCTAGGAATCTAGGTAGGACCAATGGGGACATAATGGACCATCTTGGTTTATTATGATGTTTAAAGATTAAGAAAAATTGAATGGTTTAACAAGGATCATAATTGAAAATTTTATTAGATAGAACAAATAAAACACTAGTCAAGGCAAAAAAATATTCACAAAGAGAAAAGTAATACAAATCCCATTGACTTGGGAAGAGAGGGGAAATGTGTGTAAGTCTTCATGCAGTTGCAAAGTTCAATATAGATTCATCACCTTTTTCATATTTTGAAAAGGTGATGTCTAATGAAAATCAACTAGCTTTTATTTGGATGGCTAGATGGACCTCATCCAAGGAAATTTCATTGCATAGAAAGATTAATGTCCAATGCAAGAAAGGGATTAGAAATTGAAATAGTCCATAGTAGTTACAACCTTTAAGTTAACAATGTAAAAATAATGGAACAACCCATGGGAAGAAACTATGATGATAGTTCCCTAAGTTGACTGTATTTCCAAATGATGAAGGGGATGTGACCTATTTACAAGGTGTTAAGATCCCATGCAAATATGTAAAAAATTGACCTTAAATTATCAAAACCATATTAAACTTCTTTTATCTTTTTATCTTTTTTTTTTGGGTCAAACTTTGGCTCCAATTTTAGATTAAAAATATCTTTTCAAAAAAACATTCCTTTGATTTTGCATACATTTAAACATATGTTCCAAAGCTTAATTGGCATTAACATGAACATTAAAATCCAAATTAGTGTTGGGTAGTTATTGATTTTTGACATAGTTATCAAATCAACTATCAATAACCTACCATCAGTTATTCATTTTTTGGGATAACTAAATAATATTGAATTATCAAACCTAATAACTAACCTAGATGAATAGTTATCATCAATGCAAAAAAATTTAAATATATAATTTAAATTTAAATTTTTAAAAAGATGTAATTTATGGATAATTAACATGTTATTCAACAATTTTCAATTGATTATTTGATAACCTACTCTTATGCATAACCAATTTTTTAACCCAATTTTTTTATATATTTATTTTGATAACTTGTGTGATTAAAAATACATATTTTCAAAAAACCTACATGATAATTATTGTAAGAAATAATAATGAACTAACCAACCAACCAACATTGGTCCAAATTGGGTTTTTAAATTGCTCCAAGATCTAACCTTTGCTTAATTTGAAATTAATATAATGAGCATGGAATACCCAAATGCATTTTAAACATAATGTACTTAGTCTTTTCATTGTTTATATGTAGGATGTTTTTAAAGACTTGGAATGATTTGAAAATGAAAATTTTAGGGATTTTTTTCTCATGTACCCCTTTATATTATAGTATAATACAACATCTTTTTGGGTTGTGAAAATTAAAACAATTTTAAAATCAATTTGTAAATCATAATTTAGAAAACGTTTTGCTTTTAAAGATTCAAATTAAGGGCAAGTGGCTTCTTATACCCAATTTAGATCCATTAATTTTTTGAATGTGGATGACATATTGCTTTCAATCATTTTTTTAACACATTCGATCCAATGTGAAGGCATGGGAAATTGATGAAAAAATACATTTCACACATTGTTTTAGTTCATTATATTGACAACAGGATGTGCTTTCATCATTTTAAAAGATGTTCCACATTGCCAAAAATAAAAACTTATAATAAACAAGGAATTATTTGTTGTGTGAAGTTGTACAAGATTCAAAAGCACGTCAAAATGTAGGACCTTGAAATAAATGAATAATTAATTACCACAACATTTGCACTCCTTGCCATCAAAATGTTAATAATTTCTATGCATTTTTTTTATCTTGCTCTTTTTAAACAATTTGCATATCCACAACAAATGACACGATAAAAGTAGATTGAGAACATCTTTTAAAAAAGAAATACCAAGAACCCAATTTATAATTGTTGATGTGATTATGTGGTGTGATTAGTATGTGTCAGTTAAAAAGTTAGCTCATGTCAATCATAGTCAATCACACCCAAAGATAGATGATAAACAAGTTATTTTTCAATTATTGTATGTATTGTTGAGCTTAAATGTTAAGTTGTAGTTGTAGGTGCAACTATCTATTGTGATTGAATAAATAGGTGATGAAAAATGAACTTTTGTCATCCAAATTGGTTACATTCAACAAAAGATGATAGATAGGTGATAGATGGCTTGAGATTGGTAAAGGTAAGTAGGTAGATAATATGTAGGTACATGGGTAGGTAGGTAGATAAGTTGGTGATAGGTAGCTTGGAGGTTAATAATAGGTAGGTAGGTAAGTATATATTTTGGGGTTTTGTAATACATAGGTTCCAATTGGTTAATAAACATCCTATTTTAACCTACATACAACATACCAATTTATTGCCTATATATATCTTCCTACCTATTTCATAGTAAATAATATTTTGAAATATGTGTAATAAATATGTTGACAAACAATGTTCAACAAGTTGAGAAGAAATATTACTTTGTGAAGTTGTGGGGCATTCATTAAGGGATTGGTGTCTCAACATGAAGCTGAAAGTTCATTTCATTATATCTATTCACATGCCTAGAGGGCTAGGCAATGTAAGTAAGCAATGTAAATAGCCAAGGGAAACTATTTCCATTGTTTTCCAAATGATGTGCAAAAAGATATACAATGCAACTTATTGAAGAAAAGTAAAAACTATAATTTACTTAAATATAAATAGGGTCCTTGAAACTGGATTATGAAATTATAAATTTAATAGGTATTTTTAAAATATTTTATGACCTCGTAGCATACCAAAACATATTCTTTTATTTCATGTGTTCCATAAATAAATATATATATATATAGAATTACTTCCCCAAGGTAGGTAAATTAGACAACCCATGTTAACTAAGTAGGTAGGCATGTTAGGCTAGGTAAGCTAAATTACTACCAACCTATGTATTTTTTGCCCACATAATATTTATGCATGTCTACATCACAAATGCCCTTAACTAGAATGGTGGACATGTGGCATCATTTAGTTGGACAAATTGTAATTGTAAAAGTAGTCACATCTAGTTAGTGTCATATTAGACAAATGATTATCCAAAGCAATGGATGAAAAATTGGCTTTAATTATAGGAGATATGCAACTATCATAATGATTGGGTGTTAGATGATGCCTTTTGCCACTTGCTTAAAGCAACTATGAGGTTAAATTTGCAATTGCATGTGTCATAATTTGTAACTAAAATGCAATGGTAAATTTACAAAAACAATATTTTAAGGAACACAATAGGTATAATAATACCTAATATTAATAATTATATAATGAATAACTCATTTCTGAAAGTGAACATATGATTTTAAATAGGCAAATAGTTCGAAGGTTGACCACAAGTGATGCATATCTAAGTTGTGAAAGTGGTATAGGGCTAAAAAACTAATTCAATCTTGTTTTGCAACAAAATTCAAACCATGTTGGGTAGTTCTTAAGTTCCAAGACGACCTTTTGGACAATTCTAGGTCTTAAAATTAGAATAGAACTAAAACAAGTCCTTTGTAAAATTTAAGACCCAATTTTGGTGCCATTTTTTTCATTTAAAAGGTGGTTTCAATTTTTTTTCTTTTTTAATTTTTAAATTAGTTCAATCCAAATTTTTGATTACATAACCTTTAGGTCAAGTTCCAATATGCAAAACAACAAAATTTTGAATGCGAAAGATTGGAACTTTTATTTCAAGAAAAAAATGATTATTACAAAAGTTTGAAAATGTCAAATTAATACAAACTACCTTATTTCTACACTCTAAACCACACTAGATGTTCCAAGATTCAAAACATCGAATACAACAAAGTGAAAACCCAATATTTTATTTTTGGAAAGACCCCCAAAATTTATATATTGTCCTCTTTGGTAAGTAGCCAAATTTGGCTAGGTCTTATTTTCGATGGTCATTAAACCACCTACTTCACAAAAGTGGAAAAGAAAAAACCATGGTCTAAATATGGAAAAAAATGAACAAGACAATTGAAGACAATATTAAAAAGTGCATATTTTCATTTCAAACATTGTGACAATTCAATCGTTAAGTTCACATTTTTCCTTGATGTGCAAGGTTCAGGTCTTATTAGGCCCCTATCCACTTTGGATTCAAAACTAGATATATATATTTAATTTTTATGTTTTTAATTTTTTCAAACTAGTTTGATTCCACCTTCCAATTCTTTTCAATATTAGAATCAAACAAGGGTATGGTTCCACCCAATTCCAAAAGTAGCTCCTCGTAAGCCAATTCCAATTCAACCTAGTTTCCAAATTGGGACCCAATTCTATTTTGGTTCCTTGGAATTAGATCAAAATTGTCCCCAACTAACTTGTTAACTTGGGTATGTCCCATCCAACATTAATATGAACCCAACGTGCGCTCCCTAACTACAACAAAGATGGTGTGAGAACTTTGGGATGGGATTAAGATGAATTCACAAGCACAAATTCAAAGTGAAATCAATGTGCACCAACTTAAAAAATGAATGGTTACTACAAATTGAAACCAAAATGGTGCTTGGATGAGCGTGAACAACCCAACTCACAAAACACACCATGGAAAGAGTTGATCACTTTCCTTCCTATAATATATTTTATGATTAGTGATAGTGGTTACATCAAAGTGGCAAAAAGTCTTGGGATTTTTATATGAAGTTTTGAAAATTATTGATTTTGCCAATTTAAGAGTCCTACAACTTATGAGGTTTGATTGAGGATCTTTCAACTAAAACATTGTAGTCCTTTGGAAAAACCTTTCTTATAGCATATTGCAAACTCTAATCAAAGGTGTTTTGACCTGATTTATTTCCCAAATTTTAATGTTCCCTAGAATCAAACTAAAAAACTACCAATGTGACTACTCACCATTCTTTTAGCCATAACTTGCACTTCATGTCCAAATGGAAAATACGAACATAGTTTTTATATTTAAACTTCAAGGCCTTTCCAATAGTTTAAAGAAGGCCAAATTTTGACAAAGTTTATTATTTTCACTTTTGTTCCAAAAATACCATGGGACTCTAACTCCCAAAGTTGGAAAATGATTTGAAAGTGTTGGGACTCACTTTCCCACACTTGTGGGAATGTGTTTATATTGGGACATTATTAAAGCCCATTCCCCCTCTCATGCCTTAACCTTGAATGCAAGCCTAAGGCCATGGTCATGAAAACAAGTTTATATATAAATATTTATGGTTGTATGTTTTTTATGAGAGATGTCATTGTGCATTTGATCTTTATTTTTCCACATGACACAATTCCAAACATAAAAACAATTTTAAAAATGATGCAAGAGGTATGAAAACCAAGGGTGCCAAAAGGGACATCCATCACTTCAAGATGTCACTAAGGATGTACATAGATAACCCTAATCATTAAAAAAATAAAAATCATTTTTACATTCCTAAAGACATTTTTATTTTTTTAGTTCAAATTTACGTTGTAGCCATCATTCCAATTGTTGTACTTGATGTGCTAGTGTGTTGCCTAACATTATCCTCAACATGTAAACAAAAAAGTTTATGCCTCAACTTTGGTGCTCCGAGTGTTTTACTCTATGATCTTAATGTATTTATCTAACATGCACAGTGCATTAAAGGGTAGTTATGTTCTCAACACTACCAAACATTCTCAACATGTTGTTGGGTGCTTTTAGCTTGTTGCCTAAACTTTTTAATACTACCCAATGTTTTTCAACACTTATTAACATTGCTTAACATTCCTAATGTTTTCCTAATTCATTAAGTTTTCCCAAACAAACACCACTATAATTTTTTTACTAAGTTTTTTGGTGAAAAAATAAATGACAAGCATTAAAAAGACTACCTTGTCAATCTAGACAAATCAATTTGGACCTATCAACGTGATTGAGTAGTCAATTTGGACCTTGTTGTTTCGACTAACAAAGTGATTAACTATTTGACTAATATAAAAAAAATTGATTGGGTCAAATTTATGCTTAAATTAAAATTATTATTTGGATTATTATTTTAAAATTTAATAGGTAAATAGATAAGTAGGTAGGTAGGTAGTAAATAGGTAGATAGATGAGTAGGTAGGTAAGTAGTAAATAGGTCTAGGTAAGTGGATATAATGCACTTAAGTAGGAAGGTGTTAACCTAGCCTAACCTACCTAACCTCATCAAACTACATTAATCTAACCTACCTCTCCTAGCCCTCTAAACATACACATAATTTGCAAGTGTAAAAAATTGAACCCCAAACCTTCACAATGGCAAACCAAGTCTTTACTAGTGGACTACACCATAAAAAATGTTCAACATTTGTCAAGTTTTATATTTTAGACAATCGTTTCACATCATTAACATAGTGATTAAACCTAAGCGACAACCAATGGTTAAACCTAATGTTTAAATCAAGTGCTTAAACTTGGTGGGTAAACTTAGTGGTTTAATTTAGTGGTTAAACATAATGACTAAACCTAATGGCTAAATTTTGGCTAAATTTCATTACTAAATTTAATGATTAAATCTAATGTTTAAACATAATGATTAAACCTTGATTAAACATAATGACTAAACTTAAGTTAAATTTAGTGGCTCAATTTAGGTTAAATATAGTGGTTAAACTTAGGTTAAACCTAGTGACTAAACATAGTGGCTAAACATAGGTTAATCCTAGTGAATAAATTTAATGGTTCAACTTAGGCTATACCTAATGGCTAAACTTAAGCTAAACCTAGTGGGTAAATCTAATGACTTAACCTAAGTTATACTTAATGGATCAACTTAAGCTAAACCTAATGACCAAATATAATGGTTCAACTTATGTTAAACCTAATGCCAAACTTAATAGTTAAACATATTGGTTATACTTAATGCCTAAACTTAAGTTAAACTTATTGGTTAAATTTTGGATAAATCTAGTGGTTAAACCTAATGGTCACACCTAGTGGTTAGCTTTAGGTAGGTAAGTGGGTGGATAGGTAGGTAGGTAATATTTAAGTAGGTGGATAGATAAATGGGTAGGTTGTATGAAAGTGAAAAAATATAGGTAGGTAGGTAGGTGAAAATATATAGGTAGATAAGTAGGTAAGTTGTAGGTGGGTGGGTGGGCAATAGGTGTGTGAGTGATTAGCTAAGTAAATAGGTGGGTGAGTAGGTAGGAGGTAGATACATAAGGTAACAAACCATGTTACATTTTATTAATGGTCCTTGGCCATCTTTGACTATATGTTCCACTTGATTATATGTATCTATTCAAATGAACCATTATAGTCAAGTTGATTGATCAAAAATTGCGTGTCATTTAAGCCCCGAGCCTTTAGTCAAAATGTACATATCCATTAGTTAAAATTGACAAATTAATCAACTTGAACCTCATAAGAAAATCATGATTTGTGGTAAAGGAAAAAATCCTCCAAAAAGAATGCCCCACCTTGAACCTAAATGTTTTTTAAAACACCTAGATTGAGATGTCTTGATATGTTCACATTTCATTTTGAAACAGCATTTTAGAACATGAAGTTGACAACCACGATGAAATTATTATGAACTTAAACACTAAAAAAATCACAAGCACAAACTTTTGATAAATTTCAATACATTGAAAGACTTAAATATGCATTTAATTATGCAATAGTATATCAATGTAAATATGAATACAAAACATTCCAAGTTACATAAATTTGATTTTTCATAATTTACAAAAATATTGCACAATCATAAATGGGTGAAAATCCTTTAAGTTGTACGACGGTCCACCTAGGACAAACAAGACCTAGTTTTTATTGCAATATTTTTTTCTTCATATTTTTATCCCCATCAAAATTAATGAATCACAAAGTGTTAAATATTTATAAGTACCATATTTTAGACCATTATAATTATAGACTCCATCATAATCATCCATAAATGTATCTTTAGATGGTAAAAAATATTAAAAATGACAATGTTGTAACAATATTTTTATACACCTTAGAGAATTTGGACCTAAACATTAAGTTGAATGTAACGATAGGTCGCCAAGTCATATTTCAATTAATGTTGGTAAATGGGTCAAATTGTGTTGTTGGGGGTTATGTTGTTGTCATAATTCATCTTTTAAAAAGCCCATCAGTCAATGATCTTTCATAAGGAATTTATTAAATAAAATAGAAGAAAGAGATGAAAAGGATAATGGGGTGAAAGCACACTAAAGGTGATCCACCTTTCACCAAAAAAGGTGATGTATAATTAGTATTAAAAGACACAATAAGCTAAAATTTTGATGGCATCTTTTGGCTATTTGAAACACAAGTAAAAAAAATTTGGAATTTGCATGACAACATTTGGAACTCAAAATTTATTTTGATTCAAAATTAATCTAGATCCAATGACTAAATGAAGATGATTGCATAAAATTAATGCATAGTTTTTCAATGACCATAGGGCCAATACCAAACAATACCAAACAAAAGAAAATTGAAAAAATCATGCAATGCCCATTTATAAATCTTCTCCTCTTTGATATGGTAGTGGTTTTTTCCTTTTTTTTAAATATTATTTTGCATTTATTGCTAAACAAAGGCAACAAAACATAATTTTGAATGGAATTTCGTTCAAAAGCTTTAAATTTTTGAATTGTTGTAGATTTAATTGATGTATATCAATATCATACACCATAAAAACATTCACCCAAGAATTCCACCCACAACCCTACTTTTGAAGCATATATGCAAATTTTCAAACTTTGTGTTAGGTATTATTTTGTTGCAAATATTGTCAATATATTCAAGTTCTTGAATGTTTGTTGGATTTTTTCAAATAATTCATTAGATTAAGTTTTAAGCTAATCATATATACTTTTAAAAAGAAAAAATAATCCAAGATGTGATGTTCATATGTTGCCAAAAAACTTAATTGTAGAAAATTATACTTGTGACTACAATTTTTAAGAGGACTTAATGTGCTTTCATAAATTGTATTCATCTTATGGATCAAAAGTGGATGTACATAGATAAAATTCATTCATTGAATTCAAGCAATAAAAATAATCATATCACATAACTTACGTTTTAAAAAGTTTGTTTAAGGTTCTATGCAATGGATGTCATATGTCACAATTGATGTTCAAATGATTCATTGATATTAATTAAGACTCTTGATGTTGACTAACATTTTAGCATATAAATGTTTTATAATATAAAGTAAAACATTAGTTACATATGGAATCATGTAGTGAATGTTCAAGAACAATTATTTCTACCCACATTTGTAAGTATAATTGATTGTCATGTATTGTTTTATGCCCACATAAGAAATGATGAAATGAGTCCATATTAAAAAAAATCCATGGATTGTAGAATTTAACATGTGGAGTGATTTCATCATGATTTGATTAATTTTTGGCTAAAATGAAAACTAAGATTTGTAAAAATTTGCAAAAGTTGACTTGTCCAAAATTAACATCAAACTTCACTTGTGATGTTACATTTCTATATTCCTCAAGCAAAAATAAGTTTGAAAACATCTAAATTTTCTACATCTAGTGTTAGAAATGTTTCAAAAAGCTTTCACAACAAGAATAATGATGGGTTTTGTTTTTTTATTATTGACTTTGCTTCTTTTATTCCATGAACCAACTTGAGGTCACATAAGGACCAAGCCACATCACTATGCACCTAGGTGCAAGAAATATAACCTTCAATTGCTCTTATAAACTAAATATACTTTTCAATAATACTTTTTACAACTTGAAATGAAAATAAAAGACCACCGATTATGGAATATTTTTGATTTGAAATAAAAGTGGAAAGGTATTGCAAACTTTTCGTATAAGATGCACTCAAGGACCTTTCTTTATATGTGGTACACACAAAAGTGTGCAAAAGGGTGATTCCATGCATATGGTTTGAGAAACATGTTCAAAGTTCATTTCCAAGTTCAAACATGTGGGTCTGAACCCAAAACTTCAAGATCCTCTTGATGAAGTTTCTTTATTTGTGGCTCACAAAAGTGTGCAAAGGGGTGATTTGATATGTTTTGGAAATTTGGCATTGAAAGTCAATTTCCAAAGTTTCAACCAGTATTGCATGTGGGTCAAACACAACACTTTGAAGTGCTCATGGGTCTCAACATGTCATGCTGGGTGCACATGACAAATGTATTCCTTACTTCTACTAAGTTAGTGTTTTGTATGCTCAAGGAGTCAGATAAATTGGTGCCATGCAACTTGGTGTTAACAAGCAGCTCATCACATGATGGCTCAGCCCCTTAGGGCAAGTTCAAACCAAGCATCAGTTGAAATAGTAAGTGTTCCATGATGTTTGCAAAAACAAGAACTCAAAGGTTCATGGTAGTACCTGGCGAACAATCCATGAGATGCGCGACCAAATGAAACCTACATTGTTTTATAGTCTCTTCCTTGGAGAGGAGAGCCAAGAAACTAATGGAATCCCTTGCAGCAAAGAGAGTTGAAAGAACTACGGTCTTGCTGGGAGTGTAAAATCCAGTTCCCAGCACCCAAATTTTACAAACAAATCCAGAGCACATTACGCAACTGACAAGACAGAATCCAAACCCGTAAGATTGAACCACCACCCACCAGCCTACCATCTCCAGGATGCCCCCCTTATGACTCGGTTGTGGATGAGCTTCAACTGAGTTAATATCTGGTTTCACCTTTGTAACCCAGTTGGTAAGACTCTCTGAGAAGTAGGTCCTATATATAGGTAGATAGGTAGGAAAATAGGTGACTGCTAGGTAAGGGCTGTTTCCCTACCTACCTACTAACAACCCACAAGCAGGTTGTCAGTAGGTAAGTTAAACAAGCAACAAAGCTAACCATCATGGTTAGCTAGGGAACCTGAACCCAACAGAAAACTGTTTCCTGACCACTTACTATCCATCTGAGACTCTATTCTGTCCGATGCAAAATCTATACTTAGACGCCTTGGAACTGGTGGCCTGCCTACAACACCACATTCTAGTAGTACTCATGAGATAGGTACCCAATTGCAATACAATGCAACTAGTGGGCCTGCAACTAGTGCGAAATTTGCGCACAAAAAGAGATTCAAGTTGTGACAATCTGCCTCACGGTCCTAAAATTGGCTAAAATTGGCGTTTGTTGGTGTCTGTTCTTTGTGTCTTACTAAACTTTGATACTATTCCTACAAGGTTCGATTAAGGGTTTTCAGTATTGGCTTTGCCAATTACTTCCCAGCAATAAAACAATAGAGATATCCGTAAAGTCAGGAAAAGACAACACCAGTACCCAGAGTTTGGTCGTACACACAGTGAGATTCAAAAAAAAAACACCTCCAATAAAGTACATTAGCATTCAAGAGGGGGTGAAACTCAGAAAACCATCAAAACCATCAATTTTGATGGTTCCTGAGTTTCACCGCGTCTTTCTCTTTTTCCTGAGCGGCTCCACTGTAGCTACATAGATTTTCACTGCTCCTACCACCTGTACAGCTACTACAATTCTTCTCGAACCTTGTGCATTAAATGTTGAGATTGAGCATTTCATACTGAGATTTAATAAAATTTCCTTACTTTACGGATACCACTAAAAGAGGGGTTAGGGGGTGAAAGGAGGCCCAAAGACAGGGTGACTTCACAGATATCTCCAATATCAAATATAATGTTTTGTTCACACTTCCAAGCTTGTGGTTTGCAGTCTGCATCACACGGGATGAGCAAGTACGTGTGGAAAGGGGGTATTATACAGTTATATCCTATCAGGGTTTTTTTGAAAAGGATATTTTGAATACCACATGGGTGGCAAATTACCACTTTGGGCACAAATTATATTCTTTTTTTAAATGCTGAATTTTCATGCAATTTTTTTTCACAGGAATTTTTTTTTCAGGAAAGAAATTAGAGACTTCTTTTGAAATATTCTGAGGATATATTCTATATTTGAAATGGAATCGTCAAAATTAATTTTTTAATTCGAAAGTGATGGATGTGTTGAACCTGCCCTTTGTAATACATTACTTATAACATGTTTATGGAAATAGTTTAATGTACTAATAACATTTTAGGTGGGGTACATTGATTATTGGCCTCTGTCAAGAGGATGCTGATGTGACAAAATCACTCCCTAATATACTTAGTTAATTTTGCAAGGCTCAATTTTTAATTTCATTTTTAAAAAAATATTTTGTTAATTAAAAGCATGTTTCATCCTATGAACCTCCCTCGACAAAGCCCAAGGCCCAGGTGTAATGTCCTGTTGCCATGGCATTGCCTGGTGTAATGATCGAGGGACCAATATGGTAACAAATTGTGAAAGACTTTAATTGTGAAATTGTCAATTTCATGTGATGGTGTTTTGTAAAACAGAATGCCCACCTCCAAGGTCATTCCCAAATGATGCATAGTTCATCTTAAGGTTTGGAAGGACAAACCAGCTCTAGCTGCTTGTTTGCCTTGGTTTGTGATACTTCTTGAATTGGAGAAGTAAAGGGGAGGGGAGGATAATGTGAACAATGTTTTTGTTTTGTACTATAGAATGTGCCTACTAGGATACTTTACGCACACTAGTAAGCCTTTTAAGGTGAGGCCCAGGAGGGTCAAGCAATAAAGATGTACTAGGGGGGGGAGAACATGCCCTAGGGGGCACCTTCCTTGACCTAAATGATAATAGGGCCCACCCCTAAAGGTGCACTAGGGGGACATAATGCCCTCTAGAGGGCATGTTTTCTTGTGTAAAGGATATAATGGGTCTATACATATGTGTATAATGGATGGTGCTTGTTGTAGTAAATAGGGAATTATATGTTTAAGGGGGGTGTTGATCAGAGTTTGTAATGTTGTTATATGCAAGGGATATTTGGTTGCATATTAAGGTCGCCTCACCTTTACACTATGGTACGGGATGTTAAACAGCCCTTACAAACTCTGCAGGTGTCAATGTAGTGACCTTTGTGACTAGGGTTGTGCCATAGGATTTGAATGATGTTGGGAAAACAAGATGTACAACCAAACTAAGACAGATCCTTCCCAAGGCTACTAGAACCAGGTTGCTGGTAGTCATTGGGTGCTTTAGTTTGGCCAAATGGGTCCCAAGATGAAATCTGGAGCCAAGTTTGAGTACGAAATTTGTTTGTTCCATCCAGTACAACATTTGATTCTTAATATTGCAGAACACGAGCTGTGCATGTATATGCCACACTCACAACCACAAAACTTCATAGGCATGTTTAATGTCCTCTCACAATGGTATTAGCTCAAATGCTTTATGTGGAGGGTAACGGCCCCTCGGAGCAGGCTGCAAGGGAATCAAGCATGCTCAAGGCTCCCTAGCAGGGTTTTTTCTGTGATGAATTTTCGCCATTTGGCGACCCACAAAAAAAGGGCTGGCGAATCTAACAAAGGGCATTCTGAGAAATTGTTTTTGAAATCGCCATATCTTGAGGGGAAAAAAGCTAGAAGTCGCCAGATTTAGACACTGTGTTGCTGTAGGTCGCCAGAATTAAGCAGGATTCCAAAAAAGATCTACTTGTCCACCAGGACAGTCGCCATTTACTGCTAATTAATGCTGAGGATCCTAGCCAGTGCACCTACTTGAGGAATTTGAAAAAAAAAACCCTGCGCCCTAGTGCATCAGATTCCCTTGCACAGTGTAAAAACGATTGTGCTTTGTTTTATAACAAAATTTGTGATACCCAAAGAGTACCTGATTCTTGTAAAGCCCACACAATGTAAAAGCTGTCGCACTTTTATTTATTAAAAATTTGCTATACCCAACAAGTACCCAATTCCCATAAAACCCACCCTGAGGGCTTTACACAGTGATGACGTGCTTTTCTCCATGAAGATAATAGAGATATCCTCAAATTCACCCTGTCTTCACCCTGTCTTTGGGCCTCCTTTCAACCCCTAACCCCTCTTTTAGTAGTATCCGTAAAGTAAGGAAATTTTATTAAATCTCAATATGAAATGCTGAAACTCAGTACTTTCTTTCTTTCTTTTAATTTAACGTCAATACCCGGATCAGAGAGATCCATTTGACGACAATTACCTACAGTAGTTGATTTGAGCAAAACACCATTGATTTTGAGTACGAAATGCTGAACCTCACCATTTAATGCACAAGGTTCGAGAAAAAACTATAGTAGTAGCTGTACAGGTAGGTGCAGTGAAAATCAATGTAGCCGCAACGGAGCCGCTCAGGACAAAAGAAAAACAGGGGGAAACTCAGGAACCATCAAAATTGATGGTTTTTTGAGTTTCACCCTCCCCTTGAATGCTAATGTACTTTTTTTTGCAGGTTTTTTAAAAAATTGACCCTGTGTATGACCAAACTCAGGATACTGGTGCTGTGTTTTCCTGACTTTACGGATATCTCTAATATCACCCAGAAAAAGAAGAAGAGCCAATGACAAATGTGTTGAAAAACAAATTGCCCCTAGAGTTAGAGCACATAAAACCCTTGTAAGGTGCCTTGCAACCACACTCAAAGAAACTGCCCGGGTTTTACATGTAGTGTGGGGACTATGTCCAAGGACCATGTTCCATCGGTTATATAGGTTGCCTATTGATGGCATTATCCAAGGTTGCAAGATTAATTGTGGCAATGCTATTGGCATGGAGAGGTGTTGACGACTCCCAAGGAGCTCTATCTAGGCTTGTCATTTTGTGCCTTCCATGGTTTTGTGTAGAACCACACACATTCAACGAGCTCAATCTTAGTTTGTTGTTTTGTGCTTTGTCATGGTTTTGTTCTTGCATGAAGGTCGCATTGAAAACAGAGTGCTCATGTGAGAGGGAGGAATAAAGCAAAAGTATCCTTTGGTTGTACCCCTAGGAAGCACCTCCAAAATTAGTTAAAGAATCAAAAGTGATCAAATAATATTCATGGGCCCTTTTTTTAAAATGTTGTGACAATCATGTATTGTTTTTTCTCTTGCTTATCCATTCCATGCCAAAGCATATGGCCTAAAATGTTCATTGGAATTAAAAAATTTGGGAATCACTACAAATTTGTTGTTCCTAATTGCAATGGCCCTTTTCAAAATCATGTCCCTAAATTTTGAAAATTTATAATTGAATTGTATTTTTTGATTAATTACATAAAAAATAAATCAAATAAAATATCATCAAAGTACCTTATAAAATTGTTTCCCAACAAAAGAAAATTAAAAATTAAAAAATCATGTTTGAAATTTGTGTTTTTGACCAAAAAGTTTAAAGAAAGGAAACACGATGACATTTGTAGAACTATTTTAAAATGCAATGATTAAGTACATCATTAATGTTTGAAAATATATAATTAGAATAACTACTATTTCAAAGACTATACAACTTAATTAATGTACTCATCGAAAAATTATATTGAAAATCCTTATTTAAATGTTTATTATATTTTTAAAGTTTTGATGAATCTAGTAAATTGAAAGTGTGACATTCCTAGTGATACCACCACCCAAGCATACTTTTACTCAACAATTTTTCACCATAAGGTGTCTTATAGTAGTACCACCCAAGAATACTTTTTGCTAAATAATTGTGCACCAAAACATGCCCTCTTATTACATTACAAACATTCTAAAAAGTTTTTACATTTGGAAAATGGTACATTATTGTTGTTCATCAAACATGCACACATTCCTCCATGGCCATCTTATGGATGGACATTACTTCCAATCTTTGTGGTCATCTTAATGTGTGTACATTATCTCCACCCTCCATTTTGCTAAGAGCTAACACAAAAGTCTATTGCATGCTTGGTCATGTATTGACTACATAATGTGAACATTTAAAGCTTTTCACATGCCAATGTTATTGTTCACTTGTTTGTACAATTGTAGAATTAAACAACATGCATAACTTCAACTGCATGCATCACATTTTTTTCTTAATTCGTTCAATTCCAATTGTTAACTTTGTAATCCCTTTCAAGCTTCAATTACCAAGGTGACTTGGGACAATTGTCATGAATAATTTGTCTGAGAATGAAATTAAAATGTAGATACTAGATAAGTTGCCTAGATTTTTTTCAATGGAAAAACTCAACAAAACCACCTCACCAACCATTAGGGTAAGTAGTCCCATCACCAAATGATCAAATAACATAAGGGTAGGCCATCTATAAAACATGCATAGTCTTTTGGGGAATTAGTACATCACCTATGACCAAATGATGGGTTATGAAAAATTATGCTTTGAGGTTTTTAGCATGATGCTAGTGTGATGATTTTATGTTTTGGCCATTAATGTAATTTTGAATATCTATAAGAAAAAACTTTAGTGCCCCACCCTTGGGGTGATGGCTCACTTGTATAACCCCCTTTGGGATAATGGGGTATAGGTGAAATTCATGTCAGCCTTTGCCAATGAATTTGACTTTGTAATGTTAATTGTTAGTCAAGTTAGGTCTACTATTATGCGTTAAAAAAAATCTAAATTAACCTTAGTGCTTATATAAGAGTGATGGTGTTTAGAGATGGACAAGAAATTAAACATAAAATTAACAAGATGCAACTAAGTTTAAGGGGGTAGTGGGGATGTTTTAAATTTTTGGTGGTGGGGGATGCATCTAAGGTCTTGAAGATGCATGTTTGGATGGTTAAAGAATTGAACATAAAAATGAAGTGAGGATACATAAAATTTGCAATCAATGAAAAGCCCAATGCCACTAATGTTTGGTTAAAAGGATGCATTTTGTAGGTTTTAAAGATGCCAAATATATTGTGAAGTAGTGTTTGGAGATGGGGGCTTTTCTATCACATTAAACAACATAATGTTAAACATAAATGGGCAAACCTTGATTATAAACCTAAGGCCATCAACCCTTAGCAACAATCTTTTGAATCTTCAAAATTTACACAATAATGAACAACCTAAAGCCTATGTATTGCAAGTTCCCTCTAAGTTGTGCCCATCCCATTCCTACCAAAAAGTGGCACCAACTTTATATACAATAAAGCCATGCAATTCATAGCCAAGTTTTATATTCTACCCTTCCAAGTAATTCAACATGTCATCCTTACCAAGTAGAATGATAGATGAGCTATAGTAGTAGTACCCAAGAAAAATGGTAAATTGAAAATTTTTATGGATTTCAGAAAACTAAATGTAGCCACAAAGAAGGATCCATACCGATTACCTTTCACAAATGAAGTGTTGAACATAGCAGTAGGGTATGAAGCATATCTTTTATTAAATGGATATTTAGGATATCATCAAATTTCGATAATTCTAGAAGACATATACAAAATTGTATGTGTTATAGATTGGGGGGCTTTCATATGGAAGGTGATGTCATTTGGAGTTTAAAATGGACCTCCAACATATCAAAAAGTTGTTACCAAAACATTCAAAGAATATTTGGACAATTTTATGAAGACATTTTTGGATGACTTTATAATGTATAGTGACATGGAAAGTCATATGTAGAAGCTCAGACTATGTTTTCAAAAGTGCAAAAAATATGGCATTAGACTAAATCTAGACAAATGTGCATTTATGGTATTTTCAAGGATGATATTGGGTTTTATTGTTTCCAAAGAAGGGAAATTACCAAATCCAAAGAAAATACAAGTAATAAATAACATGCCACCACCTAAGAATCCACAATAGATTCAAATATTCAATGGGATGGCATTGTTTTATAGATGTTTTATCAAAAAAATTATTGTTATTAAGGCACCTATCACTAAATTAACCAAAAAAACAAAGAGTTTTCTTTGGACAAAAGAATGTCAAAAGGCTTGGGAATTGATCAAACAAAAGTATATTGAAACACCAATATTGATATCACCAAACTGGCAAGTGGAGTTTCATATTCATATAGACGCATCCTTGTTAGTTGTGGGGGCCATGATGTTTCAAAATGTAATAAGGAAGAGTGATCAACCAATAATGTATACTTTCAGGGTTCTGAATAAAGCATAACAAAATTATAACATAACAAAAAAAGAGGCTTTAGCAATGCACAAGTTTAGACATTATTTGTTAGGCAATAAGTTTGTCTTTATGTAAATCATATGGCATTGGTCTATTTGATCAAAACCACAAGTTTCAAGGAAAATAATGAGATGGTTGTTATTGTTCCTATAATATGATTTCACAATAGTGTATGGGCCAGGCAGAATTCATGTAATTGTAGATGTATTGTCAATATTACCAGATATTATAGAACCCACAAATTTACTTGATCAAACCACAAATGCAAGTTTGTTTTACATAAAGCCTGAATGGCTGAAGGATGTGAAAGAATTTTTGAGATAATGACAAATTGAAGGCACGTTATCAATAGAGTAAAAGTAGAGATTAGTTAGGAGAGTAGAGCCTTCACATTGAAGAATGGTGAATTGTACAAAATGGGCCAAGACAACAAACTACAACGATGTTTGAAAATTACAAAATCACATATGGCAATGAAAAAATTGCATGAAGGTCCCTTAGGAGGGCATTTTGCAATTGAAATAATGTAGAGGAAGATGTTGGATGTTGGATATTAGTGGCCAACTATGTATAGGGACGTGCATGATTATTGCAAATCTTATGATGCATGCCAAAGAATAAGAGGATTGGCAACTCAAAGTCTTGTAAAACTAGTCACAAGTCTTCTAGAAAAACCATTTATGAGATGGGGACTTGATTTTGTGGGGCTAATTAAGCCAACAAGAAGATATATAGGAAACAAATATATTCCTATAGCCACATATTATGTTATCAAGTGGGTGGAAGTAAGAGCATTGAAAACTAATATTGTAATAATCACAACAAAAAATTTATATGAGTGCATATTAACCAAGTTTAGATGTCCTTTGACTATAGTCACAGATTAGGGAATTCATTTCATTAATGATGTCACCAAGTATTTGATGAATCATTTTTTGTTGAAACATGTGAGTTCTATAAGTTATTATCCTCGAGGGAATGGGTAGGCTAAGTCTATTAACAAGGTGTTTGGGACATTATTGACTAAGTTAGTTAGTGAAAATAAAATAGATTAGGATGAACATCTGTCTATAGTGTTATTTTCATACAAAATTGTATACAAAGTAGCAACAGGGTATACACCATATCAATTAGTGTATGGATTACATCCATTGATGCCCACAAAGTACATAGTGCCAATTGTTGGTGGAAATGAGAGAAACAATACTTCAATGAAAGTTTTAACAAATATAATTACAGAGCTAGAGAAGTTGCAGGAAGATAGAATGCAGGTTGCAAAAACTACCAGAATTCAATAGTGGAATAGAGCATTGTGGAATCAACAAAAAAATCTAAAAAAGTAATTCACTTTTGGTGATCATGTTCTGTGGTTTCCAAAAGGCAATAAGTCACACCTAGTGAAGTTTACTAAGAAATGGTTTGGATCATATAAAGTATAATATGGTGTTGCCAAATAACATTGTGTTATGGTGACCATTGAGAAGTTTGAAACTAAACATGTGCTGGTTAATATGAATAAGTTCAAACCTTACAAGTACATGGAATTTGAAGTTTAGAAATAAGAACAACATATGTCAATATATTGGGAACAGAATGTAGGTGGAGTTTAGGGGAAGAATTCTGATATGGAGGAGGAAGATGAAGACTGTGAAATACAGAAACCAAAGATGTAGAATACAAGAGATGAAGAACAAATGGAAGATCATGTGGTCAACACAATATTGATTTTTGATTAACATATGATTAATAAGTTTGTGAATAATAATAATAGAAGTGAGGGATTTGGGATGCAGAAATCTGAAGATGATTTATCATGGGTATTGGCTGAATCAATAGAAGTATTCGCTCGGTCATTAGGCATTTTCGCACAATCATCAAATTTGTTGGCATGGTCAATAGAAAAATTTGTACAATCAATGGATGTATTGTCATAGTCAACAAATGAGTTGAAATAGTTAGCAGATAAATGGGCATAGTTAGTAGAAGGTGTACATGGTGAATGAGGTGGAGTCAATACAACTAATGTAGGGAAATTATGGATGTGGAATAATTGGAAGATGAAATTTACGTCATTCATTCATAATGATGATGTGAAATGTTTCCACTTGGTTATACAATGGACTCATAAACTTGTAGTGATGGGTTGTACTAATTGCGAGGATCATGCATTAATTCATAGACAATTGGCAGGTAAAAAAATGAATGTGTTAGTTGGCAAGTACAAGGACAAAACAAAATGGGGTAATTGTCAAAAGCAATTTGTGCTTGTTGTTGGAAGTTGTGTGCATTTTTGAAGTTCTAAAGTTCATAGTAGCATGAATGCAAATATGCAATTGAGAAATTATAAAAAATAACAAAGGAAAAGGAAGCACAAAAGAGTGAGCACAGACAAAGGCAAGAGGAGGAAGCAAAATTATTGAGAAGAACAAAAGCAGAAGAATAGTTGAAAAGAGCAAAAAAAGAAGGCGTGTTGAATATTCAACTATTGGCTGTGAAGTTGCTATTGCATTCACCATCATCTTCGGAATGTGCAAAAACATAAAATGAGAAGATGTAATTTGCATAAATTATAATTCACGATATATATAGAACTAGAACATCTATAGTTGAGTTTTTGCGCAAAAGCAAAAGAAATTGGCGTGCAAGAGAGCAGATAGGACTAGGAGCTACATTAGTACATCTAGTGTTCATTGAAAGATTGGAAGAAGACAAAATTGTGGAACAACATTTTGTGGAAACAAAGACAACACAAACGGACGTAGGGGAGGAGAATGTTGTTGAAGCAGAAGTACAACCATCCATAGAGGTGCAAGTGATGGCAGAAGCACAATGAAAGGTGATGGAGATGGAGAGGTGTGAATAAGAAGTTATAGCGAAGAGAAGACATGCAATCCTAGATAGAGCTACATTTTTGGAGAAAGGTATTAAGATTCTAGATCCAGACTAATTCATGTGGACATAGACAAAACACAATTATGATAAGCATGTTGAGTTGATGGAGAACTGGAAGGATATTATTGAGGAAGAAGATTAGGCTTCTAAAGCAAGGCTTGTTCCTTTGTTTCTATTGGATTGGCAAGCGCCAATGCTTGATGTAATGTTGAAATTTCTAAACACATTTTTTATCAAGGGCATTTATATCTATTTTGGGCATAAGATAAGGTGTATGTTATTAGCAAACAACTAATTGTAGATGTTTTTGGAGTGTGTGGGGATGGGTGTGTAGAAGAAGTGAAAGAGCAAATCAATAAATCACTAATAGTTTAGGCACTACATAATTGTAGACTTGCACCTGCAAATTTTTTTGCAATCAATGGAATGCAACGAGTCTAGGTCTGCCATAATCTGTTAGATATCCTGCCATTATATCAATCATTTATCAGAAGGAGAAAATATATTATTTTAGCAATAAAAATGTTATTGCATTAGTGAAAGCAAAAAAAGGGCAAAAGGTAGATTGGGCATAGATTATATTCCATAGTATATGTTGTGACCTAGATCAGTGGTATAAGTATATTAAGGAGAATAAGGGGGATAAGAAAATTCCTGTCAATTTGCCTTGGTATTGGCAAAAAAATTTCAATATTTGTTTGTGCATCAAAAGGATAATCCACATAAACCATTGGTCGAGGTTAAAAGAACTAGGGAGGAGATGCATACAGTATTGGAAAATTAAAAAAAAGCTATAGCAAACTCTCTTAGAAGTGTTCTTAAAAGGAAGAACATAGCTGAGGAAGGAGGAGGCTTAGGCTAAAGAGTGAAGAGGGAACATGAAAGCACATATGTAAGGGCACAAAAAATGATGAGGGGCAAAGTGGAACCATTTGAAGTGCTATAGTTATATAGGTAGTTAGACAGATTGTAAAAATACCTCATATGACATATCCACAAGAAAGACAATTGAGGGAACAAAAGCAAGAGGTACCAAAGATGACATTTCCACAAAAGAAACAATTGAGGGAGTAGAGGTAGGAAGTTAAGAGGGAACATGACACAAGGTTTGCAGAAGGTGAGGAACATCTACACTTTGATGGGGATGTATATGAAGATTGGATTGAGACTATTACAAGTCCATAACATTTTCAACATTTATAATAACATTTGCAACAACAACAACAATAGACATAAGAAGGTTTACATGCTATTGTACTACAGATGAAGGGAGTGGAACCATAACCTTGTTTTGAAATGTTCAAACCATCAAAACTAAAGGTACTAATTAGTAGACCAAAATATGTAGAAGGATTTCCATTTGAATTTGAGATGACAAACAAATTAGTGTAGGAGATGGGATCATCTACAAAAGGATCCAAAGATCCTACAACACAGATAAGTACAATGAAGTTTGGGGAGGAGGTAGCTATAGAAGTAATGCAAGTAGATAAGATAGGTGAATTATTTTAGACCATGGTGATTGTGAATCTAAATATGGGGAATTTGATTCTAAAGGTGAACAATTTGAAAAATAGATTGGTTACAGGGGAGAAGGAGAAGGCAATACTATGGGAGGAATTAGATAAGGAGAGAGACTTTTTAAAGGGGTATAAACATAATGTGGAAATCTGGAGGAAAAAAAAGGCAAAGGTTGAACATAAAATTAAAATTTTCATTAAGAAACTACAAGATGAGAATGAGGAGTTCAAAGGTAGCACAACACAGTTGAAGTCATAGGATGATGAATTACAAGATTTAAGGTTGAAGTTTAAAATTTGGGAAACCACAAAAAGGAAGTGGACAAAGGCATTGTTTATGTATAAACAACAACAAGAGGCTTTGGGTAATCAGGTGAAAACACTGATTAATGAAAAGAAGGAGAATGAAAATATTCTGACATATTTGGAATTGGTAAATCTAAAGAATGTATATCTGTTGCAATCTAAAGAGCTTAGAAAAAAGACAAGAAAGGCTGATGAAGAGAAGTTACTAGAGGAAAAGAAGGAGTATCAAATGATTCTGCAACACTTGTAAGCATAGTTGGAAATTGCACAAGAACATAAGAAGAATCTAAACCCAGTTGGTGTCCAGAAAAGACTATAGGATCATGAACAAATGTTGTAGTATTATACCATGATGAGGACAAAGAACAAGATGAAAGATTCTAAAGCAAAATTTGAGGAATGGTGGGAGGTTGTAGAGGAATATTTTACAAAGGAGTTGGAAAAGAATCTAGCGTAGCATAAAGTTGATGAAAGAATTCTAAGGTACAAGTTTGAAACTTATAAAAAAAAAAGATTTTATCTATGGTAGTCCAACAAGTACAAAGGTATCTAGTCAGGATGAGGAGATTAAAGTTGGGCCTAATGGAACAACTTAGGAGGAGGAAGTGTAGATTGAAAAACCATAGGATCTCAAAAGTGGAGTAGTTCAAGAAGTGGACATATAAATAGAGAAACTATAGGACTCCAAAGGAGGGGTTCAGGAAGAGAAAGAACCACAAAGAACTCAAGAACAAGGACAAGTGGAGATTATTCCAACAATAGAAGAAAAGGTATCTCAAATATAACCCCTATAAATAGAACCATTGACTAAGTTAGTGGAAGGGGAGGTCAAAATTGTAAAAATGAAAATATAGGTCAAGATTATAGAGCTAGAAGTGGGTACAAAACCACTAGTTGTTGTACAAGTTGAGATTACAAATATTATCGTAAAGGAGACATATGCTTAAAATGTTGCAGAATATATTCATTTCATTTTCGATCATTTTCCAAGGCTTGTAATTTCGTCTCTAGATTTTTTAGCATTGTACTCTGAAATGCATATTTTGGTCATATGAAATAACCATGAATCTAGTGTTTTAATGAATTATAGAGTCAATTGTGTTAAGAATCAAAGCAGAAATTGTGAATGTGTGCATATTGTAGTGCAAATTTGCTATTATAGTAGTGTGAAATATTTTGCAGGGATTAAATTTCACTTCGACCAATGACCAACAATAGCTCACTTGTTTACACATTTTGTTGTTTAGCCCAAACATGTTTATTACGTCCAAATTCAAATGCAAGGTGATCATGGGAAATGGCATGGTCAATAATCGAAGTCATCATGAAACTCTCATTGTTGACGTTTACCAAGCTTTGGAACTCCCAAAATTCCACATTCTTATTAGCAAGGTAGTACATCCCACAAACATCATGATATTACATGATAGATTTTGATCAAGGAGATGAAACGGAAGCCATCTTGGAGATGTGAAAACTTAATTAGTGAAGTCAATGGAAAGATACAATCAAATGCACTCAGTTTTTAATCAATAATTAAATCCACAAATACCAAATGCATGTTGGTAAAACTTTGAACAATATGAAACTATATCGTCACCATTGTTCTGTGAAAAGGAGATCCATTAATATTACTTTAATTTTTGTGAGGAACTGAGAAAAGCTTCCTGGTGTATTTGGAGGGCAGTTTGTGTGTGAATATTATACTCCTCAAGGGTGGGTCAAGGGATATTGTGACATGCCTTTTCATAAAATCTCTCCCACTCTTAAGGACTAAACAAAATATCAGGATGTCGCAAGATCCTCCCCCACCCACAATTAAGGAATAAGCATAATATCCCTCCCATTCCTATTCCTCACAATCTATGTATTTTTCGGTTCACAATAAACTTTGCCTCATGCTTTATGATGGGTAAATCCCATTCCCATGGTTTGGACATTCCCGTCTGGCCAAGATTCCTCATCCTAGGCCCCTCATTCTGGGAATGACCTCACCCTAGGGCTTAGGGCTTTACCCTACACACATTAGAGGATCCTTTAAACCAAAAAAAACTTTTCACCTTCATACCATCAAAATTATTTGCCTTTAAAACACACTCTCAAAAAGTTTGAAGGTGTCATGTCCAGCATGTTGTGTGTGTATATGGAGTCTGGGATGATGGAAGGAGGGAACAAAAAGAATCCTGACCTTAAGGGTCTCGATTTCAGAAAATACAGACACTTGTGAGGATCGGTGACGGCTGTGGCGGCTGCTGGATACAACAACTTTTGCTCATGAGTATGAAATGCCTGCATTTTGTCGGTTGTGGAGTTGTGAGCCCATTGTAGGCTGGTTGTATATGGTGGTGTTCTCATTAGTTAACGGTGATCATCGGGAATATACCCACCCCAGCAGCCCTGAAAAGCAGACCCATGAGATAGACTTCACAAAGATTCTGGCATGTCTAACACTTGGCAATGTGGAAATGGCAACCCACTTGAGTTTCATACCTGATTCGGTGCGTTGAAAACGGTTGAAATCCTGAGCCACTAGAGACAAAATCTATCTGTCTGTCTCTACTTAGCACAAACTTTCTTTAAAGTTTGTTGGGTTTGCCCACTGGGTGTGTAAAGACGACCACTACATAGAGAGTATATACTACTTACAGTACCTAGGATTGATAATCAACACTTCTTTGCTAAATATTTATTTATATATTATTTAAGAAAACAAGGTTAATCAACAGTTTCAAATTTCATTTTTCAGAATTTCAATATTTTGAAAAATAAGTGTGCAAAGTATGCCTTGATTTTATGTATTTAGCGATACTAACTCAATGGTTGGGACAATAAATACATTTTCACAAGTTGAGAGTTTGATTTTCAACAATTTTGACAAATATCAATAATTTGTTTCTCATTTTTTTCTTTGGGTAGCAAGACCTTTTGAGAATTATTTTATGCCAAACATCACACAAGAAACCTTTTGGGCATTTCCTTGTAGGGAAGAGAGTGGAAACCTCTAACAAATTAAAAGTTGAACTAACAAAGCCACAGGGAAATCTCTCCAAGGGAATAGTGGGATTGATTTTTTCATTTGCTAATTCTAATTTTCTCCTAGTGAAAGACAGGAAACATTGTACTTTCCCATTGTCAAAAAAACCATTTCATGTTTGCACAGGGAAAAAATTCAAGTTTTTCTTAGTGGTCCCAAAGGGAATCCTAAAAAGGTTTCTTGAATGGGTCTAAATATTACGGTATGCAATATTCCTAGAAGATTTGAGCATAAAATTTTGGCTCCAACTTGACCCAATGTGTGCGTGACATCAGGAGTACTATGTGTGCATCTGATTGATAGGCATGTTCCATAAAAATGCATGCATCAGATAAGAACTAGTTGTAGATCCAGTAGCTGTGAAGTGTGAACCTGCCATTACTTGGGCAGAGTCATTCATTGCGTGATGAAGAGCTGCTTGCTTTCACTTTGAACCTCCCAGTTAATGAATAGTGCTGGACCTGGGTGGTGGGGTTGCAGTAGAATCGGAAAGTGAAGTGAGAGGGCCACCAATGCATGGCTTCCGTGCTAGTTCAAAACTTGAGCACTTCACCTGGAATTCTGTGATATCCAACTTCATGGTACAACAAGATTTCGGGACACTAGCCAATCTTATCGACTTACTCGGTCCGTTGTAAAAGCTATGTCCCATCTAAAGTTCTTCTGCGAAACGATTCTTCAGCAGCAGATTGCTGCTACACCCTGTAATCTGGATGCAACAACACATGGCAACCAAGTTCTCTTTTGCTTTCAACAGAAGCTAGGTTCATTTCTGAGTGGTAGATGACATTCTTAGGTAGTAGGTACCATCTTCCAGAAAGAGTGAACCAGCATCGGGGTGTGCTGATTTTTGTTGATTGTTTGCTTTTGTTTTTCTTTGGTTGTGTCTACTTGTGTTCTCATTTGCCTTGTGCTTTTGCTGGATGGGCTCCTGCCCTTGGTTTATTTATTTTTGCAGGGTTTTTCTTCTTTTTCTTAGGAATTTTTGTTTGTACCCAAAGTGGTGATCATCCATAGGAAGCTATGTAAAAAAACAGTGATGATAGTCCTTAGAAAGATTTAGCCAAATATGGCTATAAACAAGGTGTGAAGTACAAATCTTTAATCATCTTTCTATATTTTTGGCCTCACATGTTAAATCAAACAAAACATTTTGAGTTTTTTTTCAAAAATTTCCCCTCACTTCTGACAATTAAAACCACTAACATTACTTCATTTTCAAATTTTTAATTTTAATTTAGATTTTTGGCAAAATTTTGCTAGGAGAAAAAAAGGCTGACAGGGACCCACTAGCCGAGACCATCCACTAGATGCCCACCATAGACTAGGTAGCCAGTACAAACATGCAGGTTACCCTGAATAGCCAAGGTGAATGAGGGTTGAGACTAGTGTTGGCCAGATATATTGGTGAGTGCTGGTTATCAACATGCATAATAGCCAAATCTGGGATTTTGTAGATAACCAGCAGACCTAGGCCCTATGTTTATCCTTGTACATATGTGTATATCCATGTTAGGTGTGACCCTGCAATATGCATATCTGGTGATAACTTTTTATGGGATCCCAAAATGAATATCTAGTTTATCTTAGCAAGCTATTATAGAGGTGGCGTTTTTGTGTGAGATAATTCGGGTGGGGTTTGGGGTGTGGTTGGGAGCTTGCGTTGCAATGGGCAGAATTCTTTCAAGAATTGAGGTTCAACTTTCGCACAAATTCTTTCAATTTAATAATGTGTATGCTCTCATGTGAGAAAACAAATTGTGATAATCTAGATTTTGAATATGCATAACCTTTGTATGTATCTGTAGTTAATTTGAATTTTAAAAAATCAACAATTTATATCAAATGACATGAATGAAAAAATTTGCACTTGAATCCATTTTCACCTTGACAAATAAATTGCTAGAACTATTATATGCATATCTTTTCTTTTTTTGAAAAACAAATATGCCTTATTGATATTTTATACTTGATGTTAAAATGTGTATCTACCCAATACTAGTTGAAACTATTCAATATGGTAACCAACATGCTCAAGCTATGTGCTAGACAACTAATTTACATGAGCATTGGAATTATGAGCACAAAAGAGGGTGAAATTTGAGGTCTAAGCAACTAGCAATCAAGAACATGTTGATAGCTATTAGGGAGGTACAAAAAATGTTAGAAGGCATGTTGCCATGTTATCAAGATCGAGCTTATAGTCACTTATGACTTTGTTTAGGATGCACTTCAACTGATTAATGTTTTGTTTCCCTTTGGTACTAACCCATTCCATAAGAAGTAGGTCATATATAGATCTATATAGGTAGGACATAGGCAATTACTGCATAAATAAATGGTGGGTAGTTATTTGAGTTTTTAAATTCTGATTGGTTTCAAATTTTTAGATATTTCATAATCAAAAAATTGTAAATCATGGTTATATAATAGAATTGGATCTTTGATTTTTTCAAAATCATGGTTATGAATTTTTTAAATCACCTTGATAACCATTGGGGGGCCTTTTCTAGTGTGGTTGGGTTCTAGGATTTACATATGTTCAATTTCACATTATGATTTTGAATCTAGGGTTTTCATGTCATATCTTTGAAGTTTTGTTGTTGTTAAAACTTAAGTAAACAACCAACCTCTTTTCAAAATTGAATTAGATTTTAAACGAGGGTGTTATCCATTTTAAACAAGTTTAGGTTCTCTCTCTCTCTCTCTCTCTCTCTCTCTCTCTATATATA
>Ga0209208_10002068_pt1 | contig 28635 bp, 16 predicted proteins | sample S1TSphfallax_3_FD_187694 | JGI IMG/M metagenome (GOLD analysis project Ga0209208, IMG submission 187694) | Host-associated microbial communities from peat moss isolated from Minnesota, USA - S1T2_Fd - Sphagnum fallax MG (SPAdes) (version 2) | ecosystem: Host-associated > Plants > Peat moss >...
TAAGGATATTGAAATTCCCATCACCTACAAGAGATGGTTTCACTTGAAGGAATGAAGCACATCCAGAGTCAGACAAAAAGAATCAGCAGAAATTTATTGGGCCAGAATTGTAGCCAGGGTGAAATTCAGAATGATAATTTCTGGCCCAATAATTTTAACAGATATGGTCCATAGAGCAAAGTCACTGCAAAATTCTACACAAATGCATCCACTGCCACATACTTGATCAATCAGTTCTGCAGCCGTTAGTATAAGAGTGACTTTCACACAATAATTTGCTAGAGCCAAATGCTATATCTTCTCCATAGCACTTTCTGTACAGAGGTAAAATATATAGACCCATTCACTCAGCAGACAAATCTTCACAATCTAGGCATGGCAAATTAGTTCTCACTTTTTATAAACTCATCTAGACTGTAAAAACATCATTAAGCAGGATTGTAGTAGTCATCTCTGTTCTGAGATTTTCCACACACCAGGAAACCCTGCTGAAGTGACATATCCATTCTCCGTGCATTTGTACGCGCACAAAACCCAATTCATTCTTCTGTTCTTCACATTGTTAATACTTTGTTGTGTGCACCTACAGTAAGTAACTATGCCCAACTACATCATGTTACATGGAAAGGAATCTCTCTGCTATGACAGTCCCTACTGTAAAGGAGGTCATTCATAAGAGAATTGGATTCATAACATAAGTTGTGAGAGGCATTGCATAAATGTGTTTGCACTATTGGTACAGAATTCATTCAGGAATATAATTTGCTTGCACTATGCTGCAACTAAGCTCTCTTGGCCAATGGTGGAGATGGCTATTTGTGCAGCCTTTGTGTCTATATCACAAAGCTTGCCTGTCTTTGATACTATGACTGCACACTCAGGTGTAACCTCTGGAAGATACAAGTCTGCTTTCTCTTGTGAAGAAAATAAAACCACCCTGCAACCATGACGCAAAAAACAACCTCAAATTTCCCAGCAAAACCCCCATCTATCCACATGCACTTATCATGATTGTCACTGTGGAACAATAGTGAGAATATATGCATTAGCAATGGTTACTTATAAGTCACAGTAATTCATCAATTACTGGCTGGTGTATTCCCAGATCACTGCACAACCTGTCTGTTAAGAAAGTGCATACCTGGGCTTTCTCAAGGCATGTGCCATTTGGAATGCTGCAGTGTTTGTTGTCACAACACCAGATGATGCATGGATAACTGCTGCCAGCTGTTCCCCAACCGCACCCTTCATCTTAGCACTACATCATCCTTGCAATTTGCAGGCATGTGCTTCAAAGGCCAATCCAAACTCATGTGTCAATGTTGGACAACATCTGCAAGTTCCAAATGTTGATGCTGAACATCTCTAAGATGCTTGAGCAATTCCTTGCACTATAGACAGATGTTGGTCATAATATGAAAGCAGGGTACATAAGGTGCACCCTCAAAATTGAGAAAGGGCAAACCTGGCCTGGGGTGGTGATAAACACAATGTGAGCATCCTCCCCACAAGCTTCTTGAACCCTCTGCCTGTCCTTCTCATTGGGAATCACAAACAACACCCTTGAACTGTGCCAAAACATATATTCCAACTCTGTCAATGTCAACTTGTAAGCACTACATACTCTTAGCTCAGTCATGTTGCACAAATGAATACCTTCCAGCAACTCCCACCAGATTAAATTCATTTGCCAAAGGCCCACAAAGCCCCTAGTTCAAGATAGTTCCTGGAGTAGTTGGATTGACCTAGTGTGCAGCAAACTGGCACTCCACTTCTCAACCCACCTTTGAAGGGAGCACAAGCCCCAACCAGTAGGATGTTGAATTTAATGCTCTCCCAAATAAGGCCTGTAATAGTAGTATGTTACTGACTCTCATTTCAGAGGATATGTTCACACCTGGTGGACTTGGCAAGTGTTGCCCAGACAGGGAGGGGAAGAAGGCTGTCGGTGTCACCACTTGACTGCATTGATGCAAATGAGGTACTCTCAATTCCGTGGAACACCAGAAAGTCCCCCTTCTGAACACCTGCCTTGGAGTACTTAGCTTCCACAAACGCCTGGAGCCTTTTGGAGACTCCAATTTGCAAAGGTGGCACTTCAGACGGAGGAATGGTTTCCCCCCTCACTTTCAAATGCTCTAACAGGTCTGAATACCTGCCACAGACAAACAGACATACTTTTCAGTCTTGACCTGAAAGGCACCTGGAGAAAACTTGTTGCTATGAGAATTCAGACAAAGAATCAACTACAAAGTGTGGCTTACATGTGGTAGCCACCCTCTGCCAAATCCAAGTGAGGAGCCTTGATGGCTTTATCTAGGTAATTGCCTGCTCCAGCTGCATTTACATTGGGGTGCACATAGCTGATTTTTTGGCGACAGTCACACATTGATAAAAATATGGCATGACCTAAACCTGCAAACCTTGTTGATATCAACATATCGTAGTAATTGCCCTGTAAACACAGTGACAAGACATCAGTAAAGAAAAAGAAACTAGGAAACAGAATAATGCACTGGCACTGTGAAACACAACAGCACAATGCAATTCTGTGCATGCATATAAGAGAGAGCACTAGAGCTCCTGTGGCAGAGTTTCCTACAAATTTTTCTTGTTTCTCAAAATCTTAGAAGTTTTCACTGATCCCTGGCCCTTCACATTTGAATGGATTAGAGACATAGACAACAGTAGGTGAGAGACAGAGATTTAATGAGCATTGCAGCCCAAATTGCAAAGAAGATTGCCAACATGTGGTCTGAAAAATATGTGGTCATCATGCCTGCTACTCTCCAGATGCTAGAGAAAGGAAAACTAGGCAAAATGGATCTCACCCATAGTAGCAGATTGAGCTTTTGCAAAAACTAGGTGGTAGTAAGTACTTCAAGGTCTGACTTCAAACCCTTACCTTGATCATGCCGAGAGTCTCAGTGAAGTCCACTGGTGTCAAGAAGTGGTGGTTCACATTGTGCACCCATGCCCTTCGCACATACTTGTTCAATTCATAAGTCTGCAAATGTGTTGTTTTCCCCAAAACCCTATATCAGATCATGGTGTGTACCTTCATCAGGAAAGCAAGCAGGGCCTGACGAGACAATGCAGCCACTCACGCTCTAAAGGAGATTTTGTTGCTACCCATTGTGAAGTTGCAATCAGAAAAAGAGGTTTCCAGAGCAATCTCAGAATTGTGGGAGAATTTTTGCACCTGCTTGCCTCTCTCAGAGGCCATTATGTCAATTTGGACCCCCGGCCATCTCTCCTTCAACAACTGTATGACGGGAAAGAAGAGCAGATTGTCGTAAACTTCTCCCGCAACGAGGCAGCAACACCTGCGTACATCATGTCTCACCAGAGTCCCTAACGAAGCAATTTCTATGTTGTAGCCTGCAGGAAAATCCAGGTATCCGTCTCTGCTATCAGGATCCCGGAAGAGTGTTTGCTCCTCTGCGCTTTGTTTGCCCTCTGCCATGAGATCACCATTGGTTATGTCCTCATCTGGCCCATAGTCAAAAGGATCATCAAACCATCCCTTTTTTGCTCTTGCAACCACATGAGAATAATGATGCACACCACCACCATTCTCATCTGCCTTCTTCACTCTACAATTACTACTACCACTGCTTGTCAAACGGTTCTTTATTGTTGCTTGGAAGTCTCTGGATCTCCTTATACTACTACTCCTACCACAAGCAATTGAGACATGACAAAAGCTTAAAGCTCCAGAAGTAGTAGTAGTAGTAGTAGACAGCAGCTGCTTCTTCCCTTGAGTGGATTTTTCTGCGATGCAAACGTGATGTGCTCGTACAAGTCTCCCGCCTACTGAGACTTGTGCAGCCATTACCCTCAGAGGAACCTCCGCTTTACATAAGAGAAAAAAACACACCACTAACACTCTTCTATAACAAAATAAAATCTGAGTTCCTCTGACACTACCAGAATAGAATGCAACCGATGTGTAAAAATTTTGCGACGAGAAAAAGACTGAGTTATGAGAAACTCTCACAAGCAAAACTGGCAACACGCAGCAGCAGTGAAGAATATGATGATGAAAAGCGAAGAGTTAGTAGGCACACGGGCGAAAGGAGAGAGACGACTACCGGTAATAGCCGGTTCTTGAACCAGGAGGAGATCCTCCAGAAGCCTGGAAACTACCGGATAGTCCGGTAACCTCCTTATCCATATCTATTACGCGTGTGGTTCCTTCCGTCAGAAAGAACTAGTGACGACTGGGTAATCCGGTCGTCCGAAAATCGATTTTTATTAAAAGTAAAAAACCTCCATTAAAAACACATTATTTAATTTCCAGAAAAAAGGGGCTTTCTTTCTAGCTTAGCTATTAACCAGTTGGTTGGTTCTTTACTTTGATCAAGAACCTCCGGTTATGGTTCACCCCATACCCCTTGTGTTTTTGCTCAATTTTGTTTAAACAAAAATGCCAAAAACACATGTTTGTGAGAAACTTGACACACCATTGTCACATTTTCATGCATATTAATATTGAATTTTCACAAAACACATTGGCATACAATAAGTAGTTAACTTTCAAAAACATATATTTGTGAACAATTTTAGATCATCATCATGTTTTCAAAAATTGTGGAATCATATGTAAAAATGAAACAATTAAGCAAACCCTTAATGAAAACACATCAACATGTCTTGCCATTTATTTAATATAGAGGTAAATTAATTTATATCACTCACTTCTATGAACTCCTCACATTCCACTCCATCTACAAATTTAGCCTTTAGTTCATTTGTTCACATGCACTTGTCAAGTACACATGCTTCAAGCAACCAAAGTGTGAATTTTTTTGCTAATTCTTGCCAACAAATTATTGTGCTTGTAAGGTTTCCAAATATCTCTTTGTTTTTTCAACTCCTCCATGTGTGCTTGAGTAGGAGTTGAGTAATGGAGGAAAACCTCCAGTTGTGAAAACTTAAACCTTGCAACAAAAATCACAATAACTCCAATAAAAACCATAACAAGTAGTAGTTGTGTAATGGAAAAAAACCTCAACTTGTGAAAATTTAGACCTTGTAACAAAAATCATAACAATTGCAATAGATACCACAACATGTAAAAGTTGTGTAATGGAGATAAACCCCAACTTGTGAAACCTCAAACCCTACAACAAAAATCAAACAAGTATAAACTATGCAGTTGAAAAAAAAGTTCCAACTTGTGAAAGTTCAAACCTTGCACAAAAACCACAACTAGTAAGAGTTGTGTGTCTTAGTTGATGATGACCTTAAGTAGACAATAACTTCAAAGTATAGAGGCTACTAAAACAAAATGAACAAAACCATTATGCCAACAAACCACGAAAATAAAAGTTTGGTTCACAAATCATAGAAGGCCCCAATAATGCCAAAATGTTTTATTTTTCTTCATTACCCTTTTCTAATCAATAGTTGATGAAAAACATTGATGGTGATTTTTTTCTTTTAAGCAAAGAAGGTGGAAATTGAAAACAACAAAGAAAAAACGGAATGAAAAACAAAAGTTCATGAACAAGCAAATAATGCCTACCCTTTTCACTTTCCATTGTGAAATCATTTAAAGATTTTAAGTGTTATTAACATTTAAAAGCTTCATCAACTAGCACTCTTTCGATTTGTGTTCCTTCAACTTAGCTCTTGTCCATTGATGTGTTAGACAATTGCAATGTTACATCTCAAGGTCACATCCAAACTACTTTAACTAACAAGGTTGCTTTCAAAAAAATAATGAGACAACAAGCTCTTTTGCAAAAAGCTTTACTATTCAAGCAAAAAAAAAAACCCTAACCCTATTATATGCCCTTGACATTTATACAAAGGGTATAACTTGAGGTTTTTGCCAAATAACCTAACCATTTTTTCTTTTCATTTTGATCATGGTTATGAACATGGGGTGGGGGTGGGTGCTAATGACTTCAATTTGGCTTGCTAGGGTTTAGGTGTGTGGTTTTGAGCATTTTAATTCTATTGTTATATATATATACACCCAACCTAGTATCCATCAAATACTCGTCTTCAAATCTAACACCCACCCCACATCGGTTCAAACCCATTAGTCTACAAGTGAAAGCCTTATTGACCTTCTACCAATGAACTTGACTTAGGGAGGTGAACATCTTGTCAGTTGGTTCTCCCATTGTGTTTTCTTAAAAAAATATTGAAATTTTTTTGGTTTTAGTTCCACACATAAAGAGAATTGGCAATTTTGTTCAAGGTTTAATTTTTACCAATTGATATGGAAACTGATGAATTCCTATTGGTTAATCACAAGTTCTAGTCCTTTTTAATTTTTGAATTGTATCTTTTAGCCCTAGTTTCACATATAAACACAATTAAATGCATTCATGGTTGGGGTACCGCAATAGCAACCTTGACACTTTTTGTCGTGTATTTTGAAATTTAAAACAAGGATTCAACAAAATGAATGTTTTGAGATGCCAAATAGTGAAAGGAGGATATGTATGTTTAAGTTTTCAATTAATAAATGTTATAATGAATGATTCAAGTAAATTGAACAAATTTTGAATGTCATTTTCAAGTAGAAACCAAAAAGGAATGTAGGACTATAAGACATTTCTAGAAGTGATATACTTTCATTTGGAGAGCTAAAACCCTATTAAAACATCAAATAATGTCATGTAGTTTGTACCCATGTCTCCTATATTTCTTTCTAAACCTTTGGAATATAATTTTATAATTAACAAAATTAATTTGATTGTCCTTATTAATGCAACTTTTTTAATGAAAAAAATCCTAGGTTCTAGCATCAATTTCATAAAATTTGGTGATTTATCATACAAAAAATTATGCCATCATATAGAACATAGTTTATTCTATTTATGGTTAAAATATGGAATAATTTGAACAAATATTGCTAGTTTTGTTGAGTCCTTTTTGATAGTCTTGTGTAATGAGACATGGTTTTAAAACCATCTTTCAAGACACTTAAAGACATGCTTTTATTAGACAAATTATAGAAAATCACCACCATTTTAATTAAAAACTATGTGAATATCTAATGAAAAAAAATCTACCCCATAAATTATTTTGTAAATGTAATGGTCATTCAAAGTAATGTCTTGAGATTGATTTTGGGGCAAGACATTCCATTTGTGTACCCTAACCTTCAATGGACCAAATTGAGAATCCAATTTTGGGAATATATATATATTTAAAATTCCAATTTTAATTCCAATTTTATTTTTGTAAATCAATCCAAAATTTGGTTAATTATTAGAATTAATGGATTTTTTTTCTTTTTGCACTATAACAAAACAAATACCATAGTACCTTCATGATTTCAACACCTTATTACAAAATAATCTATTTATTTATAAAATGCATTTGGAGAAATATTATATTATTTTTCAAAAAAAATTGCTTTCATTCTTTTTAAATTAATAGTTTTGACATTAATGAAGATGTCAATCATTTTTCATCCATTTTGTTAAACAACATTTGTGCATTGCATTTTTTGGTTTTTTTGTAGTTGGAATTACATGTTTTTTCCTTTTTACCACATTTTGATTCAGCGAATTACAAATTTCAAAATGCAATGAATTATAGTAGAATGAATGGAATTTTTGTTTTGTTGAAAATTGGTGAGAGATTTAAACATTGATTTTCAGTTAAATTTGTTTTCATAACAATCTTGTGTTGCATTTTGATTTTACACAATGATATTTAGTAAACATTTGCACCCACAATACACCAAAACATGAGATTATACATTATTGGCCAAATGCAACGTGTATAATTGTGATGAAGAAAAAAATGAATGTGCATGACAAAGGATTATAACCTTTAGATTTCCAAAACTTTTGGTTTTATGTAATTTAAAATTTCAAAATTTCCACACTTTGGGCATCAAAGTTTTCAAAACATTGACAATTTGCAAAATCATTCAATTCTTGCTAAATTTGTTATGACAATTTCTTTTAGACAATTACCCAAATTCACCATCATAAAGTTTTTTATTTTGTAAAATATTTTTCCATTAGGTCTTTTTTCTTGGATAATTAGGTATCTACTTCAAATTGAACTAAATAGTTAAAAAAAGGAAGATCTTAAAAATTTTCAACTTTGATACTATTTTTGTACCCAAAGTTTGCTAGATCTTCTTATGGTTGGTCACAACCTACATTATAGCAAAAATTTGGGAAAAAACCTACCTTAAAATACTAAGGTGACATCGCATATACATCACAAGAGTAAAACTTAAGGTAAAACACATGGAATAAAATGTGGTGCATTGGGAACAACTTGGGAATAGATGGGGAATATCATAAGGAACCTATGAAGACTTGTTTGGTTTTGAATGTATTCAGAAATATATGGAACATTGGGAACATTCAAACTCCCAACAATTTTCAAACCCATCCATCTTCATTAAGTGGAAAAATTTGGGTTTCTTGAGTGCATGTTGTTTCACCTTATTGGTTGAATAGAAATTTTATTTCTAGTTGTATTCATCTTCATTTCTTTGCATAGTTAATGAAACATGAATTATGAGGAAGTTGATTAAATTAACTTATTAAGAATTATATATATTTGAAAGTCATTTCAAGAAAAAATTTAAAGTATTGTAGTTTAATTGTTTTTTTTTCAATTATATTCTTTTCTTTATTTTTTTAATTTGGTGTTTAGTTTTAAAAAAAATGCATGACTAAAACAGCCATCACAAGGTGCAATCATATTAACATGCACCATGGCAAATGTAATTAGTGCTTGGTTTTAAAAGTTTTTTTGGTAAAAAATTGTAGTAATGTTGTAGGATTTGAATAGTTTTACATGATGTCCTTTATAATATATAATGAAAATGTGTGGAATACTTTGGATTGAACCTAATGAATATAAAATATTAAAAAAATTATAATTAGTCTATTTTTTTCTTTTCATTTTTTAAAGGATTTACAATGTTTCAAAATGATATAATCATGTATATTTATTCAAAAAATTACATAATATTATAATATTTCATGACCAAAAAAACACTTTTGATCAATATAAAAATCATGGATTTTTATTCATCACATTATGTACAACCAATATATTCTATCACATCATCTAACAAGCATTCCCACTATTTAAAAAGTAGTCAAAACAAATTTATCACAATAAGGTCACATATGCAAGGTTGGTTCATGGGTGCAAATAGATATCATGAGCCACATTTGCTCCTTGGGTGACTATTTATTGGGTGTTTATTTTGAAATATTTTTGGAATATTTCGAACAAAAGTCTTTAAGAAAATCTTGAAAAATCTTGAAAATTTTCATTGCATTATTGTGTTATGGTTTACATAAAAAAATTGTCAAAAATATGTCATTTTCAAAAAAATTCAAATCCATTTATAAGTCATTTTATTGTTTACTAAATAACACTGGTTATAGTGTTTTCAAAGTGTCTTTGGGTATTTTTCATTCATTAGATTGATTTGAAACTTTTAAAATGTACATACCAATACATTGAAAATAACATTATGTAAAAGTAATTCCATTTGGAGTTTTTTATTTTTTCCTAAAATGTTAGATACACAAAACCAAACACTAGTTACAATTGTTTGTGTAGCGTTAGTGTGACTACACCCTCAAGTCATCCTATTTGCACTGAACACTTGGTGGCAAATAAATTTTAGTTTGATCTTATGAAATAAAGTTTTGTTTGTCAATTCACATCTAAAATGTTAATTAACACCAAATCAAACATGAAATTTGATGTGGCAATTTGTAGTAGGTTGGGGGTAACCTAATGGTAGGTTAATGTAATATTTTCAAAAAAAATTCTCTTTATAGAAATAAAGGGCAATGTTCCATAACACCTTGAAAGGGGTGCTTTAGCTCAATGTTTAGTACCCCAACCCATATTCCCCATTTGATTCATGTTTTATGTTTTCAAATGTTCTTTATATATCTTCTTGGTTGTCTTCCATGAGGTGTCAACTACTTGCAACCCCAATTGTCTTTTGCTTCCATGGACCTTATCATAAGTTTTGCACCTTATTGATTTCACCTTGACTCACCATTTTTAGTTTTGTGTCACTATCTTTGCAATAGTCTACAAAGCTCCAAATTTGTCATCTTTGACTTGATTTACAAAGTTCCAAATGTGGCCTATCCACAAGTTCTTCTCAAATTGGTGTTGTGATGATAGTTAAAATGCATCACACCATGGAGATCCAATATTCAAAATATTATAAAAACTCAATTTTACACACAAGTTCTTCAATTAGATCCAAATAAATTATTTCATCACTTTTGAAAAGAAGCCATCAATTTCTTTAAATTTTTTCATTATGTATGATAATGAACCATTAGTTATTTGGGTCATTTAAAAACCCATTTCAAAATCAATCTTAATTAGCAAAGGATAGGATTTGGATTAACTATGGATATTTGTGGAACATCTATTGCAAACATTTGAAGATGGCCCATGCTTTTGCAAAATCAATGAAAGAAATCAAAGTTGAAAAATTCAAAACTTGTGTGGAGATTGTGGAACAACATGTAACCATTACCAATGACGGAAGGATTGGATTAATGAAAAATTTCAAAACTATGGGCCTACATAAATATAAGATTTGATCAAGTTGTTACACCACTTGCAAAAGTTTGTGCCTACTCAATGTTTTTTTAGTGAAAGGTATTAGATGTCAAAGATGTTTTAAAATTTTGTTATTTGTTCTCATTTTAATAGTTATTTTGTAATATAATAATTAAGTGAATGTTGATGGCTTTGTAAGTATGGAAACAAATGAATATTTTGTGAATGACAAAGGTTCGTTGCAAGACATCAATTGAAATGTCACAACCAAGGTGACATTATATTAATTAATTATTTGGTAAGCATGTGTTGAGGCTACCAAGGTATTATGAAATGTGGTTTTTAATGAAGTTAAAGGATTGATATGTCTTAAAATGTGTATGAGACTATGAACCCAAATGTTGTCAATATCTAGAAACTCTTACAAATGACAATCCATCACATGAACACAATGAAAAAAAATGGGCCACAATGATGATGTCCAATAATGGAACATATATCATAAACTTATATATACAACTTGTGGCATGTGTTGGAAAACATCAACGACAAGTTGTCTTGGTTGAAAACTAATGCATTGATCATAAAGTAGAAGATTTCATGATCAAATCAACTCACAAACATGATTTACAATTGATGACAATTGAAATCCTTACAAAACATCACCATAGATGTATTTGTGTTCTACTTATTTCAAATGACTTTCTCTTGAATTTTATCAATAATATTGTGTACTTAGAAATTGCATTTGATTTCATTAAGAAATCCAATCAATGAAATATTTTATTCTTGTCAAGTATCAGATGGCACTTGTGTTTATAATTAAGATGATGCAATTGTGGGTTTAATTACACCAAGTGCTTGCAACTATCTAGGTATTTTTCTTTACTTTCACATATTCTTTTATTTGTAACATGTTTTATGAATGCTTGACATCATGTGATACTATGTTACATGTTAGCTTACAAACTTTTAGTATATTACTAATTAGGTGCCCTTTGTGTTTTTTTTGTATGCACCATTCTAGGTTAAAAGACCATTTACCTCCTTGATGAGGTTAGTAGTTTTTTAGTTTGAAATTCAACAATTTTTGAAGGTTAGAACTACTAGGCTCTAGGGCATTCAAACCCATTTGGAGCATTTGCAACTCTTAATAAAACCACCAAACCTAGCCCACCCAATTTTCTCTTTTTGTAACATTAATCCCATGTTATTGGGGAGAGGCAATTATGAATCAAACTAGTCTCCCATAAATAATTCTTCAACAATCGAATAATGTTTTGGAAGCCTTTCTTGGTCCCACCCCCAATCACTAATGAAGTGTCACAATGCATTTATAGAAGAATGGTATTAATAATTGTTTTCCTATTAGTTAAGGAGAGTTTGGATGTTGACCAGAAACTAAGTTACTGGGATTCCAAGTTTTTTTCATATGTTTGAAGAGGAAATCTTAATCAACCTTGTTGTACACCTTGGAGAAATCTAGTTTCAAAAAAGCTGTTGGCTATATAAACTTCTTGGCCCATAAGATAGTTTCAAAATATGTTGTTTAAAATATATCTTAATGGCAAAAATGTTGACTAATTGTGGTTGATGATCTCCATCCATATTGGTTGAAAATAAAACTAGAAGGTTTTTGCAAATATTTTGCAAGTTATGTTGAATGTCATAGGGTGCCAATTCGATAAATGCCTTTTTTTCCTTCCTTCTTACAACAAGGTAATCATACCTCTTGTGACCCTTGATGGGAAACACCCTTGTAAAAAAATGTAAGTAAAAATATAGGATGCAATATATTGGTTGTTGGGTAAAAATTTTAATTGTAATATAGGGTATGTAATAATCTAAAATAATGGATCATAATTAATATAAGGTGTTTTTCATATTTATATATTAAAAAATTAGATAATAATAAGGTGGTAAGAAATAGGTTGAAATTTATTTAATACCCCCTTAAAAATGGTTGTTTGACTATAAATCTCAAACTTTACATTAAGTGTCCCCCCATGATAACTAGCCACATTTGGAGGAAGAATTTTGTAATTGTCCCATCAAGGCTAGGGTTTTTGCCCTTGGCCATTGCACCCAAAGTTGCAAAGAAACTCACTTTTTGACATGTGGGGCTAACCATGGTTTGTTTCCATAGATTAGGGATTTTCTCTATTAGGTTCCTTAATAACTCCCCTTGGGCCTTTCTTGGATATGTTTTATCTACCACCTTAACATATAATTTGGGATAATCCTATCGTATTCACCCTTTTTTGGGGGCAATACTTCAATTGGACATTTAGCGAATAAAACATATTGTGATAAACACACAATTTTTACTACAACATTTATAATGATTCAAACTTCTTTCAATTGACTCAAAGATACAAACATGCATCCATATATACCATCTTGGAGATATTTTTTTAGGAATTGGGTGAAAACACATTATATTTGGACCAATTCAAGCACTTTCACTACTTGTATAAAAAAATATAGACCTCCAAAGTGTGCTTGCATTTAATTTTGGGTTTCACTTTTGGTGTTTGGGCTTTATATTCTTATTTTCAAAAAATTAATGTTATTTAATATTATTTGAAAAAAATTTAAATTTAAAATTAAAGATTGATGGGTATATTTATGGCATATATGTAGTATAATAAAAACATGTTTCTTGTTTTAAATTGCATTAGGTATTGGTTTGAATTAGTCAACCAAAAATTATTTGAAATGAAAATCTAAAAAATGGCCCACCTCACATCTCTTATCATCTTCCATTTGAAAACGATTGTTTGTCAAAATTTTAATCTATCAAATATTTATGGTCATCGCATTTAAAAAAACCATTTGTGATATGATAATTATCAAACTCTTCACATGGTTCACAAACTTATTTCAATCACATGGAATCACAATGTTTAGTAAATACTACAAATTTCATAAAGATTAAAAAACATTTCAATCATTTCTTGAGTACATTTGCATTTTTTAGTAGATTGTAAAACACATTTTTTTTGTGCAATTATATTCTAACATCACATCATATGAAATAAAAAAGTATACTTTCTTTGGCATTATATTTCTTTTGGTTTTGATTTACCATAAAATGCAAAAACATTGTGAAATGTTTGTATAATAATGATATGGTTGAAGTTCAAACATGGTACCCTAGAAAAACAATACAATGTGACAACCATCTTGGCCCCCTTTTTATGTGCTTTCACCTTTCATCATATATGCACTAAACACCACATCATCTTCATTTGCAACCACACATTAGACCAAATAAGCATTTGAAAAACAAGCTCCAAAACTAGCAAGCTCATTTAGCATACACATAGAAAGCCACAAGAGTTTCCACCAATTTCATTCATCATCACACAACCTCCCATGCATTCATTACATCTTTTACTCTTTATTCAACACATCATTCACTTTTCCAAATGGTGAGAGACGTTTTGAAAGATTTCCAAAAAGCAATAGAAGTTGACGTTTTATTAAACACTCACTCATTAAACCTTTATCAAATCTCACACAAAGTAATGGATGAAAAGTTATGCACTTTCAAGTCAAACTGGTTTTAACATTTTGACCAATGTTGTGTGGTTGAACTCAATTTTTCAATGAATTAACAAGAGGTTAAAGGATTGGGGTATTCGAAATTGAGATTGGAGGTTCTCATAAAATCAGTTTTGACCATGAACCATGATTCTCAAAAAAATCAAAAGACCCATCAAAAGATCTAACTTGAAGTACGTATTTGTTACTAGTTCTACAATGGAAACTTATAGGTTCTTTGAAAAAATTCACCCTCTAGATCAATAGTTATTTTATTCTGAATTTAAAAAAAAAACTTGAACCAAAGGTTCTATGATTTTAAAAATTATTTGAACTTGAGGTTATATAATAGAATCAAAGAACTACCAAACATCAGTTTGGTTGTTGTTGGTGGTTTTTTTGATTTTGTCAAGAACCTTCAATTTCAGGTTTTTGTAAACCTTAAGAAAGGAAAGAACCTCTAATTGTGAATTTTTGGAAATTTTCAAAATCTCAAAATTTACAATTTTAATTCTTTAATATTTCTAAAAGCAAAAAGACTTTTGGACTTTGGGGTTTTTGAGAACTTTCAAAGAATTGACCATTCTCATGGAAGAATTGATAAGGAGCTAATGGTTTGGGGTAGGTTTTTTGACCTTGTTTCTTGATATTTCTAAAACCTTATTGAGGGTCAAAATTGGTTTTATGATTTTTTAGAACCTCTAATCAAGTGTAAGAACCCATGTGAAACCTCACAAACTCTAATACACATTAAGTAGCAACCCTTGATCAAAACGGGCAATACTTATATCAATTTTTTCATTCAAAAATAATGTAGCAAGTGTGTTGGGTATCCATAGAGGTGATATATTTGGATCACAATATGGGACAATAAGGGTATCATATGATGTAAGATGTTACATCCTCCCACCCCAATCAAACTTCTCAAGCTTGTTGTTTTGTGCCTTGCATGGTCCATGTTCTAACTTGCACGATACACGTGCAAAACAAAAAAATACTTATATATCATGTGGTTCATACTACAAAGACACCATGCAAGGAATTAATATTAGTCATTACCACTAGCCCACTTTGTTGCTATTGAAATTAACTATGTTGAATTTTTATTTACATTTGACCTTTAATGTTTTTAATCAAACCTTATGAAAACTAGAAAGGGAGCCACATCCCTTTTCTTGACACCCCCTAAAAAGTTTGATGGGGGTGTATAATATTTTCCTCATAAGACCATAATAAGTTTGGATTGATTAGTCAAAATAATTGTATTTAAGAAAGTACCCATCATGTGGGAGGAAATGAAATTGGATGAAGAGTCCCCAAAATGGATGTTGATGAAAACGAACGAGGAAGTCGAAAGGAGAAAACAATAAGAAAGTGGACAGCTAATGGATGTTTCTAATGGAGTTTTTTTTGCTTTAATGTCTTGATGTTGGCTTGGTTTTGTGTTGTAGGTTAATGGTGATGGCAAATTTATGGCATTGGGCTTATATGTGTTATGTCTAGGTGATAAACAACTATGGGTTTTGTTTTGGAGTTCTTGAAGAACTTGTGCAATGGTGGGCTTAGTGGGGAGATTTGGTGGGAAGTTTTGGGAAGGAGGAGGCAATGCTAAGGATAAATGATGGATTTGAGTAGTGCTAAATCGGTAGCTAAATATTTTTTCTCTTTTTTGTTTTGGAGTGTGTGAGTAGAATTAGAAATGTATGTGAAGGTTTTGGAGACGAAAGTGCTTTAGGCTTTTTCTTTGTATTAATTATGACTGTTTGGCAAGAATGCCATAGTTTGTGTGCTTGGACTAAGTGTCTCTTCATTCCCTTTCACTACATATTGGAGTTGGGAAATTAACTAGGTCTAATGCAGAAACATGAATAAAGTAGTAGGCTTGATGTGTAGACGAGGAAATTCAATAGAGAGCTTATGGACTAGTCTGAGTAGCATCAATTCCACAAGTTTGGTAGGTTGGGGATGTGGTGAATGAGACTCAAAATTGGGAACTTCGAAAAGGGATCTATTTCACCACTTTTGTGACTTGGGAGAAAGGGACAATTTGTTGTGGTTAAAGGTGATTGGATCTTTTTTTTCTAAACTTCTTAAAGGGATTTGTTGAATCATTTAAAGCTGTGGGGAGGGTGAAGTTTTCAAACTCATGCCAAAGTAAGACATTAATATAGTTCAAGAGTTGCAATTCAGACAAATATGATCCACCTAGCCATGCAAAATTGAAATGTTTTCTTGCTAGATTGAACACTTTGATTAAGATTGGAAAGCAGAATTTTTTTTCGGCCAATTTTTTTGGAAACAAATGTGTTTGAAACAATGTCATGTGATTGAAGTTGTTATTGTAAAAGTGAGAAAATATGTAAAAGCTTTCTATCGGCCAAATGTAGGGTTTGTGCAAGGTGTGATTCAGGATTAGAAGGTTAGCATTGAAGTTTTTATTTCTTGGTCTTTGTATCCTACACCCCTCTATGTATATCCATTGTCTTCCATCTCATCATTTGTGCCCTCTGGATCACTCTTTAATAATTTAATTTGTTTACTCGTTGGTGCCTTGCGATTGTGGGCCATTTCCTCACATGAAATATAGTTCTCAATACTTCAATTTTTTTATTTTTTATTTTTTTCATTTTAATCCTTTCTACCTCACAAACATGGTCAGGTTGTCAGAAAGGCAAGGAAAGAAGGCTCATGGGAACCAAGGTGTATCTTTTTCAATATAATGCGATCTCATGAACTTTCCCCATCTATCTATTACATACAAGACATCTCATCTTGCTCTAGTGGGCTTGACTCAACATGTTCTTTAAGTGTAAGGGGCCCTAATAGTGTGAAACATTCTTTGACCCTCATTTTTCCATCGTTCCAAATTTCCATAACATAAAACTTAACTTTGCACAAAAAAGACGATTAGGAGTAATAATCTAATACAAAACTTGGGGACTAACTTGAGGATGTTGTTGTTGGCAACAATGTAGAAGTATTTAACTCTTGTGATAGTCTTTTCATGTAATCACTGATTGAATTAAAGAAGCATCAATGTAAAAACAAGCTTTTCAAACCAGCCAAAGGTAGGAACTAATAATATGTGAAGAGTTTGTCCAAAGATGGGCCAAAGTGGAAATGAGTCCATGTGCAAATGGAACTTGGCCCAAAGCCCATGTGGAAAGGCTAGTGTGAACTAAAGTTTTAGTCAAAGTTAGTCATGGCACATAACCTTGGGAGCAAATTTCTCGGCCTAAGGTCTAGTACCTACATCACTTTTTTCCCCTTTTATTAAAGGAAGAAGAAAAGTAAAGTTGGAGGCCAACTCAGGCCATGCCATCCTAGTGGACAAATTATGAAGATCCACAATTTATAGCCTCCAAACAGGTGCCTTCCTTGATTGCTATGGTGTCTCTTGACCATCCCCATTTTTGCTTGAAAATGCAGAAGGCGTGACTATAAACAAAGGTTGAATGTTTATGTACATGAAGTTCACATGATGCCTGGAACATTTTTTTTGCAACATGTTGTGTCTGGATGTAGTGTAAGGACATTCAATTAAATGACACACAATGAAAATTTTCACTTTAACATCAGTTGTATATATATATGCTACTGTATTAATATTGGCATCTTTGGACACATGGTTTTTTTGCATCTTCTTCAATACTTTGAAGTTTAGACTCCTTTAACTTTTGAGATCTTTGCTTAGAGCGCACGTACCCACAAAGTTGGGGAGGACAGACATTCGAACAATAAAAGACATGTTGACCCAACTCCAAAGCTCACAAATACATGACTAAAAAAGAGCTCACAATTTGATGTCATAGAGGTCAATTCATGAAAACTTGGTATGGTTGCGGCCAGCTTATGGGTTGTGAGTTTGTGGGCACGAGTCTGAAAAACCTTTTGCTTTGAATTTATTTTTGTATGTTGTCTTCACTCTTCAACTACCCATGTTGCTTTTTGAATGAAGTTTGAGCCTTTTGCTTTCTTCTTAATTGACACACAACTGGGATTTTGTTCTCCATTTCCTTGGACAGCACACAAGCGACCCTTTGTTATCACTTCTTTTTTGGCTGTTCTAAAGCTGACCAACTACAAAGGCTCTACATATGTGGGTCATTCAAATATCATCATACTTCAGGGGCAGCTTCAACACATGTACACATGTTGAATAATTAACTTATTTTTTGATTTCATGTCAAAAAATAGAATCTGTTTAACAATAAGATTTGCATTGCTGAGAGCATCTCACATCATATGTTTTGGATGGAGAATAATGAAGGTTATGCTAGTTTGGGGTAGTAAAATAGCACTAAAAAGTTTCACAATTGCTCTAGATTGTGTACATAGAATTATTTGTCGAAGTGGTTTGTTATTAGTTGGTCTTCCACCTTTTACTGTCCTAGTTTTTTATGTTTATAGATGGGGCTTAGGAAACAATAATTAAATCATCTTGAATATGAGAAATTATTGTTGGAGGCCAAGACATTCAGTATGGATGGAGTTCTTTTGAGCTTTGGTTTGTAGCTTTGCATGTGCAAAATTCACTTATTGCATAAAATATGGGATGGAGGGGAGACCTATAGTCCAGACTTCTTGTTTTTGGCTTAACCCTTCATTGACATTTGATCAAAATAATCCCAAATGGGCTTGAGTGAACTACAGACCATAAATGCCCACTAGTCATGTTAGGAAATACGACTTAGTGGAGTTAAAGGGGACTTCAAGCTGAATCTTTTGATTAAAAAATTAGAATTTGATTGAGAGATGCAAAATCCTCACTGTGGGCAAGTAGTTCTTTAGGTTACAAATAGTCTTCAAATTTGACTGAGCTATATCATGCTTCTTCTATTGCAAGTTTTCCATGGTAAATAAAAGGCACGAGTTTTGTGAAAAAAATTGGGCCCTTTGAACTTTGGGATGAAAGAGAAATGAATGACCTCAAAGATGCAAATCTAATGCCTAGGGACAATGTAAAGTAATATTTTTGACAATTTTCAAGCACTTTGTATGAACTCAACCCCTCCCATGTTTCACTGTTTGTACTTCTTCCAAGCTCTCAAATATTATACAGAGTTACAAGAAATATACTCTTAGGCATCAATGATTGAAAAACAACATGAAAGCTGAAACCCTTTCTATTGCATTTTGGGACTTTCAAATTTGCTCTCACGAAAAGAACCAGGGATGTTTTGAACGTGTATTTGAAGGTTTGGTTATATGAGGCAATATTCTAGGGTCAGTTCCCACATTGACAAAATGAATAATTATTTATTTTCAAAAAAGTAAATTTTTAAATTGATTTTGAAATTATTATTATTTTCATCATCGTCTACTATAATATTGTGATATGGGTAGTGAAATTATTCAGAGTGAAGTCTACAATAATTTCGACGATTCTCAACATGTCAACTTTATATTTTCACAAAATTTCATTTCGCTATTTTGAGGATTATTTAATGATGAAACTACTGACCTTGGGGTAAGATAGTAGACTGGCAGAGTACCTTCAGGACTGAGGGAATGTATTTCTTTTTATTTTCATCTTTAAAGGCTGGAAAACAACAGAAACAACACAAGAAATGGATATTAATTTTTTTTATTTCTTTTAGGCATTGTCTAAAAGATAGACGTTTCTTCTTCTGTAGATGCAGATGACTTTAGAATTGGACCAAACATGCGACCAATTTGAAGCAAAGTGGACCTGGAATCAACATGTGCAATTGTCACAATTTAAGTGCGACAAATATGTAGACACGTTTCCAAACATTTATAATGTGGAAATAGGTCCCACAATCAAAAGTTTTTCATGCAAAAATGTGAATAGTATTTGTTGTGTCTTGACATCTATGTGAAGACATTTTGGTGTGCCAAAAATTTAGTGCCACTTTAAGTCGTAGTTACATGTCTAAAGACCACTGAGCTGGAGTTAAAAGCCTTTTGACCAATTTAATGGGTTTTCTGTTTGAGAAGATTTTTGGTCACGGTCCTCATTCTTTGTGTGATGTGAAAAATTTGATGCTAAATGCAAAGGGACTCTCATGTTGTTGCCAACCAAGTGGTTGAATGACTACTCTTCAACTGGTATGGTACTTTGTAACTTTTGCTTGGAGACAACACTTGACGTCTCCTTTTTCCCAAAAAAATAATCACTTTCTTAGTCTCATAACTATGGCAACTACAAACATGACATTTAGTTTGCCAACCAAACCATGGACCAAAATGAAAAAGCCTCTTGAAGGTTGAAGGGGTAAGGCACCTTAACGGAGCTAGTGCTAGGGTCCTCGTCAATCCAACATTTGACGAGGTGAGAGTAGTACTTTAAATGATTGACTTTCTCAAAACTAGAAAACCCTAATTCCTACAATTTCCGTGAAATCACTCAAGATGTTGAATAATCAAAGGTTGTTTATTCTATTCTAGGCACGACAAAAGTATTGCCTGCTTCTTTTTTCCCTTCTCTGCCTTCCTGGTCAATCCATCTTTTTTCTTAAAATGATGAATGAAGCCGAGACACATTTTGATACTGCCCATTACAGACTTTGGGTCCTGTTGTAGTAATAATAGACCTTTATGGCTTGATGGAGGATTCAAACCATAGACTTCCATTACTAGATCTAAATGTCTCATCTAAATTGCATGCATTTCTGCGAAACATGCCCATTCATGGTATACACATATAATAAAGGTGCCTTCACACTTGGTGGTAGGTATTTTAGTGTTGAGTCCCTTACACCATGCTAGTCATTTAGGACCTACACCTACTTACTGTGAACATTTTATGTTAAGCTAACATTCACTTAACATTAAGGTATCGCCCATTCAAACATTGGGTGCCACCTAGGATGCCACCTAGATTTTCATTTAACACTGACTTAACATCAAGTGTGAATGCATCATAAGTACTCCAGATTTCACTCACTATAGTGCCAGCCCCAATTTCATGTCCAAATCCCCCACTAATTGTCTGGGCCAAGAAAGTCTTGTCACTCACATTTGTGAATCTAATGGTTAATCAATAATGGCCTATCATGGAAATGCACCTTAATCGCCCTAATACTTCAAAGAGTATTCACTTAGCACCTACCTAATAAGAGTTACAAAATTGCCAAAGTTGCATTGAAGAGAGAGGATAAATGTTGGGATATTTGTCCTTCAAATACAAACCAACCGTATAATGCAAATCACATGAATGGTTACATCAACAAGCGAATGGGTTTTTTCATTAATGTGTCAACATGACGTGGAGACTGTGTGGAGTGAAGGGCATTGGAGGTTCTTTTCTTTCAATTTTGCGCACATTTTTATAGGCAGAGGGTGTCAATGACATTATAATGTGCGCATACAATCTCTATTTTGAGATGTGTTGTTGCCATAGGTGAAGGTTCTAAGCTAGGCATCCTTTCAAGAGGTCCTCCCCTTTCCCTATTTGATATGCTTGTGGTGATAGGAGGGAGTTTGGAAACTTGATGTTCCTTTTGCGGTTCACTCTCTTAGGTTGTTTTTTTGTTTTCTTGGACATGGATCCTTCCTTTTTGTTCCTTGGATTCCCCTTTTTTTGGGTGCTTTGGTTTATTTACGATTGGCAAGGTTTCATCACACATGGATGCTTTAAAACCCCAACCCACACTTCCTATTCCACCCCAAGCCAACCCCAGCCTTCTAGCTAGAACAAACCAGCACATCGTGAAGGATGGGAGGTAAATGTTTAGGAAACAATTTTCTATAAACAATGTTCTAGCTCCCTAGCTAACCATAGTGATTTTTAAATTAGTTGCCTTTTTTATTATCTACTATAAACCATCAAATTACTAGTGTTGGGTGGGTCTTTGGTTTTTATGATAATTATTGGGTATGGGTATGAAATTGTTTTGAAAGACCCAACTTGGTTCTTTTTAAAAAAATTATTTTCATATTTTCAAGACCCAGGCAAGGTTTCAAAAATTTCCAAAAAATAATTTCATTTGGGTTTTAAAGCATTGGTTTTCAAACATGTGATTCTAGTTAATTTTCAAAGCCAGTTTTCGCATATAGGCTACTAGAAACTTTATTATCTCAAAAATTAATTTTTAACGTTTTAAAATAACAAAATTGCACAAAAAAATGAAAATTCTAAAAAAAAATTCAACATTATATATGGCCATTATTTCATCTCGTTCAAATGAACCTTCAAATCTTTTTAACACCTCTTCAAAACCTAAATTTATTTGAATTAACTCTACTAAATTGGAAGGTGGTTTACATCCATCTCTAGGAACATTTGGCCCATTCTTGCTCACAAAAATCAAATTTTTTAAGTTTTATGATTGTTAAACAACACTTCCTTAAATTTGTAAGTATGTTCATTAAAGAAAAAATTTCTTTCTGTTCGATTTGTGACCCTACAATGCTTAAGATTTGATGAGTCAAAAAATCAAATGTAGGAAACATGGTTTCATGCTTTCCCCACCATTGAAGAGGACACTTGATGTCTGTGGGATCCACTTGGTAATGTCTGAAAATAAATAATTCCCTGGGGACAAATTCCTTTGATGGTTCACTTGTGGATGTTGTCTATTGAAAAATATCCAAATTAAAATCTTCATCACCTATTTCATCTACACATCCAATAGATTCTATCATTGGATGCAAATGATGATAACCTTTTAAAAACATAGGATACAAAGTTTTCCTATCATATTCATCCACAATACTTACACCCATCCTTTCGACCAACAAAAGAAAATAGTAGACAAAGAATTTTGAATCTAAGGTCTAGCATAAAAAACATGTTGTGATATTTTCTTTCTTCAATTTTTTTATAAAAGAAACAAGAATCCAAAACACCACAAACTTCTCTTCTCATGTTGGAAACAAACAAATATAACTCAAAGCTATCCTAGAATCATCATCAATGAAATTGACTAAAGGTTTGCAATTTTTTCCTTGAATTTTAAGCATATAGTAATGGCAGAGTGTAATGCATCAGAAAGTAACCAGTGGTTCTTAGATTAGTTTAGAACATAAGCAGTCACATTAAGAAATAAGGAGTCCACAATTATTTTAAAGATATGCCAAGTAAGAAAAGGAAGCATTTTTCCACTTATTTTAAAAATATCTACCTATTATAACAAAAAAATAACATCCTTGAATTATAATAGATTAAATAAGCACCTTGTTTTCATTGGAATATTTAATTTTCTTGGAGGCAAGTTTGAATTTGAACAAGTCTTGTTCCATTCATGTCTACCTTTTCTAGATTTTTAAGGCCAAGTTATATGTTTCTGCAAATTTGATTGGGCAAATTTGATTGAAATAAACTTGAGATTCTTTCAAACTTTTTCATCAATAGTGGCAAATTGACATGCTTTGGAAAAAGCATGGCCAAAATAAGCACCCTATTATAAACTTTCATCTAAACCAAGGACTTCACATTTTATAATAGATTTTGAAGTAATTCTCACAATATTTAAATTTGAGCCCTCATCCTTATCATAGGCAATGATTTTGTTTCTTAACCCATATTGATGAAGCAATTTTGTCAAATTGTTAGCTAATGTTAATTAATAGCTTATATTGCCTCAAACAAACCAATAGTTATTTGTTTGGGTTACCAATCAAATCCCAAAAAATTTATAACAAGAACAAATATATTATGCACACCTTTTGACATCCACAAGTCAAAACTTGTTTTGAAAAAAATACAATCTATTAATTTTGGCAAAACATATACTTGTTTCATATTCTCCACCAAGTTAAGTTATATTTCCTGAGAAAACAACTTTTGAAAAAGGACCACAACTTTAAAAGACAAATGTAATATTTAATACTTAAACCATAGACTTTCAACAAACTACAATGGTAAGTTATTTTTCACAATCAAAAGGCCAAGGTCTTGCAAAAAATATTTTTGCTACACATCATCCTTTTTGAAAGATTACTTTACAACAAAAAAAAAAGATATTGCACTTGTTAGAACATTTGGCCTTTTCTTTGTAGGTTGTCTTTCAACAATTCTTCCTATTTCATTGTTAATTTCTTCTTAAATTTTTTTCACAATTATAAAATGATCTGCATCTACATGTTTCTTAAGAGTAATTAAACCACAAGTTTTATAATAAATTATTGATCATTTTCTTTCTTTGGTTTTTACATTAAGAATATTTATTACATTATCATAACATAAATACATTTCATGACTTGATGGGATGCAACTTTAACTTCTTTTCCATCATTCACACAATAATATACCCAACGTAAATAATTTATATTATGCCCTTTGCAAAAAATTCTTTAAACATGTAACTTTTGTAAATTTTTCTTCATTATTGTTCCCCATTTTCTTCAACTTTGTTATTTTTTGTTTGCACATTTTCACTTTCTCCTCTTTCCACATGTTTTTCAATGTACATTTCATTTTCATTGGTTTGATTTTTTTCGATCAAAATTAAATTTTCATTTTGATGTGATTCCCCCATTTTTTGCTAGAATATTACCTACCTTAAAGGAGAAATTAGAAATAAATATGTTTTTGCCAAAATAATATTCCACCAACTACATGATAATCAACTTAAACATTTACAAGCAATTGAAAAGGAAAAACAAAGATGTAATGTGCTGAAAAAATATATAATGCAATTGTGCAAATGGAATGCAATGTGTAAAAGTGAGTTGCAATGTGTATAATTAAATCTACAATGTTCAAATAATTCTTGCACACAACAAACAAACACATTATTAACCACCATTTCTTTAAAAAAATAATAATTAAAAAAATCCATCAACACAGATTGAAAACAAAAACTCTCACCTTCTAAGTTTGGTTTGAAGAACTCAAATTTGGATAGCTTTTCCATAATCCATGTTTGCAAAAAACGTAAAGGGGGGAAAATACTAATTTGAAATAAGAGGAGTAAGAATAGCAACGTTGAACAAGAGGTCGAGCAAGAGGAGCAGAACAATAGGTTGAATAGACAAGCAAAGTAACAGGTCAAACAAGAAAACTGAAGTAACAAGTTGAACAAAAGAAGTGGAACACCATGTTGAACGGGAAGCAACAAGTTGAATAAGAGGAACATAATAATAGGTCCAACAAAAGGAGTGGAACAACAGGTCAAACAAGAAAGGCGGAACAACAAGCTGAACAAGAGGAGCCAAACACCACATTGAACATGGAATAGTAGGTCGAATAAGAGGAGTGGAACAATAGGTTGAACAAGAGGAATAAAACACGACATTAAACAAAAAAAACAAAGTAACATGAAGCGACTTTTTGCCCTTTTACTCCCGATTTTATGAAGTGATTATACTTGGAGGTACATATGCTATTAGTGAAGTAAAAATGCAATGTGTATCTCTAGATATTAAATTGCATTTGTAGTTGAAAACGAATAGTCTGCTTTTTATGCATCATTTATGATTTGGAATTGATAGATATATTTCGTAAGTTCAAACTTTCCAAATCCTAAAATTTTATGTTAAACTGTCGCCCACTTAAATCAACTTCTAAGGATTTGACAATATGCTCAACTTGACAACAGACCTTTAGTCATTCAAAACATTGTTCTTGTCACATATGTTATCCAAATCTAACTTGCATTAATTCATTGGAAAGTTAGTTACAAGGCGCACGTGCCTATCAAATGTCAAGCTTTGCACCTAAATCAATAAAAAGTTGTGCCATAAAACCCAAGAAGGTTTCACGAAAGCAAAAAGCTCAACTTGATAGTAGACCTCTAATCACTTAAAACATTGTTGCCATCACATACTTTACTCCAATCTAATTTGCATTAGTTCATTGAAAAGTTATCTATAGGGTGCATTTGCCTACCAAATTTCAAGTTCTGCGCTTAAATAAATAAAAAATTATGTTACAAAACCCAAGAAGTCTTGTGAAATTTCTTTAAGATTTCAACCTCTCGAAACTACCCTTACTCGTTTCCATTTTTTCAAAGGTATTATTATCACCTAATCTATTATCCTTTTTTCCACCATATACTAAGACTAGTCATTCTTCTCCTCCCAAAAAAAGTTGTAGGAATAAGTTTTCAAATATTCAAATTGAAAATTATGTCCGAAAATAAAGCACCAAATGATCCAAATTAACGCCTTTAAAGAGAAGGAGAAGGAAGGAGGTGAGGGAAGACCCCAACTTGATGGGCTTTGGAAGGTTCCAAGCTTTGTGGCTAATGGAAGGTTCCAAGCTTGGTGGCCCTTGGAAGGTTCCAGCTTTGGACATTATCGTTGGTTACATGGTCCAATTCGTTAACTACCTCTTAATAACAAGGCATATTATTTAATTTGCACCATTTGATGCATTCTATATTTTTTACTATTATGAATTATCACTATGGCATAGCTTAGGGCTCAATATGCAATTGTAGCTCCCTGTTGAATTTATCCATAACTTGAATAAAAACTTCATTCATCATGAATTCCATGTTGCCATTGCCACCCTATCACACTATTTATTTTAATCGTTATGTTGTCTTAAATTAATCACACTTACAATGTTTGAAGATTATTTTATTTCCATTGGACCCTTCATTGACACCCTTCAACTACTTTACGAATCTCAATCATCCTTGCTTACACAATTATCCACTAACTACTAGAGTAAGATTAATGTTTTGTTGAACATATGAATTTTGGTGTCTACTTTTAACCCCAATCCTCTAGAGATTTTTCAACCCTAATCACGCAATTGAGGTTCTAAAATTGCGATTACTAATTTTTGTTGAATAAAATAATTAACCCTACACCTCATTCATCCAATATCAAATTTTGAAAAAAAAAACCCCCTTGTCACAACCCTAACATTGGGTCCATGACATAGTGTGAAACACACTTTCACCAATGTAGGAAAACGCAAGGGATGAAGCCAAATGACTTCCAAGTGCACTCCCACTTTGGGAGTTGCACTTGTACAAGAGTTGTGAATGTTCAAAACTATGGTTAAAAAGGCAAACAAACACCAAATTGGGCCCCCAGGATACCATTAGAAATTTCTTGAAGTGTAGATGCTTAAAGTGCTTTTGCATTGGTCATTTAGTCCTGATTTGCATGAGTTATGATCAAAAGACAAGGCGGGAGTCAAATTGGGCTATTTGTGCCTCCTCTCAAAGGTTGTGGGCCATAAAAAACTTATGCTTGAGGTTGTCCCTATTAAATTCGCCGCACCATTTATATTTGACTTGTAGTAACCACCCTCTTTTCTTAGTTGTGCAGGATGATTTCATCCTGGACTTTCATTTATGAGTTCGTCTTACTCCCATCCCGAAAATTTAACACACCCCCTATCCTGAAGTACTATAAGTTAAGGAGCATGCCCCAACTCTTTCTTTTTTCCATTATATCATTTTGGGATTCACCTTTGGATCTCCTAAAGAATTTGGGGGCACATCATTCATCATTCCTTATTCTAATATGAAGTTGCTAAAAATCTTTAATAGTTTTACCACACCTCAATATCCCTTATGTTATTTTTAAAAATTGAAACTACCGCAGATGGCTATTTTAGTATGGCTCAAAGCAACAGGTCAAACAAGAGGAGCAGAACACCAAGTCAAGTAAAAAGAGCAAAACACCACATCAATTAAGAGGAGCAAAGTAATAGGTTAAACAAGAGGAACAAAACACCATGTCAAGCAAGAGAAGTAAAGCAATAGTTTCGAGTAAAAGGAACGCAAAGCAATAAGTCGAGCAAAAGGAACGCAAAGCAATAAGTCGAGCAAAAGGAACAAAGCAATAGCTTCAAGCAAAACAAACACAAAGTAGCACTGAAGTTAAACATTACTAAGCAAACTAACTAATCAAATAGATTAACTTAAGCAAGAAAGAACGAAAATGCAAGAGACCAAAACTAATTCACACATAGTGAGGAAATTGCTTTGAAACACTTGCTTTATAACAAACACCATTTGCTTAACCCTAAACTTGAATAAACCCTAAATTAACTATTAATCAAACACTGACTAAATGATTAAACAACTAAACCCTATCGACTATTGCCCTGTTAACACCTTAATTAATTTTACACTTTGAAACCCTAACCCTAATTGTTTTAACACCTTACCAAGGTTTCAAAAAAATTTAAATAAATATTTGATCAAGGTTTCAAAGGCCCGGTTCTCACATTATATAAAACCCTACAATCAAGTTTCATAAAGGGCATCTCTCAATGTGATACATTGAGAGATTCAAACTGATAACCGGCTTGAAACCCTGTCCGATTCTCACATTTTTTCTCATACCCACCCAACACTGCAAATTACCTGGTAATAACCTATTTTCCTACCTATATGTCTACATACAGGACCTACTTTGTAGGGAATGGGTTACCAAGGTGAAACCAGATATGAACTCAGTTCAGCTTCATCCAAAAACTGAATTATAATGGGCATTCATCCAGTAGATGGTACACTGGTGGGTGCTGATTCCCTCTAACGCGGCCCCCGCCTTCTTTTTCCCTTTTCCCCTTCTCTTTTGTCAAATTTCTTTTCCCATTTCTGAAAAAGAAAGTCTTAGAGATTTGACCCGAGTAGGAAAGAGATCCAAAACCAGAGAGGAGGGGCAAACCCA
>Ga0209208_10002069_pt1 | contig 28618 bp, 20 predicted proteins | sample S1TSphfallax_3_FD_187694 | JGI IMG/M metagenome (GOLD analysis project Ga0209208, IMG submission 187694) | Host-associated microbial communities from peat moss isolated from Minnesota, USA - S1T2_Fd - Sphagnum fallax MG (SPAdes) (version 2) | ecosystem: Host-associated > Plants > Peat moss >...
GGGGGAGTTTATTTACAAGAAAAAAAAAAAATTGCAAGAAAAAAATATGTATTTTTTGATAGCCACATGCTAATGACTTAATTGGAGATGGAAAAAAAAATACATAAAAAAAAAATGGGGAAGATGGAGAAGGCCAACTTGGTGTGAGCCAATGCAAGAAAACAAGGTGTGTTGTATGTAAAAAAAAATATCATGCATGGGGTTTTTCCACAATAGTACAATTTATGGTGGCTATTCTATGGTTTAGTAGGTTGGTTTATTGTAGAACTATGAACCTTTTGAAACTAACAAGATTTTGTTTGTGACACTAGTTATATTTCTTATTTACAATTCATGATCTCTTGATTGATGTGTCCTAAGACAATTATAAATAGTCATAGTCCATGTCTCATTTTTTAATCTTTTGTTTGTGGTTTATTAACTATTTGTTAAATGATATTATCAAAATATGGGTGTTTCATGTTTAGAGTTTTTGTTGTTTCTTATTTTGACCCTAAACATGTTGTAGTTTCTTTGTAGGCTTTGTGACATTTGTTTTGTGAAGCAAGGTTTTATGATATATTATCTACTACTTACATTCTTCTAATCCTACCTTCTTAGCTTTTCACCTTATGTGGATGTTGTTTGCCAAGTAATCTTATTGGAATGATTGTTGGAAGATTTAAAGATTTGACTTTTGGTTGGAATCAACTACATTTTAATGGGAGATAATAATAATCACATGTTAATGATGTCTTCAAGGATGAAGGGAATGGAAATTAAAAACCATCAAATTATTGGAACATGTAGTTAACACATTAGATGTCACCAAGGATAATAGAGAGTGCATAGAACATCTTGCCAAGAGAATCTTTTTTGGCATGTTAAAGCAATTATGTCCAAAAATATGCTAAAGATAGAAGTGATATAAAGGAAATGAAAGTGAGTGGAGATTCAAATTCACCACTATGGAATGTTCAACATAGGTTTGGGCAATATCTTATGAGAATTGCACATCAATGCATCTATGTACATTGCAAGCGAGGCATGTGCATTAAAGCTAGTTCTTACAAATGATTTAGTTTGGTAGTAGATTGCCATTTCTTTCTTTCGGAATGTTGGTTTTTAATGTTGGAGCCAATTGAAAAAAAATCTTAAGGCATTTGTTTAAGTAGATGCATGTAGATGATTAGTATAATTTAGTGTATACATTATTGGATTCTTAGGAGTTAGATTGTAAAAACCCAAAAAATGAACACCTCTTCTATAAAATATAGGTCAAGTGGGTAGTTAGAAAGGAGAAAAGTTAAACATTTAAACTTTTTGCAAGGGCCACTAAAAGGGACCTACATTTTTCTTTGACTTTGAAAAATATGTGAATAAAATTATAGGGTCTAATATATTGATTATTGGGTAAAAATTATAATTTAATTATTTATATGATAATTATATTTATTATGAAATAAGAGATAATTAATATATGATATGTGCTAATCTTCGAGGTTATAAGAAACCAACAAAATATAATATACATCTTTAAAAAATTAGGTATTAACTATTGATTGGTTAATAGGTGAACCAATATTCGTAAATGAACTACTACATGTATGTGGAGGAACATGAAGTGAACTTCATCCCTTCACACCATTAATAGTTGAATTATTTTGAAGAAATTTATTGTCGGAACCCTAGCCTTGGGCTCGCAACCAAGGTAAGGGCTTGCAAGGTTGTGGGCTAAGAGGAAGCCCGGGAGTGAAGGAAAGTGTGAGGGAATGAACCTTCACACTCCCAAGGGAGTTTCCATTTTGGGAGTTTGGAGTCCCTGTGGATTCCCAAATCTTTAGAAAGCGATTGCAGGGGTCAAAACCCAATGAATTGAAGAGATGTCTAAATTGGGCTCGCATGACCCATTTGGACACTTAAAACATAAGTTATGGCCAAAAGAAAGGCTGGGAGTCAAATTGGCAATTTGACTCCCAACCACTAGAAGTCAAGAATCGACCCAATTTCCTTGCGTGCAAGTGGCGTGCGACATATTGTTGGAAAGCTCTTGATGAGGGCTACAACTTTTCTTTCGACCTCATTTCAATTGGAGGTTTGTACGCAAAGTTATGGGGGCTCAAAATTGCAGAAGTCTCGACTTTGGGAATTTCGGGACTCCCAAATTTGGGAGTCCCGGGACAAAATGCCATTTGGATGTGGGCCTCGTGGAGAGGCACAAAGTATACTATAAGGGGGAAGGTGGTGGCTTCCCCCAAGTCCGGGCCATGGTGAGTCTTGTGAGTTTGAGTTTGCCCGTGGCTCATCCTAGCACCAAAAGTGTTCCAACTATGCATTAACCAACTTATTGTTTGGTTTGTGCATATCCATGTGAGTGATTAAGTGCTTGTCATTCTTCCCAGTTCCATCCCGGAGCTCTAGCACGCCCCTCTACCTCCAAAGTGCTACAAGCTAGGGAATGTGTCCCCACCTCCTTACTCTTCCGTTGTTTTCACTTCAAATTCCCTTTTGAATCTATTAAGGAGCTTGGGAGCGCGTCATTTACATTTTATGTGAATATTTTATTTCGCGACCTCCAGATTATGTAGTTGGAAGATATGTTAAGTATATATGTTATGTCAAAATAAAATAGTCTTTCACATATCATAATATTTGGACTAGTTTGATAGTTTAATGTTGAATATTTAACTAATTTTCAACAAAAAAAAATCAACATTAATTTTTAATTATTTTCACATTCAACAAAAGTTGAATTATTAATTAACAAATCTACATAAATTGAATATTGATTATCTGAAAATTAACACCCATTTTTGTTTCATGAATCTAGAGGGGTTGAAAAATATACTTTGAGAATAATGAAAGAGTCTTTCATTAAGTTGCCAAATTCATCATGTGCACATATTAGAGAATTACTTGATTTCTTTTGTGAAAAAAGAAAACAAGACCTATTAAACGGGAAGAAAAAAAACAAATGGACAAAACAAAATGATTACATTTTTCTAAAAATTTTGATGCAATTATTGGGTCTTTATGAAAAATACATAAAAGTTCAGAAATAATTTAATTAATGTCAAATTGGCCTATGTACTATAGTAATTTTATTATGCTCAATTGCATCCTCATGTCACTCTTCACAACTTCAAATACTAAAACTAGATATATAAAATATATCAAAATTTGATGCAAACTATAAATTATGATTAAATTTAGAGCGGTTTAAATATGTGTACATTATACAATTAGGTAATAATAGGGTGGGAAAAGGGCTCTTGAACACATAATGCCCCCCAAACAATCGTTTATTGGACATAGGCAATGTAAATTTTTAACATGTTTAATGTCCCCCTTAGGAGGGCCACCCATTGACTCATTAATATTATATGTGATGTTTTAACATGTCAATAATATTATCTTTACTTATAACATCAATATCAATCCTAACATTGAATATAACATTCACTAAATTTAATGTTGATGTCAATATGGTCAAGTTTAATGTATGAAGGTCGATAAAAAGAATCAAAACTATTCTTAAATTTTTATTTATTAAATTAGTAAATAAATAAATAATGAACAAATTACAAAGAAAATAAAGCAACATTAAATAGACATAGATGGCAAACTTATGCTAAAAATAAATATTCGAAGAATGATGATGATCACAATAATGATGATAACGATAAAGTATGTGATACTAATAATAATGATAAAATATGTAACATATTTCCATTGTGCATTAATGAAAATATTAAAAAAAGTTTTCAAAATATTAATAAATATATGAAAAATTCATCATTTTAATTTTGTGTGCTCAAAAATAATTTGGTGTTAATATTTTTTGAATGTAAGATTGAAAGAGATGAAAATTTCAAATCTATGAAAATTTTATCGAAGTTTAATTGTTTTTTACACATCAATAATAATGAAAATGATGTTCCAAATCAATTAAATGAAAACACATGTCATATTATCCAAAGTTAGAAGGTTTACTTCTATGCAAAATTAGGATATCAAAGAAAGATAAAATTATATTTGTAAAACATGTTACTTGAATATGAAGAGAAGTAAATTACCAAAAAATCATTAGTCAATCGTATGTGAATTGGAAAAGTACCTACTTTTTTTGTTTAAATTTCACAATATTGTTGTTTAGTTATTTTGATAAAACTTTGATATGCAAACAAAAAACTTATTAAGCAATGTGCATTAAAAAGGAACCTTGTTAGTTTTTCTTAAGATCCAATACTTGGAGGTAAATTGATAAAAAGTTATTTATAACACTAGAGATGTTATTAGATGTAATTGTAGTACATTTTCAAAAAAATGAACACCCTTGTTTAAATATTATAAAACATTGTGAACTATTTTATATTCATAAATATGTCCTTTTAACATGGTTAACAAATAACCATTCAATATATAAATGTGTTTGTATTGATTCAAATTTAGTAAATAGATTACATAAAAATGATAATTTTAACATAATAATAATATCCATTTAAAAATCTATAGATGTCAAATTAACGTGCAATGAACATCAAACAAATACACATACCTTGTATAAATCTAATATTGAAAATGAATTAAAAGATTTTGAGTCCATGATTGAGAAATCTGGACTAATTGAATTTAATGGAAATGATGTTAGCAATAAGGAATTGATGTGTAATGTTATGTGCAACTTAAATGAAGAAGAATATTTGTCGTATATTCATGGACCTAAAACGATCAATGAACATAATAATCCAATTTTTTTAGTTTGTATGTTTCCTACTTTATTTCCATATGGATTAAGTGCTTTTGAAAGCCATGTTGAAATGTGAGTTTTTTTAGAAGTTCATTTGAAATGTCCAATGAATTTAGGGTTTAGGTATTATGATATTTGGACAATATTATAAATCAAAATATTATTAATTGTGACCCAAAACTAAAATCTGAAACAAATGAATATATGGATCAAGAAGATATCCATCCATGTATAACAAAAACCTTTTAATGTGAATCATATAAATTTTCATGGTCAATTTGAACAAGATTTTCACAAGTTAATGAATATTTGTAATTGATATAATGTAATCCTACATGTAACAAAAGAAAATGATTTTAAATATTAGTTATGTAGATATTGATTCCCTCAAACTTTAGTACCAAAAATACATTTTGAATTTGATTTTGGACTTTTGCATTATCAAAAAAGTGATAGGTGGTTGAATAATGTTTGCTGGTGGAATCATGATTTAAAATTTGTAACTTTTTTTGGAAAGGATAATAAGGCTTTAATTTACTATATAACAAATTACATTGCCAAAACATCAAATCAAAGGGTGTTTTGAAATTGGTCTTGCAATTCAGTTTTTGAGTTTTAATGACCATTTGCAACTCACCATTTTTCTACGTTCTGAGTGTTATTAGACAAGTTGCATGAGTTGTTGAGTTGCAACTCATTGTATATCTAGTGCAATTCATTGCAATTCAATTGCAACTATGCCAAAACCACTCATTTTCAACTATTATGGAAATCCACTACAACTATAGCCATAATGTCATGCTGACATTAGTAATTTTCATCCATCCATTAAAACTTGACACATGGCATTATGAAGATTTTTGGATTTTATTTTTTTTGAAATACTGATTTTCATTGTTTATTATGATTGTTGATGGTCTGATATTATGACACATGGCCTAATACAAAATTGAAAAATAAAATTAAAAATGTATTTTAATAGCTAAATAGGTCGATAAATAGCCATAGGTAGGTAGGTAGGTCCTAGGACCGACATACTTACATAACATACCTATTTACTTACCTACCTACCTAGGTAGGTAGGTCCTAGGACCGACATACTTACATAACATACCTATTTACTTACCTACCTACCTAGGTAGGTAGAAAAATAAGACTTATTTACTTGTGTAGGCAGGCAAGTATGTAGGAAAATACAATATTAGATGAATTAAAAAATAGTCTTATAAATATTTATTTATTTATAATTTTGCCTTTAAGGTTAATATTTTTTGAACTCATCTCAAAATGGCATGTGTATTTTAGTGTGAAAACATAAGAGAGGACACCTTCTTTGTATAATTTATGACATGGGATTCAAAGAAAAGGCACATGGGTTAAATCTTTTAGTTGCTTTTTGGTTGCAAATTGAATTGCAACAACATAGGGTAAATTGTCTAGTGATTGAACACTTAAACGTTCAAGGCAAGCAAGATCCAAAGGGATGCTCTATTGTTTTTGGTGTTTAAACAAAACTTGAACCCCTCCTATTGGCACATATGGCATATTAAAAATCGTAAAAAAAAATAGGATTGAAAAAGTCATGGCCCCCCAAAGTAGAGGGGGTCAAAAACTCAAAAAAATAAACCACTGAATGCTACAAAGGGCGATTATTAAACAACCAATTTTTTAAAAATATTTTATTTTATTTCTATTAGAGTTCAAATAAGTAGAACTTTAGGTGGTGCTCTTATAACACTTTAAATGTTTTAAAATGAATAAGAAATAAGAAAATTATGAGGTTTGAAAGCAGGAGGGGTCAAAATGAAGAAAAATGAAAATTTTTGCAATTTGAAAAAATATATTTCGTTTACAACTTTTTTTTGGCTAGTCCTTTGACTTTGCATTTCAAATATGATTTGTAGAGTTTGAAAAGGTGCTTTTATAACATTTTAAATCATTCAAAATCAAGAAGACAACTAATTGCAACATAATTGTTGTGTTAATGGCACACTTACAATAATTTAAAAATAGTTTTCACATGCAATTATAATGCAACTCCTTAAAAGTCAACAAATGTATATATGTTATGTATAAATTATTATATAGAAGACCCATTTACAACTATAATACAATTAATTGATTTCTTGATGTGGCAATCTATTTATTAATTCCCCGTATTTCCAAAGGGATAGTTGCATACTAGTTGTAAAATATTTAAGGGGTAGTTGCAGAATAGTTGTATATGAATTATTTGTAGCTCTAGTTGCAAGGTTGCGTGGTTTTAGCGGACACAATTTTTCATAGTGAATTACACATCACATATGTATTCATTAGTGAATATTGAAGTTCAAAAGATTGAAAGAAGTTACTCTAAAACCATTTTAAATGACCATTTAGAAAGAAGTAATTGTTTATTAGATGGTCATTAAATACACTTGGTTATCAACCAAGAAATTTTTACAACAAGAGCTATTAATTATTTGATGAATTCCCTAATCACATAACGAATATATATTTTTATAATATATTTTGATATATTTTATCTATGTGGGTTCTTGAAAAATAAAAATCCATTGATAAAGTTTGTGACAATGAAATGACATGCATTTTTCAATATAGATAAGGATACGCATACATCAACAAATGACAATTTTTGAATAAATGATCAAAACATATCACATTGAAATTGGAAATGTCCCCCTCCTACAAATTTGGCAATGTTTATTATATTTTAAGGTTCATAGTATGAATATTATTAAGTTTTAGAAAATCACCCACAAAAAAATACACATACATTAAAAAAATACAATATCTTTTGCATTCCAATTATACATGGTTATAAAATACCATCACCAAAAAAGAACTTGAAAATTATGCATGTGATATTTGCATTTTATTCATGCTTTGGAAAACTTACAAAGATATTAAACAATTAATAATTATTTCATGAATGGAAAATTAAATGTCATTTAATATCCACACATTTCATCTTTTGATGAATGTGTTATAAAAAACATTCAAATATTGCATGAATGCAAATAATCGAAAGATGTTGATAGGATGATGAGACAAAGTGAAGATGAATGTCAAAATGGAAAAATAAATTTAGATAGCTTGGTAGATCCTCTTCACAATAAAAGTGATGATGATTATGATGATGATCTTGAAATATGTATAAAGGCATCTAATGATGGCAACATAAATTCAAAATCTAACTTAACATAAAATTTAGTACTTGACATTAAATAATTTATGTGTTGCACAAAAATATGTTTGACATATCATAGTTATTTATTTCTATGCATAAATATGATGTCCATAATCATATAAATGAACCACATGCTTGAAAAGTCAAAACTTTAGAAACCACTAACGTGGAATATAATATCAAAATATTAAAAACACTTCATAAAAAGTTATTTCAATATTAAAATTGAATCAACCAATGGTAATTTGAACTATGGTATTAATCATGGGCTTAATAGCATAAATAAATAAAAATAAATAAATCTAAGATTTTAAAAAATAATCAATGTGAACTAGATGAAAATGTTAACTTCTAAATCAATGCAAGGGTTAAGGTATTCTTTATGACATGGTCAAAATATTCATGATCCCCCTTCATCAAGGTTAATCAATACTCATAATTCATTAAAAAATGAAACTTTTATGTTCAACTTTAATAATTTACAAACTAAACCATTTGATGAGTTCATAATTGATCCCTTATTTTCTATTTTTCAAGAAAAAAAACTATTATACTTAGGCAGTGTAATTTGAAGCAAAAAAAACCAAAAAATCAAAACTATATAACTGAATATTTTGAAAAAAGACGGCTACATGATTTGTCAAAAAACTTCAACTTTCATTACAAATGCATATTTATTAATAGGTGGATTTATAATCCATTCTTTGATAGGTTTATCAATTGATCAAAATTTTAATTCTTAAGAAAAAAACACACACACACAACTAAAAATTTGTCAAAAATTCTTTATTTGGTTATTGATGAAGTGTTTATGATGGGTTGCATTATGTTGATAGAAATGTATCTTAAATTACATAAGTTAAAATCTTCACCATTTGAACCTTTTGGTGGATAAAACATTATGTTTTTAGGATGCTTTGTGCAATTTCCACCTATAAGTGATGTACCTTTGTATACAATTAATATTAAACCTATTTCCTCTTTTACAAAACAAACACAAAAAAAGAATATGGGCAAAAGTTTGTGGGAAAGTTATATGACACCAAATAAAATTCTTCTAACGCAAAAAAATGCAACAAAATAAATATATTCAATATGTTTAATAGTTTATGAAAGAATAAAATTACTAAAGATTATTTTTGATTACTCGAATATCAATTTTTTTGTCAAATTTACATATTAATTTGTTTGAAGACCATTGGGATGAGGTTAGATACTTTTTCAATGTGTTCCAATATTTAACACTAATATTTTCTATTTTGCAAATACATATGTGCCATGTGTTTTCTATGATTCAAAAACTCGTCATGATAAATTGCATTGTGAAAATACAAAATTGAAGATACATGAACCAATGAACATTAAATATTTATGCAAATGTAATTTAACAACATAATCAATCATCACGTGGTTCATTTGTTATTGCTTGCTATTGAGATAATCCATCATCTTATTTGATTTCAATATTTTTGAATCTTTTTTCAATCCAATCTTTTAATCTTTGAAGTTTGCCAATCCTAGCAATTTGGGAAAAAAAATGTTTGTGTATAAGGTTTGGATGAGTTCCAAGGGGTGGTTGAAGATTATTGCCATGACTATAAAAATTATGTGTGGCATTCTTCAAAAAATTGTGAAGACTCATTTCCTTTACTACTTCATGTTATTATACATTACCCTATTTTTTCTTATCTTTCATTGGTTGATCTTTTCAATATGTAATATATATGTGTTGATTTTATGGTGGGTTGTCCATTGATGATTGGGGTACCAAAAAGAATTGATAAAAACTTTAAAAGATTCCAAAGTCCAACTTTGGATTTTTGTTCATTTAAATTATTGTAATTGTAGTGAATTTTGTATGCCAATAAATAAAATGAAGATATTTTAAATTAGTAAAAATATTTTAGATGTTGTGTTAATCTCATTTTGAGTCCTTTAAACTAATTATATCAAGTGTTCCAACTACTTTTTAAAAAATAAAAAATAAAATACACATAATCATGCAATTGATTTCAAACTTTTTGTAAAACAAAGGTATGTTTCCCCTTATGCTATTAGATGTTCATAACGTGAACTTGATGAAAAATCAAATCATATGAAAATTTTGAAATCTTGAAAATTTGAAGAAAAGGGTTACAAGGAAATTTTAAAAAATAAAAATCATTTGACTATTTGTTTTATATGCTTTGGGTTAAAAAATTGTAGCTCCATGCGTAAGTCACATGTGCAAGAGATAATCTTGTGAAAAAACATGTTTGGTTGTGCATAGAAGCTCATTTTGGCATTTAAAGAAATTTCAAATAATTTTGAGGGTTTGAATCCTCCTATAATTTGGCGACTTGTTGGAACCTATTTTCTAACTATGGCAACTTTTACATTATTTTCTTTGTAATTTGAAGACTTGGGCCCATTTTTGCACCTTCCTTTTTTTTCTTGCCAAGTTGTGAAAATCCACCAAAAAATGCTTAATTTTATTTTGTTAGGTTTCGGGTTTTATCTTTCAAAATGTTTGATTTTATTTTGTTAGGTTTTGGGTTTTATCTTTCAAAATGTTTTATTTTATTTTGTTAGGTTTTGGGTTTTGTCTTTCAAAGTGTTTGATTTTATTTTGTTAGGTTTTGGGTTTTATCTTTTGTTGCAGTAGTTTTGTTTGTAATAGGTCAAATTTGTTCATTTCCAAAGATGCAAAACATCCGGTAAGCCATCTCATGAGAAGTTTTTTAGGTAGACTGGAAGAAGTAAGGATTTTGTAAAGCTTTAGCAAAGCACAAAAGCATAAGGAATCGAGCTCAACATAATCTCAGCTGAACTGCATTGCAACCCAAATCAGTCCTTGGAACTGTGAAAATCAGAAGAAAATCAGTTCCTTTTGAATCAAATCAGAGATCCAGAGGACCAAAAGTGATGAAATCCTATAGACTTTTTCTGTTTTGAAAAAAGCACTTTTGGCATCTCTTAACAGTTTGAGAAACTAAATTTGTACTTCAAATATTGGTGATTCTATGACACTCAATGTGACAAAAAACCAAAAGAGTACACACAATCCACTACAACAGGCCATCTAACCTCATGAGTTTATTGTACAACACAAATGGGTATTTGCAAAACTCTGACATCCCTCGCCTGAAGGCAAATGGATATTTGCAAAATTCCAACATCCCTTGCCTAAAGGAAAATGTGTATCGGAAAACTCTGACATACCTTGCCACAAGGCAAATGGGTATTTTCAAAACTGACATCCCTTGCTTCACAGCAAATGGGTATTGCAAAACTCTGACATCTCTTGCCTCAAGGCAAATGTAAAAATTTCAAACCAGGGTTTGCAAATTGTATTCATGAGAGATTTTTAAGGTATCCTCTTTGCCTTCTTTGATTTACCTTGGTTGCCACTAATCCCATTCTCAGGGCTGGAGAATAAATGAGCAGGCACACCATTACTGGCAGATGATGCGGCTCCAGCTGCTAGCCTTGTGAAAGGCCCATCGATGCCTTCAATGGGTCCACTTTCATCCTGTGTATCTCCGCTTGCAACTTGGTATCGATCTCCATGCAGCTCCTCTAGCTGATCCTTGTCTGTCTTACCACTTTGTTGTGTGCCTAGAGTGCCCTTACCATACAAAGCGTCTAATTGCTGAAAGTAAGGACATGTCTTTGTACTCTCTGACCGTTTCTTGTTACTCTCTTTTGCTTTCCTGTAGTACTTGTTAATGTTCTCCCATTTCTCCTTGCACCGTTTTGCATTGCGGTCATACCCTAAGCAGGTCATACCTGCACTGATATCTTCCCATAGCATACCCTTAGGACCTGCTTCTTGGAACTTCGACTCCAAATCCCCACGTAGCTGGATCAATGTTTCAACCTCAGGTTTCGGCCACCTTTTGCTATTGGGATCATACATGCCATCTCTTTCAGGATCCTCTTGTAATGGATGTTGTTGTTGCTGTTGTTGTTGTTGATTCTCACCTGTTGTGACCACGATAAGGGGATGAGGAGGGCTAGGAATTTTAGGAAGTTCCAATGTCTGTCCAGTTACCTTCTGCAAAAAAGCTACCAGAGCTGCATCCCTTGTAGCTGCAACTGAATGTTCCTGAATACGAAACTCATGTTCCCTACCCAATCGTGCCATCTCCTGTTTTCTCCAGCTCTCCTCTCTTGCTAATCTATCTTCCTCATACTGCTCCATTGACTCTAGAAACTTCCGTTGCATGTTTTCTTGTTTATCCAACAGCTTCTTCACAACCGACTCAAGAAACAAGACGTCTGAGCTCGATTCCAACTTTCTGTCCTTGTGCTTCATTTTCTCATTTTCTTCTTGGTCAACTGCATCATCTTCCCCAGCTTCTTCTTCCTCATCCTCATCATTGTCTTCTGAAGAATTGAGCAATGGGCCACGACCCTCACTGTCTTCTGCTGCTGCTGCTGCTGCTGCTATCCTCTGTGCTGCAGAAAGACTAACATCATGCACAGCACTGCTACTCCCACCATGTCCTGTTACCACAAGATTGACACCTCCGTCTCCCCCTTGAGCCATCATTTTATTGTGGCCACTGCCACCACCACCCCGGCCACCGCCACCACCATATAGAGCATCCAGTTGGCTGAAGAAACGATAGTTCTTCCCATCTTGCCTCCCAACTTTCCCATCTTTGGTTTTCTTATAATACTTGTAAATATTCTCAAACTTTTCCTTGCACTTCTTTCCACTTCTGTTGTAACCAAGCTCTCTAAGTCTCCTGCAAATGAAACCCGAAAACCACCTTCAAACTTTCTGAAGAATTGCTTCTCCCAAATTTGAGACAACACATTTATCACCTTCATCACAAAACAGCAGCAGTCATGAGCTGCCATAAAAAAAGAGTACTACCATCCATTCACTGACTTCATCAGCTTTCTGGACAGAGGCTGTAGCAGTGGCAGGTGCAGACATGTACACAATAAAATCTGCCCAAAATCTCAAGCAAACCCATTCATAAAATTTCCATATCTCCTGAGTTTTATAAATAGCACTTCTGGAAGCAACAAGAAGACTCAGTAATGATTGATGTTGGCTAGCAATTTTGAGAGAGAGAGAGAGAGAGATGCAAAGAAATATGTGTGAATGAGATCTGCAAAGTACGTTCTTACTGTGCCAATTCTTCCCATAGAGGAGCTTTGAGACCAGCATCACGGAAGTCAGCATCCATCTTGGAGCGAATTTGTATAAGAGCAAGAGTCTCTTGTGTTGGCCATTGATTCCTGCCACCAGTGCTCTTTCCTTCTTCTTCACCACCTTCAATTCCATCTTCATCTTGGCCACCACTGCCTCCACCTACTCCTTCACCTCCTGCTGCTACGACAACGACATCCTCCTCCTCTTCCTCCTCCTCATTGTAGAGAGAATCTCCTGACAAGAGCTGTTGAAAGGTGCCTAAAGTTGGCCTGCTTGCGATTGGCAAAGGCATTGGAGGAGGAGGCTGCTGCTCTGGAGATGATGAATCCGGTTCTCCCAACCCTAATAACTCCACCATCTTCTGTTGTTGCTGCGGGAATTGCTCATGATGCTGCTGCATTTGCAATTGTTGTTGCTGCTGATGAAGATGATGTTGTTGCAAATGTGAAGAAGTATTTGGATGCTGAAAATCATGATGTGTTTGGTGATGATGATGATGATGATGCTGGGTTGTGGGAAGAAGCTGTTGTTGTTGTTGCTGTTGTTGGTGGTGATGGTGTTGTTGCAGCTGGTATTGTTGGTGTTGTTGTTGTTGTTGGTGGTGGTGGTGGTGGTGGTGGTGATGTGGGATCACATGGCCATGCACAACAGAAGAAGAAGAAGAAGGGGACATGGCCATCTCTCTGGCAAGAGAAGAAAACATGTGAGGTGTGGGTTGTTGTTGTTGTGACCTTCCTCCTATCGCGGGAGGAACGCCGCTGCTTCCGCTCACGAACTGCGGAATGGCGTCCGGAACTCCATATTGACCAGATGACTGCATCTCTTGTTGGGGTTTAGTCGATCTGCTTCCGACGACGAAGACAAGGATCTTCCTTCCTTTCCTTTCCTTTCCTGTCTTCTCCACTCCCCGCACTCTACGTGTGCAAACAGCGACAAATGCTCCTCCTCCTTCACCACGACGACGACGTCATTCCATAGCTCAAAAAGTTTCGACCCATATCCCTAAAACCCAAAACTCCCATCTCCTCCTCTACCAACAGCATCATCGCCAAAACCCAAAAAAGAAGAAAAGACTCGGACACAGAGCAACAGAACCCAACACGGATCCCTCTCTCTCTCTCTCTCTCTCTCTCCGTCTGTGTCTCTCTCCTTCAAACCCAGAAAACAGCCAAACAAAACAAAAACTCCTCCTCCTCGAGAGAGAGAAATGTGATGCATGACCTAGGCCTGCTGCGAACTCATCATCAAGGACTGCCCATAAACTGCGGGATTTTGGTGGATAAGAAAGAAAGAAAGAAAGAAAGAAAGCTCCGTGTCGTCAAGGAAAAGACCCAACGCAACGCGCACCAGAAGAAGCCACCACCACCACCGACACCACCACCGACAACAACAACACCACAAGAGGAAGAGGAACTACCTCAAATACAGCGCCCAAGACAGCGTCATCATCTTCTCTCTCCCTCTCTCACAATCCACTCCGCCGCAGTTCCCGAAAACCAGCGGCAGTAGCAGCAGCAGGTGAAGCAGATGGGTCGTCGTCGCCAGGCTTCTTCTTCGTGGGTGGGCCCTTGTTCCGGTACGTTAAACCTCTCTCTCTGTGGATCTCTCTCTGTCTCTCTCCATCCCTCTGTCTGTCTGTCTCTCTGTGTCTCTATCTTTCTCTCTTGATCTCTGTATGTGTATCTCTGTATATGTCTGTGTGAGTCTCTCTTTCTCGATTTCTCTCTTCTGTCTCTTGTCTCTGTGCCTCTGTGGATCTCTTCTACTAGAGTCTGAGAAATCAAAAGTTTTCTTTGGATTTTCTTATGAAAGAAAGCAGAATCAGAAGAAGAAGAAGAAAGCTGCTGTTACAACGTCATGTTAGAATTGGCAGGCATGTGCTTTTGCTTTGCTTCTTCTCTGCATTGCTTGAATGCCATTTCTCTTCTGCTTGGATCTCTCTCTCCAGGGTTTCTTGTTTCTTCTTCTCCATCAACCCTTTGGAAAACCCTTTGCTTTTGCCATTGTGTTTTCTGGCTTCAGCTTTTGTACAGGGTGATTGATACATGGTGGATTACTGGATTCGAACAACGACAACAGCTGCTGCTACTACTACTACCCAGAATCTATCTTGCATTGCAAATACTTGACAAGATGATGATGATGATGATGATGAGATCCCTAGCAATCAAATCATGCAATTGCAATTGGATCTCCAGGGTTTCTTCTTCTTGATTCTCCTTGCAAGCTTCTTGACTGACTCCATGCAGTTGCTCTTGATGGGGGGTTTTTTTTTCTTTTATTTTTTGCACAGGTTGATTGATTCTGCATTCAAAACATTTGCCTCGGATCTCCAGGGTTTCTTCCTCATCAAATCTTTGGAGAATCTTGACATGCAATTTTCCACTTGATGTTTTGCAGAGATTGATAGTGGCGGATTGATTTTTCCAAACTCCAACAGCAACCACCCAAAATCCATTGGGCAGGGTCAGTAGCTGGCAAGAAAGCAGCAATCTCAAGCTACAATTGGCAATGTACTTTCTTCTGCAATCAAAACATTAAAAAACATTTGCTTGGACCTGGGTTTCTTCTCGATCAACTTTGGAGAATCTTTTGACATGCAATTTCTGCTTGATATTTTGTACAGATTGATAATGGCAGAATTTTTGTTATCCCTGAATTCTGACAACAACTACTACCCAAAATTCATCTTGCAGTATAGGGAGTTGACAAGGTCATTATCATCATCCCAACGAAATCAGAAACAAAGAGAGCTGTAATATTATCATGCTAGAACTGATGATGTGCTTCTCTGCATTCAACACATTTTGCTTGGATCTGCTGTTTTCTCAATGACCTTTGAAGATGCTTTGACATGTGATTTCTGCTTGATAAATACAGATTGATGGTGGATTTTTTTGCAAATTCTGACAACAACAACTACCCAAAATCCAACTTGCAGTGTAAGTAGTTGGCAATAAAGCTACAATTTCATGCTAGAATGCACAATGTGCTTCTGCAATTAAAGCATTTGCTGCTTGGATCTGGTTAAACTTTGGAGAAGCTTAACATGCCAATTTCTGCTTGATATTTTGCACAGATTGATAATGGTGGATGTTTCCAAATTCCAACAACTATGCAAAGTCCATCTCGCAGTGGGTAAGTAGTTGGCAAGATCATCATCAGCCTGATTAAATCAGCATTGTCATACATGGGAGTTTCCTGAATTGACTATTATGCAAAAATAAAATAGAATCGTACTCCAACATGCGCCTGCAAAGGCTGTACCTTTTTAGTACACTCTCTGGTGGGGCCAGCTGCTTTGCTTTTACATAAATAAGGTTTTACAAAATGGAAATCTATAGAGGATTTTCAGAAAGGGTTCAGGGTTTTCCAACAATGGGTTTTGGGGTTTAAGGTTTTCTATAAGGGATTTAGGGTTCAGGGTTTTCCAACAATGGGTTTTGGGGTTTAAGGTTTTCTATAAGGGATTTAGGGTTCAGGGTTTTCCAACAATGGGTTTTGGGGTTTAAGGTTTTCTATAAGGGTTTTAGGGTTCAGGGTTTTCCAACAAAGGGTTTTGGGGTTTAAGGTTTTCTATAAGGGTTTTAGGGTTCAGGGTTTTCCAACAAAGGGTTTTGGAGTTTCAGGTTTTCTCTAATGGTTTTAGGGTTCAGGGTTTTCCAACAAAGGGTTTTGAGGTTCTAAGGTTTTCTATAATGGTTTTAGGGTTCAGGGTTTTCCAACACAGGGTTTTGGGGTTTAAGGTTTTCTATAATGGTTTTAGGGTTTAAGGTTTCTTTTGTATGATTATTGGATTTTTTTCAACCTACCATAAAATCCAATAGTTATCCAAAAAAATCCAATAGCTCTAAGGACTTAAACCTTGACTTAAGGGTTGAGGAAAGGGTTAAGGGTTTAACTCCTTAAGGGTTAATGGTGGAATATGGTGGATATGTGTCTTTTGCAGATATCAAAATTTCCCAAGTGCAATATCACAAAGAAATGTTTAAAAAATGCACGATAAATTCACCTAATGTGCCACTCAATGGTTTTTCGGGTGCAAAATTTCACCAAAATGCAAGGAAGAAGGGGAAAAAAAAAAGCTAATATTTTATTGCAATACTTTTTTTTTCCTGAAAAGATCACCAAATTACATGATTTTTTTTTTGGTGCAAATTTTTAAGGCAGATTTGGACTATGCTTTTAGTTTCATAGAAGGTTTTTTAACTACTTTATTTATTGTTTAGGTAGGTTTTAAAACATGTTGTCATTTAGTGATAATTTTTTTCTTGGGATGCTAGCCAATGATGCAACATCTGAATGTTGAAAAAAAAAATTTGGTGCCATTGCTAGAGTTTCTTGTGGACAAATGTATTTTTGCATTTTCAAAACAATGTAGATATTGCCATCAGCCTTTATTTGGATTATTTGGGTTTAGCCTTTTTGCCCCCACAAATAAGAACCATTTTACAATAGCAACCTCCCTAACATTTGCTCATAGATTCAATTAACAATAGTGTTAAGGATTGAACTCTATGTTGTGCAAACACAAAAATAATCACTTTTTTAATTCAAGTATTTAGTATTCTTGCTTTTTTACCCTTCAAAAGATGGAAAAACTTAATCAAAACATTTAGATGTTTCATGAAAAGCTCTTGAAAACTAACAAGTCAAAAGAATTTGACCAATCTTCCAATATTGTAATTCTTGAATATGGTGGAATAATTGAAAATCTTAATGTATAATTAGAGTTTACGTATTGTACATTTGGATTTCAATTTTATTTTTTTTAAAGAAGAGAAATATCAAAATTAAAAATAATACTTTTTGTTACATACAGTAAGTTCAAATGTTTTATTATTTGATGGCCAAAGAAAAAGAAGAAGGGAAACAAAATCACATCAAAATCCAAAATTTGAAAATCTCCCTCTTTCCAACCACCCAACAAAAAGTAATGGACTTGCTCAAGAATATCTCACAAGGAAAGGAGAAATTGAGAAAGACTTTGATGAAATTATGAAGAATCCAAGATTTGTAGACATTTTGAAAGAGAGACAATTTGAGGAATGCAAGGAGAAGTTTTGAAAATTTTGAGAAAAGAAAGAAGAAGAGATTGAAAAAAAAAAAAGAGTTGTTCAAAGCAAAATTGAAAAGAAAAGTTTTGAAGATGGATTTGAAGAAAGTTAGGCTATTATTCAGAAGAAAGAAATAACTGGAAGAAGAAGAAGAAGAAGAATTCCCTGGTTCATTGAAAGTTGAGTCTAAGATTAAGAGTTTGTAAGATGATTTTGGAGACTAGTGTTCATCAGAATGTTCAACAGATTTCAAGAATCCCCAGGATCTTGCACCAGCTCTAGACATGATGAATTTGCTGTCAAAGAAGTTTGGGAAGAAGAAGAAGATTCAAGTACAAATATTGTGAGAATTCATTAATTTCTGGTACAGAGATCTGTTCAGAAAGTGGGAGCCAGAGTGCACACTTTGAAGCAGCTGATGATCCTTGCAGTAGCAACAGCAACAGCAGCTAATTACAGATTCCACAACATTGCACGCTGGATCTTCAACCAGAAAAAAGAATCTTGAAGAAGAAGAAGATTCACTCATGATTCCTGGAAGTTCACTCTTCTCATGTAGGATGTAGTAATATAATTGAATTGTAGCCAAGAATTGAAAATGAACTTGCAGTTGAATTACGAACTTTGTAATTGCTGCAGCTGCACTAGCTGCTTGTAATTGATCATCATCCATGATGCGTAAGCTAGCTAGCTGGATTGATTTCAACAAAATGTCAAAAAGGAATGATCATGCAACAAAATGTTTAGGAATTATTGCAGCCAGTTGCAGCTGCAGCTAGCTAGCTGGAGAATCAGTACTAGAGCTCAGCTTCTTCATGAGCTGCTAGCTAGCTTGAGAATCAGTAGTAGTACTAAAGCTCAGCTTGATGTTGAGCTGCAGTTAGCTAGCTAGCATTGAGGAGCATTGGACATTTGAGCTGCAAAGGGTCCGGGAGTTCCAGTCCATCCTTCCAAGCACTGGAACAAGGGAGCAATGAGTTTGCCCTGGCAGACAGCGTCGTAGACTTTCTCGATCTCTTGACCAGGGGAGGTAGGACGTAAGCCGGAGAGTAATTGGGTTCCGAGCTCGGAGCGGATGAATTTGTAGAGAGGGTAAGTCCGGCAGTCTTGGATCCTGTTGCGTACTTGGCCGCCGGCGTAGCCGCCGTGATCATCGGAACTCGGGGTGTTGTTGTTGTTGTTGTTGTCGTCGTAAGCTTGGCGTACTAGTTGTAAACTGGTACTCAATCGTGTCTTGAGCTCTTCCTCGAAGATGGAGATTCTGTGAAACACGGAAGTTGATTGGTCTTTCTCGTTGTTAGGATTGCTGAGTGCATGCTCTGCTAGTACTTCTCTCAGCTTCTCCATCAATGGGTAGGTTTGGTTCGTCGCATCGTCCGCGTACGTGAACACGGGTTGTCGCTCCACCACTCGCAGAAGATCCTTCTCGCAAAAGCGTGCAGGTATTAGCTCACCGTTGCTGCCTGTGAAGAGTGTCTTCTTTGCTACTTGGGTGACCACTTGCTTCACCGTTGTCTGTAGCGTCTCTTCCACATGTCTTAGATCCACTGCCTGGCAAAGAGCAATCAAGAAGCTGGAGCTCATGAGCTTGAGAATCTCTACAGATTCTTCTGTTTTCCTGGCGGAGACAAGTCCCAATGAGTTCACATCTTGATTATGTTGCTCCGCGCTTTGTACATGGGTAGTCACAGGGTTAGCGAGATAGTTGAGCTCTGAGAGATAAGAAGCCATGGCAATCTCTGCTCCCTTCATGCCGTAATCCAAGCTTGGGTTTGGTCCTCCGCTCAGATTTGATGGCAACCCATTGTTGTAGTAGTCATTTACAAGCTCCGAGAATTGAGCGAACATGAGTTTTCCAATTGCAGCAATCGCCAAGCGCATGTTGTCCATGGATACACCGATGGGAGTTCCTTGAAAGTTGCCGCCGTGAAGAGCCCTGTTTCCTGCAGCATCGATGATAGGGTTGTCGTTCACGGAGTTGATTTCCCGCTGAATGGAATGGGTAGCGTTGCGGATCACTTCCACCTGAGGACCAAGCCACTGCGGAGATGTACGCAGAGCGTAGCGATCCTGCTTCGGTTTCTTCAATGGATCAGTCTCGTGTAGCTTCGCAGCTGCTTTCATGTAGGCACTGCCATCCAGAACCCATTCCATCACCGCCGCTGCTTCCATTTGTCCAGGGTGATGTTTGAGCTTGTGCGTTAAGGGATCAGTAAACTCCGGCTTGCCTTGCATCACCTCACAGAAGAGAGCGGAAAGAACTTCCGCCAAGATCACCAGCACATTGGCATCAAAGCAAACAGTCGATGCCAAAGCAGATCCTACGGCAGTCCCGTTCACTAAGGCCAAACCTTCCTTAGGCTGCAGCTCGAAGGGCTTCTCAACGCCAGCAAGTTTGAGAGCTTCTAACGCCGAGATTTCTTCTCCATCTTCGGTGATAGCTCGGGAGTTGGGTCTTGCAGTCAAGAGCCCAGCAATGTAAGAGAGAGGAACAAGATCACCGGAAGCAGTGATGGTTCCTCGCAATGGCAACTTAGGTGTAACATGCGCATTCAGAATCTTCTCCATAGCTTCCAGAATCTCCCATCGAATCCCCGAGAATCCTTGCATCAAAGTGTTGGTGCGAACCAGCATGGCTGCTCTGGCCGTAGGAGCCGGCAAACTATTGCCCTTGCCCAACACTCCCGCATTCAGAAACCTGATGAGCTCTCGCTGCAGCTCCACTCCCTGTTGCGTGCGGCGATGGGAAGTGGCTCCAAACCCAGTCGTCACTCCGTAGATGTCTCCTCCATTCATGATCTTGTTGAGAACCCAGTTGGAGCTCTCGTCCACACGACTCTTGGCATTCTCCGCATCCAACGTTACTCTCACTTCCGGTCTGCGTGCCACTGCTGTGACTTGCCCTACTGTCAGATTCACCCCCTCGATGGCTACTTCCCGCGACTCGAAGAAAGTCTTCACCATCTCTTTCACCTCATCCAAATGGTTGCCGTCCATTAGTGCCGCTGCCTTACCCCAGTTCAACGGATCCGCGGCCGTCACCAACACCGAATTGCCCACACAAAGACCATCATCCCCAAGATCAAAAGCCGTCATGTTCTTCAAGCTACCCACTTCAGCCAACACGTCTTCACTGGCACCTACAAATCCATTTGCCACCTGCGCCATGACGGTTCCTGATTCTCTTCTCTTGTCTATCTCTCTATTTCGAGCTATCTATATGTCTGCTGCCTGCCTGCCTATGCTGCTGCTGCTGCTGAATTCTGACGACGGGCTTAAGACCAGCTGCTGCTGCTGCGACGAGGATAGAATCTAGATCTGTTGCAAAGCTGCTCTGCATACATGTATGTCTATATGTCTGCTGCCTGCTGCTGCTGCTGCTGCTGAATTTGAATCTGAAGATGAGCTAAAGAGCAGCAGGGACGAGGATCTAGGATGCAGTAGAAGTTCTGTTACGAAGTTCTGAGCTGCAGACAAAGAAGCGATGAGAGCATGAAATAGCGCAAGCTGCGCTGGGATTCTTATATTATCTCTGAAACTCATGAGCCACAAAAGCAGCAGGAGTTTGGTGATTTGCAGGCTCTCATGCAGCGGGGGAAAATTTTCGCTCGCTCGGGAGTCCTGCTGAGAAAGAGGGGACGCGATTCCTGCAGTCAAGAGTCACTGTTGCAAACGGGGTCAAGCGAGCGACCCGGACTCTTGCGCGAGTCTTGAGTCTTCACTTCGACGACGAGGCGATGATGCAATGCTCTCTTCTGCCAACAAACTGCGATTACAAACAAAACTGGGATGCAAACTGCGATACTGCGATACAAACTGGGATGGAAACTGCGATACTGCGATACTGCGATACAAACTGGGATGCAAACTACGATACTGCGATACAAACTGGGATGCAAACTGCGATACTGCGATACAAACTGGGATGCAAACTGCGATACTGCGATACAAACTGGGATGCAAACTGCGATTCTGCGATGCCATGCAATGCAACTGCATACTACTGCCATCATGACTGGGATTCAACTGCGATGTAATGCATTTTGCAAACCGGGATGATAACCGGGATGCAAACTGCGAGTTAACTGTGATGTAATGTACTGTAAACCGGGAAACTACGATGCAAACTGCAAAGTGGGATGAAAACTGGGAAACCGCTCTGCAAAACTGCAAAAGTAGGATGAAAACTGGGAAACTACGATGCAAACCGCAAAGTGGGATGAAAACTGGGAAACCGCTATGCAAAACTGCAAAAGTAGGATGAAAACGGTCCAAAACACCAAAAGTCGCCCCCCCCAAAATAGATGATAAACAAGAAGAAAAAAAAGGATGAAAATTTCACAAAAGTAGACCAAAAGTTTGGACTTTGGACTTTGGACTTGAAACGTTTCTTGGTCTTCTTCTTCTTCTTCTTTTTCAAACATCTTGACCGGAAAAACCAAACATTAGGGTTTCAATTTTAGGGTTTAGGGCATCTATTTTCCGAGTAACTCCAACATAGAAAAGGGAGGGCTATTCTTTTAGTTTATGGGCTTTTTTTTGCTTTTTTTTTTAAAAATTTATTTTATTTTATAAATTATATTATTCACTTAACCCTACACTCACACACCACCAATACACACAAAGAGTTGTAACAAATTTTGGATGTTTATATATTATTATAACATTGGTTTTGGATTTCTTTTTTTTTCATTAATTTACTAACTTCAACACTAAGAAATTAGGAATTTCTTTTTTTCTTTCAAGATACAACCACATTTGAACCACAACCCACAAAGAGGGGATCATGATACCAAAAACATTGGCTTGATTTTGATATTTTACTAATGCCTTCACATAAGTGTGTATGTGTGTGTGTGTGTGTGTTTTTTGTTTTTGCTAACTATTTAAAAATGTCACACATACAAGTTGGAAAGTTGATGTAAATTACCAAACTTTATTGCAAAAAAAAGGAAATTTATTGCACAAGAAGAAAAATAGGGGAGTACCTTACCCTAAGGTTAGTTTCATCACAAAATAGTGAAATGAAAATTTGTGAAAAATAGGAAATTGACATGTTGAAAATCATCATAATTATCATAGGCTACATTTTGAATAATTTCACTACTCATATCACAATATTCGATTAGATGATGGAAAAAATATATATTATTTCAAAATTTAAAAACAAAATCATTTTTTGAAAAAAAAATTTCATTTTGTCAATGTGGAAACTAACCTTAGGCTATGGAGTTGTTTTTGTGTGTGTGTGTGTGTGTGTATTTGAAAGGTTTGTAAGGAATCTCTCGTGAGTGACAAATTACAAAGTGTTTTGAATGCTCAAACCTTTTCATCTTTAATTGACAATTGACCAAAATAATCTCCAATCCAAAAAATGGACCAACCTTTGCAAACATGCTTAAAAGTCATGCAAAACGATGAAAAGCGGACTTAGTGGAATTGTCATCGCCTTCAAACAAACTGAATGCTTTGATTAAAAGTTTTTACAAAACAAATTGGATGAAAGATGAAAAATTGTCGCCGTTGAAAGTTTTGGTTTTTTAAAGGTTTGAGCAGTCTTTAAAATTACAAGTTTTTAGCGACTTAGATCAAGATGTTGTGCCCTATTGTTCTAAAAATTTGGTGTTGAATAAAAAGCATGTGGGGGAAAAAAAAATAAAAAATAAAATCCATAAAAGAGTTGAAATGAATAAATAATAAATGATCCCAAAAAAAATCTTTAAAAAAAACATTGATTTTTTTTCATACATTTTTTTTGGGAGCAATTTGAAAAATCTTGGATAGTTTGACATTTTGTGTTCAATTCTTATTTCCAAAATGTGTTGTATGTATCAAAATGATTTGTTCAAAGATTGTGTTGTGTATGAGTGCGTGCATGCATGCATTGACAATGAATATGTGTGTGTGTTATAGTTATAGTGTTTTTAATTCTATGGTACAAACTTGAATGATGGCGAGAAAGGAAAGTCAGATTTGTACCTACACAATAATAGTTAAATACCAACAAGAGGATGACTTGCGATTTTCAACAACAGAAAGACCTGAAGACCACAGGTCAAGTCGTGGACTCTGATGTCAAATTTTTCCAAACGTTTGATAAGTTGTAGCAAAGCATCTTCAAGTCATAAAAAATCATTAACGAAAACGAATAAAGTATTTCAAATCTCATTGTTGGTCATTCTTTATATATGTTATAATACACTAGTGGGTACCTATGACCTTCGCACGCTGTGACATATGACATCACTTTCTCTTCTATTAACAATATTACAAACTCTATACATAACAAAACAACATAATTCAAAATGTTTATTTTTGAAAAAAGGTGTAATTTACAAGTCTAAGTTCAAATAATTTTCTGAAAATTTCAACAAACCTTGTCATACTTGCAATATATAACCCATGAACATGTGTGAAAACAAAATCCTTAAAAATAAATATATTGATTATTCGATAGTTACTTGCTGAACCCAATCATAGCCTATGATATATCATCCCTTCCCCCAAATTACACAAGATATAAATACACAAACAAACAAGGCATCACAAACACGTTGGCCCTCCCATTATAGATAACATGTTGTCCATGTACCTACTGACCGACCTCACACTCTCAATACCAAAAAAAATCCATTCCAATCTAAACAGTCTAAACACTTTCACCAAAGAAACCAGTTTTAATAAGGTAAAACTTCCAAAAGTTGGATCCAATGCAATAGAACAAACAAACACATGCAAACAAGGGACGACGACTCATAGTAATATAATATATGCAATTCATCCTTTTAGGTCTATTGCCTTTGTTGCTTTTTTGGATCATCAAAAATCTTTATTCATAATTTTCATAATAATAAGAATAGTTGACTATATTAAAAAAAAGCATGAATATAATATTAAAAAAATTGTGTCACTTCTCTTAGCTTGTTGGAGTTGCATACTACGGTATAATTTATAAGAGAGTTGCCACAATTTTTCAACGGGGAAAATTTTCAATAGGGCAAAATTTGTAAGATCCCAAAGTCAAATGCATAGTGGAACTAGAGACTAACTTAAACAACAAAAAGTCAGATGGGTTTTTTCTTTTCTTTTCTTTTTTTGGCTTCTTCCTTTGTCAAAACAAATCGGAAAACCTATAAGGAGGATAAACAAAAGTGGGGATGATTGGGCACATGTTTTTTTCTCCAAAACTAGGGATCAAAATCAAAAGTCAGCACGAAAAATATGGAAAAAGAGGGGACCAAACTAGTTTTCACCTACATTGGTCTGTAGTTTCATCCCCAGTTTTGCTCCTATTCCTCCTCAAATGAAATCTTGTGAGACCAAAATAGTAAATCTTGTGAAGTGAAGTGATGATACCCAATTTCAATAAATGGTAGCTAGTTTCCCTCACTTGTTGACTACACACTTTTTGAGTGTTTTTACAAGGGCTACGAGGTCAAACAAAAGAGGGGCTATATAAGGTCAAACAAAACAGGGGACCACAAGGTCTAACTAGGGCCCAAAGACAGGGTGACTTTATGGATATTAAAACTCTAATGCTTGAACACATATAAAAAGAGTTTCTTAGTATGAATTTGATTGGTGATAATGTTTGACTCAGATTTAAGCACTTAAATGGTCTTTATATTTTTTAATTCATTTTTTTTAAAAATGTTTATGGATGAGGAAATTGAAGATTAAATATTAAATCATTATTTTTGTTTAGGTCTAGTTAATAATTGTGGGATGGAGATGTTCTTAGTGGCTATATTTAACTCATTGAATATTAAATTTGGACTTGGATATTTTGCATGAATGTGGAACATTATATTTATAATGCTTAAAAACAACCAAAAAAGATTTAGGGTTTTTGCCAATGTTGGGCCTAATGTGTTTTTTTTTGTTCAATTTCATGAGGTAGGTGCTATGGCCATCATCCACAAGAGGACTTAAGCCAAATTGGGCTACATGTTAGAGAAGAGAGTAGAAATGTTTAGGGTTTGTACTATATTTTGGTGAACTTATTGTCTAAATTTCAAAAACAATTCCTCATTATGTGCCCACTTTGGTCCATGTTTTTCAAACAAAGGCCTTTGCATGAGCTTTTTTTTTTGGTCAAGATGTGAAAATTTGCCAAAGAAAGAAAACATTGGCTAGATTGTTCTTGACTTTTATAAACAAGCTTCAATTGTCAAAAAAGTTGTGTTGGTTCCAATTCCACACATAAAGGGTAAAAACATGATTAGATGAATCATTTTTGACATTTTGAAGCTCTACATTTTAGAGTAGTTTTTTTTTAATTATAAATAATTATCAAATCATAAATATTATAATTATCCTTTTTGTTTTTTATTAAAAAATTTGGTAGAACACCTTTTAAATATCATTATACATGTGATATGTTCAAAATTTGATGTGCAAGTTGGAATATTTAATGTGAAATGGACTATAAATGACTAAAAATGAAGAAAATCATGGTGTTATACATATTGTGAAAGTTTCAATGCATCTTATTTTTAAATTTTTCATTCAATGGTGGTTTTCTTTTTTCATTTTTATTATGACATTTTTTTGAATCCGCATTTTTCATTTTATTTGTGTGAAAAAAATAGTGTTATAATTTCAAAAGTTTGTTATGAGTTCTTTTCTTAAAATTCATTCATATTTTTTAATATCATTCACACTAAAATCTATTGTAACATGGATAAATAATGTTAATGTTGAATATGATTTTACATTTTAAGTTCATCTATAATATATATATATATATATATATATGATTTCGACAACCCAAATAATCCTCTTAATTGTGCTTTCACCATAAATAGAATTGAGAATTTATTTTTGAATTTATTTTTGGAAACATAAATTCCAATTCCAATTTCAAAATGGCTTTGGATATTAAAACAAGGGACTTAATTCAAGCCACTTTGAAATTAAAAGTGGTTTTTTAAAAACTCATAAAACTAGATCAAATAACCTATACTCAACAGCTATTTCTTTCCAGTATTTTTAAAGAATTTCTGTTTGTAGTTAGTTAAAGTGGTGATCATTCATTGGACGATGTCAAAAAAAAATGGCAATTACCCCTACAAAGATTTAGCCAGATCTGGCTATAAATCAGAAATAAAAAGTAAATCTTTAATCATCTTTCTATATGTTTTTGGCTACACAATGAAAATCACCTTCCAAAATCATTTCATTTTTTAATGGTTTTTTTTAATTTATTTTTAGTTTCACTTTTTGGCATAATAAAAATGGCAAATTTATTTATTGGCAAACTTATTTGGCCAATAAAATAAAGGTTGACCAGCATGAGGTGAGTAGAGCTAGAAGCAGTGATTTTTTTTCACAACTAATTTTGTCATTCTTTTTGGCAGAAAAATTGGGAAATATTTTTTTCAAATTCAACTAAATTTTCTAGTTTTTTGGGGGAAAAATCCACCCAATTTTTTTTTATACCACACTATCAAGGGAAAAATATTTTTTTTAATTTAATTTAATAAAAAAACCACGGCTAAAAATGTGAAAAGGAGAAACAAAATCCTATGTTAGATCATCACCTATGTGAGTCTAACACCTTAAGCTACACACATAGACTAGGCACCTAACCTAAGTTACACTACCTCCTTTTGTCAAGCTCTTTCATCAACCTTTAGGTAGGGTTATGTTCTTCATCCTTGGGTGAAAGGAGTGGAGAGTAGTATGGTCCCACAACACCTGGAACAATCTTGCACAAGGTATGAATAAAAAATTGACAGGATCCAAATGCAGATTGCTTTGCGGTGTCAAAGAAATATAGCCTCTGTAAAAGATCGGTAAGTAGGTTTTGTGATCATACGTATTCAGCAATGGTATTCTCACCTGGTAACAATCTCCTATGATTCATCATTCCCCCTGTTTATCATATCTTGCATTTTTGTCTTCTCTGTTGGTTGCACTCAGATAGCTCCGCAAGAAAGTGATATGAGACCCAACAACATGAGTTTCGGTTTCACACTTGTCCCTGTGATCTCTGCAAATGATGCCCTGAATAAAAGAATGGAACTCTCAATTGTCTGCAGAGAATGTGGTCATACTGCAGGCGGATCGCTCAGGTGGAAAGGTGACCATACCCAGACTGGAGTATGACAAGGAGTTGCAAATTGCAGTAGGCTTCATTTTTTGCAGAAATTTTCCAATCCTGAAACACTCAAGATTCTCTAGAGCTCATGACCAATTTCAAAGGATCACAGGGTACTGATACGTACCTCTTGACAACAGCTAGCCAGTTTGTTTCTTCCAGTGGCTTCTCCAATTGATACTCAAATTCTCCAAGAGATCTTGATGAACTCCAGAAGCTTGATCAAGCTGCTTCTCCAATTGATAGCCAAATTCTCCAAGAGAGCTTTACAAACTCCAGAAGCTTCAATCGGTCACATTTCATAGCCCACTGCACACTACTCTCTCTACTGAGCTATAGTACAAAATCCTTGTAATTTTGAGATCATCCAACACCAAGAGTTTAGCCAACA
>Ga0209208_10002071_pt1 | contig 28605 bp, 33 predicted proteins | sample S1TSphfallax_3_FD_187694 | JGI IMG/M metagenome (GOLD analysis project Ga0209208, IMG submission 187694) | Host-associated microbial communities from peat moss isolated from Minnesota, USA - S1T2_Fd - Sphagnum fallax MG (SPAdes) (version 2) | ecosystem: Host-associated > Plants > Peat moss >...
TTCTTATCTAGTCTATAGCCAAATCTGGCTAAATCATCTTATGGATGATCACCACTTCAGCTACATCACAAAATGATGATGATGATGATGGGTATGATGATGGCTGCTTCTTCTTGCAATACCAAAAAAAGGAAAAAAATCTTGTGTAAAAAATGATGGTGATGGTGATGGTGATGATGTTGTTGCAGAAATGGTGTGTGGTGTGGTGGAAGAGTTTGGTGGAGCCCCACCCAATGCTCTGCTGGTGGTGGTGATGGTGGTGGTGGTGGTTCAGGCGATACGACCCACCAAGACATCATCATCGTGGCTTGCTGCTGCTGCTGCAGCCAATGTGAAGCGCACCTTACTTACTTTGCTTTGGGTCCTCCCCCCACGCCTTTTTTTTTGGCTGCTTTTTGGCTTGGGAGTTGTGTGTACAGTGAAAAGTGCTGATGTTTTGTGCTACTCATCGCTTCACTTCCACTACGACACTTTACTTACTTACTTACTTACTCCTTGTTGTTGCTGGTTCAATCCTGCCAGAACTCATCAGCCCCAGATACAGATATTTTGGTTTCTTGTTGTTGAGTTCATGAATTGTTTTTAATTGAAACAAATTATTAGTATTTGGGCTTCATGGACCAGATGCAATGACATTATAAGATTCTTGGGGTCTTTCTGTCAAGGCTAGATTTGGGTTTTGATTTTGGTGTGTGGGTGAGAGAAGAAGAGAGAGATCAACCCCTAATAGTTTTTGGGTATTCTTTGTATTTTTGTTCTTCTTGTTTCCTTTCTTTTGTGTCTTGTCAATAAGGAAGGAAGGAAGGAAGGAAGGCAGGTGGTGGTGAAATCAGAGAAAGAACTTTGGAGCTCAAGCTGCATATTTGTTGTTCTAAAGGGAATGCTTGAACTCTCAAGCGGAAGAGAGAGAGATGGAGAGGATGATGAGGATGCTAATGATGAACCCACATTTGATGATCTCTCATGGGTCCTCCTCCTTGTGCCCTAATTCCTTGCTGTGAATGCGTTGGAGACAAGGTTGCATCGGTCTGGCAGAAGCGAGGATGGTTATGGTTAGGAAAGATCGATGGAAGCAGCAGTCTCGGACAGTAGTAGTAGTAGTAGCAGCAGTAGTAGTTGGATTAGTTCCAGCTTCAGTTTTGAACCACCCCCTCAAGAACTGATTCCTGGGTTGCCGGACTCTGTTGTGACCCATTCTGTGTTGCCAAGGCTTCCCTGGTTTGTGAGACCACGCCTGCTGTCAGTCTCCAAAAGCTGGCGATCCATTCTTGAAAGACCCGCAAACTATATCAACCTTACTCGAAGACTTTGTCACACTGCAGGCCTTCTTGTGATCCACCAGCTCCCCACCAATGAGCCAACAACTGAGGAGGAGGAAGATGAAGAAGGTACCATATCTTCCGCTGATGATGATATGCAACAGTTTTTGGGACGTAGAGACTACTGCAGTTGGGATGCTTGCCATGGACAGCAGCAAGAATTTATTGTATCCAGCTCCACCTGCAGGCAAATGACGACGAGGTACACGATTTCGATGCTTGACACAGACAACAATACATGGCACAGATTGCCACCCATTCATGGCTGCCCATCTGGAATCCCTGCTCGTTGTAGCTTTGTATGTGCAAAAGGCAAGCTTATCCTCATGGGGGGTGTCCCAGATAGTGTGAGAGAGCACGAGAGCAGTGAAGTCTACGCCCTCGACCTTGGAGGGGTAGGTTTGCTGCCCCACCAAAATGTTTCCCCATCTCTGCCTTCTCCCTGTTTTCACATACGGATCCGGATCATGAAACTGGGTATTTGGGGAGCACCTGGGAGCACTTCCATTGGTAAGGATCTTAATTGAGTAAATTCCAACCTGGAGAATTTTCATTCATTAAAGAAAAGGTTTGATCTCCGCTGTTGGAGCTAAATTTGCTATTGTGGTGGCCCAGCTCTGTTACTGTTTTGTTTCACTGGATCTTTTGAGTTCCTCTTTGAGGTTGCATGGCAACCACATCCCCTTGTGCATGGAGAGAAGTGGTTGTAGTTGCAGTAGCATCAGCAACATGCTGTCTGCACATGAAGAAAAATTGGTTGAAGTTGCAGTAGCAACTACATCCTCCTGTTGAAGATGCATGAAGAAAAGTGGGGTTCTTGGAAATGTGACTGATGAATTCTGTGGCGCTTGTGATGATGGCAGGGGTTATGGTGGTGGGAGAAGTGTGCCAGCATGCACTCAACGCGGGCATTTTCAAAGAGTGTTTTCCTTGCAGGACAGATATATGTACTTGGGGGCACATGCCCAGGTGAAGTTTATGACATGGAGGAAGATAAATGGCAAAGACTGCCTCAGATGGTAGACTCTCAGTTCTTCTGCAATGGTGTGCTTGGTTTGGAAACTCAGATTCTGGCTTATGGCTACGATATTGTTGATCCTGGACAGACAACCACTACTGCATCTGATATTGTCAATTCTGCAAGGATATTGGACACTGTTTCTGGCTGTTGGAGCAGTGTTGAATTTGGGCATGCAAAGTGTTGTGCTGTGATGGATGGAAATTTCATATTTGAGGTGGTCAGGGGCTTTCTTATCCAACATGATACAGCTGCAAACCTTTACTTTGTGTATGATGGCAAGCTGGAAGTTCAACCCAAGGCCAATTCTGAGGTTAGATCTTTGCTGTAACCCTACTAGTCTCAGATCTCTCAGCTTTGAACAATGTGCCTTCTTTCTCAAAATTTCTTGCTGTACAGGTTTCAAGAATTACTGATGTATTCTGTAGGAATGAAAAGCCCTCTAGATGCAAACCCTCTTTGATGTAAACTCAGATCAACCTAGAAAACAAACCACCATAGACTGAATTTTCTGGAGGTGGACAACATTCGAATGCTATATCTAGGCCTGCTAGAGCTTGCAATGGTGAACCCAGATGAGTGTAGCTACCACAATGTTTTGCCAGAAATTAAGTAATCCATCTTTGTAATTCTTTAGTGATGTGGCTTAATCATGCCAGAATTGTTGGTAAATTAGACCTCAAATCCATAAGCTAATGTACAATTTCTTCCTGTGTGTGGGTGTGATCAGGTGGATACCAAAGGCACCCAATCTGCTGCTCAAATGTTGAGCTGCCAAGTTCATGACCTTGTTGTAGCAGAACGAGTTGTTGACTGCAACCGTCCAGGCTTACTTGTGTACACACTGGCTTCATTAGGGCAGAATGATGACATGGACAATCATGCATGCAGGTCCTTATGGAGAGCTGCTCTGAATCATCCTCCCACAATAGCCACTACTTTGGAACCAGTTGTATGGGAGGAGATCCTTTGTCCTTTTTTGCTTACAGCTCCTTCAGATTCTTTGTCACAGATGGCTTATTTCAGTTCTTAGACTTCAGTGATAGTTGTGGAGCTCAACTTAATTTTCCCATCTGATAGATTCAAGCCAGCTCCAGAGTCCTCTCTTTGCTGCAGTTTCTATAATTCTGTGCCTATTGCTGGTAATTGAGGTCTGGATTCAAGCAGAGTTTTGCAGCCTGGGAAATTCACGAGAGTGCAACTTATGATTGGCATCTCACAGATTCTTTTTTTTTAGGATCTCTTGTGTCATATTTTTTGATGTGGTCAAACTGCCCCATCATCAAATGGTGAATACAGTGTGGATTCACACCACCTTTGATTGATTTACTGTGAGTTGAAAATTGCCCTTCGGTCACCACTGCCTAAGAAGGTGTTCGGGATGTTAATCTGACGTTGTTTAGCAAAATGATTTTTTTGATTTTTTTTTAAATGCTAGATTTTCCATATTAGGTTCTAATGGGTAGCCAACAATGTAGAAGGGTGTTTTTTCCTCTAAAAAAATTGAAACTTTCATGTTTTGTTTATACCCAATTTTGGCTAAATCTTGTAATGGATGATGATCACCACTTCGACTACATCAAAAAATTGGAAAAGAAAACAGTCACTAAGAACATTCTTAGGAGTTTTTGGTTACCTTCAGAATCTCAGATTTTTTTTGGGTTTATAGTTCATATGCCCCAAGTGAGTATGAGCATGATCTCTTCAACTGATTCTCAAAGAGGAATCTGCTGCTCTTGCACATGCTTTCTGGAACACTAAGTGACCTTCAAATACTTTGCTTTGTGTAGAAGGGTTCTACTGATGATGCAACTCAACCCATGTAATTAATTATCTTAAATGTTGCTACTGGTGTTGTATCAGAAATGGCACCAAACCCCCAATTCAGGGAATAGATATGGTTTTAAAAATTCATATATATGGCTCTAAAAATCGTTAAACCCTCAACGCTAAAACCCTAAACCCATGCTGAACATTGGTAGGTTACCTAGGTACTACCAGGGTACTAGGTACTTCACCCTTTGTTTCTGTTGGTGACCAGGCACACGGGAGAGGCGCCATCTGTTGGTCATCCTGTGCAACACATGTGCAATGGAGGAGGAAGAGCAGGAGGATGAATAAGATCATGACAAGCACACATAAGAGAAGATCAAGCACCCATTAGAGGAGATCAAGCACCCATAAGAGAAGATCAAGCGCCATTGCCTTTTGCCTCAATCGTATTGTGCTCTCCTTTTGTGGATAAAATTTTGTGAGTGCTTTGAGAATTTGAAGCTAGGTTTTGTGTGATTTGTGGATTAGAGTGGATGGGCGGGGCGAGAAAAACAAAAGGAGGTGTGGAAGCTTATTTTAATATTGTAGCAGTTTTCGTGAATTTGGTTTTGAGTTTGATTTGATTTGATTTTTGGGTGGGTTTGTCTGTCTGTGATCTTGTGTGCGTTTTTTTGTGGAAGCAAAAGAAAGAGCCTCGAGGATTTTTGTAACGGGTTTTAACGCAAAATTTGACGAGTTTGAGTGGAGCTGAAGTTGTCCACTGTTATCTACAAAGGACAAAAATGGAGAGCGTTAGTGACGACGGTTCTGTAGCACCCTTAGAGAGGAAGGTGGAGCACCAGTACATGATGTCGGAGAAGAAGGTAGATCCAGACACAGGCGAAACGGTGCAGGAAGGCGAGGTTGACGAAGTAGCACCCGCTCAGAGAGGCGTGGAGCATCAGTTCTTAAAATTAGATGCGAAGATCAGCCCAGCTACTGAGGCTGCTCTCAAATCTGACAACAGCAAGAAGTCTTGTGGCTAGAGAACAAACAAAGGCAATTGTAGTTGGTGATGATGATGATGGGTCTTGAGCTTGAGCACCACGAAAGTTGGCACTGTGCAAAAACAAACAGATTGCGAAATGAGAGCTATGTATAACCCATTTCTCATAATATGAAAACAGCATAACCCAAAGCCTCTCATCACTGAGGTTTTGTGTTTGCAGCTCTAGTTCCCGCGCTGATTGTGCTGTGCTCGTATGAACCTTTGTTGGATTCTAGGGTTTAATAAAATTTTCCCATCTCAAGTGTGCAAATTATCAGCAGAGGTTTGTTCATCAGTTGTTGCCAATGGCACCAAAGTCTGTTTTCTGGAGTTGCCAATAGCACCAGAGTATGGAGAAAACAGATTTTGTTTGAGCACAAGAGGGGGAGTCTTGCAATTTGGGGAAGTTTGTGAGTATGATAACAATTTTGGTGTCACAATAAACTTGTCATTCAAATGCACTTGCAAGTTGCCAACCATTAATTAAGCTCAAATTTTTATGATCTTAAATTAGGGTTTTAAAAGGTTGAAATCTTGTCTGTTGTAATTAGTTCTAACAGGAACTGCCAACATGGGGTTTAGGGTTTAAGGTTGTAATTTTTTTTTGGAACTCTCAATATTTTTGCCCTAACACCCACCCACAGACTCCATATTTATACATAATTAATACAAGCAAAAAGGAATATTCCAAAAAGATTCTTCATTTTCCTTCACAAAAAGAAAATTCTTTGGAAAAAAGAACGTTTAAATTTCTTTTTTTGGCAAGTAATATAATTACTAGTTTAGCCTGTGCCATTGGTCCCAAGTGTGAACACAATTGAGGGCTCAACTGATTTTTCCTTCCAAACCCAAGTTTTGCAATTTGTTTAAATTTGCAAGCAACAAAGTCCACTCAAAAATCAATATCTTTCCACACCTTTAGCGCTGAAAATTGTGAAATAAACTCTATTATTAAATCTGGCTTGCTGAGGGCTTTCCAGCAACACCAAGAGCACCTCCAAATTCCAATAGGGTTTTCAGTTTCGATTTTATTTGGTTTTTCACTGAGAAAATGGTTCAATAATCAATAGCTAGCTTCCACACTGTAGCTACAAACGGTCTCAAACCAAGCTGTTGCACCACTACCCATCAAGAGCTTTTTCTGAAGATACTGAGAGCACAGCATGAAGCGCCATGGTTTGGCAGATCTCAACATGACAAACAAAACAAAACCAAACTACGTTGCTTTGTGGCATGAAACACCATGATTTGGGAGATCTTAGTGTGACAAACAAAACAAAACAAAACTACATTGCTTTGTGGCATGAAACACCATGGTTTTGGGAGATCTTAGCATGACAAACAAAACAAAACAAAACAAACTACCTTGCTTCATAGATGATTGTGAAGCTGCAAAGGTACTATGGTAACATAAAGTTTATTTTGGCAGTCTGGAGTTCCCAAAAAAAAAACACACACACACACACATTTTTTGGAGGAACTACAGGCTGCTCAAATGAACTTAATGATATATGGGTTTGAAAGACTTTATGAAATGTGGGTTTCTAACGTTTCCAAGTTGAGAAACTAGGATTTTGGGTTAGGGTTCCAAGGCTAGATTTAGGGTTTAGGCACAATCTTTTGCTATGAAAGGGCAATAGGTACCCACACTCTTAGCTCCAGCATTACCTGGGGCCAGAAATGGTGACAAACAGGTTTAGGACCATAGGTTTCATGCAACCAAAGACAAGACTCAACATGCACTCACAAGAGAGCCCAATTTTTGTCTTTTGGGTTTGGGTTGGGGGGGGGTGGGGGAGGGGATTTTTTTTTGGTTGTAACCAATGTGTTCCCACTGTGTTTCCGATAGATTCTAATCAAGTTCTCAAAATGTTCCCCAATTTGTTCCTAGTAGCACAACACTTTGGAAGCACCTTTGTTGAATGTGCTATTTTGGGGGGTAGTGTTGAATGTTCAAAAAAATGGGCCAATCAAAGTAGCTCCTTTAAAACAAAACAAAACAAAACAAAAAAACCTTGGGCCCATGCACCCTCACCATGTCAAGCTCAGTCTTGTGAGATGATCATTGTTAAGGTACACAAATTCCTTTTATTTTGATGGGGAACTGTAGCTCTTGTTCTTTGGTCACTAGATGGAATTTCAAATATGCTTCTCATTAGAGTTATCCGTGAAGTACCAAAAACACAGCACCAGAACCCTGACTTTGGTCATACACAAGGTGAGATTTTAAAATAAAAAAACCTCCAAAAAAGTACAATAGCATTCAAGGGGGGATGGAACTCAGAAAACCATCAATTTTGGTGGTAAACTGAGTTTCATCCTGTCTTTCCTTTTTCCTGAGCGCCTCCATTGTTGCTACATATTTTTTCACTGCTCCTAACTCTACAACTACTATAACTAGTCTCCAACCTTGTGCATTAAATGCTGAGTATCAGAGCATTTCATACTCTGAATTGGAAGGTCAATGAAAGAAGCTTTGAATTGGATTGCACTTTTCCACTTTGTGAGAAAACCTGAAGCACCTTAGGTTAGCCTGTGCTATTATGACTAAGTTTTCCAAAAGGTTTTGCTGAATAGCCAGCATATTTGAGATTGTAAACATCATCATTGCTGTCTTCTTATTTGTTCTTCAGCTCGCTGGGAATGTGCAACTGCCATAACCTGACATAATGCAAATGATCCAACACCACCCATAGGTCAGGAACACAAAGCTTCATTTGCAGTTTAGGGTGCAATCGCAATATCACAACCCCTTACAAGTGTAACCCGTGTCTATTCCACATGTTTCCAAATTGAAGAAATTGAAGAAATTAGCAAAAGTTTCTTGGGTCATTGTACAAGAAATGAGCTTACTAGGATCAACAGCGGTGAGAATGGCAGTGCCACCAAAGCTGCAAGAGCCACCCCCACCTTTGTATGTCTGCCAGTAGCTATTGAAAGCCCATGAAGCATGAGACACCAGAGTGTTGGGCTGAAAGCACACTTGACCAGGTTGAATGGGCACACAATCTGCACCTCCACTACCACAAGCATAGTTCAATGCTGTCATCAATGCACTCTTCTTGGCTGCACTTTCTGCCACACACCATGTTGATCCTGTAGCTGCCACAGGACTTGGAGGACTTGGGGGAGGAGTACTTGGAGCAGAAGGATTCCCAACAGGTATGGGAGGTGGAACAACAACAGTAGGAGGGGAATTACTACCATTTCCAGTAGGTGTGAAATGTGATACAGCAAGTGTTCCTGTGAGATCAATAGGATATACTTGAGTTCCATTTGGATACAAGAGGCCCCAGTTTCTTTCGGTGGTTGGCCCTGGTTTCAGATCCTCATTGAAGAGAGAGAAGATGAAAGTGGGGATAAAGATGCCAGGTCGTGCGGGACTTCCTACAGAAACTGTGGACAAGATCTTGTTTACCAGTCTCTGGTTATAGTTTTCAGCATTCTGAATAGTTGCACCAACCTGATCTGGATCCCCCAAAGTTGGCCACCCAGTCTCTCCTATTGCTACTCGAACATTATTGGCAAACCCAAGTTTTGCAATAGCTGCATTAACTGCATCTAGTTGTGCGTCCAGCAGGTTCGTGTATGTGAATCCAGAATCAAGAACAGTCAGTGTTGGTGAACCAAAAGTTGCATAGCTCAGACTGATTTGTCCAGGATCAGCTGAGTATGCAAAGAATGGGTAGGCATTCACAAACAAGTATGAGCTTGTGCTAGACAGGAAATTCAAGAGAGGTTGAAGAACAGGAACTGCAATGTCAGCTCGAAAGCTCCCTGTTGATGGCGGGTAAGAAGTTGCAAGAACATCAAGTGCCACGGCTGTTGAAATCTTGATTGCATTTGTCCAGCCTCGAGTCACTAAAGCCAGTTGAATGTTTTGGATTGCAGGTAGCAGTTGGACCCATGAGGACTGTAGACTGGGATCACTGAACAGTTCATTTCCCACCAGTATTGTAACAATTTTGGTGGCAGGATAGTACGGGACAAGATTCTGTACTACCCATTGGTCTCCAGCTGCCGCATGCAAAGCTACAGCTGAAATGGCATCATTAGGAAGACCAAGAACAACTTCGATTCCAGTGTTAGCGAGAGCATTGAGGACAGCTGGCTGTGTGTCAAAGATCTTGACTCTTCCTATCTTCATGCTTGTTATCAACTGCACAGCTTGTGCTGGGGGCAACAGATTGTCTGCAACAGTTCCGTAGTTGATGCCAATTGTTTTAGGCTCAGGTGCATATGAAGAAGAACTCCCTGCAAAAAAAAAAAAAAAAAAACTACTCCATGATTGAAACTTCCAATGGAAAGCAACCAAAAACTCATGTCTTAAAAGAATAGATAATCAGCAAAAAAAGTGCGTTACAGATTTTGGGATTTGACCTTGGATTTGAGAAATTAAGCAGATCAAGCACCAAGCAATGAAGAGAAATGATGGTGCTCTTTGACTCTGCCATTGTCTTCTATCCCCTAGTCCAGATGATTTCCTGCCACCTTCTGCCATTGAACTCCTCCTGTAGCTGTCTATGATGCTGTTGCTTTCAAACAAATTGCAGGAGTGATGTTGATGCAGCTCAGGAAGTCACTATATCACACTGGATGTCAGAATCTTTTTGTTCGAGCTTACGGAAGCCACCTCAGGATTAATTAACCAAGGAAATCAGAAACTGAGCACCAAAAAAAAAACCTTCATCAAGCAAGCAAGCAAGCAGCTTCTGAGTGCATCAGAATGCATGAAGACATCACAAGGATCAGCTTGACAAGCAGCAGCTTTGAAGCTTGATCCATTAGATAGTGCACTAGTAGTATTGCACTAAATGCTCCAGTGACTTCAAAACAAAAAGTGTTCTTTGTTGCAACAGCAGGAGCAAAGATCTGCACATCGATTTGTTTGACCATGGATCAGACATTTCCTGTTGCATGTCAACTCTCTGCAAAACTCACAGTAGCATGCATTATCACCAAGGAAATGTGATGTTAGAGAGAAGCAAAAGAAATGTCTGATGATGGGTTTCACCCATTTCATGCTAGATGTCAACTGTCTGCAGAATGCACAGTAGCATTGTTATCACCAAGGAAATGTGATGTTAGAGAGGCCAAAGAAATGTCTGATGGGTTTCTTCTGGTGGCAGACACATGCAAGGGAGGATGTCTCTGGAATGGATTTGTGGACAAGCATCATCCTTTTGTCATCAATGTTTGCCATTGCTCCTTCCAGAGTCCGCATGAAAATGGAAGGAAGGGAGGAAACTACTGTAGCAATCTTTGACTTAGCTTGCTTCTTGCTACTTCTTCTCCACTGTTTTTGGCAGGATGATTATCACTTGTGTAAGGGTAGGACCCAGTAGTTGTTTTGACTCTTCTTCAGCATCAATCGTGCACCTGAATATGCGGTGTTTTTGGAGTAAAAAATAGTTTTTGGGAAGTATCCAAGACTGATAAATTTGTCCAGTTTGTTATTGTTGCCGGATTTAGGATGAAGCTTGTGCAAATCACAACAACCCAACTGCCCTCCGCTGGAGATCTATCCAGAATAGAAAGACAGAAAGAAACTGGTGACAAAACATACAACCAACAGCAAGGTGCTTTCAATCTCAAAAGAAACCAGAGAATAGGACATAACTTGCAAGCTGCAAACTGCAAACAAAAATGACAAAACCATGAACAATGGCCACTGTAAAGGCTAAGTCACCCAAGCAACTGAAACTTGGTAAAACTGATGACACTGTCAACAAAGATGGACAAAAGTGTGCAATGAGAAAACTCCTTATAGAATCCATTGTTCCTTGGGTGAGCCTTATAGAATCCATTGCTCCTTGGGTGATGCTTGCCTAGGATGAAAGAGCCTGAGGACGTGCAACAAGTTCGAAAATTGCTCTAAGTCTTTTTTAAGGTTCTTTCAAAGAAACCCAACTTTGCAAAATATAAAAATTGCTTCCATTTTTTCAAAGGGTCTTTCAAAGAAACTCGACCTTTTGCAAAACATGAAAATCACTTGGTTTTTTCTAAGGTTCTTTCAAACATACCCGATCTGGTTTTGTGCTTTTGTTTAAAATTCTTGAGTTTTTGGTTTTCTGTTTCTTACAATGGAAAAAAAAGGGATCATTGAACATTCAACACTACAATTTTTCTCTAGCTCTTTGAATGCAACCTTGAAAAAGCAAGAGCCATCACTTTTCCTTACAATTTATTCATTTACTTAAGCTTTACTCAAGTTTGGTGATGGTAGGTGCATAAGAAGCATAATGAACATTAGATGAAAGTTTGAAAACATAATATTGTCAAATCTTCCAATATGTTGTGTGTTTTTTCTCTATTGTTTCATTGTTTTTTGTGTAATTAATTTGTATTTTGTTTCTTCTAAAGATCTATCAACAAGTTCAATTTGTGTTATACAACTGCAAGTGTTTTACCCTTCCTTTCTACTACCACCACTCACTCTTATTTACCATTTGTGCACCCTCTCAAATCATCGCTACTCACAATACACTCCCATTATCCCCCCCCCTTCTTCCCCCCCCCAAATTTTTTGCTACAATTGTCATGGAATCTTCAAATCTAAACAATTTTGTTAGCATGAAAGTTGAACCTAATGGCCTTTGTGTTGGTGTTAAATGTTTGGAATGGGTGTAATAGTAATAACATTATGAATAGAGTAAAGCAAGCCGTTTCATGTAAAGTCTTGTTTAATGTTGGCATTAATGAGCTTATAATGCAAGAAATGTTGTTAAAGAACTTAAAGAAGCAGGTAAAGCTTTGAAAGCTTCACAAGAGAACTTCTCAAACTTGGGCCTTTTTCAAAGTGAACAATAACCAACATGTTGATTTGGGGCAAAGTCAAGTCATGAGATGCATTGTTTGACAGAGTGGAATGGTTGGCCCTAATATTTTAGCCTTGCACACAAGATGTCACAAAGGCTTCATTATGTATCACAAGGTTAATTTCATATCAACCATGAAAAAACAAATGGAACAAGTTGTGGAAATTGGCTACTTAGCGACGCACTACAATTTGTCAACACCAAGACACACAAAATTTAAAATGAATTTGTTAGTGTGTTTGTCCTTGATAATATGGTTGATTTAAAGGCAAATAATTTTTATGCAAAGTTGAAAGAATTCATAATTCATGTGAAGTGCCAAGTGTTGGATATTTTTTAACCTTTCTTTTCATTTTTGCATTTTGCCATGGGTTTGATTATAAAAAAGGTCACAATATGGTAGCTTTAATGCTAGATTAAAAGTATGTGATTAGTGACTAATTACCTAGGTCGTGAAAGTGCATCCACATTGGTTGGTCAATATGATGAATAATTGTTACTACCTTTGTTCATTTAGTGTTACAAGTTTTTGATTCCCATTGTGTGATGAGGAGATTCAAGTGTAGAGCTCTAACATTGAGCGTGAGGATTTGTTTCGGACCAAAATAACTAATGCAAAAGCCTTGAACCAACTTGTGGCATTGAAACTTGATTTCTTTTTGTCACTATCATGTTGATATGGATAGTTGCAAATGTGCATCATCTTGGTGGTGTGTAAAGGCACACAAGTTTTTGATTATAGATTTGTTGGTTCAACAAATTCTTGGGATTCCAATGAACTAGATTTTGAAACAAAGAGGATTTTCTCAATTGCTAAAATATTCACTACATTCCATAAGTGTCAATTATAAACTAAACACCTTGACCAAATGATTTATGTTAGCAAATTTTGGTTCTTTGATCCAAGGGTTGGGTGTTTTAAACCTTTTGACCTTGCATGTGCTTGTGAGGCAAAAGTAATGTTGGCAAAAGAACTTCATGCAAAATTTGAAGATGAGTTAAATGAAAAGAATATTTTTTTGTTCTTTTGGATTTCCCCTTTTGTTCCTTGTTCTTCATTCCACCAATACAAACATAAATCTGATTTTTTAGGTTTTATTCATATCTTTATTTTTATGTGAATCAATGAGGTTTTTTTTCACAACTATTTTGTATTTTGGATTTTGATTTTTTTGCGTAAGTGCTTTTTATTGAGTGAAAATGCATGAGTTTTTTTATTTTTTTTATTTTTTTGTGTGTGTGGCTAATTTTAAAGGAATATATAGTTTCAATGCCTTATTGAAAATGAGAATTAAAAACATTGTGTTGTTCATTTTACCTTAAAAAACACTAAAAACATGGCTGATTTCCAAAACCGTTCTAGTGTAAATGAATATTAAAAAAATTCATATTTGAGATAGAAATTGACAATAGAAATAACTAAATTTGGTTTATATGATAACCAAAACAATGCAATTGATTAAGTGTTTTGCTTGAAAACCAAGGCTTCAAAAATCTAAATTAAAGAATCTAAAATTTGGGTAGATGTAATTAGGTTAAGGGCTTTCCTTGATAATCATTTTGTTTAACCAAAAAAAAATTTCCAAAAAATTTGATCAAGAAAATCACCTTTCCAATTTTCTAAATCCCTAGAACCAACTAATTTTTACAAATCATTAATTTTTGAAAAACCAAAAAATTGGTCAAGTCCAAGCATGATTGGGGTACCACATTTGAACTTTAAGAACTCACTCGAAAAATTCCCAAATTCACCTTTTTCTTCACTTTTCCCATGACATATCTTACATTTCAAATTTTTTCCTCATGTCAAATGAAATAATTTTGTTCCAAGTTTTAAGGTGGCCTCTAAAGTATTTATTGTTTTCACTTATGAGAATGATAATAGTAAAATTTAGTCAATATGGGCCATGTTCTATCAATGGCCCAAAATTTTCAAAATTTTGATTTTTTGAAACTTTTTACATTATAATAGGGCATTTGGTTATTATCACCTTCATACATTTTATACACATTAACACATAAGGTGTTTGTGGTAAAAATCTTGGGCCAAAAAAAATTGTTTAGACATTCCTTATGAATCCTTAACCTTTTTTTTCTCATGAAACAGAGTCCTAATTTTTTTTCAAAGACTTCGTAGGAATATTTAAACTTGTTCAAATTTGACATTCTATGCATGGAATAATACCTTTATAATGTATCTATCTATGAATAAAATCAAACTTTCAATATGAATGTGTTATTAAGTTTTAACAACATGTTTAAATGAGGGGGTCTAATCAATATAAAATGATGTAGTCTTTTTGGGTACGCCAACCATGCTTTGACTTGGTCAATTTTTTGAAATTTCTTATTGGGAAAGATTTGAAATTAGTTGATTATGTAAAATTTGGAAATTCAACTGTTTTAAACTGGTAGTTCACTAAAAAAACAAAAAAGCATCCAACATTGTATTATATTTCAAATAAAACACCAACACCATTTGTCATGTTAATTTTTTTAAGAAAAAAAGTTCATAACCAAAAAAACTAAAATGGTTTATGTCAATTTGAATACAATTAGGCTAACATTTTTTTTTTTTAAAATTCAATTGATAACCCTAAACCTTGACCACAACCATAATCACTTCTTATTAAAAAATCATAAATCTTTATTGCCAAAAGTCACCATGTTTGAGAAAAGCAACATGAATTGTATTTGAAAGTTTTGACAAATTTCAAATTTTCTTTCAAAACCTTACCTAGAGGTTTAAGGATATTATAAATATATATACCACCTAGGATTATTAAAACAAATAACCATGCACAACATTATTTGATTTTTCCCTTAAATCTTATATAAAAAGATGTGATTAACCGCAAATTAGACTAAATCAAACTAAAATTTAAAGTGGTAAAAAAAATTTATGAAAGGAATTCCTTGCTTTTACATATAACCACAAAACAAAGAAAAATAAACATTGAATGGTCATTCAAGGGTCCATTCACGGTTGGGGTTAAAAGAAAAGGAAAAAATATTCTAGGGATTTTTTAAGGTTTTTTTTATAAATGACATTTACATTGAACAAATTTAAATGAGAAAAATGGAATAGTCCAAAATAAGATAATTTGTGTGGTGGTGGTGGTGGTGATTTTTCACGTACATACATAATTGTGCATCAATATTTTGGTTTATAAACATAATTGCAAAAAATGCCAAAATTAACTAAACATGATTTTTCACATATTTATTTCTTGCACGTGTGACTTGCATCTAAAGTTATACAAACAACTAGAGAAGTGATTTAAAAGAAGAATCATTTCCTTAGGAACCCCTTTGCTTCAAAATTTAAATATTTTAAAATTTCATATGTTGTTTTTTTCATCAAGTTGACCTAATGAACATGCAATGTCATAAAGGGAAAAATATATTTCTTGTACAAAAGGCTTTAAATCAATTGCATTATATTATGCATTCGTTTATAAAAAACTATAATATGGACAAAGTATTTTAGATCAATCAAGGACTCAAAAGAATTGTTAAACAACATTTAATAATTATTGGATTTTCTTTTTTAAAAAATCTTAATATTCTAAGTCATGTATGAACATGTAATTATATCATAGTTGTAATATATTAAACAATAAAAAAATTTAAAATTGCCCTTTGTAGTCCTTTCAAAATTGGACACTTTTTTTTGTTCCCCAATCATGAATGAGTCTTGAATACAGTTTTAAATTGAACTAATCAAGCTAAAATTCAACATGGAAAGATGCAATTAACTTTTTATTATCACACATTATATATAGTCATTTTAAATTTGTGATCAAATATATTATTCCACATTTTAAAATATGACTTTAAAATAAAAGAAATTTCTAGTGATGAATAATCAAAACTAATATATGGGGGATTTTTTGGATTTATTGTTTGGTTGTCCATGGACCATTCCAAAGACAATTTCAAAAATAACTATGTCATTTTCAAGCCTAACTACTTCATTAATTGGAATAAATACTTCCTTTTCCTATTAACTTTTTAAAATAACTATTTCTCCATTTTATAACTACCTCATTCTTTTTCCCTATCCATCAACATGGATATGAAAAAAAAAAATTAACGTGTGTTTTTTCATGCCCATGAAATGTATATTAATTTAAATTAAATTTGACATTCACATAAATAATGATGAATTATTGAAAACCATATGACAACATAAAAATAAAAAAAGTTTATCATCAATGTAGTGCATAACAACAAGAAGCTCAAATTAATGTTGAATGGTCTTTAAATAGGGTTTGAACCAAACTAACCTAATTAAAATTCAAAGTGGCAAAGAACCTTATTTTTTTGGACACATATTAAGCTTTTTATTTATTTATTTACACTTTTAAATTTTTAGTTGCATGTATTATTTTCATCATTATAAGTGTGACTACAAAATAAAGGAAAATTTATGCTCAGTGGTCTTTAAATAAAGTTTGAGCCAAACTTACCAAGCAAAAATACAAATTGTTAGGAAACATTTTTTTTGGTCACATGTATTATTTTCATAGTTTTATGTCTGACTACAAAATAAAGGAAAATTTACATTGAAATAGTTTTTAAATAGAGTTTGAACCAAACTAACTAAAGTAAAATCCAAATATCTAAGAAACATTTAACTTTTTTGTTGCACATTATAATTTTTGATTTATTTTCATTTTTATAAAAAAATTGGTCACATGTATCATTTTGCAATTTTAAATGTGATTGTAGTATAAAGGCAAGGTCTTTGAATTGGGTTTAAATCAATGTTGTTTAGTTCTTATTTTGAAAGGATCCATTGTTTTCATTTTTTTGTTTTTTTTGGGTTTGGGAGAACCTTTAATCTGACTTTGGGAATGGTTTTTTGAAATTAAAATTTTTATTTATTACACCTTTTATTTAAAAAAATTGCCTATGTTTTTTCACAATTTTAAACACAACCAAAGAATATAATTGTTTTTTGGATATGTCTTTGAATGACCTTGCAACTCAAAATAATGAAAAGCATTAATAATTGAAATTATTGCTTATAAATGGGACTTAAGAAACTCATTTCATTTGAAAGTAACAAGCAAGTCAAATTTTGTCAAAACTTACAATCCAAATGTCATCATTAGTCTCCCCATCTACAACTATGAGCTTGAATTGGTTGTTTATTTCCCCTTTAACATTAATCACAATTGTAGCAATCCAGGCCATTGCAAGTCTATCATGCAAAAATTCACAATTGTGTCCATGTGAACATAATGAAAATTGATGTTTTTGCTTGGGGTACATCCACCAAGCTTGTGCTAATGATATGGATATAAATTTCAAAGTCTCTTTGTTCAAATTTTTTTCAAGGCTTCAACATGAAATTCTCAATCCTCACTTGGTTCTCACACCCAAATTTATCACCATGCAATGTCACCAATGCCCCGCTCAAGATTAGACTCATAGTGAAAAGATCATTTTCATCTATAACAATAACATCTAAGTACGTAAAATTACTTGAACTACCAAATATCCCATAACAATTGAGCACAAACCCCTCAAAAACAACATCATGAATAATATAGTCCAATTTGCTAATGGTGACTATAAACCTCGCTCTCCTTATAGCCATTGTCAATATTGTGAATGAATGACAAGTTCACATGACCCAACTAGAATGTAAGGACATTTAAATGACATGCATAATGATGATAAAAGTTCAACATACTAACTTATAAATAAATGGTGGTTAGCATGGTCAAAACCCAAATGGATCCTTCCAATATGCATTGATGGGGAATGTTACCAAAAATGCTTCTATAATGGACACCACATGACCCTAGAATGTAGAAACATTTAAATGACATCCATAAGGATAAGGATGACAAAACTTCAACATACTAATTTAAAATTGAATGGCGATTAGCATGGTCAAACCCAAGTGGATTGTGTAGCAATGGTCAATAGTGAGTGGATCCTTTAGCTTAGAATGTAAGGACACCGAGCTTTGGTCTATTTATGGGTGCATCATGATGTCTCTACCGTGAAGGTCAAAACCAATAAAGGAAAATTTATGTTGAGAGGTTTATTAGTAGGGTTTAAGTTTTTATCATCATTTTGTGTGTTTTTGTAAAATTAATTTTATGGTCCAAATTTGCTAGATCTCCTTCCTCTGATGTGAAGAAGGATGCATGGAAGCCAGAAGTTTGTTGCAGGAGGAGAATTGCAACACAGCTTGTTTGCTTGCTTGTTTGTTTGTTTGTTTGTTGTTGGTGGAGTTGGGTGATATGCTTATGGTGGAATTTCTAACACCCAATTGCTAGTAAGGATGGAGGATCTACTACTAGTACTAATACTACAACTACATTCTTTTTCCATTGCAACTTCTGTTCTGCAATTCAGGCCTCTTTTAGGCCCTCACATTTCTTCTTCTTCTTCTTCTTCTTCTTCTTCTCTCACTAGAGACGAAACCACCCCATTGTTTTTTTGCAGTAGATCCATGGCAGCTTCTCTTCTGCAATTCAGGCCTCTTTTAGGTCATCACTTCTCTTCTTCTTCTTCTTGTTCTCTTCTCACCAGGAAAAAAAGCCATCACCCATTTGTTTTTTAGCAGCAGATCATCCAGATGTGCAAAGATTTTGACACATACACACTTGTGGATACAGCTTTTGTGTGTTCATCTGGTCGATGTTGTTGTTGTAGCCTTGTGGTGAAAGCAGAGCTAAGAATGTGGAAAGCCTTGAGTAGTAGGAGTGAGAAGAAGAAGAAGAAGAAGAAGCCCAGGTCTCAAAATAGAGATCCCAAATCGGGTCCCAGAAACTACCAGGTCTCAAAATGCAGATCCCGAATTGAGTCCCAGAAAGCTCGAGGTCTCAAGACCTGGGCCCCGCCCGCACGCCCCCACCTCCGTCTCTCTCGCGACGACACACACGGGCTTTGTCCTGCCTCTTGTGTGCTTTGTCGCTCCTGCTCAGGATCGGCGTCGAGATTTTTTCTCGTGGACCAACTCACGCTGCGAACAAATGCCGAAGAAATGGTCCAGCAATGTTTGTTGGGTGGTGCTGCATGAAGAGGAAAGCTTGGAGAAGGCAAATCATGAACTAATTACTAAGAACCTAGCAGCTACCTAGTAGCTCAAGAGAATCCAGTGAAGAGTGTGAGAGAGAGTGATTCAGCCTTGCAGAGGCCGAATCCAGTAGTACTAGCTGCAGAAGCGATGGCGAATCTAAGGCTAGGGGCGGCGGTGACAGCAACCAAATGGGTAGGTTTAGCAGCGGCCATGTGGGTGCAAGCTTCAGGAGGGAATGCCTACATGTTCGCCTTCTACTCTTCCAAGCTCAAGTCCGTGCTCCATTACAACCAGGTGCAGGTAAACAACCTCGGGGTGGCAAAGGATTTGGGCGAGAATGTAGGCTTGCTGGCAGGTTATCTCTGCAACAAAGTACCTCCATGGGCCCTTCTCAGCATTGGCGCTGCTGCAGGCTTTTTGGGCTATGGTGTCACCTGGCTTGTAGTCAGCGAGCGCATCGGAGCTCTACCTTACTGGCAGGTAAAGCAAGCAAGCATCATCAGGCCCCCCCCATTGTCTACTTTCTTCTTCATCCGGTTTTGGATTTTGTTTCAGGAAAGGCGGAATTGCTTCTTCTTCTTTTGTCCAGGTTCCGTGGTTCTGATTTAGGATTTCCAGGAGGGATGTCATCATGCTCTTTCAACATCCTAGAGCTCACCAAACATATAGTAGTGTTTTTTCTGTTGTCTGCACTGCTCAATTGTCAAAGCTGAACGCTGTACAGCGGACTGCTCTTCTTGTCTTCATCCGGCTTTGGATTTCGGTTCAGCAAATGCGGAGTTGCTGCTTTCTTCTTTTCTCTGGGTTCCTTGGTTCTGATTTAGGGTTTCCAGGAGGGATGTCATCATGCTCTTTCAACATCATAGAGCTTTGCAAAAGATATAGCAGTGTTTGTTCTATTGTCTGCACTGCTCAATTGGCTGAAAGCTGTGTAGTGGACTGCTCTTCTTGTCTCTATCTGGTTTTGGATTTTGTTTCAAGAAAGGTGGAAGTGCTGCTTCTCCTTTTGTCCGGGTTCCTTGGTTCTGATTTAGGATTTCCAGGAGGGATGTCATCATGCTCTTTCAACATTGTAGAGCTTCACAGAAGATATAGTAGTGTTTATTCTGTTGTCTGTACTACTCGATTGTCAAAGCTGAAATTCTGACAAAGTTTGGGATTTTACTACTTTGTAATAGGTGACCATAATGACCATAATGCAAACAATTTGTTGCAAACCTTTTGTCAGGTCAGATGATTGCATTGTTGTGGCTAGGAGGCAGCAGCGCAACATACTTCAACACAGCTGTGCTGGTGACATGCATGCGCAACTTTCCAAATAGTCGAGGCACAGTGGTGGGCATCTTGAAGGGTTTTGTGGGTCTGAGTGCTGCAATTTTCACTCAGATCTTCACAGCTCTGCTTGCTAGTGATGCAAATGCACTTCTCCTCTTCCTGGCAATTGGTCCTACTGTTATCTGCTTAGCAGCCATGCTCTTCATCCGCCCTGTTCCATCAGGAGCACAGGTAGTGGACTCGGAAGAGAGCAGCAATTTCCGTTACATCACTGGTGTCTGCATTGCCCTTGCCTTCTACCTCTTGGCTGCTACTTGTCTCCAGTATTCCTTCCTCCTGCCACCTCTCATCCCAAAACTTTTAACAGCAATCATGGTCATATTTCTCATTACGCCTTTGCTAGTTCCCATCAAAGCAGTCATGAATGAGTGCTGTGGAGCTGCAAGCTTTGAGCCAGCTCAAGACCTTGATGTTGACAATGAGCCTCTCATTGCTGCTTCAGATGATAATGAAGAGGATGAGCAACAGATATCAACTCCAGAGCCTAGGTTTGAAAAGCAGGGCTATGTCTCAGACATTGAAACTTGGAAAGGGTCACCAACTGCAGCTCAGAAAGGATTGAGGGAGCAGCAAGATGGTGAGGGTGCAACTGGCAACAATCAGGATAGGGATGATGCAGAGATTTTGCTTGCAGAGGGAGAAGGTGCAGTGAGGAGGAAAAGGCCTCATCGTGGGGAGGATTTCAAACTCAAGCAAGCTATAGTGAAGGCAGATTTCTGGCTCCTTTTCTTCACTTTCTTCTGTGGAGTTGGCACAGGGGTGACAGCTTTAAACAACCTGGGACAGATTGGTGAAGCTCAGGGCTATGCCAAGGTTGACATCTTTGTTTCCTTGATCAGTATTGCAAATTTTCTTGGCCGCCTGGGAGGTGGCTCCTTATCTGAACATTACATCAGGTGTGTACTTTCTTTCTCCATTGCATGTCTTTTGGGAGAGTTCTGGAAGTTATGGTTTCTTCAATGGTAAATCGCTCAGTGTTAAAGTGCTCTAGTTCAGTGAAACTTTTGTTCATGGCAGGCTTGTGGCTTGAATTCTGTCTAGACTATGTCCATTTCTGGAAAAGAGATGAAGATCAGCATTCCTATCACTCTGAGTAAGCTTCCTCTTGATTGGGTGCTTGCAGAACGAGTGCACTTCCAAGAACAGTATGGTTGGGAGTAGCACAAGTATTAATGATCTTTGCTCATCTTCTTTTTGCATTTGCATGGCCGGGATCTCTTTACATGGGCTCGATTCTTCTTGGGCTTTGTTATGGTGTCCACTTTTCCATCATGGTGCCAACAGCTTCTGAACTTTTTGGGCTACGCCACTTTGGCATGATTTACAACGTCCTCAATATGGGCAACCCATTGGGTTCTCTCCTGTTCTCAGGTCTCATTGCTGGGTACCTCTATGATCAAGAAGCTTCCAAAGGTTCCCCAGGCAATGGCTGGAGAATACTTGGATCCAGCAGCTGGTTTAATGCAGCAAAAGGAGTAGGCTCTGATGCTGTATATGATGACGTTCCAACTTGTGTGGGAGCACATTGCTTCAGGCTAACCTTCATAATCATGGCATGTGTCTGTGCTATTGGGGTGGTGCTAACCAGTGTGTTAACCTACAGGATAAGGAGTGTATACCTGTCGTTGTATGGCAAGTCTCCCAGTTCAAGCTCTGATCTTAGGTCATTAGACACCAACTGAAGCAGTTGATTGGCTCAAACTACTAATTAGTGCAAACAATACAAATCTCCTTAGTGTATGTTGAGGAATCAGACCCAAGATGCGTTTAGAATTGAAAACCCAGCTATTATCTTCTAGGAAATGACTGAAAATGTTATGTATTGGGATCTGGTACCAAGAACCATATTGCACCTAAAAGCAATGGGTTTTTGGAGCACCTTCTGTTGCATTGCAGCATGTGTTGGTAAAGGCCTATAGATGAAGGTTACCTACACAACTTTAGTGTAGGTATGCTTGAATGATCATCTGGTCCTTTGTGTTTTTCTAATATCCTGTAACAGAGATGGTACCAGGTAAGCAGCTAGAGTGCTATTTTGTGTGTCCTACTGTTTATCATTGTTGGTGGATTGGTTTTTTGCATCTGAAGATGCATTGTTGGGTTCATAAATGCAATGGCATTACAGGTATGCAAACATTTGGTCATCTACCAAAACAAACGCTTTGCTTCTCAAAGCTCCTGAAGTTGTGATTGTGTCAGAGAATGAGAGCAAAATGATCAGGGCAATACTTTACGAGTAGTACAGATAGTAGCATGGTCTTGCATGACCTGCTTCTCATGGAGGTAAAGAAGATTTTACTTGGATGCACATTTGCAAACAATGAATCTATTGTGCCAAGGTTTTTGGCCACATTTGCCATACAGATTTACTGAGCTGCTGCTGTTTGCTGCCACTCATGTGCATTGCCAGGCATTTGTCCCTGTTAATTCCAAAGTCCTGATGGAAACCGCATGCCTGACATAACAAGAAACCATGAACCCTTTTCAAGATAAAAAGTGAATAAATAAAGGCAAACAAAGAAAGTAGCAAAAAGACGGACTCTTCAGACAGTCTCTTGAGAAAACTCAGTCACCAGACCAAGCTACTGAGCACTTTGCATCGGACTTGGTGAAAGACAAACTGCTTTTGGATGCAAGTCGGAATTATTTATTGTATAGAGGAAAATCAACAAGACATAACCTGGAAAAATCATCATCAGCTTATTCCCTCCACCTACTGTGACCTAAATACATGAATCTACATCTCGTGTTAGGTAAACCCCTGAAACCAAGTATCCATCGCAAGAATTGCCCATGTAAAGAATCCAAAATCTGGTGGAATTGCAGGATTTGCTATACATGATTGCAGGATGAGTTTCCTTAGCATTTCATTCTTTGCTTCATGATTTTAGTCCACAATGACAATTCACTACCTCTACAATATTCATGTACAACTAGTCACAGTACTAGTGACTCTTCATACTAGACATTCAACCTGATTGCTCCTGCTCTGTTCTGCATTGTCATATATAAGTAAGTCCAAGACCAGATCTGTGGAAGCTGTCAAAGAACAGAAACTTCTGCTCTAATTCAGCTGGACAAAAAGGCTAGCATTAGGATGGAGGCCTGCATCCCTGAGAGTGAGGTCCATTTTGTCTGGACCATAGACTATTCGAGGAAAGTTGGACACCAGACTGAATTTCCCAGCACCGACTGTTCCAAATGAGTCCACGTAGTCATAAAGAGCCCCCACCTTTGCACTGCTCTCAAATCTACGCTGTATGCGCTCTCCAGTTGGCAACCGCAGCAAAACCTGTGAAAGTGCATGACATTTCTTACTTGAAAAACCTTCAGTGTGACAAAAAAACACTACAAGAGAAGAAGCAGCAGCTCATAGTGTCAGCCAAAATCAAATAGTGCACTTACTTGAGTGACATTAGGGCCTTTGTCAGGCTCTGTAAGAAGGGTGATGGCTCGTTTGCGATGGCGTCTCTCAAGAGCTGCCTCTTTTTCTGCAGCTTCCTGTGCAGCCCAAGCTGCAGCTTCTTCAATTTCCCTCCTTTGGTACTCTGCTACTTCCTCTTCTCTGCTTATCTGTGCAGCTTCATCTTGCTGTCTCTCTTCCCTTTCCTGCAACACCAAAAAATATATAAATAAATAAAATTGCCCAGTAAGCCTTAAAACTGCCTCAACAACACAATTTAGGGTTTGAGCGCATGTGATAACAGGCCTTCAAGGTACACGTTCTTTTAATTGAGAAATATCATTTGCAATGAAGAAAAATTCTGCGAACAGCTATCTTGAAAGATGTTATTGAGAATGGGAAGATGGAGTTCCTGACCTGGTCTGCTTGAAGCCCAATTTGATATGCCACATCTTGCTCTTGGCGAAGACGAATATGGTCTTGATGTTCTTCTTCCTGAGCTTGTGCAAATGAAAAAGCTGCACCATGCTCCTCCACAACTCCTTGAATTATCGACAACAACTCTCCTGCTGATTTGGATCCCTCTATCTATCAATCATTCACACCACCTAGGGTTACAACATAGAACTGCATGGCTGGATCAGAAGGAGGAATTCACATCTGCAGAATTTGCAAGTGCTGTTTGTACTGGCAGGCAGTAAAAAACAGAGATGATGTTTTGTTTCTTTCCTACCTGTTGCACGACTGCGATTTGAGCATTCGGGGCACTGGTGACAATGGCACAAAAAGGGAGGCTGGCAATCTTGAGGCTCTTGCTCATTTGATAACCCTCACTGGAAAGCACCTCACCTCCCCAAGAAACAAAATTCTCATTCAGAAACTCCACCACCACTTGATGGCACAGAGTTTCTTTGCAAAACCCAGGAGTACTGAGATGCTCAGGGGAGTGAATGTACACAAAAAGGAACTTGTGCACTCGCTCTGCATACCGCAACGCTTCTAGGAAGCTCAGTCTCTGAAACTGTGGATGATAAGCTCCATATTCTCTCTCAAACCTCTGAATGAAACTTGCAACCTCGGAAGCTGGAGTGAAAACCTCTTGGCTGATGTCTTGTCTCCTGTGCCGGCTTCTGTCTCCCCTCAACCCTAACACATCCATACTGTAGTTGAGCATACCTCCCGCCACACCCATGCCCAGACCCACAGCATCAGACATGAGATTGTAGCTCCCTCGCACAATTGACGACGGCAAATCCACCAGCCGCCAAACCCCATCATCATACGCTTCTGCATCTGTGTCGAAGGGTCTTAGAAGAGAGTTGGAATGCTCAACTGCGAGAGGATGATGATGATAGGCAGCACCATCACCATAAAGGTTAGGGTTGTTACGAAAGCTGCTGCGATCTGAGCTTGCAGTTGATGTCTCCCCCCCGGACGAGAATCTCTCCGGCTCCTCCTCCCGTGCTTGCTCATCTGTAGCACTCCAATCCCAACTGGAGCTTGCAGCAGCAAAAGCAGCACCATTCTGCTGTTCTTGTTCTAGGGTTTGGAGGTCAAGAATGGAGCTTACAGCTGCCTCTAGATCCCAGTTGTGATCTTGCAGCACTTGATGGCACAGAAGCAAATCTTGTAAGCCTGTTATCTCTTGGAAGTCTGCCAGCTTATTATTCTCAGCCTCGTCCGCCATCGCGTCCTCAAATCCCTTCCCTTCACCACCTGCGCAACAAACTCTGCATCATCGCTGGCCAACACAACCAACAACAAAAGCACGAAGGACCGGAAGAAGAAAGAATCACGACTGCATCAAGACATTCTTCCGGCTTTCGCGCTCCTCAACCGTGCTCGAAACTGTGCGTAGAAACAAAAGAAAGAAGAAAAGTCTCGCACCTGATTCTTTCTACGCTCGGTAGGACCGCGCAACTAGCTACCACTCTCGGTTGCTTGCTTCCTTCTCCCCGTCGTCATCCCGCTTCGCATGCCACATGCCGTTGCTGGCCATGGACATGCTTTCATACCGCTGCTCTTCAGAGGAGATCCTCGTGCGAATTCCTCTGGATCGTGAACTTCTGTTGCATTTTCAGAATTGGGTGGTATAGAGATCCACTGATCGCGAGTTTTTGTTGCATTTTCAGAATTGGGTGGGTACAGAGATCCACTGGTTGTGAGCCATTGTTGCATTTTCAGAATTGCGGTCTCTGCTTCTGTTGGAATTTCAGAATTGGGTGGTACAGAGATCCAACTGATTGCAAAATTTTGTTGCATTTTCAGAATTGTGGTCTCTGCTTCTGTTGCAATTTCAGAATGGGGTGGTACAGAGATCTGCTGCTGATAGTGAGCTTCTGTTGCATCTTTCAGAATTGTGGAACACAGATCTGCCAATTGCATTAGCAACACACAAAGAAGATACAAATAAGTTCCCAGTCACCACTAAACACCACTCTGCATGCAAACACATGTTGCTCTGCCAAATGACAAACAAAGGGAGGTGCAAAATCTAGAGCTTTGTTGCAACTAGAGCTTTGCAAATCCTCAATATCTTCAATTCTGGAATCATATATTTGCATGTATTACACAAAGGGATTGCATCACTTATAGAGCAATCTTCTTCTTCAGAAAAATGCTCCAAGTGAGCACGATGCTCCAAGATTTGCTCTGAGTGATGAGGACTGTACCAATAGACTGCAGTGTTGAGAACCAAGTTAAAAGACAACATGAATGTGAGAAGCATGTCAAAAGCATGATGTCTTGCTCTTAGTGATAGTGTATCTCTATCCATGTGTCAGTAAGGACAGACAGAAGTTGTGTATGATCTTATCTTTGAAGATGATGGACACAACTACTGTAGGCATCCTCTCTACATTTGAGAATGATGATCTCCTATCTCTTACCTACTACATAGTAGGTACTAAAAACTGCTCATGGGAATGGAATGTTGCATATGCCTTTCCCATGCCTTCAGCAGTGTTGGATATGCCTTGTTGGGTTCTTTCGTGTCTGTGGCAGTCAAAGCATTTTCTAAGAGTCATTGCTGGGCATATGAACCCATGCACCTGACACCAGCAACTGTACCTGCCTGCAAAGAGAAATCTCCTTAGTAGTCAAGAATAAAAATTGCTCATAGATGATTGACTATGCAACAATTGCAACTATGCAACAACTTCTTTCCAAAGAAGTTTCTGTTCAAAGTTGATGTAAATCCTGTGTATGATCAAAAGCTTTGCGGTACTCTTGACCATACATGTTTGATAATGATGATGCCTTTGATCACTACAGCCATGGGACTGATTAAGGCAGGAGGCATGTGTCCAAACTATGTGGTGCCCCTTTGCAACGACACTGCCATTGTACAGCTCAAACCACATGATTGTTCAAAATCCACCGAATTGACTAGGCAGCAGCTGTCATAGTCTAACCACATCTGAATGATGAGACGATGGTTGAAGTGTTTTACTGTCATGCAAGTCTTGAACCTCTTTTGCCTTGCCTTCAACATCCTCAATGCATTTCACTACCCTGATAATTGCATAGGTTCCATTCAAATTGTGACAGTGACAGATTCAGCAACCTCATTTTTTGTCTTTGATTTAGTAGTTGAGTGAGCAAAACAGAAACATTTCCTTAACACACATATCCTCACAGATCATACCTGTTGAACAAACAAAAACTATTTCAGGACATTGTTCTTTGCACATCATAGGTTGTGGAAGTAAAGCAATAAAATACGTGGAGGAGGATGTAGGTACTGCTGTTAATCTAGAATTACTCTTGCAAGCCCATATCCTCAAAAGTCTCCTCACTCTACAATCTGAAAATATAGCCTTAGTGAAGAAGAGCACAGCTGCAGAAGGAGGTACTGCGGGAGCATTCCTTTCCCATACCTGTGGCCTCGAAATAGGATTGCAGTTGAGGCCTTTTAGTTGGAGAAACAGCACACATAGAATATGTTCCCAGCTCGCGAATGCGGTGTCCCAGAAAACCTAGAAAATCATCACCAGGAAAGCGCAATAATCTTTTTCCAAAAAAAAATCTTGCCATCTCCTTCTCATGGCCGAAGAGAAATCAACTCCGTAATGCTTCTTGTGTCGAACACATTCAAAGCTTGAGCGAGCTGCAGCATGAGGAAACCCTAATTCCTTCCATGCTTGAGCGATGGTGCTTGAGCGAGCTGCAAATGACGAACCCAAATTAGGGTTCAGAAAAGGGCTACTGTTCCTCAATAGTAAAAGGACGTAAAGTCCTGACCTAATTTTTCCTTTGCATTCAGAGGCTACATTATAACACATAAAAAACCCTAATGTACGTGGGGGCAATGGAAATGCTTCATCATATTCCAACTCTTTTGGAAGTGTCTTTTGTCGCCTTTGTGAAGGTTTCTTCACCAACATTGTCTTTAACTTACCTCTTTAACTTCTCCATTCCTTGGGTTTTCATTGTTGCTTCCAAGGACACCTTCCACCATGGTTCTTTGTAACTCCACCATGGAATACTTTCCTTTCAATGCCTAGATGAAAATTTGCATAGTTATAATTGAGCATGGGAAAGATAAGAATGCTGCAAATTGAATTTGTAGACTATATGCATTCCAATCTTTCCTCATGTTGCATCTTCAAACCTATCATCTTACATTGCTATTGCCCCAAGTTGATGGACATGCATCTAATGTGTAGATTTTGCGCACACCCATCCAATTGATGTGTTGTTTTGAAACCTACCCATCTACTTGTTGGGTTTCTTCTCAAAATATGAATATTGGGTAACTAATTTAATCATGTTTCTATATCATATTTTTTTTGGGTTGTCACTTGCCTTTTTGTATCACAAGGTTTCATATCATTATGTTAAAAAACAATTCATATGACTACTTTTT
>Ga0209208_10002072_pt1 | contig 28601 bp, 21 predicted proteins | sample S1TSphfallax_3_FD_187694 | JGI IMG/M metagenome (GOLD analysis project Ga0209208, IMG submission 187694) | Host-associated microbial communities from peat moss isolated from Minnesota, USA - S1T2_Fd - Sphagnum fallax MG (SPAdes) (version 2) | ecosystem: Host-associated > Plants > Peat moss >...
TAAAACACGTGGCAACACATCATTTGCCCTTAATTGTTACCAAAATAGTTGCATCTTAATCGCATGTGACAATACGTATACAATGTAGTCAAAGGATGAAATGTATTTGTTGACTTTTTTTTCATACAATACCTTTTATCATTTGCGATTAATTTATCACATGCGACTTGTCTTAGGCGACTACAAGGATTGTAATTGCAAAATGTTTCTTGCGACTAAAATTTAGTTACAAACACTAGTCGAAAATACACAGTTTTCTTCTAGTGGAAGCATGCCTCGAGATGCAACATCACTAAAGGAAAAGGATGAAAATCTACTAGAGATGATTTGATCAACTCGTTTTGCATATACATGAGGATTGAAAATGGCATGGGATGTCAAAAACTAGGATTGAAAGTCCACTAAAATGAATCAAACATAAAATTAGTAGTTATATTGGATTTCCATGAATCTAAAATGATTCATGGAAAGTAAGAAAAAATAATAATCAATGTTTATTGTTTTTTTATAAATTTATTTCATCCAAGGTGTGTTAATGTTTAATTTAGTGATTTTTGGGTGTTTATAAGGTTTAGGGCACAACAAAGTAGGAATTTGTTGCAACTATAATTCATGTCAAAATGCAACATCACCATTTGTACATTGCTTGTGATGTAATAAGGGTTGTAAAGGCGGTAGCTACTTACCAAACTAAACACAACATTGTAAATAATGATATGGTTTAGGGTTTTCACTTTATATAGTATGTTGGGGTTTTTTAACCCTTTCATTTTTGGGACTACCCACTTTTTGAACTTTGGTCCTTTGATATACTATAGAGAACCCTTCTTTTAATGGGTTTTTCTTTTATCCACCCATTTTTGTACATCTTTTTATTAATATAATTTTTTTTTTAGTCACATTTGTTTGATGGTATATATGGTTAATCATATATGGGTGAAATCATGGTTAAATGAACCAAGGGTGCCAAGGTAAAAGTCTTACTCCAAGGACTGCACATGACATGTATCATTCTTACGTTGGTTAATAACTTAAAATTATGTATTTTAGATACCCCATTTAACACTACATTTTAGATATAAACACATTTTGATGACAAATTGATTTTATATCATGCATATTATCCATTCGTGCCCTCTATCACATATATATGAACAACTTTTGTTAAAGCCACATCTTTTTAATCCATAATTTTCAAGGTCAAAAGCATTTTTGAACCAAATGTGCTCAAAAGGGTCATAAAAACAATTTTCATCAATTCAAGTGTTTTTGCCTTTCTAATCACCAATGTTAAAATCCTCTGTAATTTTCAAAAGGAATGGTGCACATTTGGTAGAAGAAAAAAACGTTTGAAAAAAACAAGGATTATCCACTTTCGAGGTTTGAGTCATGCTAAAACAAATTTGATTTGTGTCAAACTTTGAGCATGTAAACTTTGCAATTAATAAAAAAAATTCCATAAACATTTACAACAATCCAAACTATTACCTTGTGATCTTTTAAACGTAAAAAAATGTAATTTTATGGAATATCCATTCACATGTTGAGTTTTTTCACTTTTAATATAAAAGCAAAATGACATTGCATTGTTTTATAGATGTTTAAGCCCTAAAAATTCCACCCAAAATGCACCCTAGATCTATTTTTATTATTATAGACTTTTTTTTTGAATTTTAATTAATTTATATGTCCCAAATTCTAAACCTAAACCATAATCCAATAGTATATACTTGTAATAATTACATGAAATTTTTTTTTAATAATTTTTCTTAAAAATTCAAATTTAATATCTTATAATAAAAATAAGAATAGACATTAAATTGTCATAAATGTTTAGTAGGCCTAGGTGGCTTAGGCTACTAACCTAGGTGACCGAGGTTAATAAATTACCTACATAACTAGTAACTTCACCTAGTAAGTTATACCACCTTGAATATCTACTTAAACCATTTAAAATACTAACCTAGAAAGCATACACTAGTGAACAAACCCTCTTCTATGAACATACAACAATTCGAGCATTAACTCTTTGTAATCAACTAACTATCAACTTTGGAACATTATGGAAGTTAGTTGGTTTTATTTTGTCAAGCTTCTTCTTGTATTATTTTTCTTCTTCTTCATTTGTTAATGATGTTGTTACATTTTTCAAAAATGGTGTAACAAGAAGAAGAACAATATTCTTTATTACTTGAATTTCAGCCATCGCATTACTAATTTCTATAGCCATTACAATTGCTGCAAAGCATTTGAACTACTATTATTGCTGGTATGATTATTGTAGAAACAAATTGAAGAAGAAGTATGCAAAAAAATTGTTAGCCATCAAGATGTCATTTTCGGGTGTGTGGTTAATGTACCACATCCTTGAATGCACCATCCTGTAAGGTCGATATCATGTACATCTTTGTGGGTGGTGCATGATCCATGGCCCACAATAGCATGTTGACATGACTGATCACCTTCAAATAAGAAGATATGGGTATCCATTTGCAAAGAATTTGAGAAGAAGTCTCATGACAAGTCATATCAATGGGTGCATTTTGGAATTTTTAAATTTTCATTAAAAAAAAGTTCAAAAAAAATTACACTATACATAACCATGGGTATATATATATATATATATTTTAATCAATTTTTCTTATTTTAAGATATTAATGATATTGAAGATATTATATGTATTAAAATGAATCAACAATATATTTAGGCCAATATTTAAGCCAATATTATACATTAAGAAATTTTAATGTAAATAAGGACTTGTGTTATATATTTATAAAATATAAAATAATATCGACCTACTATATAATTGTTTTAGCCTAAAAATTATTTATTATATATCAAAATAAATTTAAATAAATTTTCAATCATACATAGGATTAATATATGGGAGAAATGATTTTTTATTATTATGTAAAACATCCAAAAAAATGGAAACTTGTGTGTTTTAATTATTATTTTTAAACATGCATTAAAATCTAATTAAATTAGAGACTTTGCTTTCTTTTTTAAAAAATGAGTTTACAACTTTAAAAGGGAAAGACATAAATATGTGCATCATTGAAGAAATGTTAAGCATGAACTTGCAATTTTTTGACTTCGAAAAACTCTGAATTCTAACATTAAGTAATAAATTTTACATTAAACCCTAACCCCTTATACCATCAATGTGACCAATTTTGCATTATGTTCATTTTTATATGCATTAAATCATATTAGAAAGTGAACATATAAGTTTGAAAACATGAATTTCATGATGTATTGGCGAGGAATCAAATATTTAAAAAATATTTTTATGTTTCATGGTTAATGAAATATCACAATATGATACGGGTATTACATTTAAACAAAAGTGGGTTAAAAAATATTGAACTTTAACAACTATGGAACATATGGAAACAAAGGAGATTCATAATTATTTTATAGATATAAATTATTGATTAGATTAAAAACTAATACAATGAGCAAAGTCTAAAATATAAACCTTAAGCCCTAAAATATATAAACCAAATTCCTAAACCCTAAAGCATAAGGCTTAACCCCAAAAATCCAAATGATATTTGCCATAAGCCCTATTAAAACCTTGACTATACAAACCCTATCAAAAAAAATCCTAGTGATATATGCCGTAAACCTAAAAAATCATACAAATTATATAATGCAAAACAAATGTTTTTTAAATACATAAAAAATTAGAAACCAAATTTTAAAGCTTTTAAACTACAAATATTTATGGAGTGAAAAAAAACCTTAATCTTAAAAAACAATCAAATAAATTTCGTAAAAAACAAAAAAAAAAGGTATTTTTTTATCTTTGTATGATATTTCCAAGCTATTTTTTTCCATTCTCTTTGAAAAATATATAGAATGAAATTGTGTTACTTCACATATGTTTAAACCCAAAAAATTTCCCCCCCAAATTTAGCTTAGTTTAGGTTAATTATTATATATTTATGTGGTAATCAAAATTTAATAAAATATGCATTAACTAAATCAAAATGGCTACAATTATGACATTGTTTCCACTATAAATTGTTTGTAATACCTACACATGGGGACCTGTGTTCATCATCCATGAATTAGGGTGAACCTTAATAAATTGATAGGTAGGATTGAAGGGGGGGGCGGGGTGGAGTTGGAAAAAGTGAATAGGTAATTAGTTAGGTATTTGGCTATGTAAAAACATAGGTAGGTAGGTAAACATATTGGTAGGTAAGAAGGTGGGTGTATATGTAGGTAAGTAGGTATATAGGTGGGTCCATTCATAGTAAAATGAGCCAAATCATTTGTTGATTATAGTGAAAACTACACCTCTACTACTTTGAAAAATCACCAATCATTACAAGAAATCATGGTTTTTCAAATGGTTCAACTTGATTAAAGTGTCCACATTGACCAAAAGGATGTTCACTTTGACTAAATGCATGGGTCATCAAAGACATAGGGTTCTTTTAGTTGGTGTCTTTGATTGAAGTGACCATTTTGACCAAGTGTTATGTCGTACATCTAGTCAAGAAGGACAAATTTTTTAAATGGTCCATCAAGATGCCCATGGCCTAATCAAATTGGCCATACTAAATGGCCATGCTTAGTCAAATTAACCATATTAATTTGGTTAACTAACCTACTTACTATGCCTACTAAGGTACCTACCTACCTATTTACCTACCATCTACCTACTTATGTCCTAGCTACCTACTACTATTTACCTAATTAGGTACCTATTAACCTATTTATGAAAAAAATTAAAGTTTAAATGTTATTTATACACATTGACACAAAATTTCATGGATACATGTTAAATCCATTTGGTATCATATTGTTTTACAAAGTGGTGGAGTGGTTTGATGGCCAAGACATTGGTGTGGAACCAAAGAGACCAAGGTTCAAATTAACTAAATGTCAAAATGAATGGTTTTTAGTTTAGTTTTCCAGTCAAATAAACCATGATTTCTTATAATGAATAATTATATATAATGAATTATTTGTTCATGGGATTTCGTTCGTTTATTCATGAAATTGACATCCTACAAATTTGGAGTCATTTCATTATGGTATTAAAGTCCTTTGTCATACACAAAGCACTTGTTGACATGGTTCTTTTAAAGACTACAAAATTTGAATGTGTTTTTTATTACTCAAACGTTCACCAAATGTTCTCAATTTTATTATGGGCTCTAATACACTTCATAAGAAGGGCCACATGTGTTTATATTTTTAAATGCATATGTATTGAATCCTTTGAACGAATGTTAATTTTGAATCAAAACATCTTTAATGGTTAAAAAGGTTCAAGATATATAACCATGGTTAAAAACAAAAGTGTACATTTGACTATAATCTAGGTCCCCATGCAAAATAAAATAATAATATGGGTCATGTTTGGTCTCAATATTGATATTTAGTCCCAAAAATTAAATTTTAAATATAGCTTTGGTATATAATAAACTAATCCATGTAGGACACATGTAAAATACAGTCCTTGGTAAGGACTTCGACCTTAGCACCCATGACTCATCTTATTGTGAATGGACCCAAGTAGGTAGTTGGGTTGGTAGGCAGGTTAGTAAGTAGAAAGGAAGTTCAAGGAGTAGGGTAATAGGTTATTAGGGTAAGTAGGCATGTAGGTAGGCAAGTTAATAGGTAGGAAGAAAGTTACATTAACAAGGTAGGTAGGCAAATTAATAGGTAGGAAGAAAGTTACATTAACAAGGTAGCTAGGTAGATAGGCAAGTTAGTACATAAGAAATAAGCTACCTTATCAAGGTGGCTAGGTTTGTAGAGTACTTATGTCAATAGGGTGGTTGTGTAATAGGTTTACTAGTTAGTAAGGTAGTTAGTACAGTGGTTAGGTCAATAGGGAAGTTAAGTCAATAGGGTATGTAGTTAATAAGGTACTTAAATTAGTAGGGTAAGTAGTTAATACAATAGCTAGGTCAATAGGATAACTAGTTATTAGGGTAGTTATGTCAGTAGGGGATAATTAGTGAAGTACCAAGGTTGGTACAATACTTATGAGGGTAGGAAGGTGAGTAGGGTAATTATGTGTGAGGTTGGGTCTAGGGAAAAAACAACCAAGAACAAAAACAAAAGAAATTAAGTACAATGGTCAGCAATAAAAAAAATGGATTGTGATGAACCCCATCTAGTGTCGAATGAAGAAATGTAACCCATCTAATGGATAGAATGATGAACTAATGCATTGGTTCACTTTGGCCTATGATATCGAATAGATAGGCTATCACAAGTTTTAAAATAACTTTCATTTTTTCATGTGATACCTAGCAAATATCATAAGGCCAAAAATAAAAAGTTGCCCGATGCGTTAAGCTTGGTAGAGCCCTTGGACTTGGGCTTTGCCAAAATTTAAGCTTTGTTCAACTCCATCTCAAGTCGGCCCATTTTTTTGGTAAAGCCCACAACCTCTAGTTTTACCCTACACCTTGAAAAACCATTATTCTTTAATTGGTCAATTTAGGAAAAATTTCCCTACCTTTATAACTTGTGTTTGTTGCCACAATGACCAAGGTAGGGGAAATTGGCTAAAGATAGTGACACCTGACCATCTAATTAACGCTCATTATGACTGAATTGTGGATCAACCTTAACTGAGTTACTATCTAGTTTCACCTTAGTAATTCATTCAGTAAGAAATAGGTCTTCTGTATAGGTAGGTAGGTAAAAAAATGGGTGATTACTAAGCAAGTAGAAGGTTTATATTTTATACATATGATAAGGTTATTGTCATTATTTATGCCAATGTTGTGCATGTAAGTGTCAATAGATGTGTATATGGCATATAAATCTTGTGTAAATGTAAATCATTTACATGTACATGTTCAAACTTTTTACACTTACATTATTTCCAAGTAAATAAATATTTTCACATACATTTATACAAGCCTGTATAATTGGTTTTAATTGTGTAAAATCTATGTAAATGGCCTAAGAAGGTTTAGGTTAGAAAAACTATGGTTACAATTTGGAGTTCCTTGTGTTTGTGTTTGTAGAATTGCATTTCATTTCTTCTTGCACATGTCTTTCCCTTGTGCAACTTGTTGAAAATGTTTTTGGATAGACAATGGTGTGTGTGTGGTTGTATACTTGCACTAGTTATCTCTTCAAAGTTTTGTTCCCTAGTGTGATCTTTTCCTTGCATTGGTCATCACAAAACAATGGTCGTCAATTTTTGCATAGGGAGGAGTTTCAAAGCACATATTGCTAAAAATTGTGTGTGTGTGTGTGGAATTCATAGGAGTGTGAAGTTCATGTAATGCAAATTGCCATGTGGTTTTCTTTTCAAGTGAGGTTGCTTGATTATCATCACCTTATTCTAGTCATTTCCTTGTGTTGTTGTGCGTGGTCATTTTTCAATCATTTACTTGCATTGTTGTGTGTTGCAGTCTAATTCCCCCTTTTCATGGGGTTTAGGTGTGCAAAGATGGAACCATAAGGTGTGTGAAACTCCTACACATGGACTCTTTTTTAGGTGAAAAACCCACCTCACTATTGTCACCTTTTGGCTGCATCCTTGCATTATTGTGTGTGGTCATCTTTCAATTGTTTATTTGCACTATTGTTTATACTAAGAAGAAGATGGTTCACTTTAATCTTCTTTTTAGTTTAAGTTTTTATATCCATGATTTTGGTATTGTTTATTCATGATGCACATGATATTTCACATTGGACATTATAAATGCATATTTAAGCTTTTCATGTGAATGAAATCTAAATTTTCATGTTATGGCATTTTTTTTCAGTTTTTTAGTTTTTTTTCTTTTTACACGGTTTTAACATGACGTGTAAAAGTAATGCAAGTGTAAATATAAAAACTCTTACACTTGCATTGTTTTTACACATACATTTACACATCCCACCTTGTACATTTACACTTACACTTATTTAACATATAAATAAATGTACTGATCCATTTACATTTACATTCTCCTATTTGGAAAAAATATGTAACAACAAAAAGCCTCAAAGTTGGTGAATGAACACCTTTCCAAGAATGGGCCATTAATAAATCAGTAACAAGGGCATTTGGGTTGAATCCATTGACCCATGGGTAGACCTTAATTATATGAATAGGGTTAGGATTGTGCACTATCATAAATAAGGTTAATTATGGACTAAACTATTAATTTTGGACTTTTCAAATTTGGTGGTTAACATCAAATTTAATTAACAAAACATTGGAAACATATTTTATTGGATCATTTATTGAGGCAAAACATTATCAATAAACATTGTTGCATCATATGGTGGTCCCCAAATCAAGTTTCTTTCCAAATTTCCAATCCCCAAATGGTCATTTGTTAATTGTAAACTTTTCAAAGTTTGGAATTAATTAAATACATGATACATTACTAGAATAAAGTTATACCCAAAACAAAAGTCAAAATCAATTGTCAAACAAGTGTCAAATTGTAGTAACATTATCCATGAATTTTACCACACATAATGACATCATCAAAATTCTCTGTTCAAATCTAATGGTCATGATTTTCAAAAATTAAGCGAAGAAAAAGGCAAGCCTTTTGCAAAACATAAAAAACTACCTTGAAACACATGATATGCCCCCTTTTTTGGCTAACACATTAAGGTATTGTCACATTGCCTTATAAAAATCTTAACAAGTAATTAAAGGATCTAAAAGTCTTTTTATTAATCTCATATATACCATGTATATTGGCAATGACACTAATTAGATCATTTGTAAAAATGTTGAAAATTTCAAAATTCAATAATGGAAAATACAGAATCTTTCAATCTTGGAAATAAATAAATAATCTTGGAATTTTGAATATTCAAGATTACCCAATTTTTCCTTGGGAAATCTTCAAAACAAATTAAATATTTGATAGACATGCATTGAAATGGTCCTCCAATTGGGCCTAAGGATTTAGGAAAAATCATAAAATTGTTATGTATCCTATATGTAGGGCTAATGTTTGAAAACATCAAGAAATTCATCAAACAACCTTGACTTTAAAAAATCATAAATTAACCACTAATAGTTAAATATTTGACTAATAAGGCTAAAAAATATATTGTGCAACCTAACCATTAAAAGTTCTAAAATAGTTGCCAAACACCTAACCATAAAAAACCTTAAACTAGGTGTAATAGGTTGGGAAGGTCCTTGGGGAAGCATAATGGCAAAAAATATGGTAAGCATGCCCATCATCAAACAATGACTAATAATTGAATGAGGCAAGATAATAACCTAGAACCCCATTATGGATTGATGATTCATTTCATAATAATCAATGTGTATACCATGATTGAACACACATTGTAAAAAAAAAGTGTTTGGATTTTTTTATTGCCAACACACACATGGTGCAATTTTGTGTTTAATTAGAAACAAAAATGACCTTTTTATGCAACCATTGGGCCCCATTTTAGACCTCACTTTAGGTAACAATTTGTTTGGCGATGGGGAGAAAAGTATGCATGAAACACCAATTAGGCCACATTTGGAAAAAAATATTTGGTGATTGGGAAAAAATACGCCACTTGGTCATCATTCACTACACCTAAAAAATAACAAGGAATTTGGTTTATAGTATAAAATTAGCCCAAACAATTTAAAAAATCACTTTGATTAACATAAGGGATTGTTTGATAATGGGATGTATTAATATAGTGATAATTAAAGGATTTAAAAACAAGAGATAAAAATTTGGAGTTCTCTCAAAATAATCACATTCACGACTGCCATAAAAAACATGCAAATTTTAGAATTTGTCAAATTATTTTTGGATTGATGACCAAAACTTTTTAGTCATCCAATTGATGGTAGTTCAATTTCCACCATTGGTTTAACAATTGAATTTGGGCAAGGAATGTTTTTCAAATCTAATCAATTTTGGTGTCTGAATTTTTTCAATCGTTCAATTTTTCAATCGCCAAATTGGGTGACCAAAAAAAATTGATTGTTGCCCAAGAAAATTTCGATTGTCACCCAAAATGTTGTTTTGATTGGTACCCCCCAAAAAATATATATGATCAACAATGGTTTGATTTCCACCATTCATTATTACAAAACATGGTTTTTAAAAAAGTTCAAGTTGATTGATTAGTCTTTTTTTACTAATGGACATGTCCATTTTGATTAAAGGCCCAAAACATGTATTTTTTAACTAATCAAGTTGACTAGAGTGACTTATTTGATTAATACATCTAGTAAAATTGAACATAAGAAATAAACATCATTAGTCAAAATGACCAATGTTCTTTATTCAAATGGGACATTTTATGCCTAGTACATACCTACTTACCTACCAACCCAACCACCCACCCACCTAAGGGTCCATTCACAATTGGGGTACCAAAAAGGAGTGTCAAACTGAAAAAGGACTTCAAAGGACAACTTTGGATTTTTGTTTATCTTACATTATTATAATTATAGTGGATTGTTGTATGCCAATAGATAAAATGATGTCTTCTTAAATTAATATAAATAGTTTAATTTAATTTGGATATTATGTAAATGTCATTTTGAGTCTTATAAACCATAGTTATGACATTCTTGGTGCGGGAATGTTATGGAAGCCCAAAGAAGCACAAATTTTAACGAATTTTATAGATCAACCAGTGAACATTTGGTAAACATTCGCGCCAAAGAATGTTTTGACAAGGTGCTTTACCACGTAAATTCGTGAATTTTAAAGTGCAAAATGAAGAATGTCATTACTATGTTATAAACTAAAGAAATCAAGTATTTAAAGTACATTTTTTTTAAAGTAATAAAAAGGAATGCATAAAGTCATACAATTGATTTCAAAAAAATTGTACAACAAAACCATGCCCCCTTCTATGAAAGTACATGTTCATTAGATAAACTTGATGAAAAACCAAATCATACAAAAATTTTGAAGTCTTGAAATTTTGAAGGAAAGGGCTGCAAGGCAAAGGACTCATTTAAAAAACCATTTGATAAAATAAGTATGTTCAATGGGTTCACAATGTTTAGCTTTAGATGTAGGTCATATGTGCAAGAAATAATGTTGCCTAAAAAACATGTTTAGTTGTCCATTGAAACTCATTTTGGGATTTTCTGCATTTTTGACATTAAACCAAAATATACATACACAATTACATATGAATGTGAAAAATCACCAGTAACACATGAATTATCTTGTATTGGACTATTCAATTTTTTTCACTTAAATTCATTTCATGTAAATGTTATTTGTAAAAAGTAGCTATAAAAAGTCCTTAAGTTTTTCTTTCCTCTTTTTCTACCCCAACTATGAATGGACCCCTAAATGTAATACCTACCCACCCACCACCCACCCACCTACCTACATACTACCTACCTACCTACCTAGATGTACCTACCTACCTACTTACATGCCTATCCATCCACCTATAACCCACCTACGTATTAACTACCTAACTACCCACCCATTCACCCACCCACCTACCTACTTAAATGTACTACCTACCTAACTATCCACCCACCTATAACCTACCTACATACTAATTACCTACCAACCCACCCACCCACCTATCTAAATGTATTGCCTACTTATCCACCCACCTATGACCTACCTACATACATACCTACACACCTACATATCTACCCACCCACCCACCTACATATCTACCTACCCACGTACCTAGATGTAGTACCTACCTACCAACCCGCCCACCTACTCACATGTAATACCCACCTACCCACCCGCCCACCTATTTCTTATAATCTACCTACCTTCATACTTCATAGTCTTGTAATGAAATGTGAAAATAAATGTGCGAAATAAAAAATTGACAAAAGTTGAACACCTTTTGATGGTGTGATCCATTGGTTAAGAACATGGTTTATCATTGGGGAGGTCAAGGGTTCAATTCCTAACATTATAACCTATGTACATGCTTAAGGGGTTAAGGTAGGTAGGGTAGGCTAAGTAGGATATATTAGGTTAGGTTAAAGTAGGTCAAGTAGGATAGGGTAGGCTAAGGTATGCTACCAACTACCTACCTACTTGCATGCCTGCCTGCCTACTTGCCTTTTTATGACCTACCTACCTACCACAAATTCTTTTCATTCGGGCAAAAATTTGACCAATCAAAATGACCAATCAAATGGTCCATACTCTGCTAGTAAAAAAACCACCCTAGTCATAGTGGACATGTCGAAATTGACTTGTCCAAAATGATGGAATGGTATTTTTTTATGCTTGTTCAAATTGGGTATTTTTTTACTAGATTTTGCCAGTAAAAGAGGGTTTTCTAATAGTGATTGATCCAACCATCCAATTTGGGTTATTTTTTTGGTCACCATAGGACTTTAGTGATCAAACATCATTTTAGTTGTTGCAACCAAATGACATGAGTATTGATCCCCCTAAATTTGCCTTGGGTAGCCCAACTTTGACCTAGGTTGACCTTATTTTGACATGACATTGGGCAACATCAATGTCCAAACAGATGCCTGGATGCTATGACAACCTTGGAAAACATCATACAATTGAATGAACATTCAAACTTCTTAAATGTGGACTTAACATTATTTCAAGTATGTCATCACTACCAAAGTTTATACAATAAGACCTTCAATGTTTCCAAGAGCTTCTAGTTCTTAGTTTAAAAAGGTTGAAACCTAAAGTAGATGAGGCCCAACTAGATCTGAAATCATAAAAGAGGGAGGGATATGTGAACGTAAAATCTAGTTCAAAAGATGAACAAACACAAACAAGTTTATAAGATTACAAAATACAAGCAAGAGTTGAAGAAAGACAAACGTCTTATGTAATCTAAGACATCTATAATGACAATTTTAACAAGTTTTAAAATTATTTTTGGATCCAATAATCTATTATCCTTAAAGTAATAAAGAAGTTTGGTAGTTCTAGATCTTGTAGATATCTGCAATTTGCAACCTATAAATGTTTTCAAATGAAAACATTGAAAATGGATTTTTTTACTCAAAGCCTCCAACACAATTCTTGTTATCTTTCAAATCATAGTGTTTTTTCAAAACACTTTTATGTATTCACACACTTACACTTGTTTCAATGAAAAACATCATCCAAATATTTTTTGTGCAATCACATGAATGGAACTCTTCATATAAAATTGAAATGGGACAATGAACTCGTATGTAATATATGATTGAGTACTTTATTAAGTTTAGTAATCATTTGAATGGTTTTTGAAGTATATTTGCACTTTGTAGTTTATTAATACGATTACAAATTTTTCATTAATATATTTTTCAATCATTTAATCTCAATTTCAAAGTGGGAATTGTTTTTACAATCTTGTTCTTTGAGTTTTGAATTACTTTATTCCAAGTACTATTTGCAAAAAAACATTTCAATATTAACTTGGTAGAAGTTCAAAAACACCCAATTTCAAAAAGTAATATTTAACTACCATAATGTGCTTTCACCCCATAGTGTGCTTTCATCTCTCTTTGAAAATCATTTAAATGGAAATACTAAATCAAGGACATAGACACATATTCATTTAGGACTTTACAAAAGTCTAAAAATGCAAAAACAAAATTTACAATTTTATTTTTTTGAGTCTTTCAATTTATGAATGACTTGGTGGCCACCAGGACTTGGTTGTTAACAACAATGGAGCTTTAAAGCTCTTGAAGAAAAATTTACAATTTACATCCCAAGTTATACAAATTAAACCTTGTGGACACCATGGGAGGTTCTTTAACATAAAAAAGGAATTTGGAGGATGTCAATCTAATGAAATACAATTTATAAATATCAAACACACATGATTGGATTGAACCCAAACTGAACCTAGAGGCATCATGGCCGCCAAGCCTATAACAAGAGGAAAAAAAGCTACAACATAAAAAAAATCTAGATTACTTACATAACAAGTTTATTTAAGAAGGAAAGAAGTTGTAAAATTTGGAAAATTTATATAGATTAATACATAATAACTAAACAGATTTTATTAAATGTTTTAGATACAAATTGAACCTCGTGGCCACCATGTTGTGAAAACACCTCACGTAATTTCTTCAACATGCTTGAAACAAAAAGTCCATTATGAAAAAATAAATAAATTTAGAAACCTTAATAAAGGATAACCTAAATTTGAAGGATAATTTCAAATAAATTGAACCTAATGGTCACCAAGTTGTTAAAACACTTGAACTAATTTCTAAGAATCATGGAATGAAAACTCCATTATTAAAAAATCATTTAAAAAAAAAACCTCTAAAAGAAATGTTTTATAAAATATGAAAGATAATGTCAAGTCCTCCTAGTCTTCTAATTGCCCATGCTCAAATATGCAACAACATTGACATCTTCTCGAAATAAAAAATTAAATGGCCAACATCTTTTCTCCCTTTCAAAGTTGCAAACGACATTGCACAATTTTCATTTTGATCTCATTTTGTAAATCATTTTCTATGGCATAACTTTTATACACGGTTATATCTTTTCATATGCCCTTTTTTTTTTAGTATTAACTTTTGTTTGCAATTGATTTGGAATACATAATACCTAAAGAGGGCAGGATATTGTGAACATCACCATTATCACTACCCATATATTGGAGGAACCAATAATAATTCTTCAAGGATGAACTTAATCGAGGCTTAGAATACTTGACCATAAAATCATAATGAACTTGAATCATTTTGGCCAATGGTAATCCAACCAAAGGTGGCCACAAACAAGATGTAAGGTTCAACCGGTGCACCTTGTTCTTTAATAACATTTCTCCCTTAAATGATTCAAGAAAAAGACCACTCCATTTGGAATTCTAAATCGCCTTGTTAAATTCATTGTCAATGAGTAATGTTTGATTCTCCTTCCCATAAGGCAATCCATGACAACCATCATAAATGCGTTTCAAATCCTTTAAATAATAATGGGACATGGGTGAAATTTGACCAACCATCTTGGAGCATTGTTCACGTCCCCAAATGAAAATAGACTCATCCACAAAATTTTCAAGCATGAACATTGGAAGAACCCCTAGCACATCCCTAAGTTTCATATAAGACCAAATTGCAACATAAAACTTTTCAAATGCCTTCATAAGAAAATCCTCCACTCCAATTCTAACTTCCACTTTTGGCCTTGTCAACATTTCTTCCAAACACTTTAACATTCCCTTGTAGAATAGTTGAAGATGGAAAATAACACAACACACCATTGATGCTGAAAATAAACAATTTTTTTGATCCAAGAGGTGATGAACATACGCGCGAACGTGTCGAATTACATTTGATCGTTGCTACAAGTCTCGAAGATACATTTAATTAATACAACAACAAAATCTACTAACAAAATAAATTACACATTCACAAGATGATAATGTGTTATCCAAAGTTAAAAGAATCAGTTCATGTGCTAAAAATATTAATTGGTTTTAAATATGAAATACCAAAAAACATAATTGTATCCATCAACCACTAGGTGGCCACTAAGTTGGTGGTTGCTACACAACACAACGACACTAGAAAAAAAAGAAACAATATAGGGGAGATATTCAACTATGTGCATGAAGCACCTGGTGGCCACTAGGCCACATGCGAACAAAATTGTGGAATAGATTATGGTAGCTTAGAAACATGTTTTTGAAATCAACAATTTTGAAATGAAAAGGTCCAATCCGCATTTGAAAATGGCCAAGTCGTATGGACAAATACATAAAATTCAACTCAAGCAAATTAGCCTTGAAAATAAAACATGCACCCATGTTAATTCAAAATATTAAACTATTCATGCATAATCATTTACAATAAAATAATAACTGTTTCACTTCTTTTTATTTACAAATCTTGATTTAATTTTGTTACAAAAAGTTTCATCACATTTCGCAAAACAACAAGCATTCAATTTTTCATATTGGGGGTCACTAGGAGGCACATTCATAATGCTATCAAAAGGATTCAATTTTACAAATTTATAAACCTACATTTTAGACGAATGCAACAATTCCAAGTATGAGAGAATAGTGCTGAGCAAGTAATTACCATCTATATGACAACCGTAAAAAGTCTCGAAAAAAATGGCACTACAAGGAGGATCAAACATACTCTTGTGAGGTGTGCCATCTATTGACAAGGTATTTTCAAAAGTTGTACCAAGAAAAAGACAAAAGAAATCCTTTAGGTTTTTATGAGAAATAGGCTTGTTAGGCTTCTTTGGCAAGAAGTGATCATTTTTGAAGCAGAGAATCTAGTCTAGTATTCTAAAAGACAAAAGGAAAACACCTGTTTTTTCGACAATTATGTCCAAGTGCCCTGAAAAGTTCCTCTTCATTGTCAATGACCATATGTACATTGTGAATTTATTTACACAAGTAAAAAGGGACTCTTTCAAGCCAAGCCTCAAAACAATTAGGTGGGATTTAGTTTGACCTTCACCAATCGCCACAAGAACACCAATCAAGTCAATAATCAAATGATAGTCATTCACCTCCACTATAGGTCAAGTTTGTTTCACAAAAACTAGAACATGGTTTTTCATGTTGAATATCTTTAGCAAAACCAAAAGGTGGTGTAAATTCTTGTTGATTGTCCTTTGCAAAACCTAAAATCGTTGCAATTTCTTGGTGCGTATCACTTGCAACATTAGAAGTCATTGTACTTTTTTGCGAAACAAAATCCATAAATGGATTATATTGAAACAAGTCAACCTCATCCAAAGCAACTATGTAAACAATTTTGGTTAATTGCACTTGATTTTCAGTGCATGGTGATGCACATACAAAAGCCATAACCTACAATTAAAAAAAATTCAAGCATATTTTAAAACAAATGTTCCCAGGATTTCAAAAATACAATTGCAAAAACAAGATTGAACATGAGCAAATTCATGAATTCAAAACCAAAAATAGATTTTCAGTTCATTGGCTAAACAATAAAGGAACGACATCAAAGTAAAACTTAAATGATATCTTCCCTTGAATACATTGCAAAATTCAAATATTTAACACAACTCTAAGTAAGGAATTCTAAAGTTGCACACCTTCCATACAATATTTTCACCACATCATTAAATTAAATATTTTGAAGCATATTATCAAATTTAGCTTCAATTCAATTATAAACAATTGTTTGACACCATGTTACATGAAGAAGAGTTTTAATGATTGCCACAAGAATCTAAAAGTCGTTGAAATTCAATATCTACCCTAGTGATTTGCCGTGTGGTACCAAAAGGTTTGCGTTGCACAAATGTAAACACAGACTTGCATGTGGAATGAAGAGCCTTTAAATAGGGAAGGACTTCACCCATCAGGTATTTCAAAGAGACTTCTACTCTAAGATTCCATTTTTCAACTAACATGACATTTTCTATTGGGCTTCTCATCGTCCTTAGAGGATTATGATCTACAAGGATGGTGTTTCCAATGTCCTACCCAAGACTTCATCAAAGAAATTCATGAAGCACTTTTGGAAAACCACCATCTTGGGCTTGTAAAAAAGAAAGTGATATTCTTCTAACAAAGCTCACAACCAACCGTGAAGCCTAGACATTAAAATCTACATATTCCCTCATTTCACTGAAAACGAACGAAATCTTGTACAGTTTAAACTTAGTCCAAATATACACTACAAATTGTTGAAGACACCTCTACATGAATTCTTGTAACTCTGGTTTGGGAATAACATAAGGATTTGCAATGAATTTCTCCACCACTCAACAAGAATTAGAGTGCAAGGTTTAAAGGATTTTCCTTGTCTTGCAAGAACTCCCTTCAAGCCAAAAACAACATGAAAGGGACTCACCTTTGATGGCTTGAAAAGATCATAATAATAATATTCTGGTTCAACATCCGGAGGCACTGCGTCTTCATCATGAGGTTGATTGGAGTGTTCATGGTTCTTTCATGCATAAGGTGAATGTATTGTTTGGTCAACAGGAGGTTCGGTGTTTGTTTAACTTTTCTTTTCCAACTAGTCGACCCCATTCCTTTGGAGAGGCATATCTCCCTCCAAATGACCTCATTTAAAGAGCTATGGGCACACTTATAGATGGGGAAGAATGTATCTTCAGACCCCATAACCTAATTAATGATAAACATGTGGCCTTCCTCTTAGCACTTTTATGTGTTCTATTACTGACCTGTTTATTCTAATCACTACCATTCATGATGAAGATGATAGCCTGTAGTATGTAAAGTGAGAAATGGTTTCCTTCAAGATGAGACCAGCTGCAAGAAATTGCTGTGCAGTGTGAAGAAGTTGTTGAAGATCCAGCCATTCTGATGTTGGATTCATTGATTGGATATAATTCGTACTTGGGTTAAATGGTTTCGGATGGACTTAAAGTACAAAATTAGTTCCAAGAAAAAATATGTTTGAGCAAAAAAGGCGCTTAATTATTGAAAGAGCTCCAAAACCATAGCTCTGAATGATGTTATGTGACAGCTAAATTAGGATTTAGGTACATGTGACAGATTTAGGGTTTAGGTAGGTGACAGGTTTTAGGGTTTCACACTTCAGTACAGGAGAGCATCATCTCTTCAAACATGTACGAGAATTGCAAAAGCTAGCTAAAAAAGACCAAATTGCCATATCACAGGAGGTAGAAGAATCATGCATTAGAATCAAAGAAGGAAGACCCAAATCTATAAAATAATTCAAAGGATGATTCATCATCTATGGAAGATCATGATCTAGTCTAACTGATGAATCCATTCATGATGTTGCTGCAGATCTAATGTAATATTTATGGTAATGTAGTAAAGCAGCTTCCTGAAGGTATGTAGCTATGGACCATGGTGATCATCATGTATCATGTATGTAGTAAAAGCTCAAGATTGCAAGCAGCAATAACTCATGTTGTTCGCAGCAGCAGCTGGTACTACATAATATTATGAATGCAGGGGATGACAAGCTCTTGTGCACAAGATTCAGAAGAAGAAGCAGAACAAGAAGTCTTCTTCTTGTGCATGTTGTTGTTGCAGGTATCATGATTGCAGGTGATGTAGAAAAGCAGCTCCTGAGCTTGCAAGAAGAAGAAGAAGAATTCATGCATGTTGTTGCAGCAGGTGATGCATTCAGGTGATGATGATGATCATCATCATCATCATGGTGCAGATGTAGTAGTAAAAGCTTCAAGATCTTCACAAGATTGCAAGAAGCAGAAGAAGACTTGCAGCCCGTGTTGTTGATATTCAGTCACTAGAGAAGTGCAGCGGGGGTTTTGAACTTGCTTTTAGGAACATCTCCAAGCTCAAAAGGTTTGGAGCTGGTCGTCTGATGCAGCAACAGCTGATCCTGCAAGCTGATCATGTTGCTGCTGCTGCGGCGGAAGCTGATGGTGGACTTTGTGCTAGCTGCTGCTGCAGTGTTAGACTGAGCGCCATGATCAACAGTAACGGATCTTACAAACCGCCCATGATCAGCAGCTGCATGACATGATGCTTCTTCTTCTTCTTCAAGATATTGTTGCTGTTGTTGTAGTTCAAATAGAGATGGGTAGTCCGTGTAGCCACTGCGCTGATCATGAGTGTAGAAAGTAGAACGGTCATACTTGTTGAGTGTAGAATTGAGTGCAAAACGGAGAGGAAGATCAGGATTGGAGATGAACAAACGACCATAAGAGATGAGATCAGCGTATCCCCTGCGGATGGCTCGCATGCCATCCTCTCGCGTGTAGCCTCCGGTGGCCATGAAGAGACCATGGAAAGCATCTCTGTAGATTTGCAAGTTGTGATCCGTTTCCTTGGCTGGTCCCAGTACTGTATGAAACCTGGGCTCCGTGACATGCAAGTAGGCCAGCTTGAAGTCGTTCAGCTTCTTGATGAGGTACAAAGCCAAGTCAGCCGGGTTGGAGTCCACGGCGTCGTTGTGGTCCATCAGCGGCGACAACCGCACGCTTGTGCGTCCTGCTCCGATTTCCGCGTTGATCTGCTCCACTATCTCCAGCAGAAAACGGCAGCGATTCTCCAGCGAGCCACCGTACTGATCGATGCGGTCGTTGATCCCGTCCTTGAGGAACTGGTCCACTAGGTACCCATGAGCCGCATGCACCTCCACGCCGTCGAACCCTACAGTAGTACAAAAAGTAAGAAGCTCATCATCGTTCTAGACTTCCCGCTGCATGCAGTGGGCTGCTGATCAGCAGTTTCTCTAGAACTACTTCTGCACTTTCGCTTGAACGTTCTAGAGAAACTGCAACAACTTCTTCTTCTTCTGCAGAGAGTCTCACAAAACTCTTGAATGCGGACAAAGCTCTTCAAATTTCCACAGAGGATCTAGTGTTCTTCATGTAGAAACTGTAGCAGCTCCAGCTCCTCCGGCTGCTTGCAAGGTCCAGAGCTGCAGCTGGACTAGAGTCGTGGGAGACTTCTTACCTGCGATGATGGCATTGCGTGCAGCACGTCGGAATTGCTGAACAATGACGGGAATCTCCTGCGTGGCCAGAGCTCGCGGCTCCGAGTAATCGTCAACCTGGCCGTTAGGAAGCTTGGCCAGAAACGGACGCTTGATGGCGTTCCTAGTAGGCGACACAGGAGCGGCTCCATCCGGTTGGTAACCTGCAAAACACGCGGGAGCACCCAACAAGCGTTAGTGAAGATCTGCATCATCCACACATGAGGTTTGATGCCTCCTGCAGCTGCATTGCACGGCAAGAGCTGGTGGCGTTAGCTCTGCAGCAAGGGTTACAAACAAAAGAGTAACTGTGCAGTAGTCTATGCACCCAACAGCAAGCTGTGAGTGAGCGAGTGAGAGAAATGAGTTTGAGAATCTAAGAGAAGCCGAGATGGAGGAGGCGCTGCTGCAGGACTGACAGAGATGTGAGGCCCGGCCGACATGCCAAAGCTGGCAGATGATGAAACAGCCCTTGGCGTGCACAGCGTCCACCACTTTCGCCCACGCCTCCACTTGGTCCTCCGTGTAGATTCCTGGGGTATGGCACAGCCTGCACAAGCCATGAAGAAGAACAAGAAGCTTCAACCAACAATAAAATTATATTATAACAGCTAGCTAGCTAGATCACCAATTCATGAGCAGCTGGCAGCTGGTGATCTAGCTGCAAGCAACATTCTTGCAACTTCAATCTTGATCTGCAGCAGCAGCTCGACTGCAGATCATGAGACGCATCAAGGAAGAAGAATGCATAGCAGCTTGAAGCTAGCTCACGAGTGAGCGTCCAGGGGCGTGCGTACTCATGCAGCAGCTAGCTAGCCGGGTGCTTCATGAGCTTCTTGATGATCTAGAATCTTCTTCACGTACCCAAAAGCTTCAGGCGCAACGGCATTGGCTTCAGTGATAAGAAGACCTCCTGGAACTGCGGCCCTTTGCGTGTAGTACTCCACATGAGCTGCTTGTGGAACACTGTCGAGTGCCCGACATCTTGTCAATGGCGCCAGCACTACCCTGCACATGCACTAGATCCTCAGCAGCAGCAGCAGCAGCAGATCATCGCCAAACAGTCGTCAAGAATATTGTCTCTAGATTTCTTACACAATTACTTCTAAAAACATCTAGATCATCTATCACAGATGATCATCGCGGTTTCCTTCCTTCCCTCTTGAGTTACAATATGAATTCTTCAGCAAGGAAGCAAGCAAACTGCTTCAGTTCTTATACATTGTCAAAAGATTTCTTCTGAGAGAGATGGGTATGTATGATTAATCGTGAAGAAGAAGAAGAAGCAACCTACCTGTGAGAGAGATTCATCGATCCAACTTCACATGACCAGAAAAGGGGATTGTGTTTGGTCGCAATTTCAGTTAGATCACAGATACTACTAGTTGCTGCTGCTGCTTGATGAATCCTCCGATGCTGCTCGCTTGCTGCTGCAGCTGCAGCCGACATCGTATCCATGGATTCTTCTTCTTCTTCTTCTTCTTCGACTTGTTTCTTCCGTGAGCTTGTTAGATAATTTGTCCGGACTCCGCAATGAATCCGATGGAACCGTATTTCCGCCTCAAGTTCCCACCTTTTCGTTTCTAGTACCAGCAGTTGGATCTTGCTGCTCTTCCAGCAACAAAGATTCATGATCTCATGGCAAAGGGGGCGGGGGGCTGATTCCTCCCTGAAGATTCAGAGCATGCCCAGGGATGAAGATCAGTCGACATACTCATCATGAGGAGCTGGCAGATTCCAACTCCAATTTCCTAATTCTAGACTTGCAGGAATTCTTCATAATTTGGTGGATTTTGGGGCCCTGAAAAATCCAGAGCTCAGAGAAAGAGACAGAGAACGATCTCAACTGTAAGATCATGAGCTGAGTACTCTCGAGATCTACACTATTTCTACTGTCCAGATCCTCTTCTTCTTCTTCTTCTTCTTCTTCTAATGACGTCGGCTCTGCTGCAGCAAGCTTGTTGAACACACTCCTTTTTATAATTAGCCTGAGCTAACTAATTATGAAATCCATCCGAGAAAAAGAATAATATTCAAACACTGTTTGGAAAAACCCTACGAAATTCTGTCAAATCTGCAGATTCATGTCAAGTCAAACTCGCTCGCTGCTCAGGTGAATGAAGATCATGAGATTCTCAACTTGGGTCTGAAGATCTACCAATTTCTTCTTCTAGGCTACAGTCTATCCATGGGGTGCTGCTGCTTTGCTTCCCTACTAGTACAGTTACATGATGATCCAAGCTCTGGTTTAAGTCTAGGTATTATAAACGTGATCTCATGGGTTGTCAATTGAATCTGTGATCGCGTGAGAGAGAAACAAAAACCAAAAAAAGAACTCCACTTCTACTTTTTAAATAGTCTAGAAAGCACAATAGATTGATCTCTCTGTGCTCGTCAAGGGCTCTGTGACGGTGATCACAAGGACCGGCAAGTTTAAAGCTCTGTTCAGTGTCAGTGTGTGTGTGCGGCTGAATGATTGTGCACACTCCAAGTTCTCTCCTCAGGGCTTCTCGACACAAAATGTGTAGGGTAAAAGCCCCAGGATAACGGCCCACGTCATGAGCGCGGAGCCAAGTGTGGGCCCAATTCTGGTAAAGCCCACATCTGCTAGGGCTCTACCAAGTGTAAAGACTAGATGCCGGAATCCATTTTTTTATAAATGAAATCTTGTAAAAAAAAGCAGAAAAAAATGGTGGGTGTTTCAAAAGCAGATAGCCTGCCATAGTAGAACAGAATGGCTGGCAGCACACTCTGGAGGGCTGGAGTGCACCAGCACCCATCATCACACCATCCACTGGATGTTCATTATGACTCAGTTGTGGATGAACCATTGGTAATCCATTCGGTAAGAAGTAGGTCTAAATATAGGTAAATAGGTAGGAAGATAGATAACTACTAGGCAAATACGGTGTGCAAGGTTTGTACATGGGTAAGGGCTGATTTCATAACCTCCATCCTAAACAACCCGCTTGCACATTGTTAGAAGGTAGGTAGGTAGTGAAAGAAAAGCAACTGAGCTAACCACCATGGTTAGCTAGGGAAGTGGAACCCAACAGAAAACTGTTTCCTGATCACTCACCATCCATCCTTCATAGCACGCTATCGTTCATGGTGGGCTAGGGGGTGCTGGTTCATTATGGCCATTTGATTATTTTTTTAATGCCCAGCAACCGCCAGAGGAACAATCGGGTTGGGTAGGGTTGGATGTGATAAACAAGTGATGGAGGGCCCTCCATCCAGGCACATAGGGTTCAATACATAGTGGACAGACAACCATGGTTGGCTAAAGGAAAGGAATATAACCCCCAAAATAAACAGTGTTTCATGTCGACTTATTAGGTCTCCGTCTAGTATGTTGTTGACAACACTTAGTGAGTGTTGGTTCCCTCTGGTCTGGAACCTGGCCCATGGTGTGCTGGTGGCTGCGGGTTCCCTTTCTCCTCTATTGCTATCAGTGTTTCAGTTGTGTCCAAAAAGGCTGCCAATGGAGTTATCTTTGGCAGAATTTGCGGGAGAGGGGCAGCTGTTGATGGTTGTTGGAAGGTTATTATTATTTTTGAAACAAGGGCAGGTGGGTGTTGGTGGTTTGTTCGAAGTTTTCTTTTCTTTTTTTGAAACAAAGAGGGAGGGCAGAGGGGGGGGGGGGGAGTAGGGGGGGGTATGTTTGTGAATTCATTTTTTCTCACTCACATACGGTATCAAATAATGGGATCTGAAATTGTTTTGAAACCTGCTTATCAGAAATTCGCTTGTTTAGGCATACCCCTGGTTACTGATTTCTTTTTTTGAGAGTACCCAGCCCTTATGCATAAGGGTTGATTTTGAAATGCTCAACCTGATAATCAGGTTTTTGCACACAATTTGTTCCCTCCAAATAAATCTTCATTCCCCTTTCACTTCTCACAATTGCACCCACCCCCAGCATTCAAACTCAAGTTAAAAGGGTAGTTGAAATTGGAGCTCAATTTTGGAGAAGTGCAGTTAAATGAAAATTGATAATTTGAAGGTTTTAATGTCTAATGATGAAAGAACTTGATGGGATTAAACATGAAAGTGTAAGGGTTAAGTTTTTGGTTTTCAACAGAGCAATACTCAGCCCATAAGGATCTCATCAAGTATCTATAAAATATATGCAGAACATTGTTGATAATCAATCATTTTTTCAATAACGGACCACCACTGCTATGGATATGTCTACTATTTGGGTGGTCTGTTCTAAATGCTTTTTAATGTCTTCACACAAGTACAACTATAATAATACAATAAGTACCCCCAGTTTATAATGGGGGTCTTAGCCCAGGCCCAAAATGGTGACAAACAGTTTTGGAACTCCAAATTTCATGCAGCCAATGGAAAGGCTCGGCATGCACTCAAAGTGCCTTGATTTTTTTTCTTTTAAGTTTTTTTTTGGGGCGGGGGAGAAGGATTTTTCATTTTTCCTTGGTTCCAAAAATGTTCCTTTCAAGTTCTCATGAAGGTCCCAATATGTTCCCTAGGTTCACAATGTGTTCCCTACGGGTGTTCCCAGTAGCACCTGGCTTTCATCTCTTATGTTTTGCCCAAAGTCATCCCCTTCCTCACCTATATAGGTGGGCCAAAGGGGATGCACTTCATCTTTCCATAGAATCTTCTATTTTAGGTAGCCTCCATAGTTTCAACTTTGTTTTTGTGATGAGCCGTTGCAAAAGAAAAAAAGGTTGGACTTGTGAGGCACCCCCAACTAATTAATATGAAAAGGTATTAATGTCAGATCAAGATGTGGATACCTTGTTAGTACGAACCAAATCTGAATTAGGATTGATTTTTAGGACCATAACTATTTATGAAATTTTTTTGAAGCCGAACTGGAACTGCAACATTCTAATTTAGATTTAGAAATCTGAACCCAAACTAGAGCCAAGACAATTTCCAATTTATCTTTCAGACCCAGAAAGGTTCTTGGACTCAAGAGACCCTGACTTAGTCTAAGCAGTGGATGTTTATAATATTTAGAAGCAATTTAATTACAATTTGAGGTTTTTACCATGGTACCAATGTAGATGCTTGTTTGTGGAAGGCATGACACAGACTCAAATTAACACTACAAGAATTGAACCATGAAACTAACCATTTGCTAAAGTTATAGTTATAATCAAAACTGTGATTAAAAAAAAAACTATTCTTCAGCATAAGTTCAAGTTCTTTAGGTATTCAATTGAAAGGGTATAAAAAGCCAACTCCAAAATAATTGAACCGTCAAAAATGAGACTTGAGGTTCTCTTAAAATAAAGGAAGAACTCAGCAACAATGGGAAAAAAACACACACACACACCCAAATTTGTTTTGTCGATTACAAAGTTCAAACAGTATAAATATCTCATCTTCAAACTAAATCAGCATTTCTGAGTCCAAATTTAGCAAATTTTCGCAGCTTATAACTTATCCAAAACCAGCCGCACTCAACAAGATGAAGGTACTAGTGTACATGAGCTGCTTAAAGGTGGGTGTACCTAATAAGGACCTACAAAACTAGATCCAGCCAACTACTACCGAGGCCCACCTAGGGGAGAAAAATCTTCAAGAGCACCAGAATAAGACAGAAGACCCCACAACCAGAGGTACATTCTTCAAATAATTGGCCTCAACTGCTGTAAATCCTGAAAGGTTGTCAAAAGATGGGAAAATGAGATCACGCTTCTTGCACAATACAAATAAATCATCACATGCGGCTTTTAAAGGTTGGAGGCATTGCCACGAGTGTGCAACCTGAGTAACTGGCACACCTCAGGTAGCGTCATAACAGGTGGACTATCCTCCCATTCCTTTTATTTAGATACTAACTGGTTTTGGCATCTTATTCTAGCAGTTTTGTGGACTTTTTCTGAGGTACGATAGCCGACATTTTCAGGCTTCACATTTTGTGTTACACAAAGTGTCCACTTTAATGTGAATAGATTATTAAGAACTACTTACCGCCTAACATAACAGCAACCCACTTTGCCAGGTTACCCAGGGTCCAAAATACATGAACCACTGGCAAAAAACAATTCTTATATGTATCTTGAAGGCACCTTAGCCAAAGGGGTGGTCATTTCAAAACCAGAACTAGGAGGTTGGGAGGAATGGAGTAGGATTGTAAGAAGCAAGGGTAAGTTTGTAACTAGACACATAGGGGAGAATGGTAAGTTTGTAGGTATATATGAAGCCTTCGGATGGATAGTTTCATTACATAGATGCATCAAATGCATAAAGCTAAATCCTCACCTATAACACACCAAACTTTACAAAACCACTTTTCCAATCTCAAAACATAACTTGCATAAGGCAAACATTTGATTCACTAGAATATCTTCATGGCTGATTTGCAAATGCTTATGTTTGACTTAGGTACCACCCTTGATGCAAACAACACAAGGTATTTACAAATTACAACCCTCAATCATTTGACAAAAGTTAGTAGCCTCCTTTCCTTTTTGTCTTCTTTGAACTGTTTTCATAAGCTTCATTTCATGTACAACATTTTCTTCCTCAATCTTTAATCTTTCAACAAGGTGTAAACACAGGAACATGACCAACCATGCTACGAAAGTTTTCCATTCATCATTTCCTCTTGGGTTTATGTTTTCAAGTTTGGATCATACATTGGTATGAACACATGCAAGTCAACTATTATATTGATGATCTTTTGAGATTTCTATCAACATTAATAGGTTTTAGTTTGACCATAACCTTAATTTGAATAATAGGACTTTTGTAATTTTCAATTCCATATTATGCAATCCAACAAGGTTTCCTTTGTAAAATCTTATGGTCATTCTATTAAGACCATATAAATTGTAGGCTTTCCCCATAGATAAGCTCTAATTTCCATTGAAAGTTTTGTCTAGGTATGTTCAACGATTTATAGCACTTTAGTTGACTCATTCATTGTCATGGTGTTCAATGTTTTTTTTTTCAATGTAGAGTCTCCTTTTTCTTTCTTATGTAATAAAAGTATTCATGCTGCAAATAACACATATCCCAAATTCATGCAAGTGCAATCTTAAGTGTCTTCCTTTGAAGAGTGGGGCAATGATGTCATAAACAATATACATCAAAGAAGTTACTAGAAAAAATCTCAAGGATATATTTAGAAACTTCTAGAGGATTAATTGACAAAAACTTCTTGAAAGCCTAATTGATGGAATGTTCTAAAAAGCTTTTCCAAGAATCTAATTCAAGAAGTTTTTTTTGAAAAGTTGATGAACTTTTAGAAAGTTCTTCATGAAATATTATAAATAAAAGTTATGAGAACACCACCATTAATCCCATTAACACAAGTTGTGATCTATGTATTTCATTTTCATTTCAAGCTTAACTTGTCTATGTTGGGTCTATGTCTATTCAATCAATAAACTTTTAAAATTCTTGTTCATTGTCAAGTCTTTTATGTTATCAAATGCATATAACTTTGGACCTTTGTATTTTTGTCTTGTCTTTAACAAATGATCATCAAGGTTTGTTATCTTAAATTTTCAATAGATTCATCTTCTTTCAACTTAATTCCAATCAACTAGAGCAAATTACATGTTAATGTATATTCCTATGAAAAACATTCAAACTCCAATGATCCATGTTGTTCGATAAAATGTATTTGGAGTTTGTGGAATGAAAGATGGAAATATGTGTGTTTCAAGGAGGGTTGATACCATGTGTTTTCTTTTATTTATTTTTTTGTTTCCCTTTTACAAGCACTTGTATTGAATATTTTTTAATATAAAAGATTGTATCTTATTCTTTTTTATTCTTTTTTAGGTAGATTTTTATTGGACAATTATTGCAACAATGGTGGGAAAACACCCAAAATGTGAAGCAAGGAGCTTCCAATGGCTAGTCTAAAACACAACTAAGAATATTGGTAGGACAATAACTACTTTCCTATCATAGTGCTTGTTTTCCTATTTATATTATCATTGAGTTTTAGGGTTTTCATTGTATTCTCTAGATAATAGTTTTTTTAAACGGTACAAACAAATTTTAATACATTTTTTTTTAATGTTTTGTGTGTTTCTATACCCACCAACCCTCACCAAATGTGTGTTTAGGATTGTTGCAACTACAAATGTACACCAATTTACCCACCTTACCTATGTACCTACTTACCAAATTTTTTTCACTTTTGTGATGTAACATGGGTCCTGATCATCCCACAAAGGATTTAGCATGAATGGAATGATCCTATAGAAGATTTTAACATTAATGATGACAAGTTTTTTTTAAATTGTCAAAATAGTAAAAAACCAATAAAAAAAACTCC
>Ga0209208_10002073_pt1 | contig 28598 bp, 23 predicted proteins | sample S1TSphfallax_3_FD_187694 | JGI IMG/M metagenome (GOLD analysis project Ga0209208, IMG submission 187694) | Host-associated microbial communities from peat moss isolated from Minnesota, USA - S1T2_Fd - Sphagnum fallax MG (SPAdes) (version 2) | ecosystem: Host-associated > Plants > Peat moss >...
AAAAAAAAAAGAAAAAAAGAAAAAAAAAAAGAAAAAAAAAAAAAATAAAATAAATAAAAATAAAAAAAAAAAAAAAAAAAAAAAAAAAAAAAAAAAAAAAAAAAAAAAAAAAAAAAAAAAAAAAAAAAAAAAAAAAAAAAAAACTTGGGCATATCCCATGTAATGAATATGAGAGGGTATTAATACACAAGCCTATTCAACACCCTCTCTCTATATATATTAGTAGATATAACCCTTGGAGTGCTTTACATACCATTGTATACCTATTATCTTTTACCATCTTGCCTAGTTAGTACACCTACTAGCTATAGCATTGAAAAACATGGCACATGAGGGGAGGAATGACTAGGTAGGTAATTTAAATAAGGTGGCACATAATGTAGCTAGTCAACCTATACCTAGCCAGTAGCCCAGCTTAGTTTAAATCTAGTAAGCCCTGGTTACCCCCCTGGTTGTAAATCTGACCTTGTACTATGGATGAAAACATTGGGTAGAATGGAATTTGCAACAATTGGCAACTGCTGCCCGAGTACTGAAAGCAATAGATGAAAAACATCACGTGTAGAGAGTGTGGTTGATTTAACCCTGGTTAAGTTAGAGAGCCAGTTTTTGACTTTTTCCTTTAACCACGTCTTTCGTTTTCTTTTCTTTTTCTTTTTCTTTTTCTTTTCTTTTTCACTGTGTGCCCTGTTGCGACGAGCGTTGCTTTGTGGAGGAACATCGTGCGTGCGTGCGTGCATCCGTGCGTTTCTGTCTTCCCTTGCGCAGATTTGGATGCTCGCTCGTAGCTTTCACAAGCTCCATCGATCTTGTCGAGAGCGTAGTAATTCTCCTCTTCCTTCCCTTTCTGCCTGTGGGGTTGCTCTTTATCCCTTGTCTCCCGCCTGCTTGTTGTGGGCATTTTGTAGCTGCCATCAAGGTTGTATAAGACTTTCGGGAGCAAGATCTGAAAGAGTGGGGGAGATCAATATCTCGGGGCCTTGAGGGGAGGAGAAATTGAAAATCTTGCTCCACTTCTCCGATTTGTTGATACCTTATGTGAGTGTCATCTCCATTTCTTCGTTTTCGCATTTGATTCCCTCTTGTTTCTTGGCGTTTTTTGAAGCTGTGGTTTTGCCTTTTCTGGTTCTTGCATATGGGGCCAAATGCAGGTCTGGGTGGAGTGTTTTTTTTTTAGGGTTTACCAAACTCTTGAAAGCTTAGTGCTTGTAGAGATCTGTAGTGACATCTGATGTTTGGAAGATCCCATCTAGAGCCTGCATGGGTAGGGGAAGGGCTACTAAAATGCTATGAAATGGAATCATGAGCTGTGAGAGTAATGGGTCATGGCAGAAAGAAAATCTATTCATCAGATGTCAAGGAGATAAGACCTTTCTTTTCAAAATTGGTGCTCCATCCCGTCATTGACATTTGGTTATATCATGGATTGCATGCAGATCAGAAACGTAGGGGAAATGGAGAATGGGGCCAAGATTTATGTGGCTGGACACCGAGGGCTTGTAGGGGCGGCCATAGTTCGAGCTTTAGAGAAACAAGGATTCAACAACCTGTTGTTGAGAACACACAAGGAGCTTGATCTCACACGACAAGCAGCAGTTGAGGATTTCTTCCACAAAGAGAAACCTGATTATGTCATCCTTGCTGCGGCAAAAGTGGGCGGCATCCATGCCAATAGTACATACCCTGCGGAATTCATTGCAGTGAATTTGCAAATACAAACAAATGTCATTGATGCTGCCTACAAAGCTGGGGTGAAGAAGCTCTTGTTTCTTGGCTCCTCCTGCATTTACCCTAAGTTTGCCCCCCAGCCCATTGCCGAGGACTCACTTCTGACAGGTCCATTGGAGCCCACAAATGAATGGTATGCTGTGGCCAAAATCTCTGGAATCAAAATGTGCCAGGTGAGTGGTTCTTCCAAAAATGCACAGGTGGATGTCAACCTAGCAACTCCTACTTCAATTGCTGATACTTCTTTTGGACTCTTTCATGAAAAGTGTCAATTGGAAATAGCTCTTCACTACTCCATGGATGTTATAGCTCTAATAATATGTCTGACTGTTTGATCTCTTTTGGTGAGCACATGTACTGTAGCATTTTGTGATGCAAAGGTTTGCACAGATTCACTATTAATGTTTTCTTTCAGTATGAGGTATTGTGGTGAACATATGTTTGATCAATTGTGTCTACACCAGATAAAGAAGTTGTGATGCCAGTTCCCAGTTTGTTAAGCTGTATGATGCTCCAACTCTCTTGTGGAATATTGTACATGAGTGAAATAGGTTTTTGTGATTTGATCCATCCCTGTTGGGCCTGTTGGAAATAGCACTCCACTACCCCATGGATGATATATAGTCTTTTCAAAAGTTGACTGCAAATCATGTTCCTGCAGGCATACAGATTACAGTACAAGTTTGATGCAATATCAGGGATGCCAACAAATTTATATGGGCCACATGACAATTTCCATCCAGAGAATTCACATGTGTTACCAGCCCTGATCAGACGGTTCCATGAAGCCAAAGTGACAGGGGCAAAAGAGGTTGTGGTATGGGGATCTGGATCACCTCTTCGGGAATTCTTGCACGTGGATGACCTAGCAGATGCCACTATTTTCCTGCTGCAGAATTATAGCGGAATCCCACATGTGAATATGGGAAGTGGCTCGGAAGTTACCATCAAAGAGCTTGCAGAAATGGTGAAGGAGGTTGTTGGCTTTCAAGGGGAATTAAAGTGGGATCTATCAAAGCCTGATGGGACTCCACGTAAGCTCATAGATAGTTCTAAGCTTGCAGAATTGGGTTGGGAGGCTAAAATCCCTCTCAAAGAGGGTTTAGTGGAGACCTACAAGTGGTATGTTGACAATGTTGCATGCTAGCCTGCACTTAGAGTAATCACCATGAGGAATTGGTTTTTGGGTCCAGTATTATTACCCTGTGGTATAGCCTGTGTGTTGCCAAGCAGACCCCATTGCTGCTTACACCATTTTCTAGATGATCTCCATTTCTACACATTGAGCATTTCATTGATCCAACACCTATAATGGGAAGAGAGACAGAGACCCTGTTATAAATAAATTTTCAATAGAGTACCATTATTTATTTTCACCTCAAAATGGGTGTATGATCATGACATCACATGAAGAGATTTCTATGTAGGTGATATCTCAGTTGAAGGAGCTGTAAATATAGCTCATATATGCACTCTTTGTCATTTGCTTAATTTCCCTGTAACAATCTAGTCCAAATTTGTACACCCATCAATGTGACGAATGATGGGATTAGTTAGGAAATGACACATTCACCAGGTTTTTTTAACAATAGAGGCATGACACAAAAGGAATTCCCAAATCATATCATAGATTAAAACATAATTGCTCTACATATGCAAGCTTTTGGAGGACACCCACGTCATCTTGTGGTGCAGTTCATATCAAAACATGTTGAGAAATGAACAAGTTTGAATGATGGCAACAAACTCATTTGGCAATAATGATGCACGTTTAGAATGATGGAAAACCCGTGTTTTTGGATCAAAACATGTTCAGAACAAACATGACCTATATGCTACATTTGTTGAGAGTTAAAATTAGGATTCCACATTTTTAATTGAACTCCTAGTTCTGGTTTCAACCTAGGTTGTTTTCACACAAAGTTTTTTTTTACTTTCTAAAGGCCTACATGACTAATGAAAAAAAATGGAACAAGTCTTAAAACTCAAATTAATTTTTATCATCAATCAATGAGAAGAATCAATATCTATCAATATAATGCCATACTTGTAGGGTTTGTTTGACACCATATTCCTAGACAAACTATTAAAAATAATGCTAAGCTTCCGACCAAGCTCAAAAGGAGGCATGTTCTTTCCTAGGGTGAACAACCTAGTGTGAAGTTGTATGCCTAGTTGATGGGTTGTGCATAACATATTCCAACTACAACCTTTTATTTTGAATTGAATTTTTTTGTGTACATGTGATTATGCATTGGTATTGACATTACTTCAATCCAGTTTGCAAGAATATATAAATGATAGACATGAAGATCTCAATAGTATGAGTTTAAATTGTTTGTGGTTTGATTTTTTCAAGATGATGGACCTCAAATAGTTGTGTGCCAATTGGAATGTATTTGGATAAAATGTTTAACATTTTAGAAACACATCCTTATATATTTATACACCTCCTGAAACCAAAGTTTTCAAATAGGCTTATCTTGGAGACTTGGATTTTTTGGGGGCACACATCCAAAACTAAAGTAAATGCTTGTGTAAAAACAACACCGGTTTCAACTCATTTATAATTTGACATTCTTGTTTAAAGTTTGATGCATCAACTATTTGTTACTAGTTTAATTTTGGTTTGATGAACTTGCCAAAAACTCAATTTAATGTGAACAAGGTTTTAATTTTTTCATGTTGGGTTGTTATCTTTAAAGAGTTGCATTGGAGTGTCATCTTTCATGTTAGGAAATTTTTTAGCATATAAGAACAAGAAGCATTGGTGGGTACCATCATTTTCATTATCATATTTGTGTGTGTTGTTTCCCACCTTGGATTTTCACAATGAAAGTGAGTTTGATTTCAAGTTTGCATGATTCAATGTTATTTCTTCAATTCTTTTATTTTTTTAAATATTGAAAATTTGTGACCAAAAAATTCATCTGTGTAATCTTTTGTTAGTTTCAATATTCTTGAGTGTTAATTTCTTGTTGATATAAATAGTCCATGATAATATGTGCCTAAGAACTTGTCAAAAGGGATCAAGGTACCTATTTTGATACAATGTCTTGCAAAATATTAATAAGTTTTGGATGCACTTCTTAGCTCCACACATTGGAAAAGAAAGTTTAATGGGAGTTATGGGATAGGACTATGACAAGCTCTTTAATTGAGCTCATGGCCATATCAAATTGCACAATCTAAGCAAAGATGATGATTAATGCACTTTGGAATCAATTTGGTGTCCAAAAAAATTTCATGACTTGACATGGATTCACATGCCTCCACATAGTCTAGACTTGAGAGAAAGTCACCATTAGTTTTTTTTATAGTATATTGTATAAATCACCATGACATTTACATCAAAATGGCAAAAGTTGTAGGATTCCCTAGACTCATTCAAAACTTTCTCTCAAATAGTTTCTTGAAACTTCAAATGGTTATGATTTGATCACAATGCATCCAAATGAAACAAGCAAACCCAATTTCGTATAATGCTTCAAAACATCTTTCCAATGCCATATCAACCTTTGTATTTAACAAAAATGCACACGAAATTTGGAAAGATTTAAAATCCAATAAGGACCTAATTGCAATTTGAAAACCTTTAACACCCCTTTCATTTTAAGAGGAACACTTTGTTGCCCATCTTGGGAGTTGGTTGCACATCCAAGTTAACAGATGTAACATTCCCTTTGAATTAAAAGAATAGTCACATTTTCCAAGTCTTGCCACAATCTTAAAATAAAGGTTATGACACATCATAAATATATATTCAATTCTTAAACATATGTTTTTCCAATTTTGAAAATATTTTAAATTTAATTTGGTTCTACTTATATATACATTAATTGAAATAGAATTGTTGCATGTCAACATCTTATCAAGTTACTTTTACCAAAAAAAATTTATGTTATGTATTTGTGCTTCATGCACATAACATTTTTAAACCTATGAAATACTTGAGTTCATGTTAGATATTTGAACATATAACATTAATGATAGTAACATTTGCATGCAAGATGTTCACATCCCATTTAGGAATAGCCCTAAGTTTGCAATAATTGCACATTAGGGTGAATAAAAAATGAAATAATAAGGAGTCATTTTTGCATAATTATTAGTGTTATCACATTAGTAGAATTTAAAATTTTTTGCTACCATCAATTTTATGATTATTTTACAATTAGATTACAACTATTGAAAATTTCATCGTCCCATGCAAGGGTGAATGCAAGTTATAGTGGTTCATTTTATGTAATGTAAAACTCCCAAAAATTCTTAGCATGTTTTTTGTATATTATCCATATGGATGTGGTGTTAAATTTCAAAATTCTATTAGTGTAATATTTAATTATTACAATTTCATTCATTTATGAAACCTTTTAAAACTATGTGAAACCCATATTACAAAATGTTGTTAGTTGATATGGTGTAATCACTTTGGAAACCTTAAATGATAAACCCATAAAATCTAGAAGAATAAAAACCCATTTAGATATTTCAATTATGTATTCATTATGCATAATTTTTTTGACCAATTTTTTTTTTCATTTCAAAAAGAATTTTGAAAATAAGGTCCAATTCTTAGCCTTCAAAAATTCATAATTACCATTTGGTTAAAGTTTCATAAAAAAATAAAAATCACATTTAACTTTATCATTTTATTTTTCAACCCATTCTCAATCCTTATAAATAATTTGGAGTGAAATTTAATATGAATTTAATTTTTTAAAAAAAATTTAACTAATTGACCAATCCATATTTTTAATGTGAAAATTCCATTTTTTTATAAAAACATTCCATTTTGAAGTTTGCTGTGTTTGAAACATTTAACTATGATGAATAAAAGCATTAGATGAAAAATATTCATGTATTGATTTACGAAAATGATTTCACTTGAACTATAAAACTTAAAACATGTTTTGTATGCAACTCGCCGCCATAGTCAAATTGAATGAAGAAAAGTCAATATGTATCAATTTGATTCAAGAAAATGGTTATGGTTTAACATAATTACACAATTTGTGACTATTGGTAAAAGACATAACAAAGTTGTGCACATGTAAAAAAAGTGTAATAAATATGATTTACCTATTATTCATTGTTTATAATTGGCCAATCATAATGAGTGGTCCAAATGATTTTATAGAAATTAAAAAAATCAAATTAATTTTTTTTAATCAAATAGAGAAAGAGAGTTTTTCAATTACATTTATATATATAAATATCTTAAACATTACATAATTATACCCACAAAGTAGAATTCAATAAATTTAGTGTTGTTGAATTTTTCTGGGTAGTATATTCTTTTCTTTCAAAATAGGAATAGGAACATAAAAGCAATTTTGTTTTTGAATTCTTTAACAAACAACATAAAAGAAACAAATTAAATTGATTTTTATAATTCTAAGCTTAGATATTATACTAGAATTTGATATTGTTCAATTTCAAGTGGTTACCAAACAATTGCGTCACCTATAGGCAAGGCTAATTTTGATTTTAAATTAAGTGCATACCTTTGTAAAAGTCCTTATGACCATTCTAAAGAATCACCATCCAAATCTCAACACTAGCTAACCAAAGAAAAGTTTATAACCCTCCTAAATCAATAGTCCAATGGCTACCAATCTTTTTTCAAAATATTAAAAAATTCAAAAATATTTTTTCCCTTAGTAAAAATAAAATTATAAATTTTGTTGAAATAAATTCAAATTTGGATGTATAGAATTGGTCAATTGTGTTGCAACAATTCAAATTCTAAAAAACAAGTGTGCTTAAAGGGACCAAAGAAAAGCTTAAAACCTTCCTAATTCAATACACCAATTGCTACCAATCCTCAAAATGTTCAAAAATTCAAAAATGTTTTTTCCCCCTTAATAAAAGTAAAATAATAAATTTTGTTGAAATAAATTCAAATTCAAATTCAAATTTGGATGCATAGAATTTGGCGATCATGTTGCAACAATTCAAATTCTAAGAAACAAGTGTGCTTAAGCGACATGCAATTGCAAACCCTTACAATTCAACATGCAAACCCTTTTTTTTAAAACCTTCTCCCAAATTTTGACAAAAGCATTGGTGCTTTCAATTTGAGAGAAACCTCAAACCTTTGAACCAAAGCATTGGTGCCTGAATGTTTGGGCTCAATTCAAAGGGAACAACACAAGTTGATTGGGAATATTTAGTGTGAGAGATGTGTCAAGTGTTTTGGTGGGTTCAATGCCACAACAATCTTGCAGATGCCTTTATTCACTTGTGACCTAAAAGAGACCCAACAAGGCACCCAACAACATACCTTTACAAGGTTCTCCCAAATCTTTAGTTATTTATTTATTTATTTAAAGGCTTTATTGGTTTATGGTGAGCCACAATGAACAACAACATAGACCAACACATCATCCATTGGATGCCCATTATTACTCAATTGTGGATGAACTTCAACTGAGTTAATATTTGGTTTCACCTTGGTAACCAATTCTATAAGAAAAGGTCTCATATATAGATAGATAGGTGAAAAAAGAGGTAACTACTAGGTAAATAGATGTGCCAATACATACCCATTAAGATATGATGAATAGGTATTAGTTGGAAGGTAGATATAAGTTGGGGCCCCATACATCCAACCCAACTCAACCCAACCCAACTTAACTTAACCTAACTTAATTTAACCTAACCTAACTTGATCAAAACACACCTTCCCAAAAGAGTCTAGGCAAGGGCAGTCCAAAAATTGAGTATTCTTTAGTAAAAAGGTGAAAGGTATAGTTCACTTTGCAATGACCATGAAGCTTCTAGCACCCCTTTGCCAAATCACAAACAACACCACAAAAAAAAGGCTATTATACCTAAGTAGGTACAATGAAAGGGGCCCATACATACACCCAACTCAAGTCTTGCACCCCTTCCCAAACAACAACTTAGAACCCCATGACCAGGGAAAAAGCTCTCAATTTATGGTTTGTATTCTAATAGGTAGGCAAACCTTCAAATTTTAATGGAAGCTTCACCTCTTCCCAAACAACAACTAGAACCCCATGGCTTAGGAAAAAGCTCTCAATTTATGGATTGTATTCTAATAGGTAGACAAACCTTCATGTTTTAATGGAAGCTTCACCTCTTCCCAAACAACAAATAGAACCTGATGGTCGGGGAAAAAGCTTTGAAAATGCAATGCGAAACAAAAGCTCTCAGTTTATGGATTGTATTCTAATAGTTAGTTAAATCTTCAAATTTTTAAATTGAAGCTTCATTTTGAAAAAGCGAAAAGAAGAAGAAGAAGAGGTAAGAGTAATGGGAAAGGATATGGACTTGAGGTTTATCAATTTGATAATATTGTCTTCCCCCCCTTCTTCTTGTTCACCCTTTTACTATTGGCCTTTGCCTACCAAGGTAAGGATATTGTGTTTAGATTCATTATAGAGTAGAGTAGCTTAATGGATTTTGGCTCCTAGGTAATAGTAGTAGGTCTATTTTTAAAAGAGGATTTGTGAAAGATGATATATTCTGGGTTGTGTTGACACTTGAGATTAGTTATAATAGAGTTTATGATATTTTGAAGGATTTTGGTTTCTTTTAGAGAAGTTTTCTGAAGATTGTATTTTTGTCATGGTGAAATATTTGAATTTTCATAATTGTTCTTTTTGCCTGAAGATACTTTGTTAATGTAAATGGCAAGGCCAAAAGTGCCAAAAGTGCGACACACTCACCCCTTGTTTACATAACACCCAACTCAACCTTAGTTAGGTTAGCACTCCTTCTCAAACAACAAACATCACCCATCTCCTTGCACGACTTGCATTGTGCTACTGGTGATGAGTTTAGGTCCGAGGTTTCGTGTTTTCTGCTCTTAGGGCTTCTCATTGTTCATTATGCATTTTTGAGTGTGGTTTTTTGTATGGACTTAGATCCTTTCTTTTTTCTTCTCTTGTTGGTTTTGTCAAGTGTTTTTCCTGTATTTATTTATTTATTTATTTATACAAACAACAATCATCAACAGCTTTGTTTTAAGAAAAACTAAACAAATTAAAAGTAAAAAATAGGTTAAGTAAGTAGTAAGTGAGAGAGTGCAATAGGAGAGTGACACCTGGAGATGGGAGTTCGCTGAGAGCTTGCACGTATGCACACTCTTGCTGCTTCATTCCCAAGTCCCATGCAAAACCATAAGAAACCCTAAAAGCACCCACAACACTCCTCCCCCCCCCCTTCCACACACACAATCACGCTTGGATCTGCTTTTCCATCGTCTTCCAAGATCTGTTACCAAACCCATTGCCACAGATTCTTGGCTCGCAATCATCATACCTCAATACCAGTGTTACCAGGCTACTACTGTCTGTCTGTCTGTCTGTTTGTCTGCAGTTTTTTTTTGGTTTTTCCTTCTTTTCTTCTTCTTCTTCTTCTAATTTTGTCCATGAGATAACAGTCGTAGCAGTTTGGACTTTGCTGTTTCTTGTCCGGGGCTTGTAAGTGCCTCAGTGAGTGGGGGACTGGTACTAGGATTGGAGAACATTATGGTAGTTTGAGAGGATTGATGGGTGGGTAGTAGTTTTGAAGAAGATCGGTTGAGGAGGATTTGGGGTTTCTTTTTTGGGTTTTGGGTGGGGGAAAAAAAGGGGAAGAGTAGGGAGGTATTTAGAAGCTCCTCCTATGCAGTTGGGAGTTTGGTTTGGTTCCCGATGTTTGGCAAGAGGAACAGCCGTGTGCCACGAGCGAGGGTGGTCACGAACTGGCTCCATACCTGAAGGTAGGTAACAATCACCCAATTTCTCTTATCTTTTTCTCTTACTGTCATGAGATGAGGGAGCAGGTTATCACCTGCCCTTCAGTCTTTGGGTTTTCGTCGGAACTGGCATAAAAAAGGGTTGATTGGGTTTTTTCCTTCCAAGATTTGTTGTGGTGGTTTTTCTCTGCAATCGCATACGGAAGATGGATGTTATCAGAGATGGGTTGTCATGATTTTGCTTTTGTTTTGTTTGGGATAGAGTAAGTGGCCACAGTTTCCTTTTGCACCCATGGCACACCTTCCCGATTTCATGGAGTTTTTCCTTGTTTTGGGGTTGTGGGTATTCTTGCAGGATAACCCTTGCAGTTTTGGGTAATAGGATTAAGAACTGCGGATGTTTATCTGGTCATGGCCCTTTGGGCACCCAGCTAGCTTGAGTTTTGCAGCTACTCTCTCTCTCTCTCTCTATGTTTCTGCATGTTGTTTGACTCTTGTGCTGCTGTCCAAATCTCCTATCTTTGCCCCCTTTCTGTGCAAAGGGGGGCAGACTGTGCAACTGATTGTGGAAAACCAAACAGGCAGGGATCAGAGCTTTTGACCAGGTTTTCTTACAGGGTTTTTTCTGGCTCTGTTTTTAGACCCACCCTTGCGGCCTTCACATCAATGTGCAGAAAATGCAGGCTGAGGGATTTTCGAAATTCCCTTGAGATCAGCTGTTAGGGTGGTTGAATTACTGGACTTCCAAAACGGCTGCAGCCATGGCCAAATGGTGGAGATGGGGAGTGACTGCAACTTTCATTGTTTCGATTGCAGCAACAGCTGCCATGGCTGCAACGGGATCTGGTACTCCGGCTGCTGGATGCAATTGTGAAGAAGATTGGGGCTTGCAGGAGCTGATCACACGATGCCAACTAGCAAGTGATTTCTTGATAGCGCTAGCATATTTCTCCATCCCCCTTGAACTCGTTTACTTTGTCAGCTTCTCGCATGTCTTTCCGTTTCGCTGGGTTATTATCCAGTTTGGAGCCTTCATCGTGTTGTGTGGCTTGACACATTTCATCTCAATATGGACATATGGGCCTCGTGACAAGGACCTTGGGCCTCAAGAGAGAGACGTGTCATTCCTCATCATATTGGCTCAAACCATTCTTAAGATTGCAACAGCATTGGTCTCATGCGCCACTGCAATCACATTGGTTCATATCATACCAGAGCTTCTCCATGTCAAGGTCACTATCAACTATCAACCTCTGAGTGTAGACTAGAGAAGATGTCACCTAGGTGCAGAAAACTTGCTCTGTGTGTCTACCAAGTCACTATGAGCTATGTTCCATGCTTCATTGTTTTCTCATATGATTGTATGACTCGTGTTCCACCTTCACATGCTGGTTCTGCTCAACACACAAATAAGGCAATGGGTAACATGTGAGTCTGAAGTTTCAGCAGCTAACATCAACTCATTTTGTGATCCTGGAATTGTACAAGTTAAAACTGATCTAACAAGTCAAACTCATGTAGACCACGTGCAACAACTCTTTTTACTTTTGAATTTGGTGAGAAGTCTTCTTTGGCAACATTGTTGGATTCTAGTTACCATACAATGAGTTCTCAGACAGTGATGCTTGAATTGTGAAAATGAAGGTACGAGAGCTTTTCCTGAAGCACAAAGCAGCAGAGCTAGACAGAGAAATGGGTATCATAAAAACACAGGAAGAGGCAGGCCGGCATGTACGGATGCTGACGCATGAAATACGGAGCACTCTGGACCGCCACACCATTTTGAACACAACTCTTGTGGAACTGGTCAAAACTTTGAACCTGGAGAACTGCACTATCTGGATGCCTAATGCAGAAGGGAATGCCCTTGAGCTCACTCATGAGCTTGAGAGACGTCTTGTCCAGGTCTTCCCTCGTCTTCTCTTCCTCTCTTCATCTATATAGTAAGAGTTTTTCTGTACTTTGGTGAGAGAATTTGTTTCCTTATCTTGGAGACTATGGAGGCCTTGGAGTTTGTACAATCCTAATGAGATCAAAACTCTCTGTTGTCTGGGAAGAAATGCATTTATGACCTTGGAAATCAGCTGTCCATTTAGACAATCTGACAATATTAGCTGGGTCTGAATGTCTTTGGGCTCCAACTTTTCTTGCTCCTTACCTGTATTTTTTGGTGTCTATTCCTGGTTGTGATCTCTCTCTTGTTATGTGAGTGCTGATGTGGACTTGTGGGTACCTGTGACAAACATCTCTTTTACCAGGTGCCAGTCACTGTATCTGCAGCAGATCCAACAGTGCAGAAAATAGTGCGGACCAGTCAGGCAGTAGTTATCGAACCCAATTGTGAACTGGGGAAAGCCAGCAACCACAGGCACCTTGCAGGTGCCATGGCAGCAGTGCGCCTGCCTCTACTTCATGTTTCCAATTTCAAGGGAGGGACTCCAGAGGTGGTAAGTGCATCTTATGCCATTTTGGTGTTGGTGCTACCGGGTGAAAGTGGACATCGACGGACTTGGAGGCCACATGAGATAGAGATGGTTGAAGTGGTGGCTGATCAGGTAGCTAATGCTCAAATCCATTAGTAGACTGATGGCACTTTCATGTTTTTTGGATTGTTGAGTTTCTAGTGTCTTGCCTCGTCACATCAAGTGCAACTTCCAGTTTAGTTAGTCTGCTTTTGTTGATGGCAGGATTTATCAGCCGGTTTACCTTCCTTATTGTCAGCAACCTCATGTGCATAACTAACAATGTCTCGGAGTTAATGTCCTCCATATGCAGTTCTGATGAACGTGGGCTGGAGTCAGGTTGCAGTAGCTCTATCACATGCAGCTGTGTTGGAGGATTCGCAACGTACTAGGGACAAACTAGTGGAACAGAACAAGGCACTGCAACAGGCAAGGCAGGAGGCAGAAACTGCAATTAGGGCCCGCAACGATTTCCTGGCAGTAATGAATCATGAGATGCGAACACCAATGCACGCAATTATTGCTCTTTCCTCTCTCCTTCATGAAGGAAACCTCTCATCAGAGCAGCGGGGTATGGTGGACACTGTGGTGAAAAGCAGCAGCCTTCTCTCCACCCTCATCAATGATGTTCTTGACTTTTCACGTCTAGAAGATGGGAGCCTCCATTTGGAAATGCAGCCATTTGAGCTTCCAACAGTGCTCAGAGAGGCAGGGAACCTTGCTAAACCAATGGCAAAGGGGAAGGGCCTTGATTTCTTATTTGATGTTGCAGCTGATGTGCCTACATATGTCATAGGTGATGAAAAGCGCCTCCTGCAGACCATGTTGAATGTGATTGGCAATGCAGTCAAATTCACCAAGACAGGCTCTGTTTCAGTGGTTGTCTCATTGGAGCGGCTTGATGGATTTGTGAGGCGTGACCCCAGAAATCCTGGGTGGTGTCCAGTTCCATGTGATGGTTTTGTTTATATACGCATTGTTGTAAAGGACACAGGCTTGGGAGTCAGGGAGAATGACATCCCCCGACTCTTCCAAAAGTTTGTGCAAGCTGACAGCACGACTACTCGTCGCTATGGTGGTACAGGATTAGGTCTGGCACTTTGCAAGAAGTTTGTCCAGGTGGGTCATTCTCATGCTCTTGTGCTTTGGTTATTGGCAGGTTGGTAGGGTTGACATATGGAAAGAGGCATGAAAGCTGGTGACCCACTGCTTGAATTCACTCCTGGAAATGGACCTAAATCTTGAACCATTGAGTTACTGTTGGCTACATGTGAAGCTTTTTAACGCAATCTAGTTTGCAATCCAATGATGAAATAATGAGGCATAGATGGACATAAGGTCATGCCTGCACTTCTATGAGGCATATGTACTCTGGCATTATGATGTTCTTTGATGCAACCAGGACCATGAACTATCCTTGGCAAGGTCAGGTAGTTTGGGCTTGTTTAGTATTAATAAATGAGTGAATGGAGTAAAACCTGGCTGAGATGTTTTTTGGGTGCCTTGTTGCAGCTGATGAATGGCCACATTTGGATCGAGAGTGAGGGACTAGGCAAAGGTTCAGTTGTGACCTTCATTGTGAGACTGCAGCGGCTGTCTTCTTCAACAAGTGAGATAGAAAGGCCTATATGGGAGGAAAACCTGAACAAGGCTACTTTGCAAGGCCTTAAAGTTCTAGTGACAGATGACAACAGTGTGAACCGTATTGTAACTCGAAGGCTACTGGACAGGCTAGGTTGCAACACGACTGTAGTGGAATCTGGACACCAATGTCTTGCTGCACTGTCCCAACCTGGCAGTGGCTTTAAGGTTCTCCTGCTTGATTTGTGCATGCCAGAGATGGATGGGTTTGAAGTTGCAATGCAGATAAAGCAGAAAGTTCGTCCAGAGGATCGCCCCCTTGTTGTTGCATTGACGGCCAATACTGATAAGGGAACCTGTGATCGTTGCTATCAGATTGGAATGGATGGAGTTGTGTTGAAACCCATTTCACTTGCAGAAATGAGCAACACACTCTGCAATCTTCTACAGAATCTTAAGAGCAGTTCTTATGGCCCCCATAATGGGAGCGTTCGATAGCAATTCCTTTTTTCTGTCTTGGTCCACTAAAGCATGTATTTTACTTGCTTGTAGCATACTTAAAAATCTGAACAAAATCAAGGGAGTTTTTGCCTAGTTATTTTCTTCTTTCACCATGGTTGGAATTGTTGTACATCTTGATGGCTGTATCATTCACTTGCTTGTATTTCTTTTACAGCAAAGATGTACAGCTGAGGATGTTGCTCTTTGGCCCCACTTTTTAGATTTCAGAGGCAACATTTTGATAGAGCCACAACCGAAAACTTGTAAGAGAGATGATTCAAAAGTGATGATCTTGTCTTTTACTGAAGCTTTTTGAATAGCAATGCCACCTTGCTCATTGGGATCAAGAGTCTTTGCCAAATGTCTGCATATCCTGCGTATGTCAGGCACATACAAATTTCTCCATCACAATGTTGTCTTGAGCTATTTCTATGAGTCTTAACTGCTAGCCAATCTCATGACCAAGTAGTGACAAGAGTCACCACAGGAGTTGCAAAAGTAACTCAGGACACAGATGTTTATATACTGGATCACTGTATGATGTATTACCATCATTACCTCTGGAGGTGATGAATTTGTTAGGGTGTGGAGTGATGGCAGCTCTGGGCTGCTATTCATTATGAAGGTTGTGGTCTGACACATTGTTGCATGCAACTCTCTTCAAGTTTGTGATTGCATTTTTCAGCAGTGGTGTTGTGTGGAGTTTTCTCTGCAATCTGCAAAGTGTTTCAGAGTTTTCTTTGCAATCTTCAGTGTTGTCACTGCAATCGGCAAAGTGTTGTTGCAGAGTTGTCACAGCAATGTGCAAAGTGTTGTGTAGTTGTCAGTGCAATGTGCAAAGTGTTTTTCTGTAGTTGTTGCTACAATCTCCAAAGTGTTGGTTGTTGTGGGTTGTTGATGCAATATGCGAAGTGTTGTGGAGTTTTCTCCAGTTTTAGAAATGAATCTCTTTGAAGATTTTAGTGGCAAATGAACAGTTTGGATTATATGGTTGTTTTCTCATGCCATGGCTGTCTTCATACAGATTCTTCAGTAAAGTAGCATGGCAAGTACAAGCTATTTGAGATGAACATAAGCACTGAATCATGATTGGTTACAAGTAGGAAAGGGAGAGAGGAGGGAAGAGAGTAACATGGACATTGTGACAAAAGGACACTGGAATTGTCACCTGCTTTAGATTGAAGCTCAACCTTATTCTTTCAACACGTCTTTTTGGAACCTTCAAAGTGCTTTCACAAGAACTGGGGTGTCACACTGCAAGATGGTGTCAGTTTTGAATGTTGCAGTTTGATTTGAGTGTGCAGAATGTTGCAGTTTGATTTGAGTGTGCAGAATGTTGCAGATTGATTGAGTGCAAAAGATCAGTTGCTTGAATGGCATGCAATTGAAGGAAAGAAAGCTGCGTTTGCCCAAGAATTGATTAGGATGTAAGAAGAATGAGGAGGTCTACAACTTTCCTATTGGTCAAGAATCTGACAAAGGATAGGAGCAGAGTGATGTTCGTGACACGCGAGAACTGGCAACACAAACGATCTCTGGCATGCTCTAACCTCTGAGGTTCCTTTTCCCCTTGGCTGGTGGTGGTATTTGTGTATTGAGTGCATGCAATTACAATGGGGCTGGGGAACAAGAGCAAACCCAATTGACATGCAATTGTTCCAGGACCAAAATGTTGAGTATCTGGTGATCATCTTCCAGATGCTTTTTACATGGCTTTGTTTGGGTAGATGGAATATATATATGTGATTGAGTATGATGATGAGGTGGAATGGACCAAAGAGCAAGTGGACATGATTCAACAACACGTTGTAACAAGGCAAATTTCCTCATGATGCTCAAGTGAACCACTTATGAGGTAAATACAAGCAAACATTTTCCTCCCTCAATTTCCTGATTCTTCTTACATCCTAATCAACACTATATCCTCCTAATCAAAGAAGTAAAAGGTTCAGGCTTATCCTTCATTTGGTGTGAATTTTCTGTTTGGGATCATATAGACAGTTGGTATACACTACCTAGTGTGTCTAATTAATGGACAATTTGGTTTAAGGTAAACACCCATCCGGAGTTTATATAGCCAAGGGTAGTCTAGCTCTCTCATAAGAAAAAACTCTATTCATTGTAATAGAACCCAAAAACCCAGTTTTGCTATGCAAAAGAGATCATGACTTCAGGACTAATTCTACTACCATTTCTTCCTTAAGTCTATGTGATTATTGTTCAACCACCAACATGAGAGCTGGTATTTATGCTAACAAAATCAATTCCTAGAACAAAACATTTCCTTACACATCGTTATCTCTCTCTCCATGTAAACAGCTCAATCACAACTCAGTTCAAAAATGTTGGTATTTATTAATGAGTCATGCTAAATATTGTTGTGTCGCTTAATTATGGCTAGAATTTAGCATTGTATTTACATACATGACTTTATCAAATTAACCAAACATCCCTTGATTTTTTTCCTTCAAAATATTTCAAGTTCAACTAAGCTGTCTTAGATTTTCTCAATCCAACTAACCATCCTTGTCTTCTCTCTCTTTTAACTTTCTCTATTGATTTAGTTCATGATTAGTCTTTGGTCATGTATATGTACATATACACATACACATGCACAACACACGCACACAGAGGCAACGTGCCTCAAAATTGGAAACTCTAGATGTTTTAAGACTGATTTGTCTGTTTAAATTATAGGATGAATTGCACTTTTCCAGGGCATGGATACAATTTCTACACCCCATGAAGAGAAAAACGTTCCTACATTTCCCTACAGGTACTTCAAAATGCCAAAGGTTTGATGCAGCTTACCAGGATGCTGATATATAATAAATGTTGTTAAAACAATCATGTACATGAAGATCTTGTGAGAATCAGCACTCCAGATTTCTGATTCAATAAAGAGTTGTTGTCCAATTATAATTCTGGAAAATTTGCAGAGTGATGATCCGATAATATAGATCTCTTTCCATGATTTCAGCCATGGTCTTGAACAAGCCCGCCTTCTGAGAGCAAGAGTCAACTAGACAAAAATGTTGATTGTGAGTGTTGCAGCTGGAATAATTACTGTCAGAATTAGATATGTACATTTAACAAACATGGGAAAATCACATCTCCAGAATTATACAAACTGTTTGCAAGCTTTGCAGTCCACAGCTAATAATGTGAAAAGCAGTGATGGAAATTTAACCAGCCTCACAGGTGCACTTCACTTCTTGTAGTCTGTCTGTACACCAAAGTTTGTCTCACAACTTTAGCAGAGAAACATTTGACATCCACAAAACAGTCTTTTTCTGAACAGCATGCTTCACAAATTTTGTACCTTGAACTGGATCCTTAAATGCAGAATTGACACAACGACCCAAGTCTAATCGCATGAGTTTATATTATGTGTTAGTATGTACTACATTGGGAAAAAAGAGAAAAAACATCAATGTTGTGACGATCCATCAACTAGATCCATGTTGAAGCTGAAATTTAGAAGATGCCCAACAAGCAAGCGAAGTTTGAAGATCAAAAAAGTTGCAAATTTGCTTGAATCCCTGCACATGATTTAGCTAGTTGCAACTTGCAAGACCCATTTAAAAACTCCACAACCTGTAAACTTCTGATTGGAGCAGATGGTATGTTGCCTTGTTTACACACCTGCTGCAGCTGCAGGTGTTCCATGCTGATGCTTCTCACCAAATTCTGAACCAGTGCCTGTGCCTGTGCCACCCCTGCTGGTGGGAGGTCCATACCTATCAAATAGGAGGCCAGCATGCAGTGACAGCAAGTAAAGGAGCTGGGTGAACGCCAATATGATTGTGAAAGCCTCGAGCACTCTCTGAACCATCCAAAAATACCCAGGAATTACCAACCCATAAGCTTGAATCAGCCCCCAATCAGCTGCACATCCTTTGTACCGACAGTTCACTGCAACCTCATGGGTTTAGGGTTTTGGCAGTTTTTATCATCATTGTCAAATCTGCTACAGCCAGAGTTCACTACAAAACCACTCATCTAAAGATTGCCTGACATCGAGTTTCCATGCAGGATATGGCCCAATTTCTCAAAAACTTATTCAGTGGTTTCTGAGCAATGTAGGTCACTCTGATGCTACTTCCAATTCTAGAGAGTCACTCAAGTTCATAATTAGTCACCCATAATTTACAAGGGCAAAAAGTATCTTTGGGTGATATCACTAAGAATGTCACACCTTCATGTTAGTGAACCGAATCAAACTTTAGAAAAATATAGGAAACACTTAAAATAGATAGCTACACATTGAGATTCATTGCATTGTGACCTAGAAATCAATATCATTGACAACCTTGAGTAATCTCAGGCTGAACATCTTTTAGCATACAAGTGGTCACAAGCCATGTGCGACGAAGAAGAATGAATGCATGTCCAGCAATAGGGGCACTATACAAACAGGTTTCATCAAAATATATAATAAACCTACCAGTTTTATTGAGCGATGATGATCAATGTGAATTTCCTTGCAAGCCAATCTGCATAAACAGGCAGGAGAAAATCAAATCAAATCACATCACAATCCTTTGGTATATACAAACTGCTCTCCAATTTGAACATAAGAAGTGTACCCTGCAGCACCTTCTTGCAGATCCACTGCTGGGTTGGACAACTTAGAACATCGTTGATGAGGAGACACGATTCTCTAGTGCATCTTCTTCTTTCTTGTAGAAGGATTCGAGAACAATAGTTACAATGACTTCACAAAATCGTGATAGAGAATCATGACAACTGGTGCTGCAACGCTAGATATTAGGTACTACCCGAGAGCAAGGAGAGTGAGCAGCCATGCAATCAAGGCTGCAGTGCCTGCGCCTGCCAAGCTCTCGCTGCGCCACACACGGAGATGATGGATTCCCGCAAAGCAGGATGCCAGCCCCACCATGCACGCCACCAGCACCAAAGGCAAGTAAAAATTGGTCGCTCTATTACCTGCAATAACACATGCATGCAGCAGCAGCTCAGGGTTTCAAATCATGCTCTAATCAAGAGCTGCACAAGCTTTGAACCCTTGTTTGTTCTTCCCACATAGGTACATAACAAGATCATGGCCCTGACAACATTGCTGATGTTACGGCATCATCAAAATGCTCAAGATCTAAGTTCTCTGGTGTCCCGCCAACAACAACAACATGATCTCTCTCTCTCTCTCTCTCTCTCTCTCTCTCTCTCTCTCTCTCTCTCTCTCTCTCTCTCTCTCTCTCTCTCGCGTTACTTCTTGGTTTCAAGATCGCTATATCTGCTAAGAAAATTTCTGCAAAGCAGATATAACATGAATTCTTGTGAGGATGCGGGATCTGCATGTGCGGTGTATCCTACCAACATAGTAGCTGCTGCCGACGGAATGGTCGATGTTGTGGTTGAGGGCCCAGCCAGCCAGACAAGCGGCGATGAGGTACAGACAGAAGTTGAGTACCAGCAGAGGCAAGGTGAGGCTCCTTCCGATTCCCAGTGCCATGTTCAATCTTTGCAGGTCGCGCTGCAACTTCTTCGACTCAGTCTTGGATCTTGTTCTTGATCCGGACTGTTTCTTGAAGCTCAGAGCTCGATATCTAGACTGGCCGGTTCAAATATCACTGTAAATGATTATATGTCCAGCCGCATGCGCCAGGCTTGCTGCTGCAAGAACAAAATCACAAGGTTCCGCGCGATGTTACAACATGCAAGTACGTGGGATAATTGCGAGGGATCATTCTTTGTGTCCTTGACAAAGAAAGAATCGACACCTAAAAGTCTATCGCAGAGCTTTGCAAATGTTTCAGGACTGGAAGCCTTCAAGACACCAGATCTTCTTGTTCAAGAACTCCAAGAAAACATTAATGTAGCAAAAGAAAGAGAAAGAAATCTGCAAGCTGTTCCTAACATTCTATGCAAGCAGCAACGGCACTTCTCATAACATATCTAGTTTTAGCAAAACCAGCAAGGTGCATGCAAGTAGGTCATTACCTAGCTACTTGTAAAACAACTTCCAAATTCTCTATTGCAGACATGCAGCAAAGGTGCAACAACGTTCGTGTGGCGGCTTGCACGGCCCTGTCTGAAAGAGGACTCGAATCAACAAATTAGTGTAATTGAAATGCTCTCCCCTCCTCCACCCCCCGGCGTGAACAAAGTTAATTTCCACTACTGAAGACGGCACATGCACACAGCATCAGATCATCAGTCAGTCTGCAAACAAACATGAGATCTCGCTTTAGAATAATTTCTGCAACAAAAAAACACCGGTCGGATGATCGGCTTTAGAAATCATTATGCCTATGTGCCAGGCGTGAATATTGATCTTTCAAAGCTCTAGACATCCACTAGTTTAGTACCAGAGATCATATTTTTTAAGATGGATGTTTTGTCTCTACTGCAAGCTGGATTCAATGGAGCGAAGCGGGATCAAGAAAACCATAGACAAAGCAAGCGGGGGAAAAAAAAAAACACAAAGTTCAAAAGGACAAAAGCAAGCAAGAACAAGGAGTGTTGCAGGAGTTTTGTACAGTGCACTTGTATATAACTGCTGGTGTTGTTGCAGTGGCCAGCTGCAGATCCTCCTCCTCCAACTCCTCCTCCTAGTAATAGTCCTAGTCCTCCTCCTCCTGCTGCAGTGGCAACAAACAAAGAGTCAGGTGAAGAAAAGCGCAGCCTGTGGAGACATGCACGGGAACTGGGGGGCATGCAGCAAATGCAAACAGAGAGTGCCAAAGTTGTTTCTATTTTTTCTTCCTTTGTAATTCTCTTTTTTTGTTACTCAGAAGTATATTATAATCTTTTTTCCTTTTTTTTTTCCCCAAAATTGGTTTGCGCAAAAACTCCAAAGTTTCTCTTTTTCCTTTGCAATTTTTTTTTCCCTCAGGAGGTTTTTCTTAAAAATTTAAATTTTAAAATTAATTAATTAATTTAAAAACATTTAAAGTTTTTTTAAAAACCATAATGGGTTTGCACAAAAACTCCAAAGTTTCTATTTTTCCTTTGCAATTTTTTTTCCCTCAGGAGGTTTTTCTTAAAAATTTAAATTTTAAAATTAATTAATTAATTTAAAAACATTTAAAGTTTTTTAAAAAACCATAATGGGTTTGCACAAAAACTCCAAAGTTTCTATTTTTCCTTTGCAATTTTTTTTTCCCTCAGGAGGTTTTTCTTTAAAATTTAAATTTTAAAATTAATTAATTAATTTAAAAACATCTAAAGTTTTTTTAAAAACCATAATGGGTTTGCACAAAAACTCCAAAGTTTCCGTGTTTCCTTTGTAATTTTGTTGCTGATTTTTTTTGGGGGTATTTTTTCCAAAATGGGTTTGTGCAAAAACACCAAAGTTTCTATTTTTCCTTGCTTTGCAAGTTTTGCTGGTTCCTCAGGAGTTTTTTTTTTTTAAATTTAAACCAAAATGGCGTTTGCACAAAAACTCTAAAGTTTCTATATTTCCTTTGCAATTTTGTTGCTGAGTTTATTGTTTGTTTGTTTGTTTTTCCAAAATGGGTTTGCAAAAAAACTTACACAGCTGCTATTTTCTGTAATTGATGACCTCTAGTGGGTTACCTAGTCCATACTATTCAATATTAGATCATCCATAAATCTTATTAACTTGGGCTTTATGTTGTTACACACTACCAAGACCATGAATTGATGAAAGTAAAAGGAAAACCAAGTTTCATTCGAATGAAAATACGGAAAGACATATTGCATGCTTGATATGAATTGAATTCCAACTCAATCCAAATTCAATTAATTCCAATCCAAATTCAATTGAGGTAAGATTCAATTAAATTTAGTTGAATTTAGATTCAACTGAATTGATTTCAAGTTCAATTGAAAAAAAAATGGGATGTAAAAAATGTTCAAAATTTGGTCATCATTTTCATTTGTCATGACTATGTTGTTAAGAACAGAAGTAGTCTCAAAAAATAATTTAAAAAAAACATCTTTCAATTCACTTCAGTTCAAATTTCAAATCAAAATCTACTTTGGTAGGATGAAGTAGTTTAAGATCTTATAATCATCCCCCTAAAGTAGTTTTGATGCAAAGAAACACCTTTTCATTCTATTCAAAGCGTATTTTTTATTGAAATTTATTTTGGTAAGTTGAAATAATGTAAGACCTAATATAGTCATCCACTAGACCAATTCCAATGTAACCATCATCACTAGGATTAATCACTAGTGTGCCCTCTACCATTGGCCCAAGTGTGAACATACTTGACAAACAATTAATTTTTCCTTCTTCCAAAACCAATCTTTGTAATATAGTTGAATTTTTAATGACAAAAAAATTCAAAATTCAATATCTTCCATACTTTTGGTCTAATAATTACAAAATTTCTTTTGTTAAACCCTACTCATTATTTAGGACTTTCCCACAAAATCTAAAACGCACTCCAATTTCCCTAAACCTTTTAATTTTGATTTAATTGAATTTTCAATGAAAAAAATGTTCAAAATTGAAGAACTCTTAAACCATATCTCTAAACACTATGAACCCACCTCGGTGATACTATGGCCCAAAAATATTTCCTATTGTTTTCCAAGGTTCACAATCTCAATAGGGATTGTCTATCTTTGTCTAAGTGTCGACAACCGACTTGTATCTTGTCATTTATCATTCACTTGAGTGGGATGTAATTCGTGGAAGTTGTGATAATGAAGGCGCAAGTCATTAAAGAGCAAAACTTGTCGAATAGAAGTTAATTGGTTTTTTTGTTTGGTTTGTTTTGGTGTGTGTGTGTGGTTGTAAAGACCTTGGAGTTGGATTGGTGGAGATTGGGCATAAGAATTGAGATGTTGAGAAACTAAATATCAATTTTCCTAACTTTTTATCAGAGTAGAAGGCTTGAAATTGTAGAAATGTTGTTTTGAATGTTTTGGCTTTTGGCTTTTGCACATTGAAGGGAAGAATGCCTTGGTGTGTTCATTTTTTTTGCTCATGCATTAGAATTTCTAATTTTCGCTACCTAGAAGATGCCATGCAAGGTGGATGGATTTAGATAGGTTTAAGGACATTGATGGAGATGATGATAAGTTCTAAAGGATCAAGAAAGGGCTAATCTATTTGTGGCAAACATTGTTTAAGTCTTGTTGATCCCATTATGTCAGCAATGGTGTTTCTATGAAGCAACAAGGGATCGAGTACCTAGTTTATGGTAGCTCTGGGCGTATTCTTTGGGTTATTTGGGAAATTTTGGGGTGCCAATTTTAGACCAGTTTTGAGGGTTCCAATTGTTTGAAACTTGTGTTTATTAGTGTCCTCTTGGTTGCGGTTATAGCAGAGACAAAATATCCTTTTTTGCTTGGGATGTAATGGAGGGAGGAAAGGGGATTGTCTATGGTTGGTTCATAATTTTTAGTGTTGATTGCTAAATAAGGAAATCATAATACGCCAATTGAAAGGAGATTTGAAGGGATTTGATCCATCTAATGTCCTTAGGTCAAAGTCTATAGTTTGCCTACTTGCAAATTGTAGAATGATTATTTTACACTGAACAAGTCCAACATTGTAACTTCTACATGACATTCCTATGCATATGTGCTCATGGAAAAATTCATGTGTTGTAATGAGTGATCGTGTTCTGCCCCTCTTTTTGGTATCAAATTAGTTTTTTCTAGGGAATTAAGGTTAATTATCAAACTTTGAACTATGTTGGGTGTTGATGTCTTTAGATAATTCGGAATGCCAATGGTATGGCTATGGACCAAAGGAGGAATGATCTTGTGGAAAAAAATTATATATATATATTAGGATTGTTCATTTTCCATTCCCCACATTTGACAAAGTGAGGTTTTTCTTTCTAGGAGTAGATAAATTGTTTGATTTGGAGATTGGGAAGGAATCTTGAGGGAGAATGGTTATGGAACTTCAAGCATGAAAAGAAGATGCATTATGTATTATAGCAATTATTAGTTGTATCTTACATTGATAATGATCAAAACCAAGATGATCAATCATATTTAAGGACTCATTTTTTAAGTTCTATGATGAGTCCTACTAAGGATAACAATGCATGGTCAAGTTGGGAGCAACTCCAATCAAGATAATCTTCTTGATCCTTCCATTTTGTATTTTGAAATCCCTAGTTTTGAAAATGGATTCCAACAATTGCAATTATAGAACAATATTACATTAAGTTTTATATATTTAGTATGGAGAAGATGTTTAGTGAAAGGCATAGAATAATCAAGATTGATCATTTTGGGATAGTGTCAAAAATGTCAAGTTGGAGGTTGGATACGATAAGGAAGTGGATAAAAAAGAATTTAGAAAGCATTGATTTTGCTATGGGTTCGGATCAAGAGGGATTATCCTTTGATCAAGTTATATGCAATAGAGGTAGAATTTTAATTTTTAGAAATTCAAAATGTGCCTAAAGATGACAAGTCTTAAGGACATGGATGAGTTGTTTTGGGGTAAGGAATTTGAAAACGTTCATGATTGGGTTGAAAGGTTAAAGTTGGCAGTTGAAATGAAAGGTATTGATGAGTTGAATTTATTCAAAATTGGTAGGCTCAATTTGAGAAATTTGAGAAATAAATCTAAGGAATGGTTCAAAAAGCTAGCTAATACCCCTACTAATTGGCAACCCATGAAAGAACCATGTTGTTAAATGGAACAATGGATAAGGAAGAAATTAAAATTAAGTTGGTTTTATTTAAACAAGAGCCCAAGCAATGGGTCCAAGCCTATTACGATAGGATGGAAAAGTTGTTTGTAAGGGGAAAGTTGGAAGATGTGGGGCAAAGGAGAAGGTTTCTATTCCAACTCTGTCTTGAGATTAGAAAATTATGTGTGATGAGGGACCATGCAAATATGGAAGAAATGTTCATTGCAACATTGGAAATGGAATGCGTTCTAATAGAGCTAGTGAAACTCCTTTTGGCCATTAAAGGAAGAACAAGATGATGGAATGACAAATGAAATGGCAGTAGAGAAACATGTCAGTGCTTTCAATGACTCATTCATAAAAAAATTTAAACAAAATGTTTTTGTAAATCATGGAAGAGGTTTTATTAAAACTAATAACTCTTCAACATGTCAAATATGAAATTCCATAGAACATGTTGCTATGATTTGTCCAAAAATAAAAGATTTAAAACCCAAATGTGGTAAATGTGGTCTCCTTCATAGGATAAAAAACTGTAGCATTTGATGTGGATATTGCTCAAGAATGGATCATATCAAAGATAGGTGTTAGAAGAACGGGAAGGATGTCAAGACCCCAACCAATAATTACTTATAGTTCTAGTTGATGATGAGGCGGCTATTTTGGAACAATTGAATAGACTATGTGGGACTAAACATGACATTTTTTTTGGAACTTAGATGCCAAGGAAGAGATTGCATGTGGAAATGCAAGTATTGAAACAAATGAATAAATGATAGGGCTATGGAATTAGAGCCAATGGATGATACAAAGGAAGGCTCCTCTAGGTAAAAAAATTTCACACACTTCATCAAAGGCAAGATTTCATTGTCTCCTATGTAGATAATTATTTCTATCCATAGTGAATTAAAACATTTTGAGAGCATGGTGAAACTTGCAAGAAGGAAGAAGGATGAGAATTTGAAGTTAAGTAATGTGATTAGAATTAAAGGAACAGTGGGATTTTTGCAACATTTGCATCATCAAAAGCCATTATAATAAGATTTAATTGATACAAGAGCCTCCATGTCTATCATTGCAATTGGTGTTGTTTAAGAATTAAGGATCATTCACTTGGTTATTGGTACAAAATCATACAAGATTGCTTCAAGTGTGATTACCCAAGTGTTGGGGAGAATAAAGGAAATGCATGATGCAAAGGTTGGAGAAATCCAATGTTTTATGATGTTCATGGTTGTTGACACCAACAGTTATAATTTACTTTTAGGGTTGGGTTTTTTGATCAAAATATGAACTATCATTAATGTGGAGAAAGGTATGATTCAACTTAGACAATTAGGTCCTGGGAACAATATTCAAATGCTCCCACTAAATGCACGATTAACATGCTGCAAGTGGTCAAAGATAAAGCCTAGCAAGGTTCTAACACAACAAAAATGATTAAATTAAGGTTAAAGCATATGGATCTCAACAATGATGTACAAATTCTTGATTACTCTCCTAAGAATAATCAATCTAGTGGAGATTCTTGCCAAGATATTTCTAAGAATGGAAATGATGAAACAAAAGCAATGGAACTGGATGAATCCGATTTTTTTGAAGATTAGGAAGTTTTGGAAAAAATTATAAGATAATAGACTATATACTTTTGTGATGCAAGAAAGGCCCAACCAAATTATAAATATATTGTTGGAGGAACAAATTGATAACATAATTTTTCGACAACTTTCTAATTATGAAGATTTTGAAAATTATATGAGATGTGTTGTGAAAGATGACAATATGTGGAATGAGGCATTCAATAAACAATCACGAGAATGTTTGGTTGTGTTCCAATTAGGGAAGGGAAATGATAAGGAGGCACAAGGAATTACAAATGCACACAACAAAGTTGATGTAAAACAACTAAGCAAATTGGAGATCAAGTTTAAAATTAATATAGATGCAACGTTGGATCAATGGAGGGTTGATCAATTATGGGAATTACTAGAACAATTTCTTGATATGATTGCCTACCATAAAAGCGAATTGGGTTGTTACAAAATTGGGGAGCATATTATGGACACACAAGGTTTCCCACCCTATTGAACTACCCCCCAGCATGTTGTTAGTTCATTATGAGCAAATTGTGTCCATTGCAACTTGTTTGATGCAATTCAAAAGTGTCCAATACAACTATATTACAACTAGATAAACAAGTTGCAATGGACATGATTTTTGCATAATGTTTTGGGAAGAGGCAAAGGTCAAAAGGCAAATTGATGTTTTGGTGCTATTGGGAAAGATGAAGCTTAAGACATCCTAGTATGCATGTGAAGTAAATTTACATGTTAAGAAGGATCGTAATTGTAGATTTTGTGGGGACTATAAACTATTAAATCAACAATCCAAACATGATGCATTTCCAATGCAATTGGTTGAAGATGTCTTGATGTAACTAGGGAAATCTTAATGGTTTTATGCATTAAACTTATAGTCAAGGTTCTATCAAATAAAGATGATGTTAGAAAATGTATGAAAATTAGTCTTAATAATGTTTGATTAGAGTACATGCCTTTTGACATGATACATGCAACTAGAACCTTTACCACAACAATGACTAATGTATTTGACGCCTTTATGGACAAATTTTTGAAGGTGTTTGTTAATGACCTCAACATACACAATTTGACATGAGAAGAACATTTGGAACATTTGCGTTTTGTAGTAATGAAGTTTAGGGGAGTAAATCTAAAGCTCAACCCATGCATATCTGAATTTTAAAAACTAACATTTGTTTTTAAAGACACATTGTTAATAGAGAAAGAATTCAAACCATATTAGAGAAAAATTAAAGGGATGACAGAATTTCCAATGCTTACATCTATCACTAATGTTTGTACTTTTCTTGGGCTCACTAAATATTATAAAAACTATGTGAAGGGGTAATCCTTAATGGCGATACCATTTTTTAAGTTGACAAAGAGCCACTATCACCTCCAATAAGAATGAACACAAATCTATCAAGAATCTTGAGGTAAT
>Ga0209208_10002075_pt1 | contig 28592 bp, 16 predicted proteins | sample S1TSphfallax_3_FD_187694 | JGI IMG/M metagenome (GOLD analysis project Ga0209208, IMG submission 187694) | Host-associated microbial communities from peat moss isolated from Minnesota, USA - S1T2_Fd - Sphagnum fallax MG (SPAdes) (version 2) | ecosystem: Host-associated > Plants > Peat moss >...
TAAAAAGTAATAAAATATTTTTAAATGTTTTACTTATTTTATTATTTATGAGTCATGTATTAATAACTTGGGAGTGATTAAATAGTTAGTTTGTTAAATAATAAGAAGTTATTGCTTAGTTAAGTAATTGATAATGAATATTGAATATTTGTAGTGTATAATTTATAATTTAAATATATTTAAATTTAATCATTATTGATGAACTGATAATCTAATTATCTAGTACTTGAATTGTTTAGAAATCTAAAAACTAAGAATCTAAGGTATGAAAAAAAATTTAGAATTACAACTTAGTTTGTGAGGAAGTTGCAACTTCAAAACTTATCCAATACTGTTTGTTCTTCATTCTTATTTTGAACATTATATAAATAAAGGAGTGTGGTCATCCAATTTCACATTAAGAAATTTGTGCACATGGGATGAATTAATTAAAAGGTTCAACCCAAAAGAAAAAACAAATTATGCACATTTTTAAAATATTTACATTCCCAACCTAATTATTTACCTAGCTAGGTAGGTACTTAGTTTGACCTACCCACCTAGGTTGACCTATGTACCTACCTATATGAGTAGGTATTTAACCTAAAAAGGTAAAACCTACCTACCTAGTTTTTTTACCTAAGTAGGTAGGTTGGTATGTAACCTAAGTTTGTAGGCACCTATTTATGTACCAACCTAGGTACCTACCAACATAATATTAATATTAATATTTTAATGCCACATGTCATAATATAATATCATTCAAGTATTTGAATTGAACTACCTAAATTATTTCAAAATAATAATAATAATAATAATAATAAAATATTAAGAGACGTGGCAACACATCATTTGCCCTCAATTATGACCAAAATAGTTGCATCTTAGTCGCATGTGACAATACGTATATAATGGAGTCACCTTTTGTCATTTGCGATTAATTTATCACTTGCAACGTTTCAGGCGACTAAAGAGATTTTATTTGCAAAATTTCTCTTGCAACTAAAATTTAGTTGCAAAAATTAGTAAAAAATACATGTTTTTCTTCTAGTCTTATATGGTCATCCCAATTTTCCTACTCTATCATATTGTTTTGCTTATTTTGTCATCTCTGTCTACACATGCTCTCCAATCATGTCAACTTACATGTATACCTACTAGTTTATATCCTTTTCCTAACATTGTTAACATTTTGTAGTCCTTGCCTTCTTTCATGGACCACTTCATATTATGCCCAAATGCCTTTCCTTCTCTACATTGTTAGCCATCAGCACATACCATGGACATAATCATTATTAACAAAAATAAAATGAAAACACATAAATCTATTGTTTACTATTATTATGCATTTGGTTGTTTAAATCCCCTACCCATGCCTACTTCCTTCCCAAATTACATGTTATAAACCTTACTTTTCACCCTATGTTACTGACCATGCTAAGATTATAATTTCTATGGAAATTTTCAAAAGAAGGCGAATCAAATCCATATTTGGAGCAACTTAAGTAGGGAATCCAACAATATGAACCTCTAATTTTTTTGAAAAATAAAACAAAACAAGAACTTTAGGGACTCATGAAAATATGGTTCAATTTGCCCCATTCAAAAGTCCCTAACTTCAAATTGGGTAACAACTACATTTATTATTGCATGTTATAACAAATATTGAGTCCCTATATGAAAATTGGATTGGAAATAAATACAATCTTTCAAGTTTTTGTCATTCCAATCAAATGACCAATCCATATTCTTTGATTTCAAAAGTCCATTGTGAAAAATGGGGGTACTTTTATTAAAAGATGGTTACAAAAGTATTTTCACAATCAAGTTAAAATATAATCAAGTCCCAATTGCCAATTTCACAAATTTTATTATTCGTTATAGGTGTCCCAAGAAAGGACACTCTACAAATGAAAAAGTTAACCACTTTAACGTGTATACACCTTATAGGAGGTATAGGTCTTGGAATTGGATATAATAATTTAATCTATTTGTGTATTGATTGACAATCCACCATCATGGTTGTATTAACAAGACACATCATTTCAATAATTTTTGTTTGGTTTAGATAATTAAAGGAATTGTTTTTGTTGTACTATATGCTCCCTTATTAAGATTGATACATTTTATGTGAACAATTGATGTACCACATTGTGTAATTGAGTTTGTCAAAGTACTTGGTGTCTTCTCAATGATTTAGTTGTGTACAAGACTTGTGGTTCTACCACATAATTGGTATGAAATACCAATTTTTCGTTTAGTAATTGCATTATTTTTTACAAAATCCTTCCACTCCTTTAATGGCTAGTAGTATGGGTATCACATTGTTAAGCATGAGTTATATGTTTTTGTCATTAATCGTTTTCCTTCTTTCAATTGCATACTTTCATTATTCAACGAATTTTGCAAATTTGAATGCCAAGGAGTTTGAAGTCCTTGCTCCACCTCCTTTAACACGTACTACCTAAAACTTGGTGATGAATGTTCTTTCACTAGTTCATTTTTTTCCTCTTACAATAACAATTTCTTCAATATTATAACACCTCATTCCTACTACAACATGTGCTTCCTATGGAACAAATATATCTATCAAATTGGTTTTGTATTGTGTAGGTTGCTATTTTATTCTTGGAATTTGTGGATCTTGATGTTGCACACACACGTCACAACCTATGATTCTTCACATTTGTGACATTATATTGTTAGTATTTGATCCATCATTTCATGATTTTTGTGTTCAACTTAACTTAATTGCCTTCATATGTTTCTTGTGATCATCCTATTCATTTTTACCTCCTTTAACATATTGTTTGAAGGAAGTTTTTTCGTAGACAAAACCCTCGCAATAGCTACCTCACTTATATCAAAATCCTATTTTTTATAAAGAATTAGTAGAACCATAAAAATACACCAATAATTATAAAATCTACCTTGTAAAGTAAGAAAATGAAAAAACAAGTTGTGTTCATTCACAAAATTTCCCCTAAACTCAATAATGGGGATTGATGGTCACCAAATGGTAAAATGTGATTTCTTAATCTACGAGTATTTGCTATTGTTCTAAGATCAGTATCATGTACTAATAGGTACTTTTGCCATGAAATTACAAGTTTACAAACATATTAAAACAAATACGTTCAAGTTAAAAAGAACCAAAGAACATATAACCAATGTTTCGATTTTCATGTTTTAGTGTTAAAAAATGTAGTAATGTTGTAAGTTTCTTTAATGTATTTACAAAACATTTTTCCACATATATTATGGAAGCATGTGGAATAATTTTATATGAATCTAATGAGGATAAATAATTTTTAAAAATCCAAAAACATTGTAACCAATGTCTTTAATACTTAAAGGATTCTTAAATGAAATGTTTTGGGGGAGATTTTTTAAACACATATTTACATAATAATTAGTACAACAAAAGGTGTCCTTTTACGCCAAGTGATTTCACTAGATTTTGAGTGAATTCACTGGTTATAGTGGATGGGACCTAGTGGGGACATAATGAATTCATTGGTTTAATGAACGTGAACTATTGAATTGCACCCACATTTTGTAGTAGTGAATATAGTGCAAATAAAATATATGAAATTTACAAATGAAATATTCTTTGGATATTTTCAAATAAATAGCCACTAAGGGTGCATTGTTGGTTCCTTTTAGTTTGAATGTACCCAAATGTAATCCAAAATGTGCTTGAATAATTACTCATGCATCAAAACAAAAAAATATATAAGATAAATTTCAAAACATTAAGAAGTTTAAAATGACTCAATTCAAAATTAATAAGTAAAGAATGGTTCAAAATCAAGGTTCATGGGCTTAACCAAGTTCAATTTAGTGTTAATACTTAATAAATTAGTTGGTATATGCACTACTAACTATCAATTAATTACTAATTGTTCCCTTAGCAAAAATAGAATTTTTAAAAGGGGTGATGTTAATTTTTACCTATGAATTATCCTCTAATGGGCATCAATGTTGTCAATATTGAACCTAACTTGAGGTCTTCATGTGAAAATATTGTTATATGAAACCATATGAAAGGATGGGTGATTGATCTTTGAAGTTTAATTCAATGTATTCAAATAATCAATCAATAATTCAATCAATTGGTTAATTATTGGATTTTAAACACTCACTAAAAAAAGGGTGTTATGAAATGAACATGTCAAACCAAGTGGGTTTTTAACACCAAAATGAATTTACTTCTTAATTATGTTAAGGTTTGAGTTGTTCCAAAAAATATTTTTTTCCTATTTCATCATGCAACATGAATGCAAAACATTTGAAACATGCTTGATGTGGTAGTGGTGGGTAGAAAATACGTTTTGTTAATGCATTTTAGTTTTTACATGTGCAAGCTTGGTGAAGAAGTGTCTCAATAACAATGCAAACAAGATTATAAATGGAAGATGAACATGAAAAGAAGGGAATAAAATGAGTGTGTGGTTGACAAGGAGTTATGCACTTAATGTTCATATTTTGAAATGACCATAACAAAAATGGAAAAAAGGAATAAGGTTGATGATGGAATTAATAAGAAATTATCATGTGATGAAAAAATGTGGAAGAGATAAAAAGCTTCGCTATAAAGTTTTTTAAGAAATTTCAAATTTGGTGGTGTGGGAGAGTAACTAAATGTGCACAACTATGAAATAATGGAGATATATTGATCTTGTGAATTTGTAATGTTAGATAAAGTTTTATATATTTGAATCTCATTTTGATCAAGGATAAAACTTTTAGAAGTTTAGTGGTTTTCTCCATCAAATTTATGCTGCCCCAAACTCTAGCATTTTTCTTTGACATTAGTAATGTGAAAAGGCATTAAACAATGTGTCATGTAAGGTGGTTGCAGGTGTAGAAATTTGTTATGGTTTAAGGGACTTGGCACATGTAAAAGAATATTACTAAATTGTTTTAAGTACACGAATGTTTAGGTGTGTCAAAATGTGTGGAGCTTTTGAAGGAAATAATTGTTATATTGGATTATTATTAATTGTTATGTGAAGTTGTTTCCTCAATTTTGGAACACCTATTGTTTGGGTCACAAGTTTTTCATTTAGTCGTTTCCTCCATAAATTAAGTGGCAACATCCTATATAAAGGTTTTTATAATGTTATACAAACCTTCAAATCCTCACAAAAATGTTTACAAAGATAAAATACCTTAAACAAATAAATTAGAATATGTATTTAAATAAAATGAAACAAAATGAACAAGGGAAATGATTAAAGGTTGCATATCTGTTGGGTTATAACTTAAATTAGGTTTGAATGAACTAAAGGTAACTGGGTGTGAACAATACCGACACAACCATGTGCGGTAGTTTCAATTTTTAAGAATTGCCTTAGGGTTATTTGAACGTGGTAAGGTTATTAGGGGTTTTTAGTAGTTTCATGTTATAATAAAAGATGATAAGTGCGCATGGTTGCATGGGGGGTTGTTTTTTTTTTCAAATTTTGATATTAGATGAATGAGGTGTAGGGTTAATTATTCTTTTCAACAAAAATTGGTGATCATAAATTAAAAACCTTAGTTGTGTAATTAGGGGTGAAAAATCTTTAAAAGGTTAGGGTTAAAAACAAACACCAAATTCATAATGTTCGACAAAACATGGGTCTTGTTGTGATATTTAGTGGGTAGTCATGTAAGCAAAGATGTTTCACATTCGTTAAGCAATTGAGGGGATGTCAATGAAAGGTCCAATGGAGATAGAACAATCTTCAAGCCTTATAAGCATAAGATTAATTCGAAACAACTTAACGATTAAATAAATAATGTGAGAGGGTGGCAATGATAACATGAGTTTCATAATGAATGAAACATTTATTCAGATTATCGATAAGCTCCAGGAAAAGCTACAATTACATGTTGAGTCTTGGGCTATGCCATAGTGATAGTTCATAATTGCAATAGATCTAGGATGCGTTGAATGGTGCGAACAAAATAGTTTGCCTTGCTATTAAAAGGCAGTTGATGAATCGAATTGCACAACGAACGATAATGTCCAATGTTGGGAATCGAAGACCATGCAAAAATATATTGTTTTTAGTTTTGTAACAACCATCATAAAAAATTTCAAGTTCATCACCAGAAGCGAGGTCGATTTGCAACAAAATCATCAAGGTGGGAGAGTTCGAAGAAATGTGATAATACCAAGTTCATGGGGGTTCAATTTCAAGATAAGCGTGCACCTCTTGCAATTTGGGATCTTCATCATGAGGATGTTACGTCGATGTCAAATCTAGAGATGATTCTGGAGGTGGTTCTTCATTCATTTGTGCAGCTTGAGGCCCATAAGATGTGGCCATATGCAACGCCATAATTTCAAAGAAAGGAAAAAAAATCTTCAATCAAAATCTAATCGGTAATGAATGTGTGAAAGACTTATTATATTGAGATGTGTGGTTGTAATTTATAGGTTAAGGAAAAGGAAGGAAATGTGCAAGTAACGGCCTATAACCATGGTAAAGTATAACTTTAAGACTAATAGAACCTTCCAAGGGTCACCAAACATTGGAACCTTCCATTGGCCACCGAATTGGGATCTTCTTTCACCTCTTTCTTTCTCTTTATCTTTAAAGGACAAATTCAAATAATTTTGGGCTCTTTTTTCTACGCATAACTTTCGATTTGAATCTTGAGAGAATTTATTCCCAAAATTTCCTTGGGAGGAGAAAATGATTAATCTTAGTAAATGGTGGAAAGAAGGAGAATATATTAGATGATTGTGGTACTTTTTAAAGAATGGAAGGGAATAGAAATAGTTTTGGGAATTTTAAATCTTAGAGAAATTGCACAAAACCTTTCGGGTTTTGTAACACATTTTTTTACTAATATGGGTGTAGAGCTTGGAATTTGGTAGGTAAATGCGCCTTATAGTTAGCTTTTTAATGAGTTAATGCAAGCTAGATTTGAATAATGTATGTGATAGAAACAATATTTCAAGTGATTGTATGTTTATTGTCAAGTTGAACTTCCTACTTTCACGAAACCCTTTTGGGTTTGGTAACATAACCTTTTGTTGCTTTGGGTGCAGAGCTTGAAATTTGGTAAGCAGATGTGCCTTGTAATTAGCTTTCTAATGAGTTAAGGCAAACTAGATTTGGATAACATATATGATAAAAATAATATTTTAAATGATTAGAGGTCTATTACCAAGTTGAACATGGTGTCAAATTTTTAAAAATTGGTTTAAGTGAGTGATAATTTAACATAAAAATCTAAGATTTGGAGTGTTTGAACTTAGAAAATATGTCAATCAATTCTAAATCATAATTAATGCAAAGGAGGTAAGCTATTTGGCTTTAACTACAACACAATTTAACATCTATAAATACACATTGCATTTCTTTTCTTTCACTGATAGCATATGTACCTTCGAGTATAATCACCTCATAAAACCAAAAGTAGAGGGATAGAAAATCACTTCACATTGGGTGAAAACAGACTACAATGACCCCCTTTGGCACATTTTTTGATATAATATTATAATACATATAATATAATTATTCCAAAAGTATGATACATTTAACTTTGGGTATCAATTTTGGTTTTTAGCCCCTAAAATTATTATTTTTACAAAAATAATTTTATGTAATATTATTTTTATAATAATAATAATTTTCATTATTTGTATTGAAGAATCCATGGGTGTATTTTAAATATAAAATGGTGTAATAAGTCCACTATTTCATTTTCATAGCACTAACTTTAAAGCTTTATTAATAAATAGAATAATCAATTTTAATGGAATTAAAAATATGGTTCATCTTCCATGTGAATGTGATTACTTGTCGAACTTTCAATTTACCACACATTTATCACCTCTTTGTTGAAGAAATTCATTTTTTGAGATGAAAACTTTCAAATTAGTCACATGGTATCCAAATATGGTTCAAAATATGTGAAATGACATGGTTCAATGTATCTTCAACTTTCATAAATATTAAAAATTGCTTTTAAAAAATATATATTTTATGTTTCTAATTACACATGTACACTACATTCATTTCCACAAATACACTCCAATCTCCCATTTAATAAAATGAAATTAAATAGTTTCATTTCTAATATCTTGCTTAGGTTATATTTTAACATAATATGAAAAAATGTTATGAAATTTTTTCGAAAATTTGAAATGGGATACACTCAAACATGTACATCCTTGGAAGTAATATAATGGGATACCGTAGTGTGTTTTCACCCAATTGGAAGGTAAAGGTACCTTATTTGTGTTTATTTAACAAGATGGTGAATAATGAAACTTCAACATGGTCCATTGTCCAAGGATGTGTTATAGGTGCAAAACCTACCTTTGCAAATGTTACATGTGTAATTTATATTAGTTTTAATGCACCCCTAGGTTTGTTAAATGGCATTAGTGGCAAAAAATCATGCAAATACTTGATTTTGTGGGAAAAATGCAAACCCAAGGTGCATTCCATAGTTCCCAACAAAGAAGAGGACATGGGAGCTTTGGGATGAAATTAAGATGAATTCTTAAGTTGAATGCATGGTCATGTCAAACTATACAAACCAATAATAAATGGCAATTAGTGTAATTTGAAACCAAAATGGTGCATAAACAAGCCATGGTCTAACATTGATTCATAATATTTGCCATGGCTCACATTTGGGAAGAATCATCATTCTCTTTTGTATACTATATTATGCAATTCTTATCAAAAGCTACATCAAAATGACATTTCTTCCTAGGACTCCCAAGTGGGAGTCTTGAAATTGTCAAATTATGAGTTTCATCAATTTGTGGTTCATAATTTTCTCATTTTATATTTGATTTGAAAACTCTAAAAGCAAAAGTTGTAGCCGCTTGGAAAGAACTTTCTAAGGACCTATCAACATCTTAATCAAAGTTAATGGGTGTAAGCATGGTCATGTAGACCAAAAAAAAAAAAGTTTGTTCTAAATCCAATTTTTAAATGATAATTTTTGACATAAACATAAGTAAGTAAAAATTTATGTACTTGTAGAAATTATATGAAACAATTGGCTTCTCCATGGATTTAATGATAAATTGAATAAATGTTTTGAATTTTTTTATTATAATAAAAATAGGTTATAGATTGGTTTGAAACCAACTGTGTTCAATTTCATGCCAACATTTCAAAACTACTATTACATTAAAATTTTGATACATTATGACTATAATATAATATGCACAATTTTGTACTACATATTTATAAAGCATCCATTAACTTGCAAGTAATAAAATTAAAAATTCATTAAAAAAATCTACTTGAAGATGTTAATTCTCAAAATTATAATATTAAAGTGAAAGATTATCCTCATATTAATAATTGAATAAAATAATATTTATGCTTTCAACACATAGATCATTTTTTTGTGGTTACCTATATTTTTTTGTGACAACATACAAAAATTGTGTATTTGACCATGTTTTCATCCTAATTTGAATCATCATTCAAACAATTAAATGACCCATCATCATTTTAACAATTTGACTCCCCTTCTTTCAAATGACCATATTATTGTGTTTAAATGGGCTTTATTCTGCAAATAAAACACACTTTAGTATACTACTCTTCAAGTCCCCTTTTTTCAAATGACCATAATTTTATATTTAGATGGTTTTTGTTTTGGGAATAAAAACACATTTTAATATACCATCTTTTCAACACCTTTTCAATGATTTAAAAAGAGCCTTGATTATGACAATGTTTGATCAAAAAATGTGGAAATGTGTTTGAATTTTCCAAACAATTTCCTTATTTTTTGGTTCATTTCTCTTGTTATGGTTTAGCCTTGATCATAAGCCCAAGGCTAAGGTTGCAATCCAAATTTTACATGTGTTGTTATAGGTGCATGATTTAGTTCTCCATGTGTTACAAATGTAAGACACTAATTATGCAATTGTTACATAAAATAGGAACATGAATGTGTAAAAGTTATAAAAAGTGTGGGAACTGATTCTACATGTGCATTAAATGCAAGATACCAATTTTTCAATTGAGAAGTTAAAAGTGCATGTTACCTTAAGTTACAAAGGCTTGCTTTTCTTTATTAAGATATATAATTACTTGAGCATACATAGAAGGAAAAATAAGGTAGGCAAGATAAGGAAGATGGTTTACAACAAGTTGACCTATGACAAGTCAACAAGTAAACATGAAACTATATACACTAGAAGAAACCTAGTATTATGCAACCATTCAATTTACGATTATATGCAAATAAATGTCATTTATAACTATGCTTTGGCATTTTGCAACTAATCACCATTTGTTTCAATCTATTATTTATCTTACAACGACATTGTAACTAATTTGCAACTATTAGGTTGTAAATCCTTCTATAATATTAGACTTTTTATCCAAAAAAGGCCTATATGTCCAATTAGTTACAAAAAATAGTCACAACTTGGTTACTTCTATGTAATTGTACATTTGCCTTTATATATATTAAGGTATTTAAAAATATATTAGGGATATATTTATATATTCAGGAATTTAATTATATTATATTTGTAACTATAATTTGCAACTAAAATAACTTACAACCAACATGTATAACTAAAACTCCATTAGTTGCATAAGTGAAGTCGCATGCAACATCTAATTGTAAATGATGACTGAGCATGATGTTTTCACATTCCGCATAGATGATGTATACACTCCGTATATACATCTTCATCCGTTGACCATTCATATAAAATTTGCAACTACTCACCATTATTTGCAACTATGTTATAACCCATTACAAAATGCCATGTGGCAACATAATAATTTTTAAAAAGTTAAGTTTTAAAATTACATATTGGATATTCATCATCTATTTTGGATGCTGTTAGATCATGCCTAATAAAAATTTGCCACATGGCATGTTAATTGAAATTTGGCCAAAATACATTTAAATCAATATTTAGGTAGGCATGTATGTAGGTAGGTAGGTGGGTAAGTAAACTAGGAAGTAAATATGTAAATATTTTAATTTAATTTTAGGTTTAGCCTTTACGGTTAAACCTTTTTCATTGGCTCATCCCAAATTACACATGTTTTTAATATAAAAATGTAAGCAACACACCTTTTTTATATACTTTTACAAAATGAAAATGGAAGACAAAACATATGGGATAAATGTTTTTGTTACAACCTAGTTTGTAACTAAATTGAAACTAAGCTGCAACAAAAAAATGTATCACATATCTTTTATTTTCTTTTTCAAATGTGTAAATTATATATCTAATAGGTAATGTACTAACTAATAACTAGAACTAATTGATTAACTAAACATTAAATAATTGTTTACCCACTTACCAACCTACCTATTACTTATTACCACCTACTAATTAGATAGTAATTAAGAATAGCATAAACTATTTAAATTATTGCATAAAAAATTATATCATTAAATAATATTTAAATTAATTAATTAATATAATAAGTAGTAAATAAATTTAATATTTATAATAAATCAATAAGTAGTTAATTTCCATTAATATTAAATTTATTTACTCTTTTATTAGTAAAAAAAATAAATTATATGATAAAAAAATTAAAATTATTGGATAATAATAATTTTCAGTAGTTAATAAATTTAGTAAGTATTTTAATTTAATTATTAATTATTACTATTCCAATGACAATGATTTCATTAGAGTTGGTTTAGGTGGGACGAGCTATAATTGTAGGTTGTACAAAAAGATAATTCCAAATTACAAATTTATTAAAGGTCGACTCCAAATCGAAATTTTAAAAAATAAACATTCTACAAGTTGTAATTAGTTGGAGGTGTTGTTACAAACCATGTATGTTTTTTTCTCTCATTCACTTAATTAAGAAGTTCTTTGAGTTCTAAAAGTTATATCATGTGCTCATTGAAAAAGGTAACAAATTGCTCACGAATGTGAAGATGACATAAATGAATATTTTGTTTCCTGTGAAGCGTGTCATGGAACAATATCGACCATTGATGGCAAATATGCATGTTGATGCATCAAGTAGCAACATTGATGTTAAAAATTTGAGCATGCTTTGTGACTTGGAATTGATTTCAAGGTTACATGCAATTTTGCCACACTTTAGATTCCATGCATACTTTATGTTATTTTATTGACGCGTTGGAGGTGTGCCAACTTGACCTTTATCGCCTTTCTTTGATCCATACACCAAGTTCAACGATCCTACTTTTGATGAACTCAAAGCTCTTGAATCACTAACTAGCAAGAATTTGTCAATGAGTTCATGCAAAGATTTGAACGGCGAGGAGGCCAATTGTGTCATCATTGAGTTTGTTGGTGCTAAATTTTCTGCGAACCAACATTGTCTTGCAACAAGTGCTTTAAAACTTGTGTTGAAGCCATACTTCCCTTTGGTCATGCCTCATCCAACATCAAGATGTGAAGATTCTACTCGAGCTTTAGTCCTTGAATTGGAGGTCAAATTTCCAAATCATGAACTTATGTTGGCATTGGGTGTGATCTATTTGAACTTCTAGGCTAAAAACTTGTAGGATGTTGAAAATGATTTCCACTAGTGCTTGATTGTGATCAATGCTATGTATTGTAGCCGGCAGAAAGTGGGAAAGGATGGGGTGTGGGTGGATGCTTTGCTTGATCCATATGAATTGGATTTGTAATGCTTGTTTTCTAAAATGACTATGGTTGCAAATAGTGAGTCGGTGTTGAAAGAGGTGTTGGATAAAAACCCGGTAGCTCGATTGTGGGCAAAGATTACTTCTTCTTCCATCTTCAAGATCAAAATTCTAGAATTCATCAAGTTGGCTAAAATAACATGTGTTCATGTTTTGGGATCTTTCAATGATGAATGGTGGTTTTCAGCAGTGGCTTTGATAAAAAAACAAGTTAAGGAACCGTTTGTTGTGCCATTTGGATCTTTGCACAACAATTATACAAACTTGAGGACTTCCCATTTGAAGTGGCCATTTACCTTTTTGGGCAACATGAAAACCTGATATTGTATTGATTCTTGAAAGTAGAAATTTCATTACTAGCGATAGTTAGGTTTTCTTCCAAGTCCCCTTTGTTGGGGCAACCTTCCTTGTCCATTGGCACAATGCACACTCATAATATGAATTTTAAAACTGCCTTATTTTTTTTGAAATTCTGGCCTATTTGTGAGTTTTGGAAAATTATTAATCCTTATTAGTTGCTTGCATGTTTGATGGTCAACAAATAGTACGACATGGAATTTAGAGTGGGATTTGGAACTTTGGGGTTTTTTCTTGTATCTTCTAAGTTCCTGCATTTTATTTGCTGCTTGCATCATGATTCATGGTTAGAACTTGACACTTGTGGATTGTGTTGGGCTGTGGTGTAGGGACACTACTTTGCTCTAGGCAAAGTCTCAAGTTTGAGATGGGGGGTTAAACTCCCCAAGTAGTGCTTTTGAACTTTGCAGCATGCACTTGGGTAGACCCTTTCACTCAGTTTCAGAGTTCTGAAACGTCTTGATTCGCCACATTGCCTCCGCAATAAAAACACACAGTCATCAAACTCTAGCCCTTGAAAAATAAAATGATAGCCAAATACATAACCAAAAAAAGAAGTAGTAGCCAATTGTTTTATTAAACAAATGGCTGGAGTAACCATACTACACACTCCGTCCTGCTAAATGTTGGCTGAGTGGCTACTTCAAGAAATCCCAAAAAAAAGCCGCTGGCTGGTTTAGTAATTTGTGGAACCTTGTACGTGGACACTCTCAGAGCAGTGAATGTGAACAACCCCCAAAAACAGTTGACAAAAGGGTGTGTGAGCCCAGTCACAATGATGATGATATCATATGTGCAGTTTATGCTGAAAGTTACCAATAGAAGTGGTCATTCATAATGGATGGTGTTAAGGAGAGATTGGGCTAATTGCCAGTTACTTTAGATGAAGCACCACGACTTTCACAATTTCTGCAAACAGTCATGAATGTGGTGGCTATTTTACTCATTATACACAATTTGCTATGTATACTCACTTAATTTAGGTTCCAGAACTGCAATTTGGTCGATATAAATTAAAACTACTGACGGTTCCTACTGGAAATGATTTTAATGCTCAAGACTAAATAACCGGCAAACTGGGCTCCATTATCAACTCTTAAGTCACCACTTATGCCGTCTGGGAGAGGCCAGTCCTGCACATAATTGTCGAGTTAGATCACAAATCAATCCCATTGTTTGATTGGGATTAAGTCTATGACCACTTACTCATCATAACTCCCATATTTTGATGGGGGATCTTTATTGGGACCTGCTGTTAAGCAACCCGGATTTGGTGGTGTTTGAGTATATTCTTTAATGGGGGTTGAAGAGTTGTGGAAATGCTAGCTTGGGTATGCAGCTCACATACTGGGGTGTAATTGGTTATGATTTCAGCTCTTAACAGTCTGTCAAATTTCTCTCATTTCAGCCACAGAATAATGTGATCAGTTACTTTGCACCTTGAAATAAAAATCACAGTGGAACTGAAATCGCCACACACTTGCTTTCACACTTTGCTTGTTTGAACAGCCCCTTGGTAATAAAGAGTGCACGACCATTGAACTAAATTCTGGAGGAGATACTTGGATTGTTCTCTTTCTTTCATTAATTCAAAGATAGACAACTGTGCTGCATTCTTCTGAGGGTCGGCAGTCAGCTCAATGGTTCAATGTAAGGTTCCTTGAAGCCAACCCTGTAGCAACTAGCAACCCTAATAAGGGACAGCAAAGAATGCTAGAACCCAAGCATTGCATGATACTGGATGTTATAACTTTTATGCTGTGTCATTAGGTGGTCAAAGTGATCAAGCTCTTGTTGCAGGGGTGGAAGTGATTGATTCTTTTCATACCACAAGGAATTGGGAATTTTGGCTTTGCATTACAATTGCCTACAAGGTGCAGTGAAATACACTCTAAAGTTTTTGTTAGGATGTTTGTGCAGTCATCCTTCTTGAATCCTTGAACCTTGAGTAAAACTTGGTCTGCTTTCACAAAATCAAGAGGAGAAACTGCACACCACGTGATAAATGGATAGAAGCAAAAGGAATTCAATTTAGGAGACTGTCAAACTTTGGCTTCCAGCATGAAATTCCATCGATTTATAATGACAATAATTAGTATGAAACCTACAATCAACAGCACTCAGAAAGAACATCTCAATCAAGTGCCATGCAATCTATTTCACAAACCTATTAGGCTTTGGTCAAGCTTGGGGTTGTCCCTAAGTGTGGTAGGCAATCCCTTGTGTGCCAAACATAAAGAATTAGGCAAATGAAATATTCTTGATTGATGAAACATTTGGTGGAATGGGCTGTGGACGTGTTTGGTATATTTCTTAAACAAAACGTTCTTTGACAATGTTCTGTGTACACTCCCGTCACCCGAAGGTACGAGCAGGTCCACCTGTTGCAGTACGATGGACTATAAACTTTACTTTGGATGGAGTACAGACTTCACATGGTGTGAAAATAATTTGCGACCTGTATTTGTTCACAAGGACACAGCAGTCTCCATGAGGCTCAGCATTTAAAAAATGAGTGCTTCTAATTGGTAGGCAATAATGACTGGTCCAGGTGGTAGCATTGAAATAGTCTCTCGCCCAGTGTTTTTATTCGCGGCAAAATTTTGCCATTTTGCAAAAATACAAGGGCCGAGCTATATGGTCAAAAGCTTTATTGAAAAATTTCCAATTTTTTTGTCAGATTTCTAGGAAGGAGGCTATGGAATCTCCCAAAAGTAAAATAAAATTGGGTGATTTCATAGCTTTTCTCCTAGAAAATTGCCAAATTTAGATATAGTAGTTCTAGCAGGTCACAAAATATAGCAGGATTCCTAATTTTTCTACTTCTCTATCTGCCTTGTAGCCAAATTTAGCTAAATCCTCTTGTGGCTGATTGCCACTTTGGGTGTGACATAAAATTGAAAAATAAAACATTGCTCTCACGTATACTATCCTATTTTGATGTTTATGGGTGAGGCTGGGAGGACAATTCACACTCTATGTTGGGTGTCATAAACATTGGTAGAGGCCCAAATAGGATGGACCTGCTAAAACACTAATTTGGTTCTATGTCGACATATATGCATCCATTGACATAGTAGTTTGAAATCTTAAACTATGGAAATATTCAAATTTGGAGCTCACAGGGGACTACGTATTTTCTTATTAGTACTAGCTAATCAATTGTGTGTGCATCCATAATTTTCTCTTTGGTAATGGGCCTTGTCGATCAGCCCATCACATTAAAAATGTTCAATTTTCTGGACATTCCCAACATTAGTATTATATAGTCTTTCAATTTGGCACATATATGTAAGTTACAAGAGTAGAACATTGGGCAAAGGATATGGGATAATCTGTTGGGAACAACTTGGGAAACTCATGAAAACTTGAGCACACATTGGGAACATAATAAGGAACATGTTGAGAACCATTAGGAACAAGAGGAACATATTGGGAAAACTTAGGTGAACTATATGTATTTCTTGCCTACCTCAAAAAGAAAAAGAAAAAGCAAAAACTAGCACATTATCAACTAATACCAATTTGCCCAATTGGCTGCCTAGAATTTACATTCCTAAAGGGTCTTGAGCACCACTTTTTGCCACTACCAATACCCCTTCTTTGATTGTCAGTATTCACGGTTTAAAAAATTTAAATAAAATTTACGAACAACTGACAAGAAGCCATTGCATTAAGAATTGGAACCACAAAACCAAGGGGAGAGAGCCAAACCCCAACAACCAGGGAACTTGCTGAATGAGGTTATCTAACCTAGGGAGTTGATAACTCCACCTACCTCTTAACCCATCCCTTGAACAAAGAGATGAATGTAAGCATCACAGCGTATCAAACTTAGAAAGAAACTTGCTAGCACCCCTTTGAAGTTTGGCAATGTCTCATAAATTATGCTCCCATTGAAGCCTCCTGTAATCAATAAGCCTTCCAGGATTTGATGGCCTAAACCAAAGTCAGACTGAGGAGAGCTTATGAAGATTGCATCATTCCATTCCATCCGGATATTCCAAACCACAACACCCTTTTGTAGAGTCCAGAGAGGGGCCATCTTTTAGAACCTCTCCAGCAACTTCTTCTGGAAGAGGTTATTTCTAAATGTCAAAAGCCTGCATTAATCGCAGGTCAAGTAGGAGGATGGCTGTAAGGAGAATAAGATCGACAATGTCCATGCTTGCTTAGTGTGCTCTGGGGCACTCAAAGAACCTATGACAAGTGGTTTCAGCGACTGATTCACTACAGTGCATGTATGTAAGATCAGCATTCTTGTTCATTTTTCTCTCCATGAGTTGACGGCCATCGCTTTGTGGAGAATGAGTTGATCACCATGGTTTTGTGGAGAATAGCTGAGATGAAACTAGCATTCTTTTTTGCAAGTTGTCTTTGCCAAACATCATTCCAGTGGATTTTGATTAGCCCTTCCCATTTCTGTGAAATGAACAGTTCACAGCTCTTTCAATTGGAAATAAACAAGGAACTGATCTCTAAAGTGCAAAAATTGAAGTAGGGCCAGGTCATAGTAGCAGGATAATATTATTATATGCATAAGAATTGTGCATGAATTACATTATGTTGTGCACATGTTTATTGCACATCAAACATGGCAAGTCCATTGAAATGTTTTTTTAACATTCTTGATGTTTTGGAATAGCGTCAAAAATCTTACAGTTGTACCTTTGAAATTTACTTATTTATTTTTTCTTTTAATGTTATGTCATGACCATTTTTGATTGCCGCAAAGGTTCATTTCATTCAACAAGCTTTATTACTTGATTTTCAAAATAATGCACTTCCTGAATATCCATAATATTTAAATGTTCAAAAATTGCAGCCCTTTAATGTAAAGGGCAAGTAAATTACAACACTTCATTGTAAAAGTTCGAGGCCTTTCAAAATTCAAACTTAAAACACTGAGAATTCAAATATCCACAAAAATATTATTTTGTAATTGGACTCAAATGACTAGGGTAATCAAAGCTCACACATTGCCATACCCTGAGATAGAAATGTACCAGTGTTGTGTGGTTATTTGAATTCAAGAAGAACTGCCAGTTCCAGTTTTTAAATTATTTCAGATTCAGGGACCCACCAGTTCGGGTTCTTTGTTAAAAAATCAAGAATTAAAAAACTGTCGCTCCAATCATTCTTAAAGAACCAATGGGTTTCATCCAAGAACAGGCCATCAACTCATGGTTCTATGGCTGGTTATTTAAAATTTGAAAAATATGAGAATTGCGGTTAAATATCAGAACCAAGTCTTTGATATTTTTTGAGCCCTGTGGTTACGCATCTTAAGAATCACCCTGATAACCGGGGTCTGTTCCTATTTTTAATTTCCACTCAACACTGATTCATACCTTCACTATGATAAAGTACAATCCAATACCACTGAATAGTGTTAACATGCCTAGTTACTTGCCACTCACAATTCTACACCAAATTCAATACCAAAAGTTCAATGGGGTGCATTGATTCTCAAACAAAATCAGAATTATAGAATGTACTTTGTTTTGGAGCTTGAATAATGGGCTTCATTCCATGTTGAGTATTACAACCAGTAATCCTTGGTTGCAAAGCTTGTGGGGCACAGATACAGCGCTTCTAGGGGGTCAATATTGCAATCTGTAATCCTCTGCTGAAAGGTTTTTGATCTCACAGTTTAGTTATGCAACTGTTAAGAACTAACTTTTCAAAAGTGGTCTTTGTCATTGAGTAAAGGGCAGGATTTCAGTCTAAATTTGAGGGACCTTACAAAAGTGGAAGATCCCAGCGAAGCCCTGAAAAGGGATCTTCCAGTTCTATAAGGTCCCTCAAATTTGAAAAGTTCTTTATGCAGGGTACGAAACAGCTTTTCCACTCTTCCTGGATTTTGGGGCCCTCAGTTGGGCCCTCGAAACCCGGAAGAGTTTTGAGCCCTTCCTTACCCTATACATTACCTGTCTCCCAAGAAAACTCCTTCAAAGTGAAACTCTTAAATCCTGGAAAAAACGGTGCAATTACGCTTTTCTTTGTAACCTTGAAAAAGAACCTAGTGCAACGGACAGTTGATGAAACTTTTTTCCGGTCATCCATCGCATTCGGATCCCATTATCCTAAAGCTGTGAAGTATGAATGTGGTTGCTTAGCTACGTCTTCTGTTGGATGAGAAAATCATACAGGACGTAGCGTGACTTGGGGCCAATTCAACCCAATTGAGTTGTACTCTTTTTCTTGAGAAATTTCTCTCGCATTTTCTGTTGTGTATGCGAGCTTCAGGCAATTGCGCCTAGAGAGCAAGAGAGAGAAAGGGACACACACGCACACATTTTGTTGACACTGGTGGCAACCGTCCGTTTGACAATTGTTGTTGAATGTTGCGCTTTTGTCGTTTGCTGAAGGAAAGAGTTAAGATTCCTTGTTCGGAGTTTTGTGAGATTGAAGAGCGTATTAGAGAGTAATCGGCTTACTGATGGCTACTTTTCTTTGTTGTTTTGAGTAATGCGATTGAAGCAAATTTGTGGAGTTTCCACATGGGGGTTTTCCGAGCTTTGGAGTACGACGGGAGGCTTGTTACAGAGATGGAGCACCTAGGTGCGTACTGAGGGTTGAAGTTCGGTTGTGGATTCATACCCAAGTTGACGGTGTATTCATTAAACCTTTTGGTGGTCGTTTCAGAGAGATGTAGAGTTGTATATAAGGTAAACTTTTTATTTTGTGTGGTATTGTTTCAGAGGCAAGTAAGCTTCGGGAAGCTCAAATAGGACGAGGAGGAGGCCATTTGCAAGTGTTGAAGTGGCAACAAGTAGTGGATTGAAGGATAAATTCCTTTCTGTGACTCTTTGGAGGGGGTGGATGTTGGAGTTTGGTGGGTACTGGGTCGTGAAATGAAGAGCAGGGGAAGTTGAAAGATAGAGAGACAGAGAAGGGAGGCGCCCCCATCTCTCGCCATTTGGATTTGGCCGAGTTCCAATGGGGAACTGTTGTTCAGGGCCAGCTCCACCACCAACATCACCCAATAACAGAAAGAAGCATAGGAGAGCTAACCCATACGCACAAGATGGATACTGCCAGCCGGGGAGCGGTAACTTGATTCTCAAGAAACAGGAGAAGACAGACTTGCGAAAAGAGTATGGGCTTGGTAGAGAAGTAGGGCGCGGGGAGTTTGGCATCACGTACATGTGCACTCATAAAACTACACAGGCGGTTTATGCGTGCAAGTCCATCTCCAAGAGCAAGCTTCGGACACCCGTGGATGTGGAAGACGTGCGGCGTGAGGTAGCCATCATGCAACACATGCCACCCCATCCTCACATTGTCACTCTGCGAGCCGCCTATGAAGACGACGATGCCGTGCACCTCGTTATGGAACTCTGTGAGGGTGGAGAGCTTTTCGATCGCATTATTGCGCGCGGCCATTACACGGAGCGGGCCGCCGCAGGTGTCACGCGTACCATTGTCGAGGTCGTGCAAGTGTGCCACAAGGAAGGCGTGATGCACCGCGACCTCAAGCCTGAAAACTTCCTTTTCGCAAACAAGAAGGAGAATTCGCCCCTGAAAGCCATCGATTTCGGGCTTTCTGTGTTCTTCAAGCCCGGGGATAGATTTTCCGAGATCGTTGGAAGCCCCTATTACATGGCGCCCGAGGTTTTGAAGCGGAACTATGGCCCTGAAGTTGATGTGTGGAGCGCGGGCGTCATTCTTTACATTCTTCTCTGCGGAGTGCCGCCGTTTTGGGCCGAGACAGAGCAGGGAGTAGCGCAGGCGATTCTGCGGGGAAAGCTCGACTTCAAGCGAGAGCCATGGCCGAAGGTGTCTGAATCTGCCAAGTCGCTAGTGCGGCACATGTTGGAACCAGACCCGAAATTGCGATACAGTGCACAGCAGGTTCTGGATCATCCATGGATGGTCAACTCGAAGAAGAATCCGAACGTGCCTCTTGACGCTGTAAGGTCGAGGTTAAAACAATTCTCAGCGATGAATAAGCTGAAGAAGAAAGCACTGCAGGTCATCGCTGAGCATCTCGGCGGACAGGAGATCGAGGGCTTGAAGGATATGTTCCAGATGATGGACACTGACAAAAGGGGTGTCATCACTTTCGACAATCTGAAAGCTGGATTACTGCATATAGGTTCCCAGCTCACAGAGGGAGAGGTCAGATTGCTGATGGAAGCAGCAGATGTCGATGGTAACGGAACTCTTGACTATGGTGAGTTTGTTGCAGCAACAATTCATCTGCAGCGCTTGGACAATGATGAGCATTTGCATAAAGCTTTCAACTTCTTTGACTCAGATGGTAGTGGATACATAGAGGTGGAGGAGCTCAGGGAAATTCTGGGTGACGATATGGCTGTTAATGGGACTGATGTGATCACAGACATCCTTCAGGAAGTGGACATAGATAAGGATGGTCGCATCAGCTTCGACGACTTCGCTGCAATGATGCGTAGAGGTACAGATTGGAGAAAAGCATCTAGACAGTATTCGCGGGATAGGTTCAACAGCCTCAGCACAAGATTGTTCAGGGATGGTTCTACTAACCCTCCAATTTATTCCAAGAGGAATGAACGTTAACACCTGATGACTATGTCAGTAAGATGTAAATCATAAGATTGCCATTACAAGCTTTGTTGACCCCTTTGCCCTATTTGGGTAAAGCAAGCCATCAAGGGAAGACTTGGTTTTGTGGAATGTCTGTGCATCACAGGTGTTGGCTTCACCAGCCAGGGTTCTTACAACCTTTGGATTTTACTTAAAGAGAGTTTTGGAGGAAAGCTGTCTCATAATATTGCTCAAGAATTACTGTCAATGTACTATCAAGGCTGTCTGAAGTTCACGAGCTCTCTTAGTTGGTCTGATTGGATGAAGTCACAGAATAGTATTGAAGATGGGGAGAGAAATGGTATTTCGGTTGCAGTATCCTTTAGAATCCTTCTATTGGTAGAAGATTTTGTTGACAGTTTTTTCAGGTGAGGTGGAGGTTTGATTGATATGGCAGTGAGAGTTAGCTGAGGACATGATGTACATTGGCTGAGTAGGAGGGAGAGACAAGACACTTCAATAGTGTGATGGCCTCCAAAGTGTCAGATAATTCATCACATGGTTGCCACCTCCACAACGGTACGATCATCTGATTATTCTCATGTCTCCCTTGCTGTGCTGTATTTTGCAGCTCTTGATCACATGTTGAATGTGTTCAGTTTTAACTCCAAGTTGAAGAAAAGGGAGAGCAAATTGTTCTTACATGCTTTGTTTTAGGGCTTGTTGTAGAGGCCAGTCAGTAAACTATGCTTGGAAACAGTTTGATGGATATGGACAATACACCTTCTGTATGGTGACCCGCGAGCGATACTTGTGCACATGAAGGGTCAAGGAAAAACTGCCTTCAAAATTCTTTTTCCTGTGCCACACATGACATCGGACTTGGTCCTTCGTGCAGTAGAAAATTGCTTGCTCTCAAGAGGAAGTTGCTGAAGTTGGTGCTATCCTGGATTTTTGAAGTGCACAACTCGAAGATCCAGACAAATCTGCATGGCTTGGTGTCATCTTAGTTGAGCCTGGTTTTGCAGTCACAGATGGGTTTCAACTGTCTGGAAACCAAACATTGCTGGGTAAGAGGTATTGAAAAAAGTTGGGTATTCAGCTCCCTAAATACATAGTTCCTGAGTTGCCATTGGGATTTGGGTATGAGTTAGATCAAAACAGTATGATCTCACTGCTCTTCTTCACCTCTGGGACCACAATCTACTTCTGGAGTTCCCAGACAGGCCACAGTCTGCATTTGTGGAGTCAGATTCTTCTCCGAATCATTTTGGCCAGCAGTTCTTAGTTCTTACCAAGGAGGTTAATCAGACTCAATTAATGGCACCAGTCTTCATGCACTGTCACCCTGAACTAGCTTCTCCAGTCTGGAGTCTGCTGAAGGAATCAAGTTTTGGACAGTTTTGCATGCACAGTTTGCAGATAGGTAAACACTTCCTCAAAATGATTACCGTGTTACCCCCTCATCCTTTCTCACTTGTTGGCATTGGACTTCCTCTCAGCTGTATTGCTCAACTGCAGTTTTAAGTTTGGAAGAGAAAAGAGTTTTGAGCTTTGTGCAGTTGCATATGGAACCCACATTATGATTCTGAGTACCAACTTATTTGCAGCATTTGGAATGTGTTTCCTGAAACAATAGTCTCTGTCCTGCACGGCACTATGATCAGTAAAGAGCAAACAAATGCTTGTGACTAGCAGAGGCAAAAGCTGAAACCACTCATTTTGAGTAGGTTTGCTATTGTGAACCTACTCAAATGTTCAAGTACAAATGAAGATACTCCATTAACACCCTTTCCAGGGTTGCTTTTGGTATGTAGTACTGGTAAACAAAAAACACTGCAACTTATTTATCCAGGTGTGAGAGCTTGGCAAATTGCTAAGGTTGATTGGTCTTTTCAGGCTTGTCATATAACAAGCTTGTTTCACTAAGAAGCAAGTTAAGCCTGATTCTTTACTTGTGATGATGTAAACCTGCAACTTATTGCAAGATATGGGAAAAAGAAATAGTTTGTGTTCGAATTTATACCATTACATTGACATCAGTGGTTTTTTTTTTTTCAAATTTGTGAAATTAGGTGGGTTGGTGATCCTGCCCAGGAGGACTTAAGGGTAAATAGAAAACTTTAGGATTCCTCCTGAAGCCATCCTCTAAATATGGTGATCTTAGAGAAAATTTCCTCTTTTCTTTCTCTCCAGGGTGTAAAAATTTGCCCAAAAAAGAAACACTTATTGCTATGCCTAAATGTTATTATGATCGATTAATTTTATTGCTCTAGAATAAGTTTTTTGAAACTGGCCAACATCCATAATTGCAAAGAAGACCATGTTAACAGTCTCATGTTATTCATAGCATGTTCTTCACGGCAGGATTAACATGGTCTTCTTTCCAATTAGTAATTGGAAAGATGATCACAGCTCCTGTTATTTCAGTGTAAGGACAAGGGACCGTTCAAAGGGGGCATAGATTGTATCGAACACATTAAAATTGTGCTCAGTTTCAAATTCTTTTTATCCCCACATAAATAAATGATGTTTAACTTGGAAAGTCACAAATTGGAATCTTTTTAAGGTTGTGTGACCATCACCATCAACCTAAAAGCCATCCAAGATAAATTATAAGGTCTATTATACTTTACAGTTGGAGTTTCAAATTGAAGTGCTCTCATAAAAACCATTAATCTCAAGGCCATTTGTTGACACATAATTTAGCTTATAAATAAAAATCCCAAGTCCCATGCCCCATGAATTTGGGTTAATGATGATTCCATGTTGAAAATAACATGTACATTACTCTTCAATTAACCGCTGTCATGTAATTAATTGTCTTTAATGGTTGATAATTTGCCAAAGATTGTTGAAGAATGCCATTACATGGTGAAACTTTTAAATGTCCTTTATGTGTTTGGTGGGCAATGGTGTTTAGGATATGGGCCACCATCTTTCCCACATTTTGCACAGAGTCATGGAAATTGTAGCACCATTCCAGGTTAGGTTCAACAATGAGTAGGTGTAGAAATAATTTCAAGTTCAAGTGGTAGAAATTTCTTCAAGCTTCACAATTTCTCTGGCGCAACATTTCAGGGGACCCAATCGTAGGATCTTCTAGTAGACAGCATGTAGAGCCTCCAGTAAAGATGCAATCTCATTTGGAAGTTCAATTGGAAGAAATTGAATGTTGACCAAGGTACTGCCTGCCCTAATCATTATTGGACTCACATGGTTAGGGCTGGAAGGCCGAATCCTTCGTTCAAATTGCCCCTAATGAAGAGAAACCTATCTTGAGTTGGATGAACATGACAGGACTCCATACTTGCTTGTAGGGCCCACTTGAAATCATCCATCAACCCAAATCAGGTTGATTGGACATTGGACCTTTAGGAGTTAATTATCTGTGCGTCAACTCAAACAAATTTATTGGTGGAGCTAATAAAAATGGCACATTCTCAGTTTTCAACCAATCATTGTGGCCAGGCTTCCTGCATTCATAAGCTGGTTTCAATTTGGAGTCACAACCAGCCAATTTTTTTTCAAGGATGGCTGGTTGCCACGGTGGCTACACAGCTCATGTATGGAGTAGCACAGCTGGCTAAAATTATGTGTGAGGTGGAGCTGAGATGGCAATTTTTTCCAACTAAAAGTGGCTATGATGATGAGTTGTAAATTGACAATGTCTGCAGAGTGGTGACAACAATCAAAGTTGTCATCAACCATACTGGCAACATGTCCATCGCCAAGGGTCTGTATTTGACGAGGGGGCTATTGCTGAAGGGGAATTCTTGGGTCCATAAAATTAAGATGCTTTGTTTATAATTTGTAAGACTATACTTCAAATTCCAAATTCCAAAATTAAGATGCTTGCTTCAACAATCAAATTCTGACCATCCTCCTGCAAAATTCAGAAATGAAGAGATCCAAAAATCTTAAAACCATAAAGATACTTCCAAAATTTGAAACAGTTGAACTTTGATACATACTGCTTCTGAAACCCTAAATCCATAAAGCCATGTTCTCCTAGTGCAAAATCCGGACATCCACATATTTTCCACCAAAATCCATAGACTAAAAATCAAAAGGCTTGCTTCAAAATCTGGACATTCTCCCCCAATTTCTCTACCAAGCTGAAAAGCCATGCACCATTGAAAAAAAAAGAAAAAAAAATGGGTCCCTCAAATTAAAACTAAACCCTAAAGTGCAATGTGAGCAAGGGAAAAATGCAAATAGAAATTGATGTAAGAACTTAAGGTTACAAAAAGGGTATTTTATATTTCAAAAGTTTCCCACATCCTTATTTGCCACTTAACTTTTCTTTGTACTTGCTAAGTCCTCCAAAAAACCTAGAGAGTTTCCATGAACTTGCTTGTAGCTATGCATTGACATAGTAGTGGGTTTTGCCTTACAACTTGGCAATGGCCTGATCGTAAGGAAAGTTATGGAATGTAAAATATTGTTGCCTATAAGGATCCAAGTGTAAGCTGAGCCAATTTCACAACCGGTTCTTCATGAAGTTGAAAGTGTTAAATGTGTGCTTGTCTTCAACAAAACCAAGAACTTGGACATCAATCATTTTTGCTAGCTTCATGTATTCTAAGAGTTTATGCTTGAATGTGGGAGATATGGTGATTTTGCACCAAAGCCAAATCATTGGATTCAAATTGCTCTCAAAATCACACATGACAACTTTGAAGTTGTGGATCATGGTCATTTTGAAATGAGAACATTGTAAATCCAAATTGTGAGATGACAACAATGCAAGGATAGTCTTCCTAGTTTGACCAACCGTGGAAGGCACGCATAATGTTGCCTTCAAGACATTCAAGTGAAAGCAAAAATTACTCTTTGCATGTATAATGTTTGTAGCCCAAAACTGCGAATAGACGACACCTAAAGCAGTCATCACCTCATGATTTGGGAATTGCTTTTCCAACCCTAACACCAAACCCCAAGCTACACCTTCACACTCCTCTTTCACCTCGTTGATTACCCAACTTAATGCAAGTTTGGTGATGGGTTAAAGACCACCAACACCATCAATATTATTTAAATATAAATGATACTTTTGGCCAACAAAGGAAAATACCAAGTAATCTTCTCCACCATTGAAATCAGAAAACCATTCCATAAGGTTGGAATTGGTTAATGTTTCAATAACATTGAAATTGTCAAAAGTTGGGTCCTCAAATTTTGCATATGGGTCAGAGTAGAGGCTATAGAGTTCTTGTTGGGCTACTTTCACAATTTCCACAAAGTTGCAAACAAAAACATCTTTAATTTGTGCAACCTTGATCAAGTTATGAACACACTCAAATAATGGAAGAATGCAATGCAACCCTAGAATTACCTCCACATCACACAAAAAATTTAGGTTTTTCCTTGCAACATCATTTCATTGATTCTTCGCATGCATTTTGACCATGAAAGGACGAAATTCCGAACATACTCACTTAGTTGGAGATAGCATGGAGATCCCAGCAAGTCTTTGCATTTTGAAAGAATTTGTTTCCTTATGTTGCAATAGATTAACCAACTTTTGAAATTCAACAAATTTCTTCCAACTATGTGCAAAAAAATGTACAAACTTTGTAAGAAAAGTTGCAGTCAATGCACAAGTGGGACATCAAACAAAGTAATGATAGTGAGATTTGTCTTGGGGGCAAAATAGTGGACCCACATAACGAAAGGAACCACTTTCTCATTGAATTGTTGAGTCACGCCTATCTTATGACCTTGGAACACACTACTACCATCGCAACCAATGCTAACCAACTTCTTAATAAGGCTTTTTGAACCTAATCCACCAAAATCAATCAAGCATTTCAACATTAGCCCAAAAATGTTGTTAGAAGTGGCAAACATACCCATTGTTTCCAAACAGAGCAAAATCATAATCCTTCTCCATTGTTACACCACATATAAGTGGATAGACAACCATTAGGTGTTGTCAATTGTAATAACCTCGTTTGCACTAATTGCAATAAAAGAAGTAGTTGCAAATGCCACTTTGGTGCTTCCAACAAAACCCCATGCATCATTTTTGCCATCCCTTAACCCAACCCGTCAATCCAATGTTTTCAAGAAACAAATTTCACTTTTAGTAGTTGAAACAATTTTTTCAAGTTCTCATAATTAGACATGGGACATCCATGGGTAAGGAGATGGAAAATAATAACAAATTTGACATATTTTCATCTTTGTTCAAATGGGACATCGACTTATAGTCAGTCCAAGACAAAAGGGTAGTTAGTAGATGTGTAACACCACTCATTCTTTGCATGGACATAATCTTTGTTGAAGTAAAAGCTGCCATCATCAACCCCAAACATGGAAACCTTGGCCTTGTGGTGGCCTTGGTGTTTCAATAGATTGTTTAGTTTGGGGCCAACAATTATTTTTTTTCCCTTCAACAAATGTACACACCATACAATGAACATGATGCATTCGAGCACCCTTTTCATTGAACATCAACTCTACCCATGGCAAGGAAAAAATCCACACCTTGAAACTTCCATGCATGCTCATACAATTTTTTTAATTTTTTTTTGGACCTTTTTAAATTGAACTAGCAACATCCTTGCACCTGTCATCATTAGGTGACACAATAATAGGAACAAAAGGGGAGGATTCAAGGGGGAGGGGGGGTGATGGGCCAACCTCACCTTGAAGGATTCAAGAAAATGGGAAAATTGGCATGCATGCTCATACATAAACCTTTTAGGCATTTATGGAGGGGCCATGAAAATGAATTTTGGACTCTATGATAAGTTTGAAAAGAAATAAAACCAAGAATCTTGAAAGACAACAAATTTGCAAAGGTTAATTTTTTTTTAAAAACTTCAAATTCAAAACCACAAAAACTTGAGTAAAATGGAATGTTAGAAATTGATTTTAAAAATTGAAGAAAATCAAGAAATAAGACTAATCTAAATCTTGAAAGACAATAGATTTGCAAAGGTTTTAGTGGGAAAAAAAACCTTAAATTCAAAGCCACAAAAAACTTGGAAAAGTGGAATGTTGGAGATGGATTTTGGCTACTAAAGGGAATCAAGAACTTAAGCATAAAACTATTAAGATGTGGCATATTTGCAAAAACTCTAGGGGAAAAAAAA
>Ga0209208_10002076_pt1 | contig 28584 bp, 18 predicted proteins | sample S1TSphfallax_3_FD_187694 | JGI IMG/M metagenome (GOLD analysis project Ga0209208, IMG submission 187694) | Host-associated microbial communities from peat moss isolated from Minnesota, USA - S1T2_Fd - Sphagnum fallax MG (SPAdes) (version 2) | ecosystem: Host-associated > Plants > Peat moss >...
TTTCTTTTGTAGCTACCGCTATTGTAATTCGCCTGAAAAAAGTGCTTAAATTGTGTTTCAAAATGGTCACCAAAAGGTCACTTGTTTCCAAGACACTTGTTTCTCACAGTTTCAGTAACTTTAATTAATTTTGCAACTTGGAGGCGGCATTTCCTTAAACCGAAACAGGCCCTCCCAAACGGTTGATTAAGAGTCTTTCTTAATTGATATCCACATGATAATGCACTCCTCATTCTTGATACTCTTTACTTTTTTTGTACATCAAATTTGTTACAGTTTTTTTGCATTTATACACAAAAAGTAACCCCAAAAAATGCCACTGACTGAGGGCTTCACAAAGTTTACAAAATGAGCATCAAGTTTTGAATTCAATCCACCATTTTAAAAAGTCCATTACAACAGGGATTGGGTATTTTGGAAGTTGCAATGTAGTACCATTTAGCAGGCTGAATCAATGAATTTAATCATATATCTAAATAAAGGCTTAGTTAACATTAGACTCTTATTTTATCATCATATATATTTTTCATATTGATTAGTCAACATTGCAACAGCTTGAGGTTTGTGTGAAACAAATGTTTGCTTTTAAAGCTCAAGAAGAGAGAGGTTCAATTGTTAGATTGCAAAATAAGCTTTACAAATGCTTCTTCATATGTAGCATTAAATTGCAAGCTAATTCTACATAAAAGGCCGACCTAAGGACAGTCAAAACATTTCACAATGCATACATGAGCCCACACCTATCCATTGAATGTACAGGAATGTATAGAAATGTATATGTATCATTAGAATTTCTAATAACCTATGTTCACATTTTGAAGTTTGCAATCAAAAAATCTACACAGGTGGTATGTCCCTCCGAGCTAGATTGAAAACAACCCTCATCAATCTTTCACAATGATAGTGGGTAATCTACAAAGACCATCTAGACAGCTGTGTAGAGTACTACTACAAAGACAAAAGACAGAGGGTATTCTACACACCTAGTACTGTACTCCCTTTGTAGGTATTCTTATTCTAAACAGTTAGTGCTGTACCCCCTTGGCGTAGAATACTGTATTTTATTCTACACAACAGGTATTCTACCCACCTGGTACGTATAGGTAGTCCCTTTTGTGTTATGTGTGTTTAGCCATGTTGTACGCGCGTCGCTCACGTACCACTGCTCTTTGTCTCGCAGCTTTGTCTCTAGCCCGTGCTTCTTTCTGCCTTCTCCTCTCTGCAAAAGATCAACAGGCGAATCACATCAGAAATTTACCAAAAGAACAAAGGGAGATAGAATCCTGTTGTCATGAGGCGAAGATCATGAGCTAAGCCGCAATATTATGTACTGATAATGTACCTGTAGCAGCGGCTTTCATTTCCTTCGTAGCTTCGGCAGCTGCAACACGGCGCACCGGGTGAATGGGGTGACGAATGCGGTAGAATCCGAGCGCGACATCGGCCCGTAGGTGCACCATCTTCTCCCCCATTTTGGCACCCAAAACGCTCATTCGTTGGCCCGCCGCCGCTCTCATGTCCGTGAACTTCACGGTAGGGCTTGTAACCTTGTTCTGCACTACTCCAGCCGCTGCATTCCTGTGCTGCTTCCTTCCACTAGTTGCGTTACTCCTTGCCATTGATATCTCTCACAAAATGCAGAGAAAAACCAACGACACCAAAGAAAAAACAAAGAAAAAAGAGAAGAAAATGGAAAATAAAATAACAATATATATGCGAAAATCCTTGCAAAAATTCCAGAAACCGCAACAATATCTTCGAATTATTTTCTGAATGCGAAGAAGCCCAGACTACGAAGAAGACGAAGAAGAAGAAGCTCTGAAGTTTAAACACTGGTTTGCGACGGCAAAGAGATTGAGACCCGAGTTTTATAATCGAGGTGCCGGGGTCGATTTCTTTAGGGACCTCGACAACCACCCACATCGCGGCCGTTGTTGCTGCTAGCTGAGGTGTCGACATCTCATCTTCGAGAGGCGAAAATATCGGAGTCTCGGATTCCATTGGGACTCCTCCTCCACGTGTCAGGACGTGTTTTGGTGGAGTGGGTACCTGGAGCATTATTAATTAGGTTCAATTGGGCCAGCTGGCATGCTGTAATTTCTGGAGGGAAATCCACTTTGCGAGCGTGTTTCTTTGAGGAAGAAAGAATAATTAGTTACACTTTAATTTTGCTTCGCTCATTTCTGCAAATTTTGAGTATTTTCAACAAAAAATTTCACCTTAAGGTAGTCCCTATTCAAATAAGTATGTTGCTTATTTTCCTTATGATATTTAAAGGTGTTGTCCCAGTATTTTTGGCCTTGCCTACCAATGCAAGGATATTGTGTTTAGATTCATTATAGAATATAGTAGCTTAAGCGATTTTGGCCCCTAGGTAATAATAGGTCTATTTTTTAGGAGGATTTTCGAAAGATGATATTTTATCTTGTGTTGAAACTTGAGATTAGTCATAGAGTTATAATATCTTGAAGGATTTTGATTTGTTTTTAGAGGACTTTTCGAAGACTATTTTTTTGCATGGTGAAATATTTGACTTTTCATAATTCTTGTTTTGCCTTACCATACTTTTTTATGTAGATGGCAAGGCGACAGTGTGACACACCCCTTGTTTTTTAATGCAGGGTTTTTATTATTTGAAGTATTCTAGTGATTGGTTTGGCTTAATTCTTGGAAATTTTAAGGGGGTGTGAAAGTTCAAACCCTTTTAAAAAAAAATAATTTAATCAAATATAATGTATATAATTCTAATAATTATTTTAAAATAATTGTTATAACATTATATAACATTATATCTGCCAACTGGAAAAAGAATGTGTGAAAATTTGCCTTGAATGAGGAAAAGAAGAAGCTGGCTGCTTGCTGGGCACGACAGTGTGGATGGATAGATGGATGGATGGAAGGGTGGATGGTGGGACTACAGGAATTCAGGTCCCAACAGAGCTGGACACGCCTCTCATTTCAACACGTGGATAGGTTCCTCTTTCAAGACCACAAGTTCCAGTATTTTTTGTTTATGGCGACTTTTCCCCACTGGGCAACCAGAGCTTGTTTTCTCCGTCGGCTTTGTTTTGCTTCTACTAATCGCCGACGCTTTCATTCAATCCACAAGTACATAGAATTTTATTTTATTTTTACAAAAGAAAAGTGCATAATTTTTTTTCATCTTGTATTTAAAAATATTCTGGCATATAAAAATTTGTGAAGATTGTATGATTTACTCAGTTGTTTTTTCAATATGTTGTGTGCAATGACATGATTTCTGTTACTGGTACTTGCAGAGACGATAAGGCGAAAGAAGTTCCTGCGACAGACAAACAAACGCCGGAAGATGCGGAGAATTGTGCTGCATGATCCTTCTGCGTGTAAGTAGATGGCCACACATGTCTATACATTTGGAGAAATCAAAACGAAACCCTTACATACTTTTGTAGAAGAGATAAAACCCCAATAGAAATGCTCTTGTAGAAAAGAAGGCAACTTAATAAGTTGCCTACTACTAACTTTTATCAGAAACATTCTACTCTACAAAAGCTTTTGACCTTTCACCTCTCTTGCACCCACTTGCCATTTAGAGGATCATATATGAAGATGCATCATGACCCATAGGAGGTTATGTATTTCAGCCTCAATTTTACAATTTCTGTTCTGTAGTCTGTGTGAACAAATATGCATTCTAGAGGTTGGAGTACTGACTTTGAGATGAGTGAACAGATACCAAAATTCCAAAATCCTGGTTTTCACATGCACAGTTTCTGAGTTCAATACTGGCCAGACTATTGAATCGCTGCGTACACATCCTCGAATTGCTGTAGTATGTAGAATGTGCATATGAAGAAGGACCAGATTTGTATTTACAGTCCTGCACTAGCAAGAAACTTCTCATCCTCTGGGTAAATCTGCATGTTCTTGTGTCTCAGTACACAATCCACAAACTCCACCTCAAAATTGAAAGCAACAAGTGGCAGCAGGAAATCTCGTAGTCCATCAACCTTCAGTGATGGGTGCTGAGTGAGCAAGCCTTCAGCAATAGTCGTGACAAATTGAATGCAAAAGTTGGTCCTTGACTCCACATTCAAATCCTTCAAATCTTCGAACTCCAGGCGATAGAGTAGTTTCCTTTCTCTCTCCCAGTATGCCATAACTGTTTCCTTGGCTTCAATGAAAACAGCTGAAGCAGTCTGCAATACATAGCTCCGCAAGATGGAGCTTTTGATGGTGATTTCAGTGGTTGCCATGAGTGGGCATAGAAGATCATGCCTCTTCCTGATGTTCACCCCATTCTTTGACAGGTAGCCTAAAATGGCTCTAAATAGACCATCACAAACATACCGAACTCCCGTGCTTGACTCCTCATAACAATCTCTACTTGTCAGTGTCGTGAGTGGGACTTCGAGTTTCCTGACACTTGTGGAGAGATTATTCACTCCAATCTGAGAACACAATTTGGATGCTGCCTCCAGGCCAATTTCAGTATTGTCAAACCACATGAAACGAGGTTGCACACTTTCAGCTAAGGTGCCAAACATGTGTGCCAGGCTCAAATCATCAGGAATGAAAACATCCCGAGGAGCTGTGAGCTGCAGTGATGCACCTGATCTATCACCAGCTAGCACTGAAGGAATCCAGGCTTGAGAACAGAATTTCCTCCAAAAGTGGGTACTTGAGATTTGGAGATTCGAGTTTTGTAGAGCAATCTTCATCCAAACCTCGACACATTCCTTTCGATTCACCACATGCTTTGTGGTTGTCCATTCCAGCCACAGCTCACAGTACCTCTCAATTCCTGGCACTTCTGAAACCTTCAAGCGTTCTGTGAAAAACTGTAGTATCTCTCGATCTTGGTTGTAAATCCTCTCCAGAGGCACCAGTTTCTTACTCAGCGCACTAGCTGTATCACGGATGACACAGTCTGCTGGCTGCACCCAGCTTGCCTCATGAGTTCCATGACTTGAAAAGGAAGGAATCCAGATTCTCGGACCTCCAAAGGCGGCTGCAACAGGGCTGTAAGGCTCCCAATCTGTAGAACAGCTGTTTCGTTGCAAGTATCTGTAAAGTCTGGTCACAGATTCACGACTAACAAGTCTTGCAGCTTTCTGTGACAAATCATTCAGATGCGCAGCTACAGTGAAAGTGGCACTCTTGCGATCTTCACTAGACACACCAACAATCACTCCCAGAACTTGAAGAGCATTCTTGTACTCCAAGATATATGGGCCATAAATTTCACAGTCAAGAACTGGTACATCTGTGCTCTCAAGTGCATAGAGGTGAAGAGAGTCCATCAAGAAGCACCTTGATGGCCGCTGCAGCCCATGATGGAGGGTTTGAACCCAAGCATTATCGCCCAAACTTTGCAGAAAGTTGAGTGGGATCTTCTGATTTTTTTTCAAACATTTGGTGATCCATGTAAGCAACAGGAAGAGTTGCTCTTTTCCAATCGAACCAGTACTAGTTGAGAAGATCCTAGCAGGTAGTCTTTGGTTCGGAGGATTGAATTCTAGCACATCCGCAGCTCCAAGAAAGTCACAAAGAAAATCCTTGTACCTGGACAAATTTGTTTCTTCTCGCAGATCTTTCATCATTCGGACTTGTGGCTCCATGTATGTATCTGCCATTCTCATCACATGGGGATCCCAGATAGCATCATCTAAGAACAGCAATGGCCATTTGATCTCTGGGTATCTCCTCGGCAGCAGCAAAATCGTCGTCCTGTTCATCCTACCCGGCACAATCACACTTCCATGATCATCCACGAAGGGCATGCGTCCCGAGCAATCCTGCCTGAACCCCACTGTGCACTTGATGAAGGACTCCCATGCTTCGGCTGCAAAGTAGTTGCCTTGGGAGGCACAGAACAGGAACTGTGTCATGAGAATCACAATATCTGCAGCCCCTATTACTGGGAGCAATTTCCAAATTTTTTTTGCATAATCGAAGACTGTCAGAGGCTTGATATCAGCTTTCTCCTCAAGCCATTCGAGCAGCTTATCCTCCCCATCCAGAGCCTGGATGGTTTGTGCTGGTATGTAGCAGACGGGAGCATATAGCCGGAACAAATTGGTCCACTTGGAAAGCCATTCACCTTCTGCCAAGGGAGATCTGTAGATCTTCTTTCCTCCCAGGTTGTGTGCAGCAGCTTCCTCCACACTTGCCAGCAAGAAACAATCACCCTCCGGCTCATGGGTATCCGATCTGTACTTCAGGAGCGGAATATGGGGAAACACTGCCAAGAACTCGGGAGAGTCGTAGTTCTCCTTCACAAAGTCGAGCAGTTTCACGTACAGCTTCTCCCCAAGAGAGCTGATCCAGTCAGGACTCTTGAGACACTGGGCATACTCCCGAGCAGAGAATCTCGGAACTCCGATTTGTTCGAGTTGTTTGTCATAATCCTTCTCCACACGGCCGTCAACGATATAGCAGCGGCCACTCAAGAGGAGCTCGGGAAGCTCAACCCCTTGCTCACATGCCTCTTGCAATATCTTCCGAAATGCAGGTCGTATTCTTCTTCCGGATTCAGGCTTGCAAAAGAATTTCTCGTTCTTGGGTATCCTGCAATTGCAACTAGACTTCAAGAGAGAAAGGAAGCTTGGGTGTAGTTGTAAAGTCAATGCAAAAAATTACCAAAGTCTAGAAGACTCTACTGCAAGAACCCGACAGGTCTCCCTGGACAGCTAACCGTAAAAACCCTAACGCTGACGCGATAAAAAAGAGCGACCATACCTGTGACCGACTTTGCCGGAGACGAGGACGGTGCGATCGTTGTCGCGCAATGTTTGCAGGAGAGCCTGTCGCACTTCTTCCAGCTGAGGATGATTACATTTCTCCGCGGGAACGAACTTGTAGACATCTCGGACTTTGAACTTGCTGGAATCCAAAGAACCCAGTACGTTGTAGGAATTGTGGAGCAAATACAAAAACGCTCGGGAGAATGCTTCCGAAATGCAACCGAGGATGCCCATATTCCATGGATTGTTGAAGAGAATTGTCTCCCGTGAAGAGGCAAGCAAGAAATCCGCGTTCACCAGGAATGGAAATCCGGTGGTCAGCTCCGTCGGGAGGAAGGCATACAAATCCCCAACCGTGGAGCCCAGGATGCGACCGTGGAGCGGGAAGGCTAACGTGAGGACCCAACTGTCGACATTCTTCCGCTGCTCCACTACTTGAGCTGCTGCAACAGGAAAGCTGTGCTGCGACAGGAAGTAGAGTCTGGAAGACGACTTGGGTGCCGCACTTTTCTCTACTGAAAGACGCACTGTTGAATTTGCTGCTGCTGCTCTTTCGTGGTTGCCATACTTGCTCCACACCTGAATGCATCATAGATCCGTGGTTCAAATTCCAGAACAACAACAACACGGTGGAATCGTGCAAGAGTCGCTGATGGGTCCAGAGACAACGTACCGTTTCACGCGTGATAGAAAGCGCTTGCTGTGATGCTCCGTTGCTGTCTTCACGGACGGTGAAGGTGCAGACCTGCGACAGGAAGAGAATAGTCTCCGCTGAGATTTTCTTTAGTTGTTCCCTGACTGCTTCTACCTTGTTATCTCGCAGTGGAAGCACCAATGTAGTTGTAGGCAGATCACCGCGTTCCTTTCCGTAAACGCGACCGAGCTCTGCGTCCGTCGGAGTGTGTGCCCATTCCGGTACTATGTAGCCGAGGCCCGCCTGGTCGTGTGGCATATCTTGGAACCGCACTCGGTACCCATTGCTGATCACGTAAGGCTGCGCCGTCACCAGGAACACGCTCTTGAAGCCGATACCTGCAGCAACTCCCACAAAGAGGACAAGTCCGACAGTGTGAGAAGAATCGAATGGAACGTCAACGCGACGGAAAAGAAAAGGTTCACAGGAACTTCCTAGCGGCATTACTGCTCAAGGTGTGTTGGGAGGAAGTCGACGCTGCTCATGAGCTAGATCGCTGGCCATGTTACCTTTTTCCCCTACGTAGCCTTTGTTCCTTTGACCTTTCTTGGTGGACATGGTCACCGCGCAAAGCGACGACATGTGTTTCTCCTCAACGCCGGTCTCATTGTTGAAGAGGAGCAGAGTTGCGGACGCGCCGACATCCGCGACGTCCTGATCCGTCAAGACGAACTCCAGCGACGGCGTTACTCCAGGCCCATAATTGTTGTCTTCCGCATTCTGCAGCGCACAGACAGACAGACAGTCAAACGGAGGCCATTTTGACTGCTTCCATCGCAATTCAGAAAGCAAATAAATAAATCAAATCTCGTATTGGATTTCTAGAATGGGTCTTCTACGTCTCTCGATCCATGCTGAACATGCGAACTGCGAGAAGTCGAAAGAGAGATGCAGGGACAGTTCGCATGGCATTGTAGCGACGAAGAAGGCAACAGGGACAAGAGTTATAGCCTGAATCAGCTCGGGGAGAAAGCGAATGTCCTTCTGGTAGAGTTCAGCAGACAGCTGCTCGATGGCTCCTTGTAGCATAGAAGCCAACTGATGTTGTTGTTGATCTTCTCCGATGTTAAAGCGCTTCGTACGAATCTCTTCGACATGCTCTCGACAAACATTTTGACGCAGCAAATCGGAGCAACAAATTGGATCCATAGTCAGCGACCGTCGACCCAAAATTCTCACACAAAATTCACACTGTTGAATATCTATAAATACTTAATCTGCATGGTAACAACCTAGTGCCGCAACCAAGTCTGTTAGAAAATAATTGACTGACGGCAGGTTGTTAGTAGTTAGTAATAACCACTTGCTGGTTAGTTAGTTTGTTAGGAATTTACTTAAGTTGTTACAAAGTTAAGTCAGATTGCAGAGCCGGAACTATCTCTGTAGTATATAGTGGGGACCAGTGTTGGGTGGGTGTCATAATTTTATGATACCGGTCGGGTCTGGTTTTCACCAAGTATGATGCCTCTCAGATAAATTCTTTCCCCAAATCTTATAGAATCTTAATGTCGGATAAGGGAATCAGCATTTAAAAAAAATTAAATGGGTCTTGCAATGCGGATTCTCGGAAATCTGAGAACAGCCGGTTCTCCTTTGCCGGTTTTCACAAATTGGGTATTACTTTTTAAAAAATTAAAATTAAAAATTATAATAAAAAGGTGGCATTTAGGGTGCACATTTTCAATTTTGCAATTGGGGGCTCAAAGAGGTGCTTCTACTGGGGGCATGCCCAATGTTCCAAAAACAATTGCTGATATGCCTTATCAATGTGGTTCCTTAAAAAAAAGAAAAACTTGTGAGCGGTGCCCATGATCTAATAAATATGAATCACACTATGTCCCCAAAATAGGAGAGGTGAATAATTACCCACAGTTTATAATGGGGGGTTTTATTATTAGCCCAGGTTGTAAATGGTGACAAACACTTTCTTAAATAGATATTGCATGCCAGCCAATGAGAAGGCTCAATGTGCACTTTTTTTTCTTTTGGGTTTTTGGGGGTTGGGGAGGGGATTTGTTTGGTTTTCTTGTCTATTGCAAATGTGTTCCCATCAAGTTCCCATCAGGTTCCCTAATGGTTTTCAAAGTGTTTTGCAACCCATTCCCTACGCCACCTCAATTTCATACCATATCATCAAGTTCTCACTTGGGTTTTTACACGTTCCCAAGTTCCCAATGTGTTCCCAACATATTCTCAATAGCATCTCAATCCATTTTTTGACAGGATTTCCCAGTTTTGACCAGGATGTAACATTTTTGTGTCATGGTCTTTACACGCCAGTTAAAGCCCATGGACTGGGCTTCACCAAAATTAATTTGGGACACACCCTTGGCTATCAGCGTGGGGTACATTTAGACCTTTTGAAGGGTTGGGTGTGGTGCATTCTTTTGTTCCATATGGTTCCTTTTGTTCCTTTTTAATGGTGACTGACAGTTTTGGAATGAGAAAATTCATGCAGCGAATGGGATGGCTCGCCATGCACCCTGATGGACCCTCTTTTTTTCCTTTTGTGGGTGGAGTGGAGGGAGTTTTTTTTTCCTTTGTTCCCAATGTGTTCCCAACATGTTCCCATCAAGTTCTCAAGTTTTTCCCGAAGGCATTCCCAATAGCACCTCAATTTAATCCCATATGGTTTTGCTTGAAGTTCAACTTTCATGTATATAAATTGAAAGGTAGACTATGAGGGAATACAATTGTTTTTATTTTGCAATTAAGGTCCAAAGAGGTGTTTCCATTGGGGAGTGCTCAATATTTTTAAAAAGTTGCTATTGAGCCAATGAATATGGCTCTTTCAAAAATAAAAATAAAAACTATGAACGGACCTATGAACTAATTAATATGAATCACAAATAAATACCATGTTTTATAATGGGCATGTGGAATACAAACGAATATAAGGTTGAAACTATGTATTTTTATTATATATTTACGAAATTTTATATTCTCCTTTACGCAAATATCTATTCACCTTTTATATATATATATATATATATATATAACTATTATGACACAACCATCTTCCTATTATGGATTCTACACACACATAAACTATATCAAAACCTTTGAAAACTAGTTTTTTAATTTTTTTCAAAAGTCTCAAACATTCACTTATATACCAAACAAAAAAAAATTAAATAATTTTTTCTTAAAGTCTTACACATCACATGGTTCATCATATAATTTAACATGTATATTAATTTGTGCAAAGACATTCCTTGTGAATCACTATATTGCATGTTTTTTGCATCAAAATGGTGCACAAGTTTTGATGTTGTTATTTGGGAATAATCAATAAATTACCAATTTTATAAGTGTGTCAAATGAACAATAGGAAAATAGCTTGTAGGTTATGACTATTTCAAACTAGTGACCTGATTCAAATCCACATCCCTACCCTAAAACAAAGCATAAAACACTAGAAGAAATTTGGAAATAAATTATTATAATTTTAATTGCACAAAACAAAGTTTTGGTCATAATGGACACATGTGACTATAAACTTGGTAATCACCTTGGACAAGTGGCAAAAGACAACCAGTTGTAAAAAATTCCATAGGACATGTACAGTCACACCTATACTCGCATATCACATACAAATACAGGGATTTTTCATCCATTGACTAATCATTGGACTATGCAACTACAAATATAACTACATAAAAAATTGGGTAATATTTTAAAATAATTAAATTTAAACGATTTAACTTTTTTAAAATCACATTTGTTAAGTACATTATTTATATATATATAAATAATGTCATATAATAATTCATATTATTGATAATTTCATAAATTTTCAACCTATTTTTTGACACGTGTCACTACTTATGTTAGGCTAAAAACTTAATTTAAGTAGCTAAGTAGGCACCTAGGTTAAATAGCCTAATTATGTAAGGTGCATACAATCAGCATACCATTGTTGACCACAACTATGTAATTTGTGAAGTTTGATCCTTGGACCCCAAGGATGGATATCAACTCCTTTGCCACTAAACCACCCCATGTGATATGAAAATATAGTGGAATGCATTCTATTTAACCCATATTTGATTTGAAACATTGCACAAACATCAATTTCAATATTACATAACTTTATTAATATGTATCAAAATGGAAAAAATTTAAGTTGATTTTTTAAGTACTTTCAATCACATAGATGATTAAATATATTTTTTCTTCCAAAAATATAAATTAATTTGAATAAATGTTGTCTGAATTTTGTTAAATTGAATTACATTTCGATCATGATTCGTTGGAAATTTTTTCTCAAACACATGATTTTAAAATGAAAATATTTTACGAATAAAATTTGATTAAAAAATAAGAAATAAATTATCTCCCACATATTAATTGTTCATTTCATTGAAAAACATATTATACAATGTGATTTTAACATGTCATAATTTTAATCAATTCACATATAATTTCTATAAATGGATAATATATCTATCACATTTCAAAATACAATAATTTTAAATAAAAATATAATATTTATGATGTGTAATATTTTTCCTTAATCTAAATTTTATTCTAAATCACATATAGTAATGTTAAATAATTATTGAATTTGATTGAATTTTATGTTTTATGTTTTTACAAATACAATATATAGAATTTATCTAAAATTATGGCAAAAGTTTTATGACCAAATAAATGATATATTTCTTAAACGTCTTAAACCTCTTCCTGATTAAAAAATATATCATATTTGATTATGATTATACAATAAGTTGTAATGTTACCAATAAAATTTACATGTATATTTTATAATTAAATAATCATCATATATAATATTTATAAATAATTCATAACTCAAATATATTTGATGAAATAATAATAATTTGTACTATCAATGTTAATAAATAGTACAAAATACCAATAAACAATTAAACACAAGGTGATTATCAAACAAATATTGTAATTCCAAAGATGCCACATATGTTTTAATCATCAAAACATTGTAAATGGAAAAATTATTAACCCTAGTTACCAAACTAACTATGACTAGTTGCAAAAACAACTAGTTTTTCATCCATTCACAATATTGGATGAAAAATGTACATTTTCATTTCATTTTTCATCCAAACATGTAATATTCACAAATTATAGTTGCATTTGCGATTTCATCCGATTATATCAACATTGTAATCGCATATGTGACTATCATAGTCTTATATATGTCTATGCATATTTACAACTAAAATGACATGTAGGACTAACCTAACTATAGTTCTAAAAATAGTTGATTCGGACATTAGTCACATCCATAGTCATAACCATATGGTTCGAATGGACAAGATTTCTTTTAGTGAAAACCTTGGAATCTTTTTTAGAGGTATGTCAATAATGTTTGGGGAAGAAACAAACATTCCCTTGATGCTTGTGAAAGAAGTTCTCATAGTTGGCTTTCAATTTGTAAGCTCAAGAAAAGACAATTTGCAAACTTTGGTCAATTAAGATGATTTTGGAAAATATAAAGAGCATATATAATTCCCCATGAAAACGAAGGTTGTTGAAGAAGGAACACATTTAATTAATTTAATAAAAGTCCAAAAATCCCAACACAAAAATTTCAATGTTAAATTTTTGAGTCTTTCAATTATAAATGATCTGGTGGCCACCAAGATAAGGTTTGTTAACCACAAGAAAATGCTCTTGAAGAATTACAAGTCACATTACAAGTTATATAATTTAAACCTTGAGGACACCATGGTAGGTTGTTTAAAAATAAATAAAAATTAAATGATGAATTACTGAAATACAATTTACATAGATCGAACAAACATTATATTCAAAATTAGAAAATTCAATCTGAACCTTGAGGCGTGGTGGCCACCAAGCTTAAAACAAGATGAAAAGAAATTACAACCAAAAATTTACATAACAAGTAAAAGGGAAAGAAGTTGTGAAATTTAGAAATTCATGTAATATATAACATAATTAGTAAAAACTTTCATTAAATGTTTAAAATACAAAGTGGACCTAAGTGGCAACCAAGTTGTCAAAATTTTAACTATAATAGTTTCTCCAAAATTTTTGACAATAAAAAAATCAACTTTAATTTTATTTATTTATAAAGAAACCCTAAAAGATATCTTAAATTTGAAGGATAATTTGAAATTAATTGACCCACTAGGTGGCCACTAGGTTGTCAAAACACGTGTCCTAATTTCTCCAAGAGTCTTGAAACAAAATTTCCAATGTTTTTACAATATTTTTATAGAAACCCTAAAGGGCACTCTAATTTTGAAGGATAATTTTAAGCACAATGTGAAATCCTTGTAGTGTTCAAAGTATTGTGATTGTCCATATTCAAATATGCAATAATATCACGAGAAGAATTTTTTTCCTTTGCAACCAAGAAATCAATAACCAAATGTTTTAAATGATTAGTAATTAACTATAGTAATAATGTAGCCGGACAATGGGTGACCGTGCACAAGACTCTCTGGCCCTGCGAACTCAAGAGCTGTTCTACCGCCTAAGTTGATCAGTGACGGCGAATCTCGGTTCCATTAGTGCAAGGGGAGATTTTGTTTGCATGGGATGCTTGGGTGGTTGTGTTCTGGCAGGGAATTGGAAAAGGATGGCGGCGGATCGATGAGGATATGCGGCGCCTCATTGATGAGTGATGGGGGGAAGTGATCTGGGTGATGAATGCGAGGAAGAAGAAACTTACGGGGGAAGCCAGCAACGGTTGATAAGAAGGAGCTGACGCAAGTTTTGGAAAAGGGGGGGAAAGAAAAGAAAGAGGATAGTGACTGAGGACAGACAGGCAGGAGCTTAGTGAGCATTTTGGTGTCAGATTGCTAGTTTTCTCTTCCGCTGCGATTAGCAACTGACAGGTTCTAGCTTCTGATCCAGGACTAGTTGGACAGATTAGGTGATGGCAAGGGTCTGGATGCTTGTGCTATCGGAGTGTATTCTGTGAAATAAAAGACAAGAAGTCGATTTGTGAAGTGGAATGGTGTCTGTCCGCGATGTCTGGCTGTGCAGGTGCATTGTGGATGTTCGATCTGAGGCCACAGGCTGAATAGTCTTTGTGTTGTGAGTTCGTGAGGTTCAGACGGACCATCTGTGTGATCGGAAGTTGCACTGTGTGGTTCTGCACAGTAATCCTTGAGTCTTAGCGAGTCAGGGAGATAGCAGACAGACTGTGCCCCTGAGAGGACATAACTGGGTCTTAAGGGAGGGTCAGACAGGGCGCCTGGTATCATTTTGGGTGTTCCTTCTTTTTAGGTTATCCTAATTTTGAAGGATAATTTTAAGCACAATGTGAAATCCTTGTAGTGTTCGAAGTATTGTGATTGTCCATATTCAAATATGCAATAATATCACGAGAAGAATTTTTTTCCTTTGCAACCAAGAAATCAATAACCAAATGTCTTAAATGATTAGTAATTAACTATAGTAATAAGATATTATTTCAAATCCTAGGTGTAAAAAGTTGTTGTCATATATTAATGCTACATTTCAGCAGTAGACAATGATGTGATAATAGGAAGGATGATGTCATTTTTTCATCACAAGTTTTCATCCATATGGCATACATTATTGATAACAAAATGACATGTCCAAAATATCATATGAAAATGTGGCTAGGATAAAATCAATTCAAGTATAATTAAAAAATGACTATGCAAATGATGTGGACAAAATGATATGTCATTACATACATAATGCAATCATAAAATTACTTTACAATAATTAAAGTACCTAGGTTAGGTGGTGACACATGTCAACAATTGATAGGATGAAAAATAATGAAATTAAAATAATTTTTAATTATTTACATTATAATAATATCAATTATTATAATTTAAATAATAATAATAATTACATAATGATTAAACTATGACTAAAGATTTCACATATGTCCTTTATGAATAATGAATGAAATGTGCCACATCATTGAAACATCATTATGCCACATCATGTCCTAAACGACTATTATTTTCGACAACTTGTTCGTAATGACTTTAGGGTTATAAGTCATTTTAGTTTTTAATGACTGGAATACCAATCATAAATTTAGTCATATTTGAAGATTTCTTTTAGTGTATTAACACCATTTGAGAGTAAAAAATTAATTAGCAAACATCGTTTTCTCCTTTTCATACCTACAAAAAACGTTGCATACTTTGCGAACAATGATCCAAACCAACTACACACAAAAGTCAAAACCAGAAAATGATGGCACATTAAAACATATAACAATTATATATAAAATTAATAAAAAATGTAAAAAAAGTTAAAATGGAAATGGAATGATTTGGATTACATACTTAAAGAGAGCTGCTTATTGTGAACATTGGCATTATTATTATACATATACTAGAAGAACCAAGAAGAATTTCTCAACCAAGAATATAAATGAAGCTTAGAATACTTGACCATAAAGTTCTAATGAATTCAAATTGTTTTGGACAATGACAATCCAACCAATGGTGGCCACAACAAGATGGCAAGTCCAATCATTGCACCTTATTCTTTGACAACATCTGTCCCCTAAATGAATCAAGAAAAAAACTAGTCCATTTCAAATTCCAAAGCGCTTTGCTAGGTTCATCGTTAATCAATAATGTTTGATCCTCCTTTCCATAATTTTTTTCACAGCAAGCATAATACACAAGTTTCAAATCCTTTAAGTAATAATAGGACCCAAGTGAAATTTCAATAAATGTTTTGGAGCATTGTTCACATCCCCAAATGAAAACAAACCAATTCAAAAAACTTTCAGGCATGAGCATGGGAAGAACTTCCAACACATCTTCAAGTTTCATACAAAACCAAATTGCAATATGAAACTTTTGAAATGCCTTATTAAGAAAATTCTCTACTCCAACTTTGATTTCCACTTTGGTCTTATCAACATTTTTTTCCAAACACTATAGCATTTCCTTATAAAACAACTAAAGGTGGGAAATAAGACAACACACCATTGACATTCAAAACCAACAATGTTTTAGGATCAAGAGATGACGAACATAGACACGAATGCATTGAATTGCCTTTGACCACTGTAGTAAGCTTAGAAAAAATATTAAACTAAAACAACAACAAAATTTGTTAGCAAAATGAATTAAACATGTTGGAAAGGATATTATATGTTGTCAATATCCATTTGTTAAAAATAAATTCTTTTTACATTAAATATATCCATAACAATATGTTAGAAACACTAGGTAACCACTAGGCAAACTAACAATAGATGGGAAAACGATATAAAAAAAGTCATTGAAATACAAAGGGACTGTTGAATTGCACGCATGAGGTGCTTAGTGGCCGCTAGGCCATTTGCAGTTAAATTTTAAAATAATTTGTGAGAGCCTAACAATATGTTTACAAAATGCCCAATTATTAAATTGGAATTAGTGGATGTTTGTGAGAAAGTCATGTGGAACAACCTTTACATTGGACTCTAGTAAATTAAATAAGAAAAAAATTGATAAAGATAAAACATGATTGGGGAAAGCAAAGTATTGTCCCAAATGGCAGTTTTCCATATTATCACCAACAAAGTACTCAATGCCACAATGATATAAGAGTATAATGCAAAATAAATGATAAATTCATAATGGTTATGAACATACTTTCCTATTTCTAAAAACACTGAATTTGGATACAATCACATTATACTTTGATTGTACTCTTTTCTTTTCAATGAATGTCCCAAAATATAACATACCACATCACATGGAGTTAATACTATTAAAATTTATTTATTTTTAAAAAATAATATTTTCCACTGACCAAAAACATCTTAATGTATGAAAAACCCTAAAAAACATGTTTATGAAACATCATATTAATTTAGGATAATTTGAAAAAAATCAAGTATTAAAAAAAATGTCCATTGAAAGGAATACATCAAAAATCAATATTTTCAATTAGAAGTTTGAAGATGAAATGTTCTTATAACTATGCTTGAGGGAGTCATGTTGTTGGATTTAAAAAAACTTCAAATCCATTGGTTGAAATGACATTTTCAATTCATAAGCATAATAAACTAATTATTTTAAAAAGTTCATGTGTCTTGACATTTACACCAAATTAACCAAAATTTTGACATGCCTTAAATCATGATCCAAAAATATCATGTACAGAAATAAGTATCTAAATTCATTGAAAAATGATACATAAATACAATGGACAACTTAATAACTTGAAATTTTTTGAATGAATTTGGTTTGGAGTTCCAAACTACACATTCATTTAAGTAAATCAATGTAAATTTCATTGCAAATCCAAGTCAACATGGTACTAAATGGGGTTAAAACTCAACAAAGATGTGTTTTAGCATCTTAATCATTTAATTTGAAAACAAAATCACATTGGTGCAAGGGACTTTTAGTATTGCAAGTACGTCCAGAATTGCAACACCTTAGCATGCTTTCACCTTACACTCATCATAATTCTAGTAAACCATCCATACATAATGATTCCATAATAAATAAATAAAATAATTCATCTCTTTTTATTTAAAGATTTCAATTTCACTTTATTACAAAATGTTTCATCACATTTTACAAAACGAATAATCAATTTTACATACCGAAGGTCATTAGGAAGCACATCTCTACTACTACCAAAAGAATTCAACTCTACAAATTTATAAACCCGCATTCTGGACGAATGCAAAGATTCTTTGTAAGGAAGATTCTTTGTTTGGTAAGTCCAACACATGGATCTTGACTTTATTCCTTGAATATTTTGTTTGTAAAAATTTGTTCCATTAAGAGGATTATTTTTTTGACAAGCCATTTTTTCCTCAAGAAAATAAATGTAAAATGTTCTTCAATAAACTCATTCTTCATGACTTGGAAAGAAACCGGTGTGAGATGATGGTTTCAGTATGTTTTCGCAACCATCAATGGGTGTTGCAACCTGGAACACGATAATGTAACCACCCAAGCCTATTTTAATGCTTACCCAAAGAGCACATACTTATGATGTAGAAGAGGAAGCAAAACAAAAAGTCTTCATCCCTACCAAGGAAGGTGGAGCTAATCTATCCAAGACATTGGACAATTGAGCCCACCCAAGGTAGACAAACAAAAAGTTGGCTATGTCACAAGGGGAAGTAATAAAAGAAAGGCCTCTTGCAATAAACTCAAGTTCTGAAAAGGAAAGGTCATTCTCAAGGGAAATATCTAGAAAGTTCATGTTCAAACTTTGAGAGAGTGAGAGGCTACTGAAGAACTCATTAACCATGAGCAAGAGGATTCTTGAAAGGACAAAGATCGATCAACACATCTACTGTCAATACATCAATAGCTTCTTCAACTAAGCTGAATGTGGCAGCTTTACATGGGGAAGATAACAAAAAAGTTGGTGAGGAATTGTGATGCGTTGACCTTCCCATAGATCGTTTGAGTCCATATAATTTTGTATTTCGAATATAAGATTTAATAGAAAATACGAGTGATTGATTAAACTCAATGACTTCTAGTCATTTTTTACGCATTATACATTCCATTAATCATTTTACCATTTTATAAACTTGTAGGACACCTATATTGAAATGTCTAGTTTTATTTTAGGATGACTATGTTTATATTTCTTTCAATGCATTTAATTTGACTACCGCCTTGAAGCCCTTAAGCATGTGTTTGTGCATTAATCGTTTGGTGGTTGCTTGGAGATATTTTTGTTTCGATCACTTTATGATTACCAAGCAATTGGCCATTTGGCGATTGTTTGTCCTTCAATTGCTTAATGCCTCCCATGCGATTATTTGTCCCTCAATTGCATGGCGGTTGTTAAGTGATTTTTTGTGCCTTGATTGCATGGCAACTACTAGGCGATTTGTCATCCATCAGTTGCCTAACAGTTGTTAAGCGATTGTTTGTTCTTTAATCACTTGGAAGCTGTTTGGTAATTAGGTTTCCTATAATTGTTTGGTGGCCATTAGGAGATTGTGTTTTGATCATGCATTTGTCCAATGTTTTGCTAATGGCACTAGATACTTATTTTGATCATTATTCTTCAAACTTGGCTACGCTAAATATTTGTTTCTGAAATGATCATTTTGTTGAGTTTAATAATATTTTCAATTTTATTGTTCATACATTTTTTTTAATTCTTGGGTATAGATTTGTGCCTCACATGTGGAGAGGGTGTTGATTTCCTCTTTCAAGAATTTGGGTGAAACGATAATACAATCCAAGGTGGGTTCTTATCCTTTGTGGATTGATTTTTTTGTGATTGATATGATGGAAATGTAGATTGAACCATCAACTAATGTATATTTCATATTCATAGTTCATGTTTTGATGGAATTAATTGATGCTCATTCTAGTGCACTCGGCGTTTAAAATGTAACACCACGTGATGTAGAGCTGGGATATTATTGTTTTTGACCGGTGGACCATTCGAAGTTGAGTCCCCTTCATGTATTGACATCTTTTTGCCCCAAAAATGAAATGCAATTAGTTGAAGTTGGTGGCACGGAAGTTGTGCATGATGTGGGTTCATTTTAGCTTTCTTAATTTATGGAGCTCAACATTTTGCAAGAAAATGCAATGACTTATAGTTTTGCCAATTATAGTTGAGAGGAAATCCTAAGCATTTCTAGTTTTATCGACGAAATCTTCTTTTCAAAGCTTATTTTGCACCGGATTGCAACGATTTCAAATTTGGTGCATGAGAGTTGACACACCCTTAAGTTCCGTGATGGACTAAACTACGAATCCAAAGGTGAACAACGAAGGGAGAAGGAATTGGGGCACGTTCTTTGGCTCACAACACTTCAGGGGTAGAGGGGTGTGTTAGAGCTCCGAAATGAGACTAAGAAGATTGACAAGCAATTCAATCACTCACACGGACCCGCACAAACCAAACAACAAGTTGGTTAGTGCATAGTTGGAACACCTTGGTGCACAAACGAACCATGGGCAAACACGAACTCACAACACTCACCACGGCCTGCACTTGGGGGGAAACCACCACCTTCCCCTTTATAGTACACTATGTGCTTGGCCACGAGATTAACACCCAAATGTCATTTTGTCCCGGGACTCCCAAGTGGAAGTCCCGAAATTTCCAATGTTGGCACTCTTGCGACTTTGGGGGCTTATAACTTTGTGTGCAGACCTTCGATTGAGATGAGGTCTAAAACAAAGTTCTAGCCCTCGTTTAGAGCTTTTCAATAGTATGTGACATGCCACCTGAACGCAGAAAAATCAGGGCGGTTCCTAACTTTTAGTGGTCAAAAATTAAATTGCCAATTTGATTCCCGGCCCTTTTTTTGGCCATAACTTATGTTTCAACAACCCAAATGGGTCATGCGAACCCATTTTAGACATTTATGTTCCAAGATATTTCCAATGATATAAGGAACTCCTCAATGCAATTGATTTTGACCCTTGCAATCGCTCTCTAAAGATTTGCGAGTCCATCGGGACTCCAACTCCCAAAAAGGGAGCTCACTTGGGAGTGTGAGGGTTCATTCCCTCACATTCTCTTGCATTCCCAGGAGCATGAAATGTGATTCCCGCGCTTCTCTCCTAGCCTTCATCCTTGTAAGCCCTTGCCATGGTCGCGAGCCCAAGGCTAGGGTTGCGACAACAGTTAGCAAAAAAACATAACCATGTTAGGTTTTCCCAAGGATGATCGGTAAGAAATGATAACCACTTCTAGTTTCCCTGCACATATTCCGAAAAAAGGATGATCTACAAGAAATGATAACCACTTCTAATTTCCATGCACATATTCTAAAAGAAAAACAACCTTTGCTGGAAGTGAGTGACTATCATTTAATTATTGATCTAAATGGTGTTTTTTTTCCTATAGGTGAGGGTCAAACTAAAAGTCGTGCAATGGTTCTAAAGCTTGGCCTCAAAGAATTCCTTTCCACTTGTGTAAATTTTTTTATGGTGTACACATGGTTTTCAACAATGAAAATAAACTTTTCGAGGCACTTGGAAATTATCACTAAGAAAATTAGCATTCGCCTTCTATTTTGTAGGATAGTGGACTAGTCATTCTGCTTTAGAAATGATCATTTTTTGCATTAAAATCCAGACAAGCTAGTTTTCCATAAAAACCTTCTCAATTGCTTTGTTCAATTTCCTAGTACGACATTTGATAATACCTTGATAATAGACAATACACCTCACATATTTGAAAACTCCTTCGTCAAAGATATTTAAATCAACCATCATGCTCGAGATTACAAGCTATAGGATTTGTAAAACAACTTTTAAAGAAACCTCTTATCGATATAGTTACCAATGTTCTGGAAAAAAAAATTTGGGCATTTTATTAATGTAGGCAATTTCTTGTTTCCCAAAATTTCAACACATAGGTTTGTTCCAATTTTACGAGGAAAGAAGTAAACAAAAATGAACACAAGAACATTCAGTAATGTCATTGAGGAACCTAGAAACTCTACATGTTTTACCATGTATTGCCCAAACTCAAATCAAATTTTGGTAACAAAAGTCAATTTGTATACGATAATCAATAGGCTTTTGATGGACTTGCAGTCGCAAATGCAGGGAACAACTTTGAATGTGGCCCTCGCATTTAGGAGCCTTATAAAAAAAGACTCCTAATCAAGGCCTTTCCAAATTGTTGAAATGTCTTTGGTGTTGTGAGTTGTACAGATGACAACGATGGTCTTTGTTGTGTCATTCATCAGAAACAATGTGCAAGATTCCATTGTTGATAACATCCAACAAACCCACCATATTCTCAACTTTGTCATATTTGTAATGAGTGTTTAGCAAAATTGCCTTTGCTGCATTGTCCTCCACAATTCCACTTTGGATCCATTTCTCCAAAGCTTGTTTAAATCTTACATGTAGGGCCTCGTCTCAAGGGTTGAACCTCAACTATTTTGAGTAGAAATCATCATTGCTCCGAATCCAAAATTGAGAACAACATCTTATCCAACTTGTGCTTGTCCTTCAACATGTGCCATTCGTCGTCCGAATAAGGCTTCTCATTATTGGCGGTTGGTTTTGGATGTCCAAAATGAATCATAATTTCATTTCAGATCACAACCTTCCACTTAAGTAGCCTTGTGAACTCGTACATGGATTTTAGGTTAGGCCTCCCTCCTTTCGTTGGACACTTTCTAAGTGTTATTGCTTTTGAAATGAACCGCCTTGCTAGCTTCTCAAATTGTTTTTCCTTGAAATGTGTCAAGCAATTGAACCCAAATTTTCTAATCCATTCTACCGATTATACAAACACGTATTGGGAATCTTAAATCCTGAACCCTAAACCCTAAACCTAAACCTTGTTGGCATGTATTGGGAATCCTTTGTTCTTAATGTGTTCGCATCAAATTCCCTTGAAGTTCCCCAAGTTCCCAAGTTTTTCCTTAAGACGTTCCCAATGGCACCTTAATTTTATCCCATGTGGTTTGTTCAAAATTCAACTGGGATGTATATAAATTGAAAGGTAGACCATAAGGGAATATTATTGTTTTTATTTTGTAACTAGGGGCCAAAGAGGTGTTTCCATTGGGGAGTGTTCAATGTTTCAAAAAAATTGCTAATGGGCCAATGAATATGGCTCTGTCAAAAATAAAAATTATCAATGCACCTATGAACTAATTAATACGAATCACAAATAAATAAGCTATTTTATAATGGGCATGTGGAATACAAACGAATATAAGGTCAAAACTATGTATTTTTATTACAGAATTATGAAGATCTATATTTTTGCTTACATAAATATCTATTCACCTATCTATTTTTTATATATAACTATTATGGCACAACCATCCTCCTACTATGGATTCTACACACTCATAAACTATATCAGGGTTTTGAACTAAATTTGGGTGGACTAATCCATTACATCCAATTTTTCAAATGGTATGAGCCAGTCCCATTCCAGTAAAATTGGATTTGCGTGAGAGGCGGCAGCAGCAACTGATGTAGTTTTTCAAATCGGATTGTTTCAGCAACCTCCACTCTGGAGGGTTCTTCAACCATTCTGGAAGTTTCTACACTTGAGACATCTTGAGAATGTTCTAAAACAATACCCTCATCTATAGGTCCTTCATCTTGTTCAAGTGTCATTGTTTCGGACAGCATAAACTCTAGCCAAGACAGTAGTCGTTCACATACCTTACGACCAAACAAACCATCAAGAAGATTAACAGTAGGGTTTGCAAAATTGTCAATTGCTCCATCTCCTCAACTCTAAGTGATTCCATTTCCAAGATCTTCATAGTTTACAGTTTACTGACATCGAAACCAGAGTGCAGTTTCTGATGTTCGAGGGGAGGCGTTCAATATCTATTTACTTAATCTGCATGGTAACAACCTAGTGCCGCAACCAAGTCTGTTACAACATAATAGACTGACGGCAAGTTGTTAATAGTTAGTAATAGCCACTTGCTGGTTAGTTAGTTTGTTAGGAATTTACTTAAGTTGTTACAGAGTTAAGTCAGATCGCAGAGCCAGAACGGCTCTTTGTAGTACGTAGTGGGGAACTCACCAAGTTTTCTTCAATCTCTGGACAACATTACCTTCAAGCACTGAAACTTGATTCTGCACACATACCCCCGCAGAGCTAGAGCTACTAACAAAACACACAAAGAGCTACTGACAAGTGTTGTGAGCAAGCTATAATTATTGGCAAGCTGCTTCAATTGATCATCTCAGAAACAGATTGATCTGAGCCAAGAACAGGAGACAGAATTTCTTCGTCTACAAGATGAGATAATGCTTGTTAAGACACGCTATGATTTATAACGTGAAGTTCCTGTCAATTTATTTGAGATTTCACGGAGTTGCTCCCACTTTTTTTTTTGGGGGCCGATTTCTTGAGAATGTGAATCGGCCAGCCACTAGCGACTAGGGGCGAACCAAAGGGGCCAGAGAGGGAACCCTCTGTCCCACCAGCCCACTATGCAGGATGGATGATGATATGTGCACAGGAAAATATTTTTTCGTTAAGCTCTTATGCAATTGCTAACCACCACGTGTATTAACCATCCACATGTACCGACTAACCGTAGTAGCCAGTTAAGTGGCTTGCTTAATTACATACCTACATATATATAGTAACCTCTTACATTACTTGCCTAGTAGCTAGTAAGTGGCTAACTTACATACCGATGGGCTATTTGTGGTAATCCACTAGCTGGCCAGGGTAAACTAGCACCCACTTTGGTACCTCGACCTTTTTGAGTGAGGCCTCTTAGTGGCCATATTAAGCTCCAAAAATGTTAGGTTTGAACTCAGAGACCCGGATTTAGTCTAAACTGGGGATACCTGTAATATTTAGATAATAAATTAAATGAATTTTGTGATTTTTACCATGGTACCAGGTGCTTGCTGGCTCAGCCAAGGTGGTGAAGCAGCACCCACATTGGTACCTTCACCTTCTTGAGTGAGGCGTCATGGTGGGCAAATTACACCTAAGAAATGTTAAATTTGGACAAACAAACAAAAATAAATAAAATTGAGCTAACTATTGCCATTTTGCAAGAAGAAACTTTTATCAAAATTTTCTCTTTTTATATAAAATAATTGCCAAAAAAACGTAGATTTTAATTTTCAAATTATTAAAATTTGCCACAAATTTGTGCAATATGAATAGGTGCTTAAGGTTTGTGTTTTCATGTTTTGAATTTCGCCAATTTTGGCTAAATACTTCTTTGTGATTGCCACTTGAGCAAAAACAAAATCATTGCTCAGATATTCCAATTTAGTCTAATCATGGATATTCACAATATTTAAAATTAATTTAGATGAATTTTGGGGGTTTTACCATGGTACTAGTATGGGTGCTAAAACCAGTAATTTTGCAACTGGGGGTTCAAAGAGGTGCTTCTATTGGGGCCATGGCCAATGCTCTAAAACCAATTGCATGATACAACCTATCAATGTGGCTCCTTAAAGAAAAGAAAAACTTGTGAGCGGTGCACATGATCTAATCAATATGAATCACACTATGTCCCCAAAATAGGAGAGGTGAATAATTACCCACAGTTTATAATGGGGGTTTATAACCCCAGATTGTAAATGGTGACAAACACTTTTGGAAAGAGATATTTGATGCAGAGCCAATGAGAAGGCTCAATGTGCACCTTTTTCTCTTTTGGGTTTTTTGGGGTTGGGGAGGGGATTTTTTTGTTTTCGTCTATTGCAAATTTGTTCCCATCAAGTTCCCAAGGGGTTCCAATCAGGTTCTCTAATGGTTTTCAAAGTGTTTGGCAACCCATTCCCAACCGCACCTTAATTTCATACCATATTGTCAAGTTCTCACTTGGGTTTTTACACGTTCCCAAGTTCCCAATGTGTTCCCAACATATTCTCAATAGCATCTCAATCCATTTTTTAGCAGGATTTCCCATTTTTGACCAGGATGTAACATTTTTGTGTCATGGTCTTTACACGGCAGTTAAAGCCCATGGACTGGGCTTCACCAAAATTAATTTGGGACACACCCTTGGCTATCAGCTTGAGGCACATTTTGACAATTTGAAGGGTTGGGTGTGGTGCATTCTCTTGTTCCATATGGGGCTGAAAACAAAAGAATGCATAACCTATGCACACCCCTTGACAAAAGAATGGCTGGATGGTGGTGCCTATCCCTTACCTCAAAACTGGACCTAATTTGAAATCTAGCAGCTGAGAGACATAGTAGAGACGTCAGGTGTGTGGCCCAAGGTGGGCCTTGTAGGATTTGATTTGATTATGCTTTGTATGGAACCTGCAAATGTGTATGTACAAAAGGAAAGATTATGTGACCAAAATGAATAGCAGCTATCAATGAGTTTCCCCGAGTTCCTAAGTCTTTCGCTAAGGCATTCCCAATAGCACCTCGATTTTATCCCATATGTTTTTGCTCAAAGTTCAATTGTCATGTATATAAATTGAAAGGTAGACTATAAGGGAATACAATTGTTTTTATTTTGCAACTAGGGTCCAAAAAGGTGTTTCCATTGGGGAGTGCTCAATGTTTTAAAAACATTGCTAATGGGCCAATGAATATGGCTCTTTCAAAAATAAAAATAAAATTTATGAACACACCTATGAGCTAATTAATATGAACCACAAATAAGTACCCAAGTTTATAATGGGCATGTGAAATACAAATATAAGATCAAAATTATGTATTTTTATTATATAATAATTAAGATCTATATTCTTGTTTACACAAATATCTATTCACCTATTCAATTTATATATATGATTATTATGACACAACAATCTTCCTAATGTGGATTTTACACACAAATAAATTATATCAAAACCTTTGAAGATTAGTTTTTCAATTTTTTTCAAAATTCTATTCTATTAAACTTTTTCATTTTTACAAGTTGTTCTCATAAAATGAATGTTTGCAAAATTTTCAAACATTCAATTATATATCAAACAAAAAAAAACTAAATAATTTTTCTTAAAAATCTTACACATCACATGGCTCACCATATAATTCAACATGTATATTAATTTGTGTAAAGATATTCCTTGTGAATCACCATATTGCATGTTTTTTTCATCCAAATGGTGCACAATTTCTTATGAAATTGTTACTTGGGAATAAATAACAAATTACCAATTCTAAAATTGTGTCGAATGAACAATAGCAAAACAACTTGTAGATTAGGACTATTTCAAACTATTAACCTGATTTAGATCCACAGCCTTGCTTTAAAAGAAGGCATAAAACACTATAAAATATTTGGAAATAAACGATTACAATTTTAATTGCAAAAGACAAAATTTTAGTCATAATGGACACATGTGACTATAAACCTGGTAATCATTTTGGACAAGTGGCAAAAGACAACTAATTGCAAAAAACTCCACATGGCATGTACAATCACACCAATAATCTCATATCATTTGCAACTACAAGGATTTTTCATCCATTGACTAATCATAGGACTATGCGATTACAAATATGACTACATAAAATATTGGGCATTTCTGAAAAAAAATACAAATTAATGTGGAAAACTGCCAAGGTAGTATTAGGGTATATATTATTAAAAGCCAATATACCCATCATCTATCTCTCTTGCAAATGATGTCCCCACCCAGCCCAAAAGAAAAAAAAGGTTTTGGGTTTTGGCCTTTGGTGTGTGAAAAAAATAAAATACACACACACAAGTCGTGCAAATAAAAAAAGCCTTTTTACACAGCATTCATTTGATCGGTAGAAGTGGACAAAATGGACTTTAATACATAACACTTTAATCTTTTGTTTATTTGATCATTTTGCTTGCAAAATGAGTTTATAAACTAAGTTTGTAAAGTACTTACGAGGATAGGAAGGTGACTAGGGTAACTATGTGTGAGGTCAGGTCCAAGGAAAAATGACCAAGAATCCAAACAAAAATAAATAAAAATGCAGCAATCAACAGGAAAAAGAAATGGACTGTGATGAACCTCATCTGACGTCAAATGAAAAAACGCAACCCATCCAATGGACAGAACAGCCAACTGGTGCATTGCTGGCTGCTGGTTCACTCTGGCTGTTTTGAAGAAAGGTTGCAAGGGATCGTCTAGATGCAAATCTGAGCCAAGGGTGAACTGGTCTGTGGGATTCCCTGCATTTAGGGTAGACCGATGAACAACTTGGAAGGTCGTTATGAAGAGAGGTTGAGAAAAAGGATGCAACTGGTCCTTCTAGGATGGTGCACGCCGTGTGGCAAGAAAGACAATTGAGGTTGGTTAAAGTTTTCCGTAGTACCTACTCAGAACTTTACTCTGGAATATAGTATTGCAAGTGGATACTTTGCTGACTTATTCTCTAGTTGTTGTGTGGTTTCACACTGTTGAAGATTTGGAATCTTATATATAAATTCATTACGTCCGTTTGTCTGTCTGTGACGGAGGTTTTGGGGGGTGGGGGAAGGGACAAGGCGGTGAAGCAACGGGCGACCTGTCAGCAACGGGAAACCGTTTTCATTTTCTAATCAACTGCTGCATTTCTCTCTGGACACAATTTGTTTGCGTGTCCAGAGAGAGAGAGAGAGTGAGCTTGCACAAGATCTTTCTCATCGTGGACTACATTCTTCCCGGTTGCAAAGGAGCAAGAGATGGTAGAAGAAGCAATTGATGATGCAAGAAGTGTGTGTTAATTAGGGTAATGTTAGATGATTGTCTGTAGACAGAAAAATGGTATGAAATCTTGGAGTATTGGGCCGAGAGTTTTTGATAGTGAAGAAAACATAATGGATTG
>Ga0209208_10002077_pt1 | contig 28579 bp, 28 predicted proteins | sample S1TSphfallax_3_FD_187694 | JGI IMG/M metagenome (GOLD analysis project Ga0209208, IMG submission 187694) | Host-associated microbial communities from peat moss isolated from Minnesota, USA - S1T2_Fd - Sphagnum fallax MG (SPAdes) (version 2) | ecosystem: Host-associated > Plants > Peat moss >...
ACCGATCCGGCCAGCCTGCGCGACGGCTTCAAACCAACCGGCCAGCGCTACGCGCTCGGCGTGCGCGTCACCGGATACTTGGACTCCGCCTATCCGAATGGCGCGCCCGCCGACGTGAAGGCGGCGGCCGGACCGCCGGCCCTGCACCTGGCGAAGTCCAAGTCGCCGGCCAACATCGTCATCATTGCCGACACCGACATGCTGATGGATTACATGTGGGTGCAAACACGCGAGGTGTTCGGTCAGAAAGTGGCGCAGGCCTTTGCCAACAACGGGGACCTGGTGGCCAACATTCTCGACAATCTGTCGGGCAGCACTGCGCTCATCAGCATCCGCGGCCGGGCGAGTTTCTCCCGGCCGTTCGAGCGGGTCGAGGCGCTGCGCCGTCTGGCCGACGATCGCTTGAGGTCCAAGGTCATGGAGCTCGAGACCGAGCTGCAGCAGACCCAGACCAAGCTCACGGAGCTGCAAAACAAACGCAATGACCAGGGGTCGCTCATGCTGTCGCCGGAGCAGGAGCAGGAAATCGTGCGCTTCACCGCCGAGAAGGCGCGGGCGCGCAAGGAGCTGCGCGAGACGCAGCGTGGACTCAACGTGGATATCGACCGCCTCGACAATCGCATCAAGGTCTTGAACATCGCCGTTGCGCCGCTGATCGTCGCCCTGGTCGGTGCATTCGTGCTCGCGGCGCGGCGTCGGCGTCAATCCCGCGGCTCGTCGCAGACCCGGGCCGTTGCGGGCGAATCGGGTGCCACATGAGACGGCAGCGGTTCGTGCTCTTGCTGGTGGCGGCGCTGGTGGTGATCGCCGGCGGACTGTGGCTGAGCGCGCGGCGAGAAGCCTCGCAGGAGACTCAAGGGGCGGCGTTGTTGCCCGGTCTCGGCAAGGACGTCAACGCCGTGACGTCCGTGCAAATCTTCAAGGGCGATCGCAAGCCTGCCGTGACGCTGCAATCGACGCCGTCCGGGTGGGTGGTGGCGCAACGCGCGGACTATCCCGCCGACGTCACGAAGATACGCACGCTCCTCCTCGCGCTGCGCGATGCGAAGATCGTCGAGATCAAGACCGCAAACCCCGCACTCTTCAATGTCATCGGCGTGGACGATCCGGTCAAGCCCGACTCGGCCGGCACCGAAGTCACGGTGTCGCCCGGCGGCCAGGCCATCATCGTCGGCAAAGCCGTGGGCCAGGGTAATTTCGTACGCCGCGCGGGCGAGAATCAAGCCTACAGCGTGGCACCTTCCATCACGGTCGACGCCGATCCCCGCCATTGGATCAGCCCACGCCTGCTCGATCTCAAGAGCGCATTGATTCAGAGCGTGCAATTCAAACCGGCGGATGCGTCGGAGCCGGGTGCCGCCGCCCAGGGTGCCGCCGCCAAGGGCCGCGCCAAGGCTGCCGCGACCGGTCTCGGCTACACGCTGCGGCGGTCGAACCCGGCGGACGACTCTTTCACCTTGCAGGATGTTCCGGCGGGTCGCAAGGCGCTCGACCCGCATGCACTCGCACCCGGTCCGACGACGTTCACCGGGGTCGACGCGGACGATGTGGCGCCGGAAAGCGGGATCGACTTCACTCACCCCGCGCAGGTGATCGTGACTCTCACCGGCGATGATGTGCTCACGCTCGACGGCGTCGTCGTCGGCGACAAGCACTGGATCACCGTGCACGAGCCAAAGGACGCAGCGCTCAGCGCCAGGACCAAGGGCCGGGCATTCGAGATCGCGAGCTACCGCTACGATGCCATCTTCAAGCCGCTCGAACAGCTTCTCGAACCGAAGCCGGCGCCGGCCGCGCCCGCCACCGCCACCGCCACCGCCAAGCCGGGTGCCCCGGGTGGCGCCGCAGGCAAGCGCGCATCCCTTCCTCGCTCATCGTCTGCCGCACCACCCGCGACCCCGTGACCAGCGGGGTCGGCGAAGTCAGCGGGGTCAGCGCCGGCTTCGGCAGGCGCTTCGCGGCGCTGATCTACGACAGCCTTCTGCTCGCGGCGCTCCTCATGGTGTACAGCTACGTGCCCGTGATCATCACGAATCATGCCATCCTGCCGGAAAACTCCGGCGCCTGGGCCTATCTCTATCAAGCGGGTCTGGTGGCCGTCATCGGCGCTTATTACATTCTCAACTGGATGCGGAGCGGCCAGACCCTGGGAATGCGCGCCTGGCGGCTGCGCGCCGTCACCGATCTCGGCAAACCGATGCGCGCCGGCGGCGCGATGGTGCGCTTCGCGTGCGGTTTCTTGGCGTGGCCACCGGCCGGGCTCGGCGTGCTCTGGCTCTACATCGATCCCGACCATTTGGCCATTCACGACCGACTGTCAAACACTCGCGTGGTCTATCTCGCGCGCGCTTAGCCGCTGCGGCACTCAATTGCATTTGTTCACCGCGTTCTCGAGATCGCAACGGCCGTGCAGAGGGCGACCACGGCGGTGGGCAGCCATCCGACCAGCACCGGCGCAATGCCGAACAACTGTCCGCCCTTCTCGACCATCCCGCTTATCAAAAAGAACACCACACCGAGCAGCACGCCGACGACCGTGCGGGCGCCGGCCCCGGTGGTACGCAAGGGTCCGAATACGAAGGGCAGCGCGAGACACGTCACCACGATGACGGCGAAGAGACGGGCGATGCGCGACCAGAACTCGATTTCGTAAGCCGCCGTGCCCACTTCGTTGCGCCGCTGATGCTCGATGTACGAGGCAAGGCCCTTGAGCGTCAGCAGTTCCGGATCGGTGGCCGCCAGCCCGAGAAAATCCGGATTCACGGCGGTGGTCATCGTCATCTCGCTCTCCGTGTCACTGTCGACATGATTCTCGCTGAAGCGCGTGGTGGTGACATCGTTGAGCACCCAATGCCCCGGATCGGCCACCGAGACGCGCGCCGCCCGTTTCACCCACTTGAGTTTGTTGCCGTCCAATTCGTAAAGCGAGACGCCGCCGAAAGCCCGATCGACCTCGCCCGTCGACACCCGCAGGATCAGGTTGCCGTCCTTGACCCAGGCGCTGCTGGCGCCGGCAAAGCTGACGTCCGCGAGCTTGCTGGTGGTTTTCTCGCGCTTCGCGAGCTGCGCCATCGGCGGCGCGACGTACTCGCCCAAGGCGTACATGAGGAGTGCCAGGGTCACGCCGGCGAGGCCCACCGGCCAGACCATGCGCCACACCGACACGCCGGAAGCGCGTGTCACCACGAGTTCGCTGCCGGCGGCGAGTGACCCAAGTCCCATCAGCGCACCGATCATCGCGGCAATGGGCAGCAGTTCGAATGCCTGCTCCGGCAGATTGAGCAGCGTGAACATCAGGGCATCGCCGGCGCCGTAATTGCCGACGCCGATATCGCGTTGCTGACTGATGAAAAGAAACAGGGCGCCCAGCGTGACGAGCACCGCCATGGCCATGAAGGCATAGAGCAGCACGGTGCGGTACAGATATCGGTCGATGATGTTCATGAGCGCTTCGACTCGCGAATGACCATGAAGAGTCCCAAGGCCAGCACCGCCAGGTGCACCCACCAAACACCGATGAGCGGCGGCAGCTCGCCTCGTTCCAACCAGACCTTGGCCGCCGAGACCAGGTTCGAGTAAACGAAATAGAGCACGATCGCAAAGCCCACACGCGCATAGCGGCCCTGGCGCGGGCGCAATCGCGAGAGCGGCACGGCCACCAGGGTGAGCACCAGCGCCATCAGCGGGCTCGATGCGCGCGATTGCAGCTGGGCAACGTCCGACGACAGTTGCATCCCAAGAAGCGCGCGCGTCGGCTTCGTGTCCGGATCCTGCGGGCCCACCACGTCCGCGGGCGTGGCGATCGGAATCCCGTGTTCCCTGAACTCGATCACCCGGAAGTCGTTTTGGCCCGGCACCCCTTCGTAGCGCCGGCCATTGAACAGCGTGACGAAGTGACTGCCGTTTGCCGATGCCTTGGAGTAAACGGCCGTATCGGCGAGCGCGAGTTCCAAGCGGCCGCCGGAATCGCGCCGCACGAAGACATTGTGGAGCAGGCCGTCCGGATCGACACTCTCCGCGTAAAACACCGCATCGCCACCGGCAAACGATCGGAAGCGTCCCGCATCCAAGCTGCCGAACTGTGCCTCCTTGATGGCGGAGCGGCGCAGCAATTGCACCTGGCCGTCGGCGCGCGGTACTTGAAAGAAGGACAACCAGGCGAGCCCCATCGCCACCACCAAGGCGAAGGCGAATAGCGGCAGCAGCAATCGCGCCGGTGCGAAGCCGCAAGCCTGCAAGGCGGCCATCTCACTGTCGTGGTACAGCCGTCCGAGCGTGAGCACCACGGCGAGCAAGAGACTCACCGGCACGATGACCGACATGTTCATCACCGCGCCGAGCGCGATCAGTTCGAATACCACATGTCGACCGTACTGATTGTCGGCCGCCTGGCCGAGGACCCGGGACAATTGGTTCGCGACGAGGATCGCGACCAGAACGCCGGTCACGGCCAGCCAGGTTTGCACCACTTCTCGCAGCACATAGCGTTGTACGGTCCATTTCATGGGCGACGAGCTTAGAGCCTTGGGTTAAATCTAGTAAACTATATACCTACATGAATATTCAGCTCGAGCAAAGGTAGGTAGATTTGGCTATGGAATTCAAGGCCGTTGTCGGGCCTGACGCGAAGAGCGGTGCGGATTGCGCCGTCGTCGGCATCTACGAACAGGGTGATCTGGGCATCGGCGCGCTGCAAGTGGATGCAGAGCTTGACGGCGCGCTCGCTGAATTGCATGCCGGCGGCGATTTCACCGGCAAGCTCGCCGACACGCTGCTCCTGCCGCCGTCCGCCGGCAAAGCGACCTCGCGCGTGCTCTTGGTGGGCTTGGGTCCGCGCAGCGGCTTCGGCCGCAAGCAATATCGCAAGGCCTTGCACGCCGCTGCCCAGGCACTCGGCAAGACGGGCACGGCCCATGCGTTGATCTACCTGTCGCTCGAGGCGGTGCCCGATCTTGACGCCTTGTACCGCGCACGCATCATCGCCGAGGTGTTGTCGGTCAATGCGTACAAGATTCCGGATTTGAAGACCAGTCCCAAGCCGAAGCCGGCGGCGCTCGCCAAGATCACCATCGCCGTCGATAACGTCCGGGATCTGAAAGTCGCGGCGGACGGCCTGGCGATCGGCGCGGCCATTGGGAACGGCATCGCGCTCGCGCGCGACTTGGGCAATCTGCCGCCCAACATCTGTACGCCCGCCTATCTCGGCAAGAGAGCGCAAACCCTGGCCAAGCAGTGGCCCGGCGTCACCACGAAACTCTACGACGCAGCCGGCATCAAGACACTCAAGATGGGGGCATTCCTGGCGGTAACGCAGGGTTCGGAGCAACCGCCGCGCCTCATCGTTTGTGAATATCGCGGTGCCAAGCGGGGCGCTGCACCGGTCTGCCTCGTCGGCAAGGGCATCACCTTCGATTCGGGCGGTATTTCGCTCAAAGATCCGCCCGCCATGGACGAGATGAAGTTCGACATGAGCGGTGCCGCGAGCGTCCTCGGCGCACTGCGCACGGTGGCGGAATTGCGATTGAACATCAATCTGGTGGTGATCATCGCGGCATGCGAGAACATGCCGAGCGGCGGCGCGGTCAAGCCGGCGGACATCGTCACGACGATGTCCGGTCAAACGGTGGAGATCTTGAACACCGATGCCGAGGGGCGCCTCGTGCTCTGCGATGCCATCACCTACAGCCGGCGGTTCAAACCGACCACCGTCATCGACGTCGCCACCCTGACCGGCGCCTGCATCGTCGCGCTCGGCAATCACTTCAGCGGTTTGATGAGCAATGACGATGAACTGGCAAAGGAACTGTTGGCGGCGGGCCTGCGCGCCGACGACCGCGCATGGTCGATGCCCATCGGTGACGAGTACGTCGAGCAACTGAAGAGCAACTTTGCCGACATCGCCAATGTCGGCGGCCGCGACGGCGGCGCCTGCACCGCCGCCTCGTTCCTGTGGAAATTCACGAAGGACCTGCGCTGGGCGCACCTCGATATCGCCGGCACCGCGTGGCTCGGCGGCTCGCAGAAGGGGAGCACCGGCCGTCCCGTACCGCTGTTGGTCGACTTCCTGCTGCAGCGCGCCGGCGCGAAATGACCGAACGCGTTGATTTCTATGTGCTACCGAGTACCGGCTCGAAACACCGCTGGACATTCGCCTGCCGGCTCGCCGAGAAAGCCTACCTGCGCGAGCTCGAGGTGGTGTTGGTGAGTGAAACGCCTGAGGATGCTGCGGCCCTCGACGAGTTGCTGTGGACCTTCAACGAGCGCTCGTTCGTACCGCATGACGTGTGCCGCACCGGCGAGCCGTGCGGCGCGCCGGTCAAGCTCACCAGCGATTTGAGCGCCGTCGATACGGCGGATCTGCTCGTGAACCTGAGCGGGCGACTACCGGTCGGCTGGGAGCGCTTTGCGCGGATCGCTGAAATCATCGACAGCGATGCGGAACTCAGGCGCCGCGGCCGCGACCGCTTCAAGGCCTACAGGGATCTCAGAGTCACCGTCGAGACGCATCGTTTGGGCGATGGCGCGGAGGCTTGAGCATGCCAGAGGGCATCCATGACCCACGCGATATTCCCGTGCTCACCGAAGCGATCGATACGGCACCCGACGCCGATGATTCGTTCGATGCCAAGGCGGTGCATGCGGCCGTCGTGTCCGAGACGCTGAATCTGGCCGACTCCTTGCTGCATCAGGCGGCGAAGGACATCGAGGCGGCATTGTTCGAGAAGGTGTTCGATCAGCTGCGTGCCCGCCTGCCCGAACTGCTCGATCGCGTCATACGGCAGCATGGCTCGAGCGGCGAAGCCACGCCGACGGCCGTGGCTCCGGGAGCGGAGAGTTGAGCGCAGCGATGGACAAGGCGTTTTCGCCCGCCGAGATCGAATCACGCATCTATGCAGCCTGGGAAGCCGGCGGTTGTTTCAGGCCGAGCGGAAAGGGCGTTCCCTTCTCCATCGTGATTCCGCCGCCGAACGTCACCGGCACGCTGCACATGGGGCACGCCTTTCAGGACACCATCATGGATGCGTTGGTGCGCCACCGACGGATGAGCGGCTTCGACACGCTGTGGCAGCCGGGAACCGACCATGCAGGCATCGCGACCCAAATGGTGGTGGAGCGTCAGTTGAATGCGGCGGGCCGCAGCCGCCTCGAGCTCGGGCGTGATGCCTTTGTCGCGAAGGTGTGGGAGTGGAAGGCGAAGTCCGGCGGCATCATTGCCAATCAGCTGCGCCGGCTCGGCGCCTCGGTGGATTGGGAACGGGATCGATTCACCATGGATCCGGCCCTCTCGCAGGCCGTCACCGAAGTCTTTGTCCGCCTCTATCGAGAGGGACTGATCTATCGCGGCAAGCGCCTGGTGAATTGGGATCCGGTGTTGAAAACTGCGCTTTCGGACTTGGAGGTCGTGGCCACCGAGGAAGCCGGCAGCCTGTGGCATTTGCGCTATCCGTTGGTCGATGCCGCGAGCGGCGTCCCGGGCGGCGGCGCCCCCGGCCACCCTGCCCCGGGCTTCGGCGCCCCCACCTATTTGGTGGTGGCGACCACCCGGCCGGAGACGCTGTTCGGCGATGCGGCCGTGGCCGTACACCCTGAGGACGAACGTTACCGTCACCTGATCGGTGCGCAGGTGCGGCTGCCGCTCACCGATCGTCTCATCCCCATCATCGGCGACACGTATGTCGATCCCGCCTTCGGCAGCGGCTCTGTAAAAATCACGCCGGCCCATGACTTCAACGACTACGAGGTTGGCGGGCGCCACGGCCTCGCTGTCATCAACATCATGAACCCGGACGCTTCGCTCAACGATGCCGTGCCCGCTCCGTATCGCGGACTCGATCGATTTCTCGCCCGCAGCGCCGTTGTCGCCGAACTCGAGGCCCAGGGACTGGTGGAGCGGATCGAGCCGCACACCCTCCAAGTGCCGCGCGGCGATCGGACACAGGCGGTGCTCGAGCCGCTGCTCACCGATCAGTGGTTCGTCGACATCAAGCCGTTGGCGATCCCCGCCCTTCGCGCCGTCGAGGAAGGCCGGATCCGCTTCGTGCCCGACAATTGGACCAGCCTCTATTTCGAGTGGATGCGCAACATCAAGGATTGGTGCATCAGCCGGCAGCTCTGGTGGGGACATCGCATCCCCGCCTGGTACGATGCGGACGGCCGCTGGTTCGTGGGCCGCGACGAAGACGAAGTACGGCGCGAGCACGCGCTTGGGCCCGACGTGGTGCTGCGCCAGGATGAGGACGTGCTCGACACCTGGTTCTCATCGGCGCTGTGGCCGTTCTCCACGCAGGGCTGGCCCGAGAACACGGCGGCCCTCGCGTCTTATTATCCGACCTCGGTACTGGTCACCGGCTTCGACATCATTTTCTTCTGGGTGGCGCGGATGATCATGATGGGGCTGAAATTCACCGGCAAGATTCCGTTTCGCGAAGTCTACATGCACGGTTTGATCCGCGATCACGACGGCCAGAAAATGTCCAAGTCCAAGGGCAACGTCATCGATCCGCTCGACATCGTCGATGGGATCACGCTGGATGACCTCCTCGCCAAGCGAACGGCCGGACTGATGCAACCGCAGATGAAGCCCGCCATCGAGAAGGCCACGCGCAGGCAATTTCCGCACGGCATACCCGCGTTCGGCACGGATGCGCTGCGCCTGAGTTTCGCGGCCATGGCCACGCAGAGTCGTGACCTCAAATTCGACATGGCGCGGGTCGAGGGCAACCGGAATTTCTGCAACAAGCTGTGGAATGCGGCGCGCTATGTGCTGATGAACGTCGACGGCCACGACCTGTCGGCGGAAGGCGCGACGTTCAGTCTTGCCGACCGCTGGATCGGTTCGCGCCTGAAGTCGGCGCTGCTGCGCGTCGACAAGGGATTCGCCGACTATCGTCTCGATGGGGTGGCGAATGCCCTCTATGATTTTACCTGGCATGAATATTGTGACTGGTATGTGGAGTTCTCCAAAGCGGTGCTGTTCGCCGAGGAGTCGAGCGAGGCGGAGAAACGCGGCGCACGTCATACACTGATTCATACGCTCGAGCTGCTTCTGCGCGCCCTGCATCCGCTCGCGCCGTTCATCACGGAGGAGATATGGCAGCGCGTTGCACCCTTGACGGGAGCCCGGGAAAAGACGCTCATGCTGTGCGCCTTTCCCGACGCGGCGGCCCTGCCGGACGACCCGCTCGCCGAACCGGAGATGCGATGGGTGATGGGTTTCATCGAGGGTGTGCGGCAAATTCGCGGCGAAATGGATATCGCGCCGAGCCGCAAGCTCACCGTGCTCTTGCAAAATTGCGGACCGGTCGACAGCGACTACGCGGCGCGCAACCTACCCTATCTGGCGCGGCTGGCCGGCGTCACGGCCCCGCGGGTGCTCGAGGCGGGCGCGGCTGCGCCGATTTCAGCGGTCGCCCTGCTGGGGCAGCTGGAGATCCTCGTGCCCATGGCCGGTCTGATCGATCCCGCGGCGGAACTCGACCGACTGACCAAACGGCTGCGCAAGGCGGAGACGGAGCTTAACAAGTTGCACGCCAAGCTGGACAACCCGGAGTTCGTACGCAACGCGCCCGCCGACGTGATCGAGAAAGACCGTGCCCGTGAGGGCGACCTGCGGCTGGAACTCAAGCAGCTGCAAGCCCAGTGGACGCGCGTCGATGCTCTCAAGCAGTCGGACCCGCCGCCGCCATGACGGCCCCGCGGCGCGAGGTGGGGGCGGCACTCGCGCAACTCAACGCGGTCATTCTCGGCAAGGAACGGCAGATTCAATTGTGTCTTGCCTGCGTACTCGCGGGCGGCCATCTGCTCATCGAAGACATTCCCGGGGTCGGTAAGACGACCCTCGCCCATGCGTTCGCAAAAACGCTGGGACTGAGTTTCCAGCGCATCCAGTTCACCAGTGATTTATTGCCGGCCGACGTGCTCGGCGTCTCCATCTATGATCGGGAAGCCGCGGCCTTTCGTTTCCAGCGCGGACCGATCTTCGCGCAGCTGATTCTCGCCGACGAGATCAACCGCGCCTCGCCCAAGGCGCAGAGCGCGCTGCTCGAGGCCATGGAGGAGCATCAGGTGACGCTCGACGGACAGACCATGGCGCTGCCGGAGCCGTTTTTCGTGATCGCCACGCAAAACCCCCAGGATCAGGTGGGGACCTTCCCGCTGCCCGAATCGCAGCTCGACCGGTTTTTGATGCGCGTCGAGCTCGGCTATCCCGCCGCCGCCGCCGAACGCGAACTGCTCGCCGGAGTGGACCGCCGCGGGCTCGTGAACTCGCTGCAGCCGGCGATCGATGCGCAGCAGCTGCCCGGCTTGCAGCGGGCGGTGCTCGAGGTCCATGTTGCACCGGCGCTGCTCGATTATGTGCAGGCGCTGGTCGCACACACCCGGCAGCGCGGCAGCCGGGGGATCGGCCTGTCGCCGCGTGCGGCGATCGGCTTGTTGCGGGCGGCGCGGGCGTGGGCGCTGATCCAGGGTCGCACTGCGGTGATACCGGAGCATGTCCAGGCCGTCTTCGAATCCGTGGTCGAACATCGCCTCAGGCAGCGGGAGGAAGGTGCGGCCGGCGACGGCGCGGCCGGCGTCTCGCGTATCCTCGAGGCCGTGCCCATCCCTTGAAGTACCGGGGTCCGGTGTATCGTGTGCGCCAGGCCGCGATCACTCGATTGACGCGGTGGTCGCAACGCCGTCATGGCCGCGACGCACTGCCCCTCAAGGTCGATCGCCGCCGCATCTACATCATCCCGACGCGCTTTGGCGCGGCGCTGGCACTGTTGTTGATCGCCATGCTGTTGGCCGGCCTCAACTACAACAGCAATCTGGGTCTGGCGTTCGGCTTCCTGATGGCGAGCCTGGCGCTCGTCGCCATGCACCATTGTCATCGCAATCTCCTCGGCCTCACCGTCGATGCGACGACCGAGGCGGATTGCTTCGCCGGGGCGGCCGCCGCCTTCGAGGTCCGGCTGCGCAACGATGCCGCGGTCGCGCGCTGCGAGATCGAGATCCGCTGCGCCGGTGCGCTGCGTTCTTCGGTCCCCCCGGTGAGCATCGGGCCCGGCAGCCTGCAGGCGGCGATCGTCGAGGCACCCCTGGCGGAGCGCGGCGTGCACCGTCTGCCCCGCTTCGAACTGCGCACGCGGTATCCCTTCGGCTGGTTCCGCGCCTGGACCTACGTCCAAGCTCCGCTCACCGCCTTCGTCGCGCCGCGGCCGGGCGGTGACCGCGCATTGCCGCCGGCGGCGGGAGGCGCGGGCAGCAGCGCCTCGTCCGACGCCATAGGCGATGATGAATTCTCCGGCCTGCGGGCCTACCAAGCCGGTGTTCCGCTGAAGCACATGGCCTGGAAGGTGCTGGCGCGCGGCGGTGAGCCCGCCGTACGCAGCTACACGGCGCCGTCGGCCCAGCCGGAATGGCTCGACTGGTACGCGCTCGAGCGGCTCGACGAGGAGGCGCGGTTGTCGCAGCTCTGTCGCTGGGTGCTCGGCAGCGACCTCGGCCGACGGGCGTACGGCTTGCGGCTGCCGGGGCATGACATCACTCCCTCGCGCGGGCTGGCGCACCGCCAGAGATGCCTGCGGGCGCTGGCGCGTTACGGCCGGGAACCCACGGGCGCAGGGGCGTGAGCGCCGTGCGATCCTCGAACACCGTGAGCGCCGTCAGCACCGTGAGCGCCGGGCGGGTCATCGACGGCAGGGTCAGTTTCGAGCAACTGCTGTCCGCCGCCGGCTGTGTGGTGCTGGCGCTGCTCCCCGGCATCCCCACATTGCCGATAGGGATCACGGTCGCGGTGGGCGCCTTGATTGCGGTGCGGCTGCTCTATGCCGTCCGTGGCGGCGATGCGCCCCCGATGGCTCTGCGCTTCGGGATCGCAGCGCTCGCGATCCCGCTGCTGTTCCTGCAGTTTCACACCTTCAACGGTCTCGGTCCCGGCACCGCGCTCCTCAGCCTGATCGCGGGCTTGAAGCTGCTCGAGACGCGTGCGCAGCGCGACATTCATGTCATCACCATGATCGTGTACTTCCTCAGCCTGGCAACTCTGCTCGAAGGGGAATCCTTCTGGCTGATGCTGTATCTGATTGCGGTCTGCTGGCTCACCACGTCGACGCTGCTGCGGCTGCGCGACGGCGCGGGCTCGGTCGCCGAGTCCTGGCGCGTCAGCCTGCGACACGCGGGCAAGCTGATGGGCCAGGCGCTGCCGCTCGCGGTGGCGTTCTGGCTGTTCTTTCCACGACTGAACGGCCCCTTGTGGCAACTGCCGGACGACGGCAGCGGCGCGACCATCGGACTCAGCGACACCATGAGTCCGGGCGATATCACGGACCTTGCCCAATCCGACGAGGTGGCCTTCCGGGCGCGCTTCGTGGGTACCACACCGCCGGAAGAGCAACGCTACTGGCGCGGACCCGTGCTGCATGATTTCGACGGTCATACCTGGAGCCGCACGGCCGCCGACAAGTCGCAACCACCCGTGGAAAACCCGACCGCGAAGGTCGTGTTCTCGGGACCTGCCTATCGCTATACGTTGAGCCTCGAGCCCAGCCCGCACCGCTGGTTGTTCGCCCTCGACTGGCCGGCTGAGTGGGACAACGGTCAGGCTTCCTTGAGCGAGGACTACATGCTGCTCGCGCACGACACGCCGGTGCAGCCCATCGACGTCACCGCCACCTCCTATGGTCACATGCGGGCAACTGCGCCGCTCGACGCGGAGGTGCGCGACCGCGACACGGCTCCCATGCCCGCCGGCCGCAATCCCCGCACCCTGGGGCTTGCCGCGCAATTGCATGCCGCGCATCCCGACACCCTGGGCTATGTTCAAGCGGTGCTCGATCTGTTCCGGCGGCAACCTTTTTATTACACCCTGAAGCCGCCGCGCCTGCGGACGGACTCGGTGGACGGCTTTCTGTTCGACAGCCGTCGCGGCTTCTGCGGGCACTATGCATCGGCGTTCGCAACGCTGATGCGCGCCGCCGGCATCCCGGCCCGGGTGGTGACGGGCTACCAGGGAGGCACCTTCAATCGCTTCGCCGGTTACTGGATCTTGAGGCAGAGCGATGCACATGCCTGGGATGAAGTGTGGCTCGAGGGCCAGGGCTGGGTTCGAATCGATCCCACGGCAAGCATTCCGGCCGATCGGGTCGAGCGTGGATTGAACGACCTGGGCGCGGGAGCGCCGCAGAGCAGTCGATGGCAGCAGCGCACCCGATGGCTTCCCAGTCTGCGGCTCGAGCTCGACGCGTTGAAGCTGTTCTGGCGTGAACGCATCCTCGAATTCGATCAGCACTCGCAGGAGCGGCTGCTCGAATGGCTGCACGTACCGGAGCCCGACGGCCAGAAACTCGCCTTCATCCTCACCGCCAGTCTGATCGCTGGGATGATGTGGTTGACGTGGACCGTGCGCCGCGAGCTCGAGGCCGCGCCTCGCGATCCTCTGCAAAGGGCCTACGCGAAGCTCTGCAGCCGCCTGGGCGCGATCGGTCTTGCCCGTCTCCCACACGAGGGCGCCGAGGCCTATGCCGCCCGTGTTGCAGCGATCCGGCCCGATCTGGACGAGGCGCCGACGCTGTGCCTGCGTTATTCGGCCCTGCGCTATTCGATCTTGGATGAATCGGCGGACGGCGGCTCCGCCGTGCAGGTGTTCATCGCCGACGTGCGCCGCTTCAAGCCGCGAGATTCTCGCGGGTCGCGAGGAATTCGATCTGCGGCCAACGCTCCTCCGTCAGTCCCAGGTTGACCCGCGTCGGCGCGAGATACACGAGCTCGCCCGCATGATCGACCGCCAGGTTGTCGTACGCCTTCTGCCGGAATTCGGCGAGCCGCTTCTCGTCGTCGAGTCTGACCCAGCGCGCCACCGCCACATTGATGGCCTCGAACACGCACTGCACGCCGTACTCGTCCTGCAGCCGGAACGCGACCACCTCGAATTGCAGCTGGCCGATTGCCCCGAGAATGAGATCATTGTTACGCAAGGGCTTGAACAGCTGGGTCGCGCCTTCCTCGCAAAGTTGCGACAGTCCCTTTTGCAGTGCCTTCATGCGCAGCGGATCCTTGAGCACCGCGCGCCGGAAAAGTTCCGGTGCGAAATTCGGCACGCCGGTGAAGGTGAGAACCTCGCCCTCGCTGAAGGTGTCGCCGATGTTGATGGTGCCATGGTTGTGCAAACCGATGATGTCGCCGGCATAGGCTTCCTCCGCCTGCGACCGGTCGGCGGCCAGAAAGGTGAGTGCATCGGCGACCCGGATATCCTTGTTGAGGCGCACGTGGCGCATGCGCATGCCGCGTACATAGCGGCCCGAACACAGCCGCATGAAGGCGATGCGGTCGCGGTGTCCGGGATCCATGTTGGCCTGGATCTTGAAAACGAAGCCTGTCAATTTGGGTTCTTCGGCGACCACGGAGCGCTGCAGGGTCGGCCGCGCCAATGGCGCCGGCGAATGCCGGACGAAGGCCGAGAGCAATTCGCGCACACCGAAATTGTTGACCGCGGAGCCGAAGAAAACCGGCGATTGCTTCGCGGCAAGATACTTGGCCAGGTCGAACTGCGGACTGGCCCCGCGCACCAACTCCACCTCCTCCAGGAACGCATCATAGCGGTCGCCCAGAAATTCCTTCGCCGCATCGCTCGCGATGCCGTCGATGGTCTCGTGGCTGCCGACGCGTCCCTTCTCGACCGGCACGTAGACATAGATTTTGTCCTCGAGCAGATGATAGACGCCGAGCAGATCACGACCCATGCCGATCGGCCAGGTGATCGGCGTGCACTGGATCTTGAGCACGCTCTCCACTTCATCGAGCAGGTCGATCGGTGCGCGGCCGTCGCGGTCGAGCTTGTTGATGAACGTCATGATGGGGGTGTCGCGCAGGCGGCATACCTCCATCAGCTTGATGGTGCGTTCCTCCACGCCTTTCGCGCAGTCGATGACCATCAGCGCGGAGTCGACGGCGGTGAGCGTGCGGTAGGTGTCCTCCGAGAAATCCTCGTGGCCCGGGGTATCGAGCAGGTTGACGATGCGATCGTCGAAGGGGAATTGCATCACCGATGAGGTGACCGAAATGCCGCGTTGTTGCTCGAGGGCCATCCAATCGGAGGTGGCATGTCGTGTGGCCTTCCGGCCCTTGACCGTGCCGGCCATTTGAATGGCGCCGCCGAACAACAACAGCTTTTCGGTGAGGGTGGTCTTACCCGCGTCGGGGTGGGAAATGATCGCGAAGGTGCGTCGTTTTCCGATTTCTCTGGCGATTTCCTCAGCGTCCACGTTGGTACCCGTAACCTTGTGCTTAAGTGTAAACCAAATCCGCCGCCGTGCGTTCGGGCCTGCGAGTGACGAAACGCCCGGCGAAGCGGCGACGTCACGACGGGGACCCAACGATCTTGAGGAGGATTGGCATCGATGATCGGCACGAGAAGATTTGGCTTTGCAGCCATCACCACCGCAATGCTCGCCGGCTTCGCGAGCGCGCCTGCGTGGACCCAGGAGCACGGGCACGGATTTCGTCCGGGCGATCATGGGGTTCGTCCGGGCGAACATGGCATGGTGCTCGACGGCCGTTACAATCACGGCCGCTACTACCCGGCAATCGGCGCCTCGGTGCGGGTGCTGCCGGAAGGATACCGGCCGTATTTCTGGGGTGGTCATCCCTTTTATTTCGTGGGTGGCGTTTGGTATGCACCGGGGCCGGTGGGCTTCGTCGTGGTGCGGCCGCCCGTGGGAGTCACGATCAGCGTGTTGCCACCCTACTACTCGACCGTGTGGATCGGCGGCATCCCCTACTACTATGCCGACGATGTGTATTACACATGGGATTCCACTCAAAACGGGTATGTGGTGGTCAGCCCGCCGGCCAACGCCGATCAGCCGTCACCACCGCCGCCACCGCCGGAAACCTCGCCCACCGACATCATCATTTATCCAAAGAACGGACAGTCGGCGTCACAGCAGGCAGCGGATCGCTATGAATGCCATCGCTGGGCAAAGTCGCAGACCGGTTTCGATCCCACCGAAGCGGGAGGCGGCGTGAGCCCCGGCGGCAATCAACAACAGCGAAGCGCCTACGATCGCGCCATGGCGGCCTGTTTGACCGGCCGCGGCTACGAGGTCAAATGAGCCGCGATGGCCGCGCAAACCATCCCCGGGGCAAGCCCGCGGCTCACCCGGATGCGGCCGCTCAAAGCGACCGCGTCTCGGGATACAACAGCCGGCGCAGCACTGCAGCATCTTCCCGGCCGTTGGTCGCCTGGTAATAACCGCGGCGTATGCCGACATGCTCGAAGCCGAGCGAATAGTAAAGCCGCGCCGCGGTGGTGTTCGACGGACGCACCTCGAGGAAGGCCTCGTACATTCCTGCAGTGCGGGCCGTATCGATGAGATAGAGCATCAATTTGCGCGCGAGTCCCCGGCATCGGAAGTCCTCGCGAACGCAAATATTCAAAATATGCGCTTCGCCGGCACCGACGGACATGATGCCGTAGCCGGCGATTTCGCCGTCCACCTCAATGAGGCGGCAGATGTAGCCGACGCGCAAACAGTCGCGAAAGATGCCTTCGCTCCAGGGAAACTGGTAGGCGGCCCGCTCGATCGCCACCACCACCGGTACATCGAGTTCGTGCATCGAACGAATCTCGGGGGACCGATAGTCGTCCTGCCCTTGTTTCACGCTAGCCACGGGTCAGCACCTCGGACGCGAATTTCAAGTCTTCCCAAGCTTTGCGCTTGTCAGCCGGCGTGCGCAACAAGTAGGCCGGATGATACGTGACGATCAAGGGAACCTTCGTCGGACCAAAACGGTGTACCTTCAGCCGCAGCCGAGCCAACGATACATCCGTCTTGAGCAGATTTTGCGCGGCGATCCGTCCCACCGCCAGCATGATCTTCGGCTGCAGCAGTGCGATTTGCCGCTCGAGATACGGCAGACACTCGCCGGCCTCGGCTGCGGCGGGATCACGATTCTGCGGCGGTCGGCACTTGAGCACATTGGCGATATACACCTGTTCACGCGCAAGTCCAACTGCACGCAACATGGCATTCAACAGTTGGCCGGCACGGCCGACGAACGGCTCGCCCGCCCGGTCCTCGTCGGCCCCCGGCGCCTCACCGACGATCAACCACTCGGCATTCTGATTGCCGACGCCGAACACCGTTTGGGTACGCGTCGCCGCGAGCCCGCAGCGCGTGCAGGCCGCCACCCGGGAACGCAGTTGCAACCAATCGAAGCCCGCTTCGCGTGAGGACTCGGCGGATGGCGCATCGCCGCAGGGCCCATCGCCGCGCAACGTAGCGCCGGTCCGGCCGGCGTCGAGAGAACCCGCGGCGGGAGCATCGAGGTGGGCGGGGGCGGTGTCCGGCGCTCCCGCCCGCGTGCGCAGCACCCAGGAATCCAATCCCAGGGCCGAGAGATAGTCCTTGCGGCGGGCGCTGCTCGGGTTTTTCATGCCGGTGTTGGCGCACCCCGCGAGCGTCGTCGCAGCCGTCGATACACCCACACACTCGGCGCCGACAGTGCATAACCGCCGAACAACACCAGGAGTGTGATCGACGGGTAGAGGAATATCAGGAAAAACGACAGCGGCACCAGCACGATGTGCGGAAAGCGCACTCTCGCACCGGGCGCCACCTGTTTGAAACTGTTGAAGGCAAAGCGGCTGATCATGAGGGCACCGGCGCACGCGGTGATGATGAAGGCGAGGAGCAAACCCGGCAAGCCGATGTTCGTGCGGTCGCTCACCAACCAGATCAGCGCCGCGACGATGGCGGCGGCGGAGGGACTCGGCAGCCCTTCGAAGTAATGCTTGTCCTGCGTCGCGGCGCGGGAATTGAAACGCGCGAGTCGCAGTGCCGCAGCGGCCGCATAGAAAAAACACACCAGCCATCCCAGGCGCCGCCATAGCGGGCCGTACTCGGCAATGCGCGCCACCCCCCATTGGTAGGTCACGATGGCCGGAGCGAGGCCGAAGGAGACCATGTCCGACAAGCTGTCGTATTCCTTGCCGAAGGCGCTCTCCGTGTGCGTCCAGCGGGCTACCCGGCCGTCGAGGCCGTCGAAAAACATGGCGACGAACACCGCGATCCCGGCATATTCGAAGCGCAAATCGATGGCGGCGACGATGGCGTAGAAACCGGCAAACAAGGCCGCGGTGGTCAGCAGGTTGGGCAGCCAGTACACGCCTCGACGGCGCGCCTGGGGATCTTCGTCGTCGCTCATTATTGCACCATGATAGCAGGAGCCTGTCTGAGTATTTCAGGCTCCCCAGGGGCCTCATGTAAGATGTCGGGCTATGCGCTTATCCCACTATCCCATCACGACGCTCAAAGAAGTACCCGCCGACGCCGAAATCATCAGCCATCAGCTCATGTTGAGGGCGGGCTTGGTCAGACGCCTGGCGGCTGGACTCTATACCTGGCTGCCAATGGGACTGCGCACGCTCCAGAAGGTCGAACGCATCATCCGCGAGGAGATGAACCGCGCCGGCGCGTTGGAGCTTCTCATGCCCACGATTCAACCCGGTGAGCTGTGGCAGGAGTCCGGCCGGTGGGGCAAGTATGGGCCGGAACTATTGCGCTTCAAGGATCGACACGATCGCGACTTCGCCTATGGTCCGACCCATGAGGAGGTGATCACCGACATCGCGCGACGGGAGTTGCGCAGCTACAAGCAATTGCCGGTGAATTTCTATCAAATTCAGCTCAAATTCAGGGACGAGATCCGACCGCGCTTCGGTGTCATGCGGGCGCGCGAATTTCTGATGAAGGACGCCTATTCCTTCCATGCGGATGAGGCCGGGTTGCGGGAAGGCTACCGGGCGATGTTCGATGCGTACACCCGCATCTTCACCCGATTGGGGTTGAAGTTTCGAGCCGTACAGGCGGATGGCGGCGCCATCGGCGGCAGCACCACGCAGGAGTTCCATGTGCTCGCCGAGTCGGGCGAGGACGCAATCGCATTTTCGGATGAAGATGACTTCGCGGCGAATATCGAGACCGCAGCCACCTTCGCGCCTGCGACACCGCGCGCGGCGCCGGGCGAGCCGCTCACCAAGGTGCCAACGCCGCATGCGCGGACCATCGCCCAGGTGAGCGAGCTCTTGGGAGTGGCGCCTGCGCGTTGCGTCAAGATGCTGTTGGTGGACGGCACCGCCGGCGATGTCGTCGCCTTCCTGCTGCGTGGCGATCATGAATTGAACGCCATCAAAGCGCAGAAGTTGCCCGGCGTCGCCAATCCGTTGCGCATGGCAAGCGCGGCCAATGTGCGCGCGGCCACGGGCTGCGAGCCCGGCTCCATCGGGCCCGTGGGGTTCGGCGGCAAGCTCTACGTGGATCATGCCGTCGCGCATCTCGCCGACTTCGTCTGTGGAGCCAACGAGAAGGACGTGCATTACACGGGTGTGAACTGGGGCCGGGATCTACCGGACGTCGAGTCGCACGACCTGCGCAACGTGCAACGGGGAGACCCCAGCCCGAGCGGACGGGGCCATCTCGACATTGCACGCGGCATCGAGGTCGGACACATCTTCCAACTCGGTCAGCTCTATGCGTCTGCGCTCAAGGCCACCGTGCTCGATGAACAGGGTCAGGCCTTGACGATGCACATGGGCTGCTACGGCATCGGGGTGACGCGCGTGGTCGCCGCCGCCATCGAACAGAACCATGACGCCAACGGCATCATTTGGCCCGATGCGATCGCCCCTTTCAACGTCGTGCTCGTGCCCATGAACTATCAGAAGTCGGCACGCGTGGCCGAAGCGACCGACCGCTTGTACGATCAATTCACGGCAGCCGGCATCGACGTGCTGCTCGATGACCGGGATGCGCGACCGGGGGTCAAATTCGCCGACGCCGAACTCATCGGCATCCCGCACCGCATCGTGATCGGCGAACGTGGCCTGAATGCGGGCACCCTCGAATATCGACACCGCAGAGACAGCGAATCCACCGATATGCCGGCTGCCGACCCGGTGGGGTTCGTGCGTCAGAAAATGACCCTGTAATCACCGTGCCCTGCTCGCTCGGAGGAAACATGGGCTCCAAGACGAGGTTACGCAGGGCACACAGGCCGCGCCGGGCCAGCTCATGCCGAGGGTTCGAGCGGTGGGCCATGGCCGCCCGGATGGCCGTCCTCGCGGCAATCGGCGCGTTCGGCATCAGTTCGACCGACGGAGTGGCGACCGTCGGCGCCGTTGCCGTCGGCCTGGTCAGCGGCGGCGCGGCGAGCGCCGGCCCGCCCGCCGCCGCGCCCACCACCCGGCAACATGAGCCGGCGCTCGAAAGTTTGCTGAAGGGCATCATCGAACAAAGCGATTGCTTCGCCGACGGCTACGAATCGATCGGCTGGCACGAGGCCATGGAGCCGCGCCTGGCTCGATTCGTACCCACTCATGCGGCGCGGATCGAGATTCTCGACAAGGTCTATTGCGAGGCGAGGCGAGATCCCAGCCTGGAGTTGCCGCCCGATCTGGTGCTCGCCATCATCGAGGTGGAGAGCCGATTCGATCCCTGGGCGGTGTCATCCACCGGTGCCGTCGGACTGATGCAAGTCATGCCCTTCTGGCCGCGGCAACTCGGTCTGCAAACCGAGCTCGTCGACGTGGCGCCCAATGTGCGGATCGGCTGTGAGATCCTGCGCTACTACCTGCGCGCCGAACATCACGATTGGGCCCGGGCGCTGGCGCGCTACAACGGCAACGCGGGCAGCGACAGTTACCCGACGCTCATCTTGCAACGCTGGCGGCAGGAATGGCGTTATTAGCTGCCTGCGCGTCTCGTCGCCGCCTGCGCCGTGATCCCCCGCGCAGTCGCGTCGCCTGCGAACTCGCCGCCGCCCGAACTATTCGACCGTGAACGCACTTCCCGGTGCCGTATGCACGGGTGGCAACTCCAGCTCTTCCACCGCCTCGACGCGGGCCATCGAAGGACCTCTCTCGAGCCAGGAGCGCAGCCGCTCGACGGCTTCGGCTGTGCCATGGGCGAGGACCTCCACCGATCCATCCGCCAGATTGCGCGCGATCCCGACGATGGCAAGGCTTTCAGCCTGCAGCCGCGTGCCATGCCGAAAGTACACACCCTGTACCTTGCCGGTCACCCGAAAGCGTCGGCTCACCTTGTCCATACCCGCCGGTGTTCCCAGCCCTTTAAGAGCCCGAGCCTACTGCGGCGGGGCGGCGGTCGCCGCAGGTGCCGCAACAGGCGCGTTGACCGCTTCGGCATGTTGGATCGCGACCAGCGCCGCGCCGGCATGGCGCTTGGCCTGCAGGGCCGCCAACCGCGCTCGCGTATACTCCTCAGCCTGCAAGTGCTGTTCAGCCCGTGCGATTGCCGCCTGAGCGGCGTAGAAATCCGGTGAATTCGCGGGTGTTGCGCCGGCCGAACGGGCTGCAACGATGGCTTGTCGAGCATCACTCATCTCTTGAACAGGGGGTGAGGTGCAGCCGATCAAGCAGGCGATACCGACGAACACCGCAATGATGCGCAACATAAGGATAGCGGACACTAACAACAGCAATCAGGGCCGTCAAACCATCCATCCCTTACAATGCCTGAACGAACCGCTGTAAATCCGTTGCGCCGGCGCTGCAGTCGTAAATTGGCCGGCCTTTTCTCCCTGGAGTCAAGCGATGAGTGAGATCCTGGTTCTGTATTATTCCCGCCAAGGCAGCACGGCTGCGCTGGCCCGGCAAATTTGCAGGGGCGTCGAATCGGTCGACGCAATGCGGGCGCGGCTGCGCACCGTGCCGCCGGTGGCTGCTGCCACGGAGCGCGTGGCACCGGCGGTGCCGGATTCAGGACCGCCCTACGCCACTCTCGAGGATTTGCAGGACTGCAGCGGTCTCATCATGGGCAGCCCCACTCGCTTCGGTAATATGGCGGCGCCGCTGAAATTCTTTCTCGACGGAACCAGCGCGCTTTGGCTGTCCGGCGCGCTCGTCGATAAGCCGGCCGCGGTGTTCACGTCGACGCAATCGCTGCATGGCGGCCAGGAGTCGACGCTCCTGTCGATGATGCTGCCGCTGCTTCATCACGGCATGGTGCTGGCCGGTCTGCCCTACACCGAGCCCGCCTTGTCCGCGACCCGCAGCGGCGGCACCCCGTATGGGGCGAGCCACACGGCAGGCGTGAGCGGCGAGGGCGCGCTCAGCGAGAATGAACGCGACCTCGCCTGGGCGCTCGGTGCGCGCGTCGCCAGGCTGGCGAGCCGGCTGCGGCCCGCCTCGTGAGTCCGGCGGACCGGGCGCGCCGGCTGACCCTCGTCATGTGGCTGGCGGTGACCTTGTCGTTGCTGGCATGGATCACCGTCGGGTATCCCTGGCCGATTTGCGTGCTCGCCGTGGCACCGCTGCTCGCGCCGCTCCATGGCCTCGTGCAGGGCAGGCGTTATACCTACATGTGGGCGACGCTGTTCACGATTCCTTACATCATGTTTGCGATCACGGAACTGCTCGTCAATCCCGGGGCGCGCTGGGTCGCATCCATCAGCCTGTTGGTGGTGTTTGGCTGGTTTTGCGCGCTGGTGCTGTTCCTGCGAGCTTCTCCAGCGCATCGCGAATGAATGGAATCGTGAGGCGGCGTTGCGCGATCAGCGATGCTTCGTCCAGGTGATCGAGAATGTCGAACAGCGAAGTCACGTCGCGCGGCAGGCGCCGCAGCAGATAATCCACCGTCTCCGGCGGCAGCTCGAGACCATGCTGCGCGGCGCGCAGGCGAAGCGCCACAGCCACGCCCACGTCATCCAATGCACGCAGCTGGTACACCACGCAGGACGCTGCGCGCGAAGCCAGGTCCTCGAGGATCCAGGGCAACCGTCGGGGGGCGGCCTGGGCCGCGAAGATCATCCGGGTGGGCAGCTCCTCAGCCGCGTTGAACAGGCGAAACAGCGCCTCCTCCCAGGCGATGTCGCCGGCGACTGCATCCACGTCATCCAGACAGAGCACCCGGCACGCCTCAAATCCCGCGAGCGCAGCCGGCGGCAATCCCAGCGCACTCGCCAGTGGAAAATAACCGGCGGACTCGCCGGCGGCCGCACACACCGCCTGCAGCAAATGCGTCTTGCCCGTGGCATGGCCGCCCCACACCCAGACCGGAGCGGTATCGGCACCGCGCAGCGCCGCGAACACCTCGACATTGGGCCCCACGGCGAAGCTGTCGAAGACCGCGGCGGTGCGCAAGCGGACCCCGAGCGGCAGCTGTTTCATGCCGTCGCCGGCCGCGACTTGCGCGCGGCATCGCGTCCATACACCCAGACATAGTCGATGCCGCTGACCGCGACCGTGACGAACACCAGGGCTCCCAGCCCCACCGACCACGGCGCGGGCCAGCCATATTCCCGCGTGCCGATCACGACCACGATGAACAGGATCTGGCAGAAAGTATTTAATTTGCTGATGATGGAGGGCCTTGCCACGACCGGCCCGATCGACAATCGATAGGTGACGGCGCCGAGCACGATGATACCGTCGCGGCCGATCACCGTCCCCGTCAGCCAGACGGGCACGATGCCCGCGAGTGCCAACATCACGAACACCGTGGCAAGCATCAGCTTGTCGGCGAGCGGGTCGAGCATGCCGCCGAGTTCACTCTGCCAGCCAAAACGCCTGGCGAGAAAACCGTCCGCGGCATCCGATATACCGGCCACTGCAACCCACCCGAGCGTCGACACATAGAGCCGCTGCTGGATCGTCAAGGCAATGGGCACCACCAGCAGAATTCGAATCGAGCTGATGATGTTCGGAATGTGGCGCAAGCCCGGGCGGCCGCGTGGAATGCTCAGACAGCCTCCTATGGCTGCAGCTGGAAACGCGCAATGCCGTTCTCGCCCTGCGGTAGCGGCTGCAAACGACCGTTCAAAGCGATCGCATGCTGCAACGCTTCGATGCCGCCTCGGGTCATCAGACGGAATTCAAACGTATCGGCAGTCAAGGCGACGACGCCCACCTGGGCGACGAAGCTCAAGGATGCGAGGTAGTTTTGCACGGCGGCATATTGTTTGACGTCCTGAATGCCGGTGACTTGGATTTCAACCGGCGCCAAGCTGCCGCTGGCAGCGTAGATGCCGGCATACATGTCGGCCGCATGGTTCACCCCTTCCAGTGCGCCGGTGAACTCACTGCTGCGGTCCTGGAACTGCAGCGTCCAATGGACCGCAGCCGCCGCGGTATTGCCGTTTGCTCGGCCGACGAGCAGACCTTCCGCTCCCTGGCGATGGCCGAGATCGGCCGGGTTCGCGCCGCCGGCGACCGCTCCGGAGGCCGCCGCCGCGGTCGCAGCGTCAGGCCAAATCAGGGGAACGCCGCGCAGCAGTGCGGCGGTGTCGATAGCCGTCTTCAGTTCGGAGGTATCATCGGCGGACAGCAGGGTCGGCGGCTGGCCATTGCCTTGCACCGACAACCACACGAAAGTCGACGGACGATCCCGTCCCCACAGCGCCTGTCCGTTCTGGGTCAACCATCGTTCGATGGCGGTGCCGTCGAACGCCACCCACAACTGATCATCCGACGTGCTTCGGTACTGCTGCACGTAACGGCGCGCATTGCTCAAGAGTGGCGTGAATGCCGGGTCCTCGGCCGCCGTACGGCTGCCGGTGGCGCGCACGAGCACGATGCGCAAGGCCGCCTCGAACGCGGCGCCCTGCGCGGCCGTGGAACGATCCGCCAACGGAACCGTGGTCTGATAAACCTCGACATGAACCATGCCGAAGGCCGGGCGGCCGGCCACGGCGGCAGCGATCATCAACCAAAAGAACGCGGCAAGGCGCCAACGGGAGAGGCGAGTAGCAAGGTCATGTTGTGCCATGGAGTAAGATAAAATACCACAGCCAACCGACCATCCGCGTCGGCCCTCCCCCCTTGCGTCTGAAGGAAACGAATGACCGATCGAGCGCCCGCAACCTATCGCGACGCCGGTGTCGATATCGATGCCGGCGAGGAATTGGTCGAGCGAATCAAGCCCGGGGTCAAGCGGTCGCTGCGCCGGGAGGTGCTCGGCGGAATCGGCGGATTTGGAGCGCTGGTCGAGGTGCCGCTCGACCGTTATCGCAAACCCGTGCTGGTGTCCGGGACCGACGGCGTGGGCACCAAGCTGCGTCTCGCCATCGACACCGGCCACCATGATGGGGTGGGGATTGATCTGGTCGCGATGTGCGTCAACGATGTCCTGGTCCAAGGCGCGGAGCCGCTGTTCTTCCTCGATTATTACGCCACCGGCAAACTCGAGGTTGATGTCGCAGCCCGCGTGATCGCCGGCATCGTCGAGGGCTGTGTTCAGGCAGGCTGCTCGCTGGTGGGCGGCGAAACGGCGGAAATGCCCGGGATGTATCACGGCGAGGACTACGATCTCGCCGGCTTCTGCGTCGGCATCGTCGACAAGGACGCGATCATCGACGGCAGCCGGACGGTGGCCGGCGATGTGGTCTTGGGCCTTCCCTCCTCCGGACCCCACGCCAACGGCTTCTCGCTGATCCGTAAGATCATCGCAACGTCGGGGGTGACCCTCGAGACGGCGATCGGCGGCATCCCGTTGGTGAAGCGCCTCCTCGAACCGACCCGCATCTACGTCAAACCCGTGCTCGCGCTGCTGCGGGCGCTGCCCGTGCATGGTCTTGCGCACATTACCGGCGGCGGCTTGGTCGATAATATCCCGCGCGTCATCCCCGACGGTCTCGAGGTGCGGCTGGAGCGGCGTGCGTGGCCCGGCGAGCCGGTATTCGAGTGGCTCAAGACCGCGGGCAACGTCGCGGATGAGGAAATGTATCGCGTGTTCAATTGCGGCATCGGCATGACGGTGCAAGTCGCCGCCGCCGACGCCGAGCGCGCCATCGACCTGCTCAATGCGGCCGGACAAGAGGCGCTGGTGATCGGTCATGTTGCAGCCGGCTCGCGCGGCGTCGTCATCAGTTGAGCGCGCCAGGAGGCCAGCTGCCGGACCCACCGGGCATCTCGGCTTCGGCGCGCAGCTTGAAGCCGATCGTCGTCTTGATCTCCGGGCGCGGCAGCAACATGCGGGCGCTGGCGGAGCACGCCCGTAGCCCGCGCTCCTGCTATCGCGTGGCATTGGTGCTGTCGGACAAGCCTCAGGCGGCCGGTCTCGGGGTGGCGCGCAGTGAAGGCCTGGCCACGGACTGCCTGAGCCCCGCCGACCATGGCGAGCGCGCCGCGTTCGACCGGGCGCTCGCGGCAAGGATCGATGCCGAGGCTCCCGCGCTCATCGTCCTCGCCGGCTTCATGCGCATCTTGAGCAGCGAATTCGTGGAGCGCTATGCCGATCGGCTGCTCAACATACACCCCTCGTTGTTGCCGCTTCACCCGGGATTGCACACGCATCGGCGGGTGCTCGCCGCGGGCGAGAAGATGCATGGCGCCACCGTGCATTTCGTCACCGCAGAACTCGACGGCGGCGCGCCGATTCTGCAAGCGAGAGTCGACGTGCTGCCCGGGGATGACGAACACACGCTTGCGGCCCGGGTTCAGGCCGAGGAGCATAAAATTTATCCGCTGGTGGTCGATTGGTTCTGCAGCGGCCGTCTGCAACACCGCGACGGCCGCGCCTGGCTCGACGGCGCCGCACTCGAGGGTCCCCTGCGGTACGATGAACGATTGTCGAAGGGAATGCTCTAAGTCGATGATGCCGCGTGCATGCACTGCTCTGATGATCGCTTCCCTGAGCCCTGCGGCGGGGGCGGGGCCGGCGGCCGCGGAATCCGAACCCTTGGCGGCGCCATTTTCAGCCCATTACACCGCGGATTGGCGCACCTTGAACGTCGGGACCAGCGACATCGCGCTGCGCACCGACACCACTCCCGATCACTATGTATACACCTGGACGTTGACCGCCCGCGGGATCTTCAAGATCGTCTATCCCAACGATGTGATCCAGCGCAGCTGGTTCAGCGTGGTGAACGGCCACGTCCGACCCGACCGCTATCGCAGCGAACAGGGTGATGCCAAGACGAGCATCGACTTCGATTGGCCGACCGGCCGCGTGATCGGCGAGTCGGAGAAAAAGCCCGTCGACTTGCCGCTCGCGCCGGGATCGCAGGACGTGATGTCCATCCAGATCGAGGTCATGCTCGATCTGCGCAGCGGCAAATTGCCCGCGTCATTCCGGATTCTCGACAAAGAAGGGTTCAAGGACTTCAACTACACCCTCGAGGGACCGGCGCGGATTCGCACCGCGCTCGGCATGCTCGATACCCTGGTGGTTGCGAGTCAGCGTCCCGGGAACAGCAGGATTTTACGGATGTGGTTCGCTCCCTCGCTCGGCTTCGTGCCGGTTCAGGCCGAACGCTCACGCGACGGCAAGCTCGAATTCGCGATGCGCGTCAAGTCTTTGGCAAAGTGACGCCGCGCTGACCCTGGTACTTGCCGCCGCGATCGCGGTAGCTGGTTTCGCAGACCTCGTCGGATTCGAAGAACAGCATCTGCGCGACGCCCTCGTTCGCGTAGATCTTCGCCGGCAGCGGCGTGGTATTCGAGAACTCGAGCGTCACGTGGCCTTCCCACTCGGGTTCCAAGGGCGTTACGTTCACTATCACACCGCATCTTGCGTAGGTGCTCTTACCGAGGCACACCGTGAGCACGCTGCGCGGAATCCGGAAGAACTCGACGGTGCTCGCGAGCGCAAATGAATTCGGCGGAATGATGCACACCGGCCCCTTGAAGTCGACGAAGGATTTTTCGTCGAAGTTCTTCGGATCCACGATGGTGGAATTGATGTTGGTGAAGATCTTGAATTCATCGGCGCAGCGCACGTCATAGCCATAGCTCGAGGTGCCGTAGGAGACGATCTTGTGGCCGCCGGCGACGCGGACCTGCTCGGGGGAAAACGGTTCGATCATGCCCTGAGAGGCCGCCATGCGCCGGATCCAGCGGTCGCTCTTGATGCTCATCAGGACGCTTCGATCGTGATCTTCGGAAACAATTGGGTGTAGTCCCGGTTGAGGGTGGAGAGCCGCGCCGCCGTGCGACGTGCCATCTGAAAGTAAGCGAGCGCGCGGGCGCTGCCGGGTTCGGCAACCACCGTGGGTGCGCCGCCGTCGGCGTCTTCGCGAATCCGAATGTCGAGCGGCAGTTCGCCCAAGAGCTGCACACCGTATTGTTCGGCCATGCGGGCACCGCCGCCGCTGCCGAACACATGCTCCACATGTCCGCAGCGGGTGCACACGTGCACGCTCATGTTCTCGACCACCCCGAGGACACGCACGTCGACCTTTTCGAACATCTTGAGCCCCTTGCGCGCATCGAGCAGGGCGATATCCTGCGGCGTGGTGACGATCACCGCACCGCTGACGGGCACCCGCTGCGCGAGCGTGAGCTGGATATCGCCGGTACCCGGGGGCATGTCGACGACCAGATAGTCGAGCTCACCCCAGTTCGTTTCGCCCAGGAGCTGGGTGAGGGCCTGCGTCACCATCGGGCCGCGCCACACCATGGGCTGCTCCGGGTCGATCATGAAGCCGATCGACATCACAGCGACTCCGTGCGCATGGAGGGGCGTCACGTGCTTGCCGTCCGCATCCATGGCCGGCTTGGACGCGGACAACCCCATCATCTGCGGCTGGCTCGGTCCGTAGATATCGGCATCGAGCAAGCCGACCCGCGCTCCCTGCG
>Ga0209208_10002078_pt1 | contig 28574 bp, 23 predicted proteins | sample S1TSphfallax_3_FD_187694 | JGI IMG/M metagenome (GOLD analysis project Ga0209208, IMG submission 187694) | Host-associated microbial communities from peat moss isolated from Minnesota, USA - S1T2_Fd - Sphagnum fallax MG (SPAdes) (version 2) | ecosystem: Host-associated > Plants > Peat moss >...
TTTCTTTTAAAATTATTTCACTGTATTTCCCTTTCCTTGTTTCATTTGTTTCCATTCCTTTTTTATAGTTTTATAGTTTTTACTTTTTTTTTGGTTTATGTTTGTTTCATGTTTTTATTTTTTCTATCTTCATTTTTTTCTATTTTTATGTATTTATTTATTTATTTAGTTTCTATTTTCTTTTTCAAAAAGATTCTAGTTTTTTTAATATGTTCTATAATGAAAATAATTTTAAAAACATTGTATTTTTGTTTGATTAGATGTAGGTCCCCTGGTTTTCCCCAAGGATTTCTTTAATAGAAATGGCACCTCGCGTGGCCCCCCGCAGCGGCTGCTCTGGCCACCTCGCCTTGCCTTGCCCTGCCCCTGCCTTGTTTGTCACCAGCTCCACATGGAACGGGCAGTGACTGGAAGAATCTTCCAAACACTGCCCACACAGACAGACACCACTGTTGCTTTAATATATAAAATTGGAATATTTCAAAAATGTTGAAATTTCACATCTTTTTTCCAAATTTTTTGTGAAGTAAAATCTTGAATATTCAAGAATATTTTGTTTTAATAAAATAAAATTTCAAATTTAATTGATTAATTGACAAACATGTGTTGAAGTTTTCGATAAGTACTATGATGTATTGAAGGAGCAAATAAATATCACATGTGGGCCATTCATTGTGACCAACCAATAAATAAGAATCAATGGCTAGATAATCAATACAAATCCACCAAAAACACCCATTTTCTTTTCTAGGGTGTTTTGACACCCCATGATATCCTAAACAAATTTAGGAAAGTTGAGCTCATTTGCACACCCTTGTGACATCAAGGTCATCCAATATTTGTAAAATGCAACAACCACTATAGTTGTGCTCTTAGAGTATGTCTAACCATATCAAATAAAATGACCAATGCATTATATTTTGAATGAAATATTGCAATCAATAGTGTGAAACCTAGTTTGAGCCTAAAGAAGCCCAAGATATAATGCCCTACAAGTGGGCTTCTATAAATTTTTTTAAAAAAATGATTATTTTTAACTAGGTAGCCCATAATGATTGGCCAAGGTGGTGACATTTTAGATAGTCTCTCATTCTATACTTTAGAAATTTTTCATATATATGGGTATGGATGAGGATGGATGTCATAAACACTACCCATAAGAGGCCCAAATAGGAGGTGTAGAGTGAGAGTAGGTGAAACAAAAAAACCCCAAATTATTAGAGAAAATAAGGAAAAAAAAACATTAAACAACAAGCTTGGATACATAGTCTTTTTCTGCAAACTTGAAGGGTTTAGGGTTTAGGGTTTAGGACCCAAAAAAACTCTCAATTTTCACACCACAACTTAGTCCTCCTTTTTGAGCTTTTTCATACCTACCAGTCTGGCCCAGCGCAGGGCAGTTTTCATGACCGGAGGTTTTTAAAAAAAACTCACAGAACTGGTTTTGTCTGGTCTTGGGTGGTTCTCAAAAACCACCCAATGGGTAAGGGTAGGGTATAAGGATGCCTTTGACCAATGGTTCTCAAAAACCAGCCAATGGGTAAGGGTAGGGTAAAAGGATGCATTTGACCCATGGTTCTCAAAAACTTACTGAACTGGTCTTGAGTGACCCTTTGGACTGAAGGTTCCCAAAAAACTCTGGGAATCTGCTCTGTCTGGTGTTGGGCGGTTCTCATTATTTGGGAACCCAAAACCAGTGGGTAAGAAATTGGAATAGGGTATATGAATGCCTTTTACCAGTGGTTCTCAAAATCAGAGAACCGGTTTTGACCCTTGGACCAGAGGTTGTAAGAAACTCACAGAACTGGTTTTCTCTCCAACTTTGGGCAGTTCTCACTTATTGGAACCTAGAACCAATGGGTAAAGGTCGGTTATATGTATGCCCTTTGATGGATGTTTGGTTCTAAAAACCTCACACAACTAGTTTCGATTCATCGACCAAAGGTCCTGAAAAAAACTCATAGAACTGGTTTCGACACTTAACTTGGGTTCTAAACAAAAAAAAATTCAAAGAACCGGGTCAAAGAACCTACCCTATACCACTGGTTCATTGACGGTTCTTTCATGAGAACTGCCATTTTATTTTTATTTTCGATTAAAAAAAACTACAAAAAAAATCCAGAGCTAGAGGTTCTTTGATTCTGAATTCAATCAGTGTGTTTTTATTGTGCCGATTTTTTGTTATTTTATGAAAAAGAAAATGGCCTCGCAACATCAACAAAGATTTTTTTGGGACAAAAATGACTTAAATTTGACAGGTTTCAATTTTTTCCTTGTTCCCTAATCGAATTGAGGAAATTGAATGATTCTTGTGTCATTAGGCCTAACAATTGGAGGGCTACAAATGTTCTTTCAGAGTCAGAAGTAAAGGACACAAAAGAGGATGATGAGTGACAATTTGCTTCAAAAAATTTGACAAAATAGCTCTAGACCCCTCTCTAGCTCCAGCCCCATGTCTTTCTCATTTTCATTTTTAGTATGTTTTGAGTAATTTAAAACCTGATGGGTGCATAACTAGGGCTTCACCTCTAACTAGGGCTTTACAAAACTTCTTTGCATTCCAGAGGCAAAGATGTAAAGATCAAAAGTTTTAAGTTTGAAATCTTAATTTGTTTTAATTTGCTTGTCATCAAACACTAAACCCCCTACAACCAAACACCTCATATTTTCCCCATTCTTTTATTGAATTGAGCAATTTTGTGCATTGTTAGAAGGAGGGCTACAAATGTTCTTTGAACTTTAAAAGCAAATTTGTGCTTTGGAAGGAGGGCTACAAATGTTCTTTGAACTTTAAAAGCAAATCTGTGCTTTGGAAGGAGGGCTACAAATGTTCTTTGAACTTTAAAAGCAAATCTGTGCTTTGGAAGGAGGGCTACAAATGTTCTTTGAGCTTGCTTCAAAAACAGAGGAACAATAATGTGTGTGGATTCCATCTCCTTTGACTTCTTAAGTGTTTGCTCACTAGCCTATCTACCCTAGTAGGTAGGCAGAATATGGACAGATTTTTTTCAAAATCTACTGTAACCACAAAATAATAGTGGAAGATAAAAGAACAAACTTGACAACATACAATAGGTCTAAGCAAAATTGGAATCTAGCGCCCTATAGAAAATAACACTTCTTGGCTTTTGTTGTACCAATATCAAAGATGGCTTCTACTAACATTCACTAGTTTTAGCAGATCCTATTCTTGTAATTTCTAATTGGTAGACCTGTTACAGATGTTTGAATTTCCAGACATATCCACTTACATGGCTATGAACCATTAGCTACCCAACTCCAATGCATATCATCAAAAATCAAGATTCTATCGAAGCATGGCCTTTGAGGTTAGAACTCTCAAGGTTCACTCAATCCATTTGAGTTGCTAACCAATTCCCCACTGAATGCAACAATACAATGTACCTCCACTCTTCTTATTTGAAAACCTAAAAGCCTGGAGACCCTTCAATCTAAATGCTTCTGAAGAACCTAACTTTGAGTAATAGGTACCAGGCTCGTCTAGAACCACTCAATGGGACAAACTATTCTGCAAGAATACATGACAAATTTCTACCTTCAAGTCCCTTTTTCACTCTTGATCTGGTTCATTCATTCTATCCACCCTAAGGATACCCCTTGAGGTTTCTAGCACTCACTATGTCAGCTGCCTACAACATAGATCCAAAGTACTGCAACACAAACTCCCCTTCCCCAGATGCTCCTTGTCTTCTATATGCCCTTTAGTTATATAATTCTGACCCTTCAATTCTTCATCATTCTTTGGCATCACTCCCTCATATCTACTCTTATAGTGATCTACACAACCATTCTACTAAATCATTGGCGCAACGGAGTTCATCAACAAATAGCTAAATAGTCTAAAAGCTACAAATATCAAAAAAGATTGCATACTAGAAGAAAGCCCCTGCTTTCTCCTTCATATTGCCTCTTATGCATACCTTCCTCCGTCCAATTTGCAAACCTTCTTCAATGCAATTGCTTCCTCCACCATCCATCATCCGGCACAACTCCTATCGTCCATAACACACAAACAAACAGAATAGCCTACCCATGCATTCCTTGCAACAGTGATGGATATATTCCTGCAACAAGAATGCAAAAAGGTGACGACTAATGAAAACAATAAAACAAAAACGAAACCCTAAACATTTGTTGTGTTCACATTATTGGGGTGACCTGCTATTCGGTCACACTACCATGAAATTTGCACTGGAGCCAACTATGGCTAACTAACAGGTCCTAGTCCTATCTCTAGGACTCCATGTGTGTGACATTGGGTGAACTAGCATCCACATTGGTACCACGATACAAATCCTAAAAAAAAATTAGGTTGCTTCCAACCATGGTAAAAATCTCATCCTAAAACTAAATCAAGGTCTTTAAGATTTAACATTTCTTGGCTTGAGGCCCTCTTTACACTATGGTGAGGGACAATGATTGTGGAAATGTTTAGAGTCTTCAAAACACATCCAAAGGTTGTCCCATGTAAATTTTAAAAATCATTTATGTGTGGGCTTTGATTGTGAAGTGCAATCTAAAGCAATAAAAGACTTTGCTGAGTTATCTTAACATATTATAATGTAAGATAACTGTATATTAAATTCAGACCCAAATCATAGCTTTTTGGGCTCATGATTTAAGGGACTTTGCTCAAAGCCCACCTAAAATAGGCGGGTCTAGAATGAAGTCTATTAGACCATGAAACATTATCCAAAATGTATCTAATGTTAAGTTTGTAACCTTTATGCTTTCAACTTTTGTGTAAAGTGAACATGTGCCTAATATGCCTTTTCTTTCTATTAAAGATTTTTCAATTTCAATCTCTAGTATAAATCGCGGCTCAAATATGGCCACTAAAAGGCCTAACTCAAGAAGAAGGGTGAAAGTACAATGTGGGTGCCAATTCACCTTCCACCATTCAATAGCTTCACATCAATAGTCAATACCATCATCCTTACAAGGGCAGCTCAAACAAATATTTATTGAATAATAAAATAAAATTTAAAGATTCCATGTTGAAACTTTTTGGAAGATTCTCTATTTCCCTTCATTGAAAAACTATCCACGAGGAAATTTATTTTATTTATTTTTCCCTTTGGACATTTCTACAAATGATTTAAAGTAGTGTTGAAGCTGCCATGATACTATGATATGTGACCAAGCATTCACCAGCACATCATCCACTGGAAATCAATTATGACGGTGGATCATAACCCATTTCCCCTCCATCAAATATTCATGTTTCAACAACATCCTCCACCACCATTCATTCACATTAAAAGCATGAATTTGAGAGCACAAAAATTTGCAGAGTTAGCATATGGCTGCCTATCTCACCTAAGAGAAAGGTCCCACCCAAACCAGGTTTTGTTCATCATAGTCAGGCATGGAACAGGGATACAATTGGAAAAAGTTGTTTGTTGTGCACATTACCATCTGTGGTGATTTATGAGACCTTCGTCATGGAATCCAGGAAGAGATATTATTATTCCTCTGTTCCTAAACCCATATAGAAATAGGAGTCCAAATGAATCATGGGCGTGAGGAGATACTTTCTATTCCTGTGTTGCTAGAATCATATAAGAATTGGAATCCAGATTAATCATGGGTGTCTCGTAACGTAGAAGAGTTCCATCACGCAATTATAGCAGCAGAGGCGTCCAACAAGTGTGATTAAATTGCTATTGGGTGCCTTACAACATACCAGACTCTTTGACGTCTTCCACGACAAGTTAGTTCACTTCACCAGAGTATAACCCCATCATGGCTGCACCACTAACTTCCACTGCCAGTCTACATGGTCCAATCTGCATTAGCTGCATGAACCCACCACCACGTCAGGTTCCGAAGTTGAAGAGTTCGTCATCTCAACAAGCCTTTCAGTCCAGAACACACACTGGCCGCTTTGGGTGCTTGAAAGCTTACAGTCCAAACTCATCTTCTTCAGCAAGTTTGGGAACGACAAGTGTTCATGCTCATTTGGAGGTACACAAGATAATTATTAACCCTCAAACCACCCCATTAAAGAAACAACAAACTTATAAAATTGGAGTATATAACTTATTGTTTATACATTCTTGGGTTATATTAGTTTGAAGGGTTTTGTCCATAGACTTTGGATCCCATCACAAAGGTGACTTGAGAGCCATGTTTGTTAGATGATGAATCGCATTCACAATCTTTTTTATTATGTAGCATTGGTTTACAATGAGTAGTGCACGAGGATTAAGTTGCCATCTGGTTAATGCTTTCAAGCTTTTCCAACTACTTTGTCAATACATTGTAAATTACCAACCCATAAACATTTATATATTTAACTTGCAGGCTGAAAGTTCAATAGAATCAAATGACACAAAATTCCAACAACAACGTCAAGTCCAAGACTTTGTTATTCCAAGATTCGTGCATCCATTTTGTCACACACGCAATTCCTTGGAAGAAGAAGCTAACCGAGCAGCCCAACAATGGTACCACCACTATTTTGCCAACACCATGATTCCTGAAATATTTTACAAAATCAAGAATGCAAGCTTCTTACAAACTATACCCGTGTGTGTGCACCCGACTGCTAAATTGTCTCATCTCGAATGGGCGATTGAATTCTACATGTTCCTTTTCATTATAGATGATGTGGTTGAGCACAAAATTCATACTTCCTCCCTTGAGAACTTGGAAGAATTCTTCTTGGAACTAATGGTTGTGATAATCTCATCTTTCCCTAAAGACCATATTCTAAAAGAAAACCTCGCAAAGTATTTTGATGATGAAATCGACCACAAATCAACCAAGGATTTTGCTAAAAAAGTACTTGCACAAGTTATGCAACATTCTAAAACAGGTATGTTACATAAATGATATTTTAAAGGAACATCTAGTTTGTATTAAAGAGTTGGACCATAGGGCTCATAACACATATAACCTAGTGTTCTAAGTTTGATAACATTTGGAATGATTTTTATAGGTTTTGATCAACACAAGGTTTCTCCAATTTGTGCCGCTTTTTCAAACTTGTGGTCAAGAGCAACATCAGAGATGCCTGAAGAGTGGAACCTTAGATATGCACGAATTATACAACAATCTATGCTTTCGCAATTTTTGGAAGCACGAAGACTTTTCTTACAAATATATCCATCAATTTCTACTTATATGTCACAAAGGCATGAATTCGGATATATGACTGCAACACTGGTATATAATGATCACTTGGGAATGATGTTGAAAATCAAGTAATGTAAATTAAATTATGCATTAAGGGTGAAAGCATGGTAAAGTAGTCTATTTTTTAATCTTTGTCACCAAAGAAAACAAGTAGCCATAAACAAGTTTTAATGTATTGAAAGTAGAATTTTTAAAAAAATAATTATGATTAACATAAGGATAATCTTTAACTTTATCACAATGATGTTGATTAATCACATATCTAATATGCATTTCAAGTAGATTTTTTTTTAAATATTATTATTTTTTCTACTTTTTTTAGCTATCTAAACTTGTACAAATAGGTGAAAGTAGATGAATGATTGAATACTCTCCATTTTCAACACAATGTAGCCCTAAAATGTACTGTAAGTTATCAACATTTAAATATTATAATAGAATACATCAAAAATATAATGGAAAAGTAAGTTTGAAACTCAATTTGACTAGTCATTTTCAAACATACTTGTTATTTATTTTTGTTGTGCCAAAGTTTTTCAAATTTGGAATTACCTCATTATAAACTCAAAGAAAGGCACCATGCTTTTATTGTGATTTTAAATTATTTTCAATCTGGTTTCTTCTACTTTTGTCAAAAACTAGACCATTTTTTAATTACTTTGGAGATAACTAATATTTCTATCTACTTTACCATGCATTCACCCTTAAATTATACACTCAAGTAATTCATTGTCAAATTTCTTATCATATACATAAGATTGAATCTTACAAATGAATTCAACGTTAATTTCCTATTGTTTGATGCTTCAAGTGCAAAGCCAATGGAGGATATTAAAGTGGTTTAAGCCATTGAATCAATCCAATGGTTGTCCATCTATGATTTCATCCTTAATCCTTATCTAAAAACTTATATATGGGTGATACCCACAACATTAAATTTGATGGATTTTTCAACAGGGAATTATAGACTATGTGGATGATGTATTTTTGCCAAACATTCTATATTATAGTTCACCAATGCAACACCTATTCCAAGCTACGGGTGATGTCATTTGTTGGCACAATGATATTTATTCGTTTCAAAAGGTTGAAATTCTTATCAACTCTACAATCTGTATTTAATTTGAAAAGCTTCATCATTATAAATTAATTGAATAAATATTCATCAATAGTTTTTTTTTGGCACTACTCAAGATATTAAATTGTTGTCACATAAAATTGTGCACTCATCCATCTAACAATTTTGCCATAGGTAATGTTTGTTTGGCAAATGATATTTAGTTATTTTAATTTATCACATATTAAAATGAAAAAAAATTGGATTTGGAATTGTGAAGAAGTTAAAGAATATTGTTCAAAATAAATTAATATGTTTATCAAATATATGTACATGATAGAACATTAAAAGTTATTGACAAACATGTTTGAACATATTATTGCACATGAATTTCTAGATGACTTAATTGTATTAATGTGGAGAATATAATTGATGGCATGACAGGAGTTGGTGAATGGAGAATCATCTAATTTGGTAATCATTATGGGTAAAACAAAAGGCATTTCCTATAACAAAGCAGCAGAGCTTGTCAATCAAATGGTGTTAGACAAGCTTGAAGAAGTTCATCAAGCAATTGCAAATTTACGGGCATTAACACAAAGCAACAATGAAATCACAACTCCGCAAGTAGCTGCCATTGAACAATATATCATAGGTTGCACTAGTTTTATTAGTTCAAGTCATGAATTTCATAGCCAAAGTTCTCGTTTTCATGTGTAATGAAAATTTTAGCTCCAAATTGATTGCCACAATGAAGGAATTTAATTAATGTAGCTTATAGTATTCACCACAATTAATCACATAGTGAATTTATTGGCATTCACTATGAACTAATAATCAATATAACAACAATTTAACAATGTAATTTTCATAATTTAGTCATGTAGTTTGAAAACAAATGTTCATCAAATGTTATTTTGAAGGGAGATCATGCAACATTATTTTTTATTTTAATTGTGATGTTGGTTTGAATTAATAATGTTGGGTAGTTATTAGGCTATAACTTTGGTATCATGTTGATTGATGCCAATTCTATTATCAAATAATGAAACTAATCAATTTGAGTGATACGACTTGATGGAATACCAATTTGATACCAATTGTACTTAGTTGGTAGGGACCTGAGGTAATACTAACTTCATATTACGGTTTTCAATCAACCATTTTTTTGCTACATATATATGGCAAAAATATTATTTTAATATTTAAAATTGCAAAAATCATGTTTTTTTTTGAAATTTTCATGGCCAAAATTTCACCAAAATTTAAGAAACCTTTTTAGAAATTTTTATGCATCAAGTAGGTAGCCAAAAACATATATTTTTTTTTAAAAAAATTTACTTTCATATTTAGCTTCTATCCAAATTTGGCCAAATATTCTTGTGGATCATTGCCGCAAGTTGGAAATAACACCAATTTACAAAAACAAACATTATGAATATTAATATTATGTATATACCTCCCTCACATTACTTGATAAAAAATCAACCATAAGCACTAATAATAGGAGTAGGCAAGTATTTAAATAAAATATCAATACGCTAGGATGGTGGGTAAAAGCACATTAAAAGCGGGCCACTTTAAGTAACAAAGTTAACATGGAATGTCATATGCACCATAGAATTCCTAGAGAGGAGGTCCATGTGTGCAAAAAAAATTAATAGGTTTTTTCATTAGCACAAGACAATGGTATGCATAAGGTAAAATTTTCATATATTTTCAACATTAATTGCATGTTCTGGGAAATGTAACTACATGTAACCCACATGTGGTGGTGTGTTATGCCATCAATGAACAAGGACATGATGAACATGTGATCAACTTTTCTTTCTATATAATATTTTGTTGTGATAAGTCAAACAAAGTTGGCCTACAAGTTGGCCTGGAGGGAATTAATGCACGCTAACTTCCCATTTGTTGTGAAAATCCTTTCATTAATGTTGTCAAGTAATTTGTTATTTTTGTCATTATGTCAGTTTGATTGTCATTTTTTTTAAGAGGTAAGGGGGGTTTATCAAGTTGAGAGACAAACATTGGCCAACACCTTAAAAGAAACACACATTCATGGGTTGATTTTTTGAAAACTCATGCATTGACCATTGAGAAGGTCCCACTTGATTCTTGGCTTACAACTTAAACATATTGATTAGGTTTTAGCACGATTTAGGTTGTAAACCTAGATTGGCATTATTGTAAGTTTTTTTTGGATTTGATCATCAAGACTACTCCATCGATTGTTGGATGCCAATCAGACTAGGGTGATGATTACTTGTTATGATCAAAATGAACTACCAAATGTGGTTGGCCTTGTAAATATTGGTTGGTGGATGTAGGTGTTTTTTAGTTTTTTTTTTAGGTTGTAATTCTACAATAGGTTCAATAAAATTGTTAACTCGAATTAGGGATAGGGTTAGGGCTTATGGGCACATTACATGTAGATTCAAAAATGATATTACATGGGTGAAAATGCACTACACCATCCATTAAATGTTGTCACAAGGTTGTTTTTGCAAGATTTTAAAATTTGTAATTGACTATGTGATTAAATATAATTGATTAAACTTATAAAGGGGGTCCAAGCATGATTGGGGTACACCCTCTGGAACATAAGGATTCACTCCTAGGATTCCAAAATTCACATTTTTCTTCACTTTTCCCATGACCTATCTTACATTTCACCTTTTTTTTTCATGTCAAATGAAATAATTTTGTTCCAAATTTTATGTAGGTTTTTAAAGTATCTATTTTTTTCACTTATGAAAGTGCGAATAATAAAATTTATCCAATGTGGGCTATGTTCTATCAATGGCCCAAAATTCCCAAAAATTTGATTTTTCAAAATTTTTAACATTGTTATGGGGCATTTGGTTCTTGTCACATTCATACATTTTATACACATTAAGACATAAGGTGTTTGTGGTAAAAACCTTGGGCCAAAAAAATGTTTAAACGTTCTTTATGAATCTTTGAACCTTTTTTTTTCTCATGCAACAAAGTCCTGATTTTTTTTCAAAGACTTAGTTGGAATTTTTAAACTTGTTCAAATTTGACATTCTATGCATATAATAGTATCTTTGTAATGCATCTATCTATGAATAAAATCAAACTTTCAATATGAATGTGTCATTAAATTTTAACATGTTTAATTGTGGGGGGTCCAATGAATATAAAATGAGACGGTCCTTTTGGCTACCCCAACCATGCTTTGACCCAAGGACTCAATGTACTACAATGTTATATATAATATAATCACATTGAATGAATTTTTTGAATAGTTTTTGAATTGTCATAATAGAACAATGTTTTTTTAAAGTACAAAAATACTTACAACAATCCATAATCAATGAATATGGACTTATGCACCTTCCTATAATAATTTTTATTAAATAAAGGACTCAATGATAATATGGTGTGGTAACATTGAAACTAAGGAAAAACATTTGAGAGCATTTTGATGACCAATTTTTTTTTATGTATTGTGAATTGTGGTTTGTTCCCATTAAGTCCATTCTTTAGTGAAAATAATAATTTAGAAAATCATATTTCAAATTTAAATAAAACTCCATAAGGTAAAATAGGGTTGAAATTTTTTTGATAATGAATTTTTATGATAATTTGTGAAATGACTTATGTAATTCAAAATGTTTTGCTTTCATATTACTTTTGTTATTTTAAGCAATTATGGACCTCCATATGTGCCTAAAACTATTACACCTTAATGTGCTTTCATTCACATGTAACCATCCATGGAAATATGTGTTGAAGATTTTGAAGAAAACAACTTGGACTAGGAGATCACATTTTTATAAAAAAATAAATTTTTTTGTGAGTTCATTTCAACATATGGGGGGCCTTGGGTCTAATAAGGTGGGCACCATTTTTCTCAAGAAATGGAAGTTGCACTTCAAGATTTGGATGTGGGCCAAGAGGCAAAGAAACCCGATGTCAGGAAAAGGAAATGGACCAATAAATATGTGTAGACAAATGAATATGACAGGAAAGTATGTGTAGATAAGTCGATATGATAATAAAATATTTGTAAACAAATTGATATGATAGGGAAAAAAAATCGACATGACATAGTAGGCAAGTTGATACGGCAGCATGTCGACATGACAACATAATGTAGTCAACTTGCCAAATAGCTAAACAATTATAATTGTTTTGCAAGAAAAAAAACCTTTTGATTGACTTAAAGGGGGTTCTTGTGATTATTGATGGCATGTTTCAACTAATCTTTTAGAGAGAATAGGAAGCTTAGGAGAGATGAGAGGAAGAAAGGAGGAAAAACATTGTAAAGCTTCATGATTCTATGGAATGTAATAAATGTTATTTTCTCCATTTTTGTTGTGATCACAGTTGTATGTGGATACTATTGAACAATTATCTAGAGATAGTAGTATACATTTAATGATGTTCATTAGTTTGTGTGTCTACATGGTATTCGTTTTAATGGAGTAGGAAAAGGACCTAATAATGATACACATAATTAAATTGTTACTTATATGAATAGGATTGAAAACTTGCAAAATGTATCACTAATATTTGGCAACCATGTTGGGGATATAATTCAATTTTTTGTTGGAGAAATTTGAGGATACATGATGTGATTTCTTCAAAATCCACATGAGATTTTTCCTCATTACTTTTAATTAATGGAAATTGAAGAAGGGAAAGTTGAAATAAAATAAATAGATTATGGATTTTGCTTAATTCATGTATTTTATATGGTATTATTTTACGGATACATAGACCTAATGGGTGCTTATAAAATTAAAAGAAAAATAGTGGAGTTAATAATATGACTATTTTGAGGGCTAGACAAATATTTCAACAATAGTCATAATATTTCAACAATAGCTATGAAGCGATATTAACCTTCAAAAGAGTTGGAGCATATGGGGGCAATCTGATTGAACAAATAATTTGAATCTTTTCATACAAGGGTCAATCATGGAAATGGAGGCATATTGTAACTAATTATTGCAAATCCTTAGGTAATTTCTTCAAATTGAAAACATTCATACAAACAAGCTCCCTTTGTGAGTTGAACCACTTGCCATCTTGATGTATTTTGAAGTGGAATTGCTCTTGCACCCTATCTCAATATCCCTTTGCCACTTGGCAAAAAAATATTGACATCCATCATTTGGGTATGGGTACAAGGCATGACAAGATGTAGTCCCCATAGTAGTGTCTTTTTCAAAATTGACAAAGGTCACCACAAAATGTTATGCATGTACATTGTAGAAGATGTTGCAATATCCATACAAGTTGCACCTCTACTTTTTTTCTTAATTGAATGCATTCTGAGCATGGTATTCCCATTGTAGTGACATGAAATGTTATAAGTTGAACAATGTGTATAATCCCTTATGGAATGACATTCAACACAACACATAATGCCTACATTGCACCATGAAAGGAATGATGCATTGAGGATGGTACATGTGGGGACATGTGCCGAAAACCCATCCCCCTTTAAAACCCATATGGGTTGAAGCAAATTGGGTAGGTGGTGCCATCATATGTGAAGGCTTGAAGTGTTGACCAAAAAAACTCATTTCACCCATGTGTGGGTAGGTTTGACTTGTACTCCCACTCTAAGTACAATTGGTTGGGCCAATATATGATATTATTTTCATTGCATGTTTAGGTAGGTTTTTAGGAAATAATTCAATAATCCTTGGCCATGATGTTAATCCTTGTGCTAAAAAAACCCCATCTTCTTGAAAATCCACACCAATTCGTACAAGTTCAAATTCAAATTACACCTCTCTAGATGTAGCCAAAATGCAAGTGGCTCTCCAATTGTGATATTGGATCTCCATGTTTTTTGCATCGCATATTGCTGTTCTAATTTTCACTTGGTTTTTTGTAGTTCTTGTTGGAGCCATTCAATCTTCAACAAAGGGGATGAAAATGTTTCTTGTTGACTTACAAGTTCATTTTTATGTTCAAAGGTTTTAGCTCTCACATTCAATTGCTCCAATTGTATTCGCAATTAAATAGCTTCACATTTACCCTTCTTCACCCATGATTCCATATTTTACAATTGCCCTTGCAACTTTAATTGATACACTAATGGGAATGGGCAACACTAAAGATCGTTTGGATCTAAAAATTTTAGATGGATCATTAAGGGGGGTTGGGGCAAGTTTCAATCAACCACAAAATTCTATGATGCAAGTTTGGTTGTTGTTATGTTTGGGAGCTTGTTAGGATGGTTGACCAATCCATATCAACACATAAAGCCACTTCCACATAAGCCATTTGGGCCATGTACAATGGCACCACGTTGTGTTTAAATTCTTGTGTCCTCCAAATAGCCAAATTGATGTCCACTAATTGTGATTTCATACAATGGATCCTTGAACTACTAAAATGGGTTGCATTGTTTTTGACATGAGTGCCATGCTTTTGCATTGGTCAAAATTTGTTGATGTGACATCAATCAACATATTGACTTGCCACATAATGTGCCCAGGGTTGGGTATACTTTGCCATCCATTGCGTGCCAATTGATTAACATTTTCCAAAATGTCCCTATTTGGGTTGTGCCTATTGCCTTTTGCTCGCTTCTTTGGAGGAGGCCCTAGCCCAACCATTGATAATATTGGGTCAATGCGTTCATCCCACTTGTGAGTCTACCATCTTGTCCTAAGAAGTCTAGTTGCTTTAATTGTTATATCTTTTTAATTACTATAATTTTTACTATTAACTTTAAAGGCCTCAAGGGAAAGGGTTTTGACATGTGGTTGATTTAAAATATTTATAATGTAAATTAAAGTTTTTACTAAGAGTGGTATGGTGAATATCGAAGAGATTGATGAAATCTAGTCACAATTATCAAACAACTAAAGAATTTGAATTTCATTAGCCCCTGAGATTCCACCACTTGCTTCCAAATGTAAGGTAGTGATTATTCACACAACAATACTCTTCACATGTTAAGGAAGAAAGTGATCTCACTTGGTGGGAATGACACTTTTATAAAGGTTTCACATTCTTTTCCTTCATGTTTTCTCCTTGAAGACAATTGGCACATGTGTTGAATTTCGATTTCCCTCTTTGTTAAAAAATCATGCACTATAGTGATTTGCAATTAGGTTTAGGGCTTCCGATTAAATATGACCAAAAATAAATAGATTATAACCGAACCCATTCACTTTTGGTTGTAAGCTAGACAACGTCATCATGTATCCTACAACCAAAAGTAAATAGGTTCAGTCCCAAGTTAGACAAGGGTGATTTATCTAGTTTGTAACCAAACTTTTTCATTTTCAATCACAAATTGGATAGGAGGTGACCAATCAATGTTGTGACCAAACTTTTCCATTTTTGAGTATAAGCTAGATAAAGGATTGGTCCAACAAGTGATTAAACATGGAGATGTTTGGTCATAAGCTAGATAGGGGACTTGTTTGGCTAACTTGTGACCAAAGTTCTCCATATTCAATCACAAGTTGGACCGATTAGTGACATGTCTAGCTTGTGATCAACGTTCTCCATGTTTGGTCACAAGTTGGATAGGGATCAGTCCGACTTGCAAACAAAGTTTTCCATATTCAAATGCAAATTAGACAGGGGACTAGTCTAGTTTGTAATCGATGTTTTCCATATTTGATCACAAGCTAGACATAGGGGTGAATTGTTTAGCTTGTAATCAAAGTTTTCCATTTGCAATCACAAACTAAACAAGAGGGTGATCACCTATTTAGTTTGTGACCAAAATTTTCCACTTTTTAATCATTAGTTGGACATGGGGTGACCTTTTTATATTGTGACCAAAGTTTTCCATTTTCAATCATTAGCTAGATAAGGGGTGACCTACTTAAATTGCAACATGGCAATGGAAAACTTGGCCATTACACAACATTGAAGTATCTTACAATATGATTTAAAGTTCAAGGGTTTGAACTAAAAGATTATATTTAATTACAAGAAATAACACCTACCACATTGAATGTGACAATTGGTTGTGTCATTCTAGATGTGTGAATTTTTTTTAGCTTATGGGGTTTTTTATTAGTAGGTTAGGATGGTCAAATATGGAAAGACCATGTGTGAAATTATGTACCATGTCACCTTCTAGATGTGTGAATGGCAAAGTGGATCCATCATTGACCATAATCCCACTAGATTTGTGAAGCATGTTATGTGGAAAATCACGAGGTGTAACAACGATGTTGGTTTGTGACCATTCTTTAAGATGATGGCATATGGGCTATTTTACACCACCATTTGTGGAGGCTCCAATAGGAGATTGGGTGTGTTGATGATGCACCGAATGTACTTGTTTTGTTGTTTTGTGTTAGGCCTCAATACTAGGACATAGACATGTTTTTGATTGGGACAATGGATGATTCAAGAAAGGTTGTAATTTGGATGAACATAAGGGATTACAACTAGGTGATTAATGATGGGGTTCACATTGCACTTGGCTTATTAATTTCATAATGTTTGGAACCAAACTCCTTTCATGGATTACATTACCACTTTATGTCCCATTTGATCATAGATTTAACAATTTGGTGTAGGAGAACCTTTACTTTAGCTAGGGGTGTGATTTTTGTGCACATTTTCATGTGTACGATTTTGTTAGTTTTGATAGTGTTCATGCGTGTCAATCTTGTAGCACATGATAGTTGTTAGGTATTTGTTGCAAGACATTAGTTTCTTGTAGTTTGTTATTTGTGGTTGGAACCTAGTTCAATGGGAACGAGGTTTTGGTTTTTTTTGGTTTGGGGGGGGGGGGATTTGTGTGCATGTTTTCATGTGTATGACTTTGTTAATTTCAATAGTGTTGGGCGTCAATCTTGCAATGCACAAAAAAATTCAAAACAATTTCTTTTAATTTCAAAAAGGTCAAAATTATTCATAGAAATATAATATTTACAATTGATGTCAACAATTGCTAAGGAACATTGGTTGGCACAACAAAAGAATAAAGGCATTGATGATTTTTTATCATACTTTTGTACAACCCTCATGGTTATGTTTGAGCCAACATAAGGTATTACCACCTCAAGCCCTTAAAATAAATATGGGATCAAGTGTAAAACCCAACATGTTTTGAACCTTTTTGTGCTCATAAGAATGCATGAAACTTAGGAAAGGGGTGAGAACATTTGTAACCTCATGTTTCATGTTGATTTTGAAATCAACCAACTCATTCTCCAAGTTTTTTCATGGAATGTTATCAAACCTATTGAGAGTATTTTTCTAAACCTAATGCAAAATTCTTGGTTGAATCAATGGCACAAGTGAGTAGCCAATGACCTTGTGATTGATTCAACACACAAGTTATAATAGGGGTTCAAGAACATTTGAATCTTCTTGATCCATCACCCAAGTTCTTGGTGAAGGAATTTGAGCCTAAAGTGCCAAGGGTTGCCTTGCATAGCAAAGATCAATAGTATTTTGAATTTGAGGGCCGTTTGAAAAAGAACAATTTACTTGCAAACCTATCAAAATAATTGCTTCATGAATATTGAAGCAATTTAAACTAGTATTGAAATTATAAAATGAAAGAAAGTTAAGCACCATGATTTTTTTTTCATTTTGCTTTCAAGTAATTGACATCATATGCATGAGTTGTAAAATAAACATATGCACCAACCAAATTGAGCTCTAAAAATATAAATAAAAAGCAAAAGGGATACATACACGATTGGTTCATCATGAGCAACAATCCTCATGATTTCGATTGTCATCCCATTGGCATACATGTAAAATCGTAAAACACTAAGCCAAAAACCATGTCAAATTGTGTTCAAAGTTATATTTTTTAAAAAATAAATGCCTATGTGATGTCACTTTAATGGCATGTTAATCATTGCAAGTTGTGCTTTACAACTAATATGGATGTTGAGAAAGCTAACTTGAGCCATTGGATATTTCAATTTAGAGTTTTGATTTGAACAAAAGACCTTTAATGTTGAACAAATGCTCTATCAAACATTATTAGTTTCACAAGGGGACCCTTGATTTTCATAATACAAACTCTTTTATGTTGATACTTTTTTGTAATAATAAGGACTATTAAAAACATTCAAAATATAAGGAATCTATAATTTAATGTTTAAAAAAAAGAAGAAAGGTCTATTTGATGTTTACAAATCCTTTATGACATGTAAATGTGATGCAATGTAGATGATGTATAAAACAAAGTTCTAATTTATTATACAAAAGACTAAATCTTAAAGTATTTAACATGTTTTGACATGATTTGAAACTATGATATTTTTCAAAACAAAACACAAAAACCTAGTGTAAAATCTTAACTTTAAACAAAATCATTGAAAAAGAACATGTGATATATTGAGAACACTATAGTAAGTAAAAAATAATAATTGATCTCTCATACATGCCTACAATCCCTTCCACTCTTTACAGCCTTGAGCTCTCCATACGTTTAGGCTTATGACAAGGTCTCAGGTCTCATCCCAGAGAGTGGGTGCTCTACAAAGGACACAAATTTTACATGGAACCATATATTAACTGTGTTCTCAAACTGCAATTTGTAAGAAAGAAAGTAGATCAACAAGCATTTTAGCATCCAATGTTATTTATGGCCATTCTGTATTAGTCCACAACCTCCTAGCATTCTACTTGTGATTTATACATTCACCATAAGGTCAAGCCTCCACGAGTCAACGATCTTGGGAGCTCGCTGTCAGATTGTCTCACACTATTCTATTCTAGATAAGAGTGTAAATCAGTATGCATTGAATTGAGCTGCAAGAAAAATGCAACGGAATGCTATTGGCAAACTGAATTACAAGTGTTACATGAATTAGGTTCTTTCAACACGAACAACCAAAGAGAAAAACCACTCAGGCATTCCTTAGGTTCTTTCAACACCAACAAGCAAAGACAAAACCTCTCAGGCGTTCCACCTCCAAACCACATACTCTGCACAAACCTGTTTCTACCACATCTAACCTTTGGTAGCAATCTACCTACAGTGTCACCCCATTGGCTGGCCTGATCACAAGATGCTGCATGGATTGACACTGACTCTACAGAGGAGAATTCAGTCTGGACAGTAGATACCTCCTGGTTGTAGTTGGGGGTGGGGAAGAGCTTTGCACAAAGATTCCTATCTTTCTGAACTATTCACAAGACATAGGTACAAGTTGAGTAGCAACTAGGGTACTCATCATGGTCTGCAAATCCTTTGTGATCTTGTCATCAACACGTCCTCAGCCATGTGTTGCTGTACCCTAAACGTGCTGAGCACACTGATCAGGCAGACCTGCACATCACAACCAGCCTCACCCAAAGCCCTTCTTTCTCTTTGGTAGAGTTTCACTCACACAAATGACCCTATGGTTCATTGCAAACAAGCAAAACCCTTAACTGTTCACCCAGAGATTTCAAAGCTCACCAGGGATATGGACTTGGATCTGCCAAGTGGGATTCACAAGTTCATGATGGTACTTGGCTCCTTGGATACATCCCACAGAACCAGGGATGCATAAAATTGATGCAGGCGTCTAAAGAAAAACACAAGGTGCCTGGAATTTAAAGAAGACAGTTGAGGTAGGAGTTAGAATGACTCCGGTTAAACTCAAGAAGGCTGCCATAGGTGCGGTCTGCAACTCCCACATACAGAGCTTCAGAATCAGGGCTGAAAGAAATGCCTGCCACTTCACCAAAGAGATCAATTTCTTGACACTTTGCAAAGTCCTGCTTGGTGTCAAACACATGCACAAAGTCGGCAGGCTCAGCCATAGCCATGAAACGCCCATCAGAAGTGAAGCGGAGGGAGCGAATAGCACCAATGCGCCCCTTTAGAACTGCTAGTGAGGACCCCAGATTTCGAATATCCCATAGGCGGCAGGTTGTATCTTGGTTCCCTGTCACAAAATATCGACCATCTGGATGCCATGCTGATGCAAATGAATAGTCTAAGTGGCCCTTCAAAGTTGCAATCACCTACAATTTCAACAGAATCCCTGTCAATTGGCTGGTACAAATTTTGGTTAGGACCATAACTTTTCAGTTCCCCATGTACATCAGTTACCAATCCTCCTTTTGTGGACCACAAGACAGCTGGCTTTCCCTGTGTATTTGTGATGTAGCTGGGAGTGGTGACTAACACATGTTCTAACAGAATGCTGGTCAGATGTTTGCCTCCGTTAGATTGCTGAGCATGGGCATCTGTGGCAAACAAGAACCCTCACAGAATGCTGGAGAAGAGTATATTTACCTTGCCAGTCTGGCTGTCAGACAGCAGTCCATCTGGATTATCCCCCACCACAATCACTGTTCTGCTATCCGGACTAACAGATGTGTGCTGCAACATCACAACATTGCATTTGTGATGCTGTCCTGTGAAAGATGACATGGAAATATCTATATAATAGTTTTTGCTGCTATTGCTATTCTGCTATCACCATGGATACTCCCTTTGATGGCTAGTTTTCAGAGGAGCTGTGGGCTATAGAGGGTCAACTCAAAACAAACAAAATGACAAAAGAAAATAAAAATCAATGTCAGCTTCATATTTCAGATGGTTATGCTACATATCCAACAGCCTGAAACCTTGAAACACTCTTCTGCTAGCACAAAGGGTGGAACTAAATGGTCTTGAGGTCATAAAATAGAAGTATGAGCTCTGATCCATAACCATAGCTCATTCAGAAATAAAGAGCCAGATAACAACTACAAGAGAAGGTAAAATTACACCATACATTTACAGCCCATGGGTAGTAGAAACTTTTGAGAACAGAAAAATCATTGCAGTCGAAAACTCTGACCACTGAGTCATTATTGGAGCTCATGAGTTGCACAGCTCCACTGCAATACAACCACATACCATACAAGGCCAGTAGTGTGTCAAAGCAGACCAACTGCATGAGCAGTGCAAGAGACTAAGGAATAATAGCCACCTATGAACAGAACAAAACATCTCAGTTGGTACATGAAGCACACTGAGAGAAATGACCATGGTTTCTTACATTCATGAGGCCACATTTTTAGATATCCCAGATTTCTTACTGAGGGCACTGTAACAGTTCTTTAATATCCTGATTGGCTGGAGATTGATAAGAAACAAACTTGGATTTTGCCCCCTATTAATCAGAATGCTTCAGGATACCACAAGTGATTCACAAACCAAAGCAACTTTTTGCTGCCCTCCTCAGTAAGCCATCCAGAACAAATAGCTAGGAGCAAGAACTTCTGGTGAAGACCAAAATATGAGAGCAAACCTTGAGTTATCATAGATGTCAATTGCATTAGTGATGGCATTTTCGTCATGGGTGATTTTTGCACAATAGGATACACCGGGTTGGTCCAGATTCTGTGTTAAACACCACAAAGTACAAAATGTATCAAGTTTCATACATCAGGCTCTTGATCATTCATCATATGCAATATATACTAGAGTGTACAATTTATTCAATGAAAAAAATAATCTCCAAATGTTTTGGATCTTTTGAGTTTGTTCACATATTGGAACAATACCCCAAGTGATAGATTGTTACAAGCTCAGCCTAAAAGGATTAGGGGAGGTCATTTAAGAAAGATAAGAAATCATTATGCACAATATCTATATGTATCCCATTTTCTCATCAAAAACTGCTAGTTGACATGATGAAAGTTAGACCTCTACAGCATATGCACTGTGAATAATCTAAATGTTGCAAGGACCCATCTACTGCGGACATGATGCTTATCCAGATGTCAAAAGGAGATTCTCGTCATGACTGTCATGATACCAGCTTACCTTGCAAACCATCTCACCCTGAAATCCACCGGCAACAAGAAGGTTCCGCTTCACACACATAGTGCTCATCTGGACACGGCCCAGCTCTTGCTGATATGCTGATGGATGCCTTCTCATCTGCACCAATTTTGGACAGCATTTTAGTCCCATGATAAAAAGTTCATTTGTGCTCTGGATGAAAGCACGAACTAACCACTTATGTCCCTCTCTAACACAAGGACTCCTTAATTTAAACCATTTTGTAACCCCTACTTTGCTATAATGCCCTCAGATCAGCCATTCACCCTCCAATCAAGTGTGTGTTGCTATTTATGCCACATCTAAGCTGGCTCATTGCACATTTGCAATGCAGGTACATACAAATCCATTCCTCAATCCCCAGTTGAAAGCTTCACTAGTTGCCATGCTACACTTTCCGAACCCATTTTTGAAGAGTGCTTAAAAGCAATTATGACCCCTGAAAGAAGCAGCTGCATTAGACAAAAATTCTACTGATGGTTTGATTCAGTTAAAAGCCAAGTAACTGAGGAGATGACAAACATAGGTACATAGTAAAAACATAGGGAGGATTACTGCAGCAAAATTGAGAGGCCAGCATCCTCTAGCATAAATAATCTTCCTGAATGCCAATTGTCTTTTGCAATTTTTATGTGATGCATTGAAGTAAAACAATTCTTCACTGCATTGCATCAGATGTCTTTGATGAACAATGCTAACATGAAGCCACATGTTCTTGTCATCCCACAGCAAAATGTAACTAAATTCTTGTCTTTGTTTCCATACCATCACAGTTTAAATTGACTTTCAAATCCCTTCAGCTATCAATACAGAAGTGCAACAGATAACACTTGGCTACACAGGCTAAGCTGTTACAGCTAAAGTCCACTTTGACAAAACTACTTGTTGACATTGTTACAAACATTTACTACAAGCTCACATCCTTGTCAATTTGTGTTAAATCACTTCCAAACTTCCTATGGTGTGTATTTTAAAGCTTTAGTGTCTTACTTGAGCACAACTGAGGAAATGGGACAACAAGGTTTCATAGATCAGCAAACAGACTTTGACATTTGTGCTGCATAGACACATGACTGATGCAAAGTGTCTCAGTTTTAGTACTTTATAAGTTACATCATCAATTTTTCCCCCCTACTAAAATGACAGTTTCAGTCATCTGTAGATGATTTCAAGAACCTGAATGTAAGAATCAAGGGCAAAAAGATATGAGAACACAGGGACAGAAACAGAGAACTGAGATGTAGATGTACCTCAAAGGCAGGAACAATAGGTCCAGCAAGATTGAGCACCTCGGTACTTTTACAGGTCAGAGGTGACCAGTGCATGACTGAAAAATTATGCATTAGATACACATCATGCTTTGATGTTGCCCACACTAAGTTCCTCAGCTGTCACTTGCCATCAAGGAAAAGGAAATCAATTGAATTCAGTATCCCAGGGATCATTGAGAATGCAACAGTTTGAGTGCCAGAAATAAGGACATTTTTGAGCTGAGAAAAGCTGAAAGGACTGTGTGACATGGCTTATGACAATTTCCTACTGTCCTCTCAAGCCAACTATTGAAACAACAGAAATCAATATAAACATTTGACACATTTCACCAACTTATCAGTTGTCTGACCTGGAAATGAACAATTGTGGACTTCACGGATCTTGTGTTGTGTCGAAAGTGGTAGAAGTTCCCTCCTTTTTCAACAGATTTGCAGTTCTGTCAAGACATACAGCAGATAACTCCATAAGATATGGAGAACCAGTACACAAAGTAGATTGAAGTGTTACAAATCCCAATTCAAAACTCTGCAGCAGAAATGTTTGAATCCCTAGTGTTATGTCTACCTCCACTTGGATGGTGTCTACCTAATAATTGACTAAGTGATTACAAAATAGTTGTACACTACACTCTTAAAGATTTTTGTACTGCACACAGGTCTTATTTCAGTGTTTCCAAGAGAGCCTTATACACTTCATGCATAGGGAAAACAAGTCAAGTATACTGTGCAGATACCAAGTCCTCAGAAAGCCAGTCACCAAAACTAGCTGCATTTAACACAGTTTTAGTAAATTCGTTACAAACAGCCTCTGCAGAGCCCAGTAGTGTGTATTATGCATGTATACCTTCTCAAGCTCATCATGTGACCGGCGTAAGTTTTCATAGTTCTTATACTCCCGCAATCGAGTTTCTCGGTACTTCTCCCTGGTGAATTGCATCTGGTCCCATGGAATACCTTGAATATCCTTCCCACGCCTAGCTTGCACAGCTGTTGTATCAGAAACCTTGCTTACCTATTTGCAACATGAGATAGCAACAAACAGGATAGAACTGAGGACACCTGAAATTATATCTTGCTCCATTTTTCAAGCACTTGTTGCTCACATCACTCCCAACTGAATCCATCATAGCAACACAAAAAATCTAAACCATCCAACAGAACATGGTCATAGGTCATTGGCATGAAATGGTTGCATATCTTTCTAGTTCTCAAAAGGAGCTGTGCTCTGGCCTTGCTAAAACTCCTTAAACTTTGACCTTGAAGAATGCATATAATGGGGGAGGGAATCCAAATCACACTAAACCAAATATTTGGTCATGTTGCCAGTGAGTGTGTGCAGTGAGATCACATTCACATTTCTCGACTTCAACAAACATGCAGGTGTCAGTTTTTGTAATTTGACTGTAATGGGACATTCCAATAAATAAAGGAGTGATGAACACTGTCCTACACAGATCTAGGTAGTAGCTACCATGATGCCCTTCCTAAAGCACACAAAGTAAAGCACCAGAGTTTGGTCATGTAGAAACCCTACCTTCTGGCAAAAGCCCCACACACAAGCAGCAATCAATGAGGCAGAAGGAAGGATGAAATAAGATAGTAGACAACCAGCCAGCAGCCAAGTGGATGACCCGAAGCAGGCTTTTGATAAGACCAGGTAGGGTTTAGCCTCACCCTCACCACATCTTTCTCATTGTCGGAGTCAGTGTCATATGAAATTCTCTCGTAAATTGCTTGCAGTAAAGCCTCAGCATCATCTTCTAAGTCCTCCCCCATGTACTCATTGCCCATATATTGCACATCATCATCCTGTTGTACTTGAGCCATTAGTGTGTGCACGCCTGCCTGGCCCCTGGTCAGTTAGTTCACCTAGAAACAAAATCAAAGACCACAAAAGTCAGAACATAGAGGATGGATCTGACATGACCAGACACGACAAGATGATGGGTCTGACATGATCTGACATGACCAGACATCAGAGAGCACCAAACAAGGCAGATTTTCTTCTTAAGTCGAGTGTTTGTTTCCTGGAACAAATCTCATCGACATTATTGACACATCTGCTGCCCAAGGACGAAACAACAACAACCAGCAAGACTTGTTTTGTTATTACAACACTGCAAGAAATGTTACTTACACATCTGTGACTGACTGTAAAGTCTGGCACATCAGAACAGCACCTTGGAAGAAGAATACTTTCTGCAACACGATCATCTTCCCGTCGTACGAAGAAGAAAATTCTTCAAGAGGAAGTAAGTAAGTGCTGGCATACCTATTAATATCCCGGCAAGCTCGCTCGCTCTTCAGGCGCTCTTCTTCTTGTTCCAGAGCTCAAAAAAATTGCATCCTCGTTTCTTCTTCTTCTTCGCCCTCGTCCGTTCGTCAGGGTTTCCTTGTTTTTTCTGAAATTGGACAGATATCGCCACACAATTATTGCAAGAGAAAGAAAGAAAGGAAAGAAAGGACGCTCTCAGTCTACAAACTTCTTGAGGAACAAAGAAAAGAAAACAATTCTCCCGTAAGAAAACAAACACAAGAACATTTTCTTTCTGCAAAACAGGTGTTGTTCATCGATCGTTTTTCCCTCTCTTCCACTCCAGTAAGTTGTCTACTCTTTCCTCCTCCTCCTCCTTCTCTCTCTCTCTCTCTCTCTCTCTCTCTCTCTCTCACGCACACACACACGAGCCACAATTTGCACAAAGTCGAGAGAATAGATAGTCTAGACACAAATGGAGAGAAAGAAAATTAGGAAAAAAAAAAAAACCAAAAAAAATTGAATTTATTACATCTTAATTCCTTGAGAACACAGTGACGAAAATCAGACAGAGCATTGTAAGATAGAAACGACAAAAAAAAAAACAAAAAAAAAGCCAAAAAAACAGAGAACCTTCAGAAACAACACTTCTCGCACACGTCCCACTTCTCTCTCTCTCTCTCTCTCGCGCGCGCGCTCTCGTGCACATCGCAAAGGGACTCATTGAGAACGGTCTTGAGAGCGTACGAGAACAGGCTCGTGCACTGGGTTCCCCGTACTCAGTACACCTTGGGGAACGAATTGGTAGGTAGGTAGACAAATCGTGCGAACGCCGAGATTCGCCGACTGCCACGTGTGTTGCCACTGGAGATCCCAATTCGGGGTCCTACTTTCAGGTGCTCAAAAGCAGATTCCAATTGGGCAGTGGCTCCCCGATTTGGAGTCCCCAAAAGGTAATCGAGGGGTTTTCACTGGGTCCCAATTTTGAGGTCCCCAGATTCTATGAACATATATACATACTCGTATATTCTTTTCTTTTTTTCCCTTTAATTTAGTTATTTATTTAGTTGGGTCTAATTTTATTTTCCTAATAAAAAATAGGGGGATACAAAGAGACTAGGTAGTAGGGATTTTTTTATTTAAAGAAATTAATTCAATTCTATGATACCATAAAAATGGTAATGTTTTCTCGGAAATTAGCAAAATTAGTTGAATTTATAGTTGAGAGAGATATACTTTTCCAAGATTTTCTCAACTCTTTTGTGAAAAAGAATGACAAAATTAATCCAAAAAAAGTCACATAAACAGAGATAGTTTTTCTTTCAATTTTATTTTTTAAAATAAAATACTAGTATTCCTATCGAAGGAGAAAAAAATTCTTTTTTAACAAACCTATAATTTATAGAATTCCCAAAAGATGGACTTTGTCAAGACCATTTTTACAAGGCATAAGTTGTCCAAATGTTTGAGCAATTTGGGGGAAAAAAATTCCCAAGTATGGTTGACAAATTCAAAAGGAAGATTTCATGTGTGATGAAGGCTTTCAACCCCACATGCCGTTTAAATGGGAATAGTGGTTGTGGGAGAAAAGAAGCTCATACAATCTAGGTCCTTTACAAATTAGGGTTTAACATGATGGATGATTTGAACTTAATGCACTTCCATCCGGTAAGAATAATGTTTACCATTTTCAATACACATTTTTGGATTGATGTATTGGAAATGTGCATTGATATTATCATACTCATCACTCACAATTGACATTTATGTCAAAAATATTTAATTTTTTCTAACAAAAAAAGCTAATAGTCCCGTTTTTAATATTCCAAAATTTCAACATTTAAGCATAACATGTATATGATCATTAAAATTATAGGCAACGTATAGATTGGTTGTCACAAGCTCCCCAAAATAGGGGGAAGTTTGGGCAATTCTTTTTGATAGAAAGGAGATTTTTTGCCAGAAATTTGAAACAATGTCATCATTTGGTGATTTTTCATCCCAAAAAAAAAAGAAAAAAAGGATTGGTAGGAACAATATTTGTTTGTGTTGTTAGTGACATCACATTTGATTTTTTTTGTTGGTGACATTTACAAATGGTTAAATTCATTCACATCACTAATTTGGAATTCATTTGATTTTTGGGAATCAGTAATTACAAATAAATGACATTTCATTCATGGAGAATGGAGTCAAAATACAAGTCATCATTGTACATACCAAAGCTTGATATTTCGTTAGGGTACCTTGAAGGTGTATGTGTTGGTCAAATTATAAACTTATTTAAGAAAATATTAATGTGGCTATCTAAAACCTTGAACCCTAAACCTTAACATGAACTTACCTATAAGATGGGTTAGGACTTAGGACTAAGAAAGCCTCTTGTTGTTGTTTATGAACATTTCCAACTTTTGATAATTGTGCAACAAAACCTAACCTCACTTAAGTGGCTTGTTTTTTTTTATTCATCTCCATTTCCAAACTTTTGACATTCTAAATTGTTCACATTTCAATTTCTTATAGTTGTCCAATTGAATTTAGTGTCCACCTTTGATGTTTTGCAATTGAGTAGATTTTGCATGCACCTTTGATAGTTATTTGGGAATCCACAATTGAGAAGGACCTTGGAACATGAATAAAATATGTGGAAAGGAGGTTGTTCTTAAATCAAGATCATTTTGAAGGAAAAAAAAACCAAAATAGAAAGAAAGACAAGATCATGATCTCTACATTCAACATGTGTTTCCCCTTTGAAGGTATGGGGCATAAGATTGGCAACCCAATAGGAAAAATGGATACACCTTGTCATGTGCCCTACAACGTTAGAGTAGGTATCCCTTCATCAAATTCAAAATGGTACATGACAACCTAACTAATTACTGACAATTTGTGCACCTTCCATCAGCCCGGGTCAAAAATAGTGACAAACATTTTTGGAAACAAAAGTTTCATGCATCTAATTTGAAGGCTCAACATGCACTAATGAGGCCTTTGGTTTTTTCTTTTGAAGAAGAGGGGGGGAAGGATTTTTTCTTTTTGGGGGTCCTATCATTTCTTGTTTTTCTTTTCCCCTTA